>Ga0181560_10002786_pt1 | contig 16199 bp, 14 predicted proteins | sample 011ome_20_FD_133751 | JGI IMG/M metagenome (GOLD analysis project Ga0181560, IMG submission 133751) | Coastal salt marsh microbial communities from the Groves Creek Marsh, Skidaway Island, Georgia - 011509CT metaG (megahit assembly) | ecosystem: Environmental > Aquatic > Marine > Intertidal...
GCCCCGCCGCCCCCCCCCCCCCCCCCCCCCCCCCCCCCCCCCCCTCCTCGTCGTCGTTCGAGCGAAAGCGCCCCCGCCGTATCCGACCCACCCTCCACGCGCGCTCCCATCCCTGACGACCGTCCCCGCCACGTCCCCGTCGTTCCCGTCCGCCCCCGGCAGGTCCCGTTCGGGTACACGAGGCAGGACGTCATCTTAATCGGCGTCGGCGTCACCGCCCTCGGGTTCGCGCTCTACTACGGCCTCCAAGCGAAGGGCGTGTCCGCGATCTGGGCGGGGAACATCGTTCAGCTCACGTTCGTCGGCGGGCTGACGGTGGCCTGGGTCGGGTCCTACGTCGGGCGAGTCATGAACAAGGACATGACGTACGTGAAGCAGCTGAAGGACTACGAGGACGCGGTGATGGCGAAGCGTTTGGAGGAGCTCCCGGAGGCGGAGCTGGAGAAGATGATGGAGGAGATCAGCAAGCTCGATCCCAAGTGAAGAAGAGACGAGACGGGAGGGACGGCGAGCGACACATCGACGGGAAGCGTTCTTTTTGGACGATTCGATTGTATAAAGCGCGCGCGCGACAGCACGGTACCGCATCGCGACGCGCCTCCTATCACAGTCGTTCTACTAAAGAAAGTCCCCCCCACGCGCGCGCGACTCTTCTCGCCGCGTGCGCGCGTCGCGCAGCTTCACGGCGGCGGTCCCGGTCCGTACCCTCCCCCTCCCGCGCCGGCGGCGCGCTCCCTCCTCTCGCGCTCCGCGAAAGCCGCGCGGTCCTCCGCGTCCCTCAATATCCTCGCGCTCACCGCCGGCATCGCGCGCCTGTCGAGAAACGGGTACTCTCCGATCCACTCGTTCGCGCGCGGGAAGTACGCCTCGCGCACCGCGTCGAACGTCGCGAAGTAGCTCTCGTCGGACCCGACCACCATGTGCACCTCGTCGCCCTCGCGCACGCCGACGTGCGAACGCTTCAACGGCGTCCTGAGGGTCGTTCCATACGAGCGAATGTCGGGGTGGAGTTGAAAGGCGTCAGATGGAGTTGAAAGGCGCCGATGGCGGGGATTGAAAGCGAGGGGTGGGCGGAGATATGCGCCGGGCAAAGTCCTTAAGGATCGGCATTCACCACGCCGACGCGGTCGTATGGGGACCAGTGTATAGAACGCGCCTGAGCGTCACGCGCGCGCCGCTCGCGTCGCCGACGACGAGTTCCAGCGCCCACGCCGTCGCGCCCGCGCCGTCTCTCCCCCTTCCCCCTCCCACTCCTCCTCCTCCTCCTCCGCGCGTCATCGCGTCGTAGTACCCGGACGATGGCCCCATCTCACGCGGGGTCGCGCGCAGGACGCGCGCGCGCCACATCCCGAGCCGTCGGCTTCGCCTCGCCGCGGAGTTGCGCCGCGCCGCGAGCGCGACGGGGGCCCAGAGGAAAAACGTCGCCGCCGGCACGGCGAGGAGCGCGGTGACGTTGACGGTCGCGACGAGGCCGAGGAGGGAGACGCCGACGCGCTGCGTCGCGGTCTCCGCGCCGCCCCAGAAGTACGCGTACTGCTCCCCGGTCGCGCCGATGGGGAGGAGGGACTGAATCTCGCGCTGCGTCAGGAGCGTCACGTCCGGGGGCGGGCCGTTGCCGTTCGCGCGCGCGCGGCCTTCGTCGCGGGGGTAGTACGACGCGTCGTCGAAGCCTCCTCCTCGCGGTCGCGGCGGTCTGTCGTACGCGTACGCGTCGTCCTCGTACGTCGGCGCGTAGCCGCGTCGTCCAAACGCGTCGTCGCGCGCGTCCCGTCCGTCGTCGCGCGCGTCATCCCATCCGTCGTCGCGGTAGCCGTAATCGTCGTCGTCGACCCGCGCGTCGGATCTGACGACCCGCGTCGCGCGTCGAGGACGGAGCGTCGCGCGTCTCGGCGCGCTCGTGCCCGCGCGACGGTGCGTGCTCGCGCGGTCGTGGCGCGGCGGCCGCGGGACCTCCGGGCGGCGGCCCGCGACGGCGGCGGCGCTCGCCATCGTTGTGGCATCCAAATGCATTTTGTCGGCGGGTAAAAACCTGAAACAGAAAGTTAGTTCGCGGCTAACGGCACTCCACCGAGCGCGCGGACGCGACCGCCGCGATGATGCTCCTGCGCCTCGCGAAGCGCTTCGGGCCGTCGCCGCGAGCGTTCTCCCCAATCGCGTCCGCTCGTCCCCGCGTCGACGCGACGGCGTCGGCGTCGACGTCGACGTCCTCGTCGTCCCCGCCATCATCCTCCCTCGAGGTCGGGAACGTCTTCACGGAACGACGCGCGTTCACCGCGGAGGACGTCCTCATGTTCGCGTCCGTGACGAATGACGCGAACCCCATTCACGTCGACGGCGCGGCCGCCGCCGCCGCGGGGTTCGCGGGCGGCGCGGTCGTGCACGGGATGCTCGTCGCGTCGATGTTCGGGGGGGTCATCGGCACGCGATTCCCCGGCGCGGTGTACGCGTCGCAGACGTTGACGTTTCGCGCGCCAGTGACGGTCGGCGAGCGCGTGCTCGCGGAGGTGGAGGTGACGAGGGTGGGGGAGAGCCGCGTCGCGTTCGCGACGAGGGTGCGGAAGGAGGGCGAGGGGGGGGAACTCGCGGTGGACGGCACCGCGATGGCGTTCATGAGAGACGCCGGCGCGCGCGGCGGCGAGTAGCGCGCGCGGAATAGACGACGAGAGAGCTAGTCACGGTCCGCCGCATCACTTCCGCGAGAGCGACGCGAACGTGCTATCCAAGTTGGACCCCCCGCCGCCGCGTCCGCCGGGTTTCTTCTTCTCCGTCTTCCCGCCGCCCAACCCGAACCGCGACGCGAACGACCTCGGCGCGTCCTCGGACGGCGGCGCTCCCGTCCTCCCTCCCCCGCGGGACCCCCCCCTCCCGCTCGTCGCGACCGCGTCCCCGAGGCGCTCCTTCGTGCGCTCCCACCGCCGATCTCGAGACTCGTCCGAGCGCGTCCTGTTCCCTAATAATCCGACGCGATCGTTTGACTCGATGTCGTCCGCCGCGCCCGAGCCCGAGTCGTCGCTCCCGGTCCCGATGTCGCGCTTCCTCAAGTCGTAGTAGTACGGACATCCCGCGCCGACGACGCCGTGGCCCTCCACGGCCTCGAACGACGCGCGCTCCCTCTCCACGACCCTTCGGCCCTCGCTGACGTGGAGGTCCATCTCGAGGTCTTTATCGTCGCTCTCGAACGTGTACTTATCCCCGAGCTTCGCGCCTCTGAACCCGGGGAGGCACGAGCAGCACGACGCCGTGAGCTTGTCGAAAAAGCCAAACAAAATCGCGGCGCAGTACACCCCGAGAACCATCGGGAAATACGCCGCGAAGTGCTGCGCCGCGACGGGGACGTTCTCGTACATCTTAGACGTGAACGTCGTCTCTCGTCCCGTCTCTTGAAGCGAGTGCACGAGCATGATGAAGTTCAGAGACAGCGGCGCGGAGTACCGACACGTCAGCGCCGCGTTCAAGAGGAGCGAAAACGAATCCGTGTGCCGCGGGACGAGCTGATAAAACGAAAACATTCCGAGTCGGAACAGCGAGTACTGCGCGCAGTAGACCATGTACCCCAGCGGGATCATCACCGCGACGTGGATGCCGCCCTCGGACCCGGACGACGCCGCGGTCCTGACCAGAGCGCTGAACGGGGAGACGTCCGAGAGGTTCATCGCCTGCGTCGTCCACATCGTGCACTCGGACCAGACCACGAGCGCTGAGAACACGCCGAATAAGACCGACGCGACGCGCAGCGCGAGCGGCTGCGCGCGGCACTTCCACCACCACTCGATCTTCTCCGCCGTCTCGCCAAACTTCGTGTTCCGCGGCGGGCGAAACGGCGACCGAAACCGCGCTTCGCCGCCGCCGCCGCCGCCGCCCATCAAGCACGACTTGCCGTCGATCGCCGCCGCCGTGGCCACAGCCTCCGCCTCCAACGCCTGCATCACGCACGTCGCGTACTGCGCCGCGGTCCTCCGATACACCCTCAAGCACCGGTGCAGCGCCCTGCGGAGCCGCACCAGGTCCTTGATCTCGTCGTAATCGTAATCGAGAAAGTCGTCCTCCTCCTCCGGAGCCGTCTCGTCCTCGTACGCGCCCGCCGACGCCAACGCGTCCGACGCCGACGCGAAGACGCTCGCCTTCGGCGTCTCGTTCGCGATCGTCTTCATCGCCCACCTGAGCGGGTGCAGCCTGGGCATCACCTCCTGCGTCGTCTCGCTCGCGCGCGTGATCTTGCGGAGCTTGTGGTGCGCGTTCTTGAGCGCCTCCGCGGCGACGCCGACGCGTCGCGCGGCGCGTCGCGGCCGCGTCTCGACGTCTGCGCTCCGCCACATGCTCCGCGGGATCTCGACCAGGCCGTACCCTAACAGGAACACCCCGGTGACGATGCCGAACATGTTGGAGACGACGATGCCGAACCCGCTCAGACCCGCGGTCGTGAGCGTGCCGTACGCCACGAGGATCACGACGCCGAAGACGATCACGGAGAGGATGACGCCGTAGAAGATCAAATTTTCCCGCAGCGACGTCTTCAGCCGTCCGATCACGCTGAAGTCCGCGGCGTCCTCGTACATCTGGTGTATCGGCAGCAAGAACCACGTGAGCGCGAACGTCGTCCAGTACGTCAGGTCCCACAGCATCCCCAGGTGCGGGTGCGGCTCGTTCTTCATCGTCGCCGCGACGTCCGCGGGGACGAGCGCGAGGACGGCGAGAGCGAACGTCCACGAGAAGAGGACCTGCAGGCGGACCGCCCACGTCGTCTCCGCGGCGGCGAAGTGTCGCAGCATGAGGATCGTCCCGACGACGACCGCGGCCGCGGCGGGGATCCCGAACGACGCCTGCGGGTTGCCGTTCCCGGAGTCGTCGCTCATGGTGGACGACGGACGGACGGACGGACGGACAGGAGAATGCCGACTCGGAATTCGGAGCGAACGCGACGAATAACGAGCGCTGTCAACGGAAACGCGTCGTCGCGTCGGCTCCCGCGCGCGTTCGCGGCGCGGAGCGGGCGCGGAGGAAGCGCTCGACGCGCGGCGCCGCGTTCGCGCGCGAGTGCGAACGCCGCGTTCACGCGCGAGGTCGAACCCGCGGTGCGTTCGCTCGTCGCGGCCCGGCGCGGGGAGGACTGCGCGGCGGCACGCGCCTCGAGATTCGGGCGAGCGCACGCCCGGCCACACTTTCCACGTGGCGTGGAACTGCGTCGTCGCTCGCTCGCCTCGGAGAAACCCTCATTCATATCCATGTGGAGCGCCGCCGCACGCACGGCGACCGCGTCGGTCTCGACCGGCGCGGCGACGCTCTCGCGGCGACGCCTTCACGGCGGTCGCGATGTCCGCGCGCGCGCGGTGACCCGCGGTCGCCGCCGCGGCCGCGACGCGCGCGGCGTCGCGCCGCGCGCGGCGGCGTCCGCCGACGAGAAGGATTCATCAGACTGCTGCGGCGACGACCCGGGCCACGAGGACGACTCGAAGGAGCCCTCCAAGGCGATGGGCGGGTACGCGGACACCGCGGGCGCGCTCGTGGACGCCGCCGGCGACGTCGTCTGCCCGATCGACGAGTCCGCCTTCGGCGCCCCGCCGTGGGATCCCGCGAACGGCGACGACCCGATATCGAACGAGACGCTGCTGAAGATCGTCCTCTCGCAGGTCCCGGACCGGGAAGTCAACGAGCTCGTGTGGGAGGCGCTCGGGTACGTGAAGAGCATCGAGCTCGACATGGAGACGCTCGAGGGCGAGGAGGTGTGGTCGCCAGACAACGTCTTCCCGAAGTGGAAGGCGGCGTACCCGGAGCCGCCCGATGTCATCGGCGTGCGGAGGAAGTACTGGCCGGAGATCGACGCGCCCGTCAAAGCCGCGTGCGCGGCGCTCACGAGGTCCGTCGCGGAGGAGCACAAGGCGGGGATCAAGACGACGCTGCGGCACTACGGGTGGAAGGGGTTTCGCATGGACGGGTTGACGCCGAACATGACGCGACGCGCGCAGGTGGCGAACTGGCTGCTGTACTACCGACGCGAGCTGCGGGGCGTGTCCATCGAGGAGTTAAAGCGGCGAAGGGAGGAGCGGAGGAAACGCGAGGAGGCGGAGAACAAGACCGCGGCGCCGACGGGGACGACGAAGCAAGGCGTCGTGTGAGCGCGAGCGGAGTGCGTCGCGCGTACGCGTAGTTAGAACTACAAGCGGGGATGTCGTTCGCGTGAAGTATCTATTGTATATCTCTCCGCTCGGAGCAGAGTGGATAATCAAAAGTGCCGCGTCGAGACTTCTCGACGCGACGTCGCGTCGAGCCTCGTCGCGTCGTCACAAATTCGGCGCGCCGGGTCGAGTCTGACGCTCGGGGACGACGCGATGGCGGCATCGCGCACGGAGCCTTTCGGCGAGGGCGTTCCTTTCGGCGACGTGCGTCCCGTCTCGCGCCCGCGTTCGCATCGCGCGTCTCTCCCCCTCTCTCGCGCGCGCGTCCGCGATCGTCGCTTCCGAGACGACGCGCCTCCTCTCTCCGTTCGCCCTGGCTAGCTAGGGTAACAACGCGTCTCCCTTCGCGTCGCCCTGACCCCGCTTCGTCCATCCCTGGTGGCGTCCGCGTCTCCGTCCTCCGCAGCCGTCGTGGTACGGCAAGTTCAACTCGCCGTACTACACGAAGAGCCACGTCGAGTTCCGCGCGAGAGTCCGCGCGTTCGTCGAGCGCGAGATCTTCCCGAACGTGCACGAGTGGGACGAGAAGAAATCCCTCCCGCTGGAGCTGTACCGCAAGACCTACGAGGCCGGGATCCTCCCCGGCGTCGTCGGCGCGCCGTGGGCGGGCGGCATGGGGAACGATCTGAGCGTGCCCGCCCCGGAGCGCTTCGACTACTTCCACGAGCTCATCATCTTGGACGAGTTCGGACGGTGCGGCTCGGGCGGCGTCCTGTGGGGCCTCCTAGAGGGCGTCCACATCGGCCTGCCCCCGGTGTTGAACTTCGGCAGCGAAGCCCTGAGACGCCGCGTCGGTCTGAACGTTCTGAGAGGCGAGAAGACGATATGTTTGTGCATCACGGAGCCGTGGGCGGGGAGCGACGTCGCGAACATTCGATGCGTCGCGAAGAGATCCGCGGACGGGACCAAGTACGTCGTCAGCGGGGAGAAGAAGTGGATCACGAACGGGATCTGGGCGGACTACTTCACCGTCGCCGTGCGAACCGGCGGGCCGGGGATGGGCGGGATATCGCTGTTAGTCGTCGAGAAGACGATGAAGGGCGTGGAGACGAAGCGGATGGACTGCATGGGCGTGTGGGCGAGCGGGACGACGTTCGTGACCTTTGACGACGTCGAGGTTCCGGCGGAGAATTTGATCGGCGAGGAAAACCAGGCGCGTTCTATCTTACACTGGTCCTCATACGACCGCGTCGGCGCGGTGAACGCCGATCCTTAAGGACTTTGCCCGGCGCATCTCTCCGCCCAGGGTCCCTCGCCTTCAATCCCCGCCCTCGACGCCTTTCAACGCCAACTGACGCCTTTCAACTCCACCCCGACGAAAACCAGGGGTTCAAATACGTGATGCACAACTTCAACCACGAGCGGTGGGGGTTCGTCGTCCAAGCGAACCGCTTCGCGCGCGTGTGCTACGAGGAAGCGTTCAAGTACGCGCACCGCCGTCGGACGTTCGGCAAGAAGCTCATCGAGCACCCGGTGATTCGCGCCAAGCTCGCGGACATGGCTCGGCAGATCGACGCGACGCACGCGATGATGGAAACCATCACGTACCAGGTGCGTTCTATACAAACGTACTGTATTTCACCCATCGTCCGGTTTCAACACTTGATCGCGTCTCCTTTCAACTGACCGATGAACTATTTTTGTATGGAATGGCCCTCAGATGTGCACGATGACGCGGGAGGAGTCCGCGAAGGCTCTCGCGGGGGTCACCGCGCTCGCGAAAGTCCAGGCCACGAAGGTTTTCGAGTACTGCGCGAGAGAGGCGGCGCAGATATTCGGCGGCGCGTCGTACACGCGCGGCGGCGTCGGCGAGAAGGTGGAGCGACTCTACCGCGACGTCCGCGCGTACGCCATCCCGGGCGGGTCCGAGGAGATCATGATGGACCTCGGGATCAGGCAGGCGATGAAGGAGTGGGAGTCCGCGCAGGCGAGGCTGTGATTAATTGCGGTGAACGATCCGATCCGATCCGAACCGAACCGCCGCGCGGGGGAGGGGAACGCGCGCGTCGGTCTCGTCGCGCGCGCGCGCGATGTTGTTTGATCGATCGATCGACGGATCTATCCTTCGACGGATTCGTTCTGTCGCTGACATCTCGTCATCTCACCTTCGCCCGCGCGCGTCGCGTCGTCCCCGCCGTCCCGATCAGATCACTTCCCCGCCGCGGCGTTGAGCTCGTCTTGGAGCCGCTGCGCCTCCGCGGCTTTCTCTTCCTTCCGTTTGATCAACATCGGGTTCTCTTCCAAATCATCCGCGTCCGGGGCGTTGGGCGTGTGCGCTTGGACGTGCTTCTCGATCGCGGGCATGTTCGCCCCTTCCACGACCGCTTTTTTCGCGCCGTTTCGGTAGAAGATGAAGTGCGGCATCGACCGCCCGCGGTACTCCTCCAAGAGCTCGTGCGACTCCGCTTTGCAGTGGAGGACCACCATGCAATCCTGCGTGTAGTCCTTCTCCAGCTTGAGTCGCTTCAGCAGCGGGATCACGCTGTTGCATCTCCCCGCCCACTCCGCGTACACCTCGATCACTGCGGCGCGCGAAAGACGGGGTGGGGTGGGGTGAGAACGAAGGCGATGGACGCGTCAGCGCGGGGTCGGACTACGGCGGGCGATCGAGCGTGGCGTGGACGGATCGATCGATCGATCATCGCGAGACGACGACGAATTCGCATTCTTCGGCCAACGGGCGGAGGACGCGCCCTTGAGCCCTCGCTCGCACAGCAGGTCCTTCAGGAGCTGCTGCCCTTCCTCCCCGTCGCTGACGTTGATGCTCATCGTCAGCTCGTTGTAGCAGTCGTCCGCCACGGCGGCGGCCATCGCGCGCGAGCGGGACCGTTCGCCGAGAAAGCGGAGGCGGAGGAGGAGGAGTCCTTAAGGATCGGCGTTCACCACGCGAACGGGGTCGTATGGGAAGCAGTCTTGCTCCGCGCGCGACGACGGATGATGATATGAACGTCGCGTCGCCTCGCGCGGACGGTCTGGTCCGCGCGTCGCGCGCGATGAGCGGTCTACGCGCGCGCGCCGGCTCGGCTCGACTCGCCTGCGAGTGCTGAGCGACGCGAGTGCGAACCACCGCGCGTCGTGCCGCTCGAAGTGACGACCGCGGCGGGCGGGCCTCGCGGAACCGGATTGGAGAGCCTGCTTTAGGAACCAGACTCAGAAACCGCCGTTTGACGCGAGCGCGACCTGACCGGTAGGCCCTAGAACCGGGCTCTGACGATTGCTGTTTTTCGCCCATCTACTCGCTACTTCGACTACCGCGCGGCGTCCGTCCCTCTCTACGCGCTCGCGCCCGCGGCGCCTGCCCTCGCCTCGCCGCTCGTCTCACCCTCATCCTCCTCCTCGTCCATCTGCGACAGGAGAAAGTCCACCCACTGGTCCGTGATGATCTTCCCCCCCGGCGTCTGACGCTTGACGTCCTCGGGCGTCAACGCGTCCGCGGCTCTGACGGGCATCGACGCCACCGCGGCGGCCACCCCCAACGCGCCGCCGAGCAGCCTCCCGGGCGCGCGCGCGATGCCGCCGACGAGCCCGCCGCCGCGTCTGCGCCGCAGCGCTGGGCCTAAGACGGTCTTCTGCTCCGGCGTCAGGCTCAGCATCGACGCCATGAGGAGCAACACCTCCGGGGACTGGTCCCTCTCGAAGTACGTCGCGAGGAGCTTGCTCACGATGCGCTTGTCGATGAGCTCGTCTTTGGTCTCCGACATCAGGTGCCGCGCGTTCTCGAGAGACGCCGCGAGCGCCTGCCGCGCTTTCGACGCGTCGCCGATCGCGCGCTGCGCCGCGAGCTTGGCGTCCGCCTCTCGCCGCTCGGAGACGCCGAGTGCCGCCGCCGCCGCCGCCGCCTTCTCCTCCGCCGTGACCGCCGCGCGGTTCGCGGCGGCGAGCTCCGCGGCGAGCGCGCGGTTCTTCTCGCGAAGCGCCGCCGCCTCCGCGACGCGTCGCTCGCTCGCGTCGACCTCGTTGTTGAAGCACTCGAGCGCGAGCTGAAGGTTCGCGCACTCGGCGTCCTTCGCGCTCATCGCCTCGCGCATGACGAGAATTTCCCTCTCCGCGGCTTTAAGCGCGACGTCTTTACTCCCAATCTCGGCTCGGTGCTGGTCCTCCACCGCCGCGACGTGCTCCTCGACCGCGTCCGCTTTCGTGTCGTCCTCTTCTTCCATGTCCAGCAGATGCCGGCGGAGGCGGACGAGCTCTATTTCTTTCTTCTCGTTCTCCGTCGCCGCCGCGGAGAGCGCGGCGCGGAGCTCCGTCGCGCTCGCCTCCGCCGCCGCGAGCGACGCCGACGCGGCGCGGTACCGCCGCTCTGTCTCCTGGGACGTCTCGACCCGCGCCGCGAGCGCGGTCTCGACCTCGTCGAGGCGGCGCCGCGTCGCTTCGAGCGCCGCCGCGTCGTCGTTCGGCGCCGCCGGTCGCGGTCGGTTCTCCTCTTCCGCCGCAGCCGCCGCCGCCGCCGCCGCGGTCGCGCTGCTCGCCGCCCTCGCCTCCGCGTCCGCCCTCGCCTCCTCCGCGACGCGCACGAGCTCCTCGAGCTCGCGCGTCCTCTCCTCCGCCTCCGCCGCGCGTTTCTCCGCGTCGTTCGCGGCGTCGTCCGCGTCCGACGCTGTTTGAAGCACCTCGTTCCGCGCTCGTCGCAGAGCGTCAATCTCCGCGTACGCCTCGTTCAGCTCGTCCTTGTACGTCGCGACGTCGTTGTCCCCGCTCTCCGCGGCGGCTTCTAGCATCGCGACCGCCTTGAGCTGCTCTCTCTCTACGGCCGCGGCGACGGCCGCGGCGACGGCGGCGGCGACGGCGGCGTCTCGTTCCGTCGCCGCGTTCGCGTTCGCGACGGCGTCGGCGACGGCGTCGGCGTCGGCGTCGGGACCGGCGCGTGAGGACGCGGGCTCGACGACGGGCGCCGCGCGCTGCTGCTGCTGCTGCTGCTGCTGCGGCGGCGGCGGCGGCTGACGCGCGGGAGGCGGCGGCCGCGCCGCCGGCGGAGGCGGAGGCGGCGCGACGGACGCGACGACCGCGACCGGAGGAGGTGGCGCGGGCGCCGCGGGTGCCGAGCGCGCGATCTCGATCTCCGCGCGTTCGACGCTCGCGCGGTCCTTCTCCGCGGCGAGCCTCGCCCTCAGCGCGGCGAGCGCGCCGCCCGGGGCCGCGCCGCCGTCGTCCTCGCCGTCGTCCTCGCCGTCCTCGTCCTCGATCGCGACGTCCCCGGTGAGCTCGCCGTCGGAGATCGCGTCGTCTTCGTCTTCGCTCCACGCGTCGTCGTCGTCGTCGTCGCCGCGGTACTCTTTGAAGTCCGCGGCGGCGACCTTCGCGTCGTCGATGATCTCCCCGACAGCCTGGCCGACCGCGTGCTTCACCTTCGCGGCCTCCGCCTTCGCCCTCGCCGCGATGGCCTGAAGCATCGCGACGGCGACGACGCGCGACGGCCGGGCGCGGGCGCGAACGAAGTCTGACGAAGGAATCAATCGTTCGTCGGCTTCGAGAACAACGGCAAGTACGCCCGCTCGACCGAAACGGAAGCGCCCACCGGACGCCGCGCGCGAAGTGTACCGTCTATTCACCACATCCCTCGCTACGCGCGCTACTGACTACCCTCGCGCGAGATCCTCCCCGCGCAGCACGACGCGCGGCGCGGTCGCCCCCGCGCCCCCGGCGGCGCCCCCGCCGCCGTCCCCGACGACGACGGGCGCCGCGAACGAAAACGTCGCGCCGGCTTTCGGGACGACGACGACGACGTCTCTCGACGTCACGAGCTGCAGCGTCTTCGCAGTGTCCCTCACGACGACGCCGACGATACCCGCGAGCGATGGCCGCGCGCACGCGTCCACGCGAACCTCCGCGCCGCGCAACTCCGCGGCTTTGAGCCTCGCGAGCGCGCCGCGCGAGACGCCCGCGGCGGCGGCGGCGGCGGCGGCGGCATTTTTTTGGTCGCCGTCGCGGCCGCGGCCGAGGCCCTTCCCGCCGGCGCCGCCTTCGAGCAACCCGGTCGCGTACTTCACCCACAGCTCCTTCAACGGCGCGTACATCGACGCCTTGCGCTTGTCCGCGGGTATGGACGTCAACCCCGCGCGTTTCTTCTGCGTCGAGCTCAGCGCTCTCCGGCGACCGGCGGCGGCGGCGGCGCCGTCGCCGCGCGTTCTCTTCGCCTTCGCGACGTCCTCCGCGCTGAACGCCCCGGTCGCGCTGTCTAACAGCAGGACCTTGTCCTTCGTCTTCGACGCGATCACCGCCTCCGCGTCCGCGCCGGACTTGGGGTTCGTGGAGACGAGATCGCGCAGGTGCTGCCAGACGAACGCGCGCCGCGCTTCTTCGCCTCTGATGACGTCGTCGTCGTTCCCTCCTACTCCGTCCCCCTCCATCGCCGCCGTCGACGCGGCGTCGCGGCGCAACGACGCCGGCGTCGAAAGCGCGTGCGCGGAGGCCATGACGCCATCGCTCGCGCGCGCGCCTAACCGCGCGTACCACGCGTCGTCCGGGTCGTTCCTCGCGTCGTCGCCGTCGCCGTCGCCGTCGCGGCGACCTCGGAACCCGCCGACGAGGCCACCGTCTCGGTTCCCTCCCGCGTCGTCCCGGGCGCGTCGTCCTCCCCCGCGGCCGCGGCCGCCTGGCGGTCCGCGCGCCGCGGAAGAAGCCCTCTCGCCGTGGAAGCCGCGCGCGCCGGGGGCGTGCGGCCCGCGGCCGCGGCCGCCCGCGGGATGCGGACGATGCGGTCGCGCGTTCGGATGTTGTTGTCGCCCCGGCCGCGTCGACGCGGTCGACGCGCCCGCGACGCCGCCGCGCGCGGCGCCCTTGAACCTCGACTCTAGCGCATCTAAACGTCGCTTCTTCGTCGACTTCCCCGAGCCGTCCTCGGGCGGCATCGGCGCGACGTAGACTGACGCCGCAACGCCCCGCCGAGCGTCGAACGACGGCGCGGCGGAGTGATGGACGATCCTGGAGCGCTTTTTCGCGGAAAAGCGTCGACGTGGTCACACCGAAGCGCCCCGCGGGGGCTGTCACGAGCGGCGCCGCATCGCGACAGGAAACACGACGACTTCGCGCGCGCGGACGTCTCGGCGGTAGAGGACGCGCGGCGACGCCATGGTGCGTCTCGTGGACGCCCCGCCCGCCCGCGCGCCCCCCCCCGTCCCCCCGCCCCGGCGGGGCGGATTCCGTCGCCTCGCTCGCGCTCCGACACGTCGCCGCCGAAATACCTAACAACGTCCCCGCCCCCCCTAACAACGTCCTCCGTCCATCATCAGGCGGACGTCTCCAGCGCGCTTCACGCGCTGAAACTCAACGACGCCGCGTCGCTCGCCGCGTCGACGCGCGCGGAGAAGCACAGCGGCGTCGACGCGGCGGCGGACTCCCCGACGCGAATCAGCGCGGTGGACCACGACCCATCGCTCGCGAGCCGCCCGTCCACGCCGGGGAGCGGCGGGACGTCCCCGCAGTCGTCGTCCGCCGCGAAGTCCCCCTCCGCGCGCGACCGCGACCGCGAGCTCGCGCGCGACGACGACGACGACGACGTCGTCGTCGACGCCGCCGCGAGCTCGCCGTCGACGTCGACGCCGCCGCCGTCGAACGCGTGGTCGCTGCGCGACTTTCGGATCTTCGAACGCGTCGGGTCGTCGCGGCTCTCCGTGGTGCACCGCGCGCAGCACGCGTCGACGGGGATGGAGCTCGCGCTGAAGTGCTACCTGCGGAGTAAGCTCGACGCGTTCACGCTGAATCAAATACGACGCGAGATTGAGGTCCACGCGTCCGTGAGCGACCCGAGCATATGCGCCTTCTACGGCTCGTTCGAGGACGACCGCGGGAACGTCTACCTGCTGCACGAGTTCGCGCGACGCGGCGACGTCTTCAGCTTGTTCGGCGCCGCGGGCGGGACGCTCTCGGAGGAACGCACGTGCAGGGAGATCATTCGTCCGGTCACGCGCGCGGTCGCGTACTTGCATCAGCGCGGGATCGCGCACAGGGACATCAAGCCGGAGAACTTGCTCGCGGGGGAGGCGGGCGCCGGGTGCAAGCTGACCGATTTCGGCTTCGCGGTGGATTACACGAAGAATCGATTGGTCACGCGGCTGGGGACCACCGATTACATGGCTCCCGAGATTGTGTTGTGCGATAAAGCGCGCAGGGACGAACTCCGCGCGCTCGGCGTGAGCGGGTACGGCCCGGAAGTGGACATCTGGGCGATCGGCGTGCTCGCGTACGAGTGCCTCACCGGGAAGGCGCCGTTCGAGGGCGCGTCCACGCGAGAGACGTACGACAACATTCTGCGCGGGCGCGTGGAGATCCCGCGGTGGGTGAGCTCGGAGGCGGAGGACTTCATCTTGGGGTGCCTTCGGAAGGACCCGAAGACGCGGTTTACCGCGAGGCTGGCGCACGAGCACGAGTGGGTGGTGTCGCACTGCGGGGGACCCTGGGGGACGCGAGGCGCGGGCGCGGACCGACCGAGCCCGAGCAGCGGCGGCGACGCCGACGCGGAGTCGGAGACGACGACGGATCCCGATCGCGAACGCGACCGCTCCGCCGTCGACGACGCGGGGGAGGCGGCGAAAGCGCCGGACCCGCCGACGCCGAAGGGAACGGCGTGGGAAGGGTCGCCGCGCGTGTTCGGGCGACGACCGCGGGAGGTGGAGGGCGTGGAGGGCGCGTCGATGATGACGTTTCCGTCGTCCGCCGGGTACAGAAGCGCGTCGACGCCGCAAGGCCGCGGTCTCTTCGGCGCCGCCGCCGCCCTCGCCCCGGGAGTCGTCGCGACGACGACGACGACGACGAAGACGACGACGACGACGACGGTGACGAAGACGCCGCCGAGAGAGAAGACGATCGAGGAGACGTCCCCGTCCCCGTCCCCGTCCCCGTCCCCGGCCCCGGCCCCGGCCCCGGAGACGGGAGGAGACGTTCCCCCCGCGATGGAAGCGGAGACGCGGCGACGGAGTCTCGACGACCCCGCGGCGGCGCGTCGGTCGTCGTCTTTCAACAACGTGATGCAGGCGGCGCGGCGCGGGATCGGCCGCGTGCGGGAGTTCATCTACAGCGGGCAGTCGCAGTCCGAGAGCGGGTTCGCGAGCGGGGTGTCGACGCAGGAGGGGACGGCGGACGAGGAGGGCGACGTCGCGAAGGAGAGCGGAGGGGGCGACGACGGCGCGAAGGACTACTAGACGAAACTTTCTGTTATCGAACGATTCTTTCGCGCTCTTCAGTTCGCGAGGCTCGTCCTCGGACGCGCCGAGGGAAGGGAGCGCCCGCGCTCGCGCCGCGCGGACGCCCCCCACACCCGCGCGCGCTCCCACCATGACGTTCAAGATCCGCCCCCGCGTCGCGCTCGCGTCCCTCGTCGCCGCCGCCGCCGCCGCCGCCGCGCTCCTCGCCGTCCCCGGAGCCGCCGCGGAGTGCGCGCCCTTTTGCGCGCAGGTCGAGCCCGACGCCCGCGCGGAAGTAACGCGCTGCGACGCGTGCGGCGACGACCCCGCCGCCGCGTTCGACGAAACGCGCGCGGCGTGCGAGGAGGATGGCGAGGTGTGCTGCGAGGACTGGTGCCGCTGGGTCCCGTCCGCGACGCGACCGGTCGTCGCGCTGTGCGAAGGCTGCGAGGAGGAGGACTTCCCACGAGGCGTTGGGTGCGCGTCGTGGTGCGGGTTCGTCCCGGAGGCGGTGCACGGCGTCGTGCCGCCGTGCGCGCGCTGCGGCGGCGGCGGCGACGACGACGACGACGACGACGGTGCCCTGAAGTAGTGACGCGACGCGAAGGACGAAGAAGAAGAAGAAGAAGAAGAAGAAGAAGAAGAAGAAGAAGACGCGACGACGACGAGTGCGAGACGTTCCGAGAACGAACAGAACTACGGCGACCCCGCCCTACCAAAACTCCTCCTTACGCGACGACGACGTCCCCGAGCCTTCTCGCGAACTTCTCCGGGTCGTCGATGCGCACGCGCAACCACCCGTCGTCGTCGTCGTCGTCATCGCCCCCCCCCCCCCCCCCCCCGAAACCCCCCCCCCCCCCCACCCTGCACTCCGCCGCCGCTCCCGGCTGCCGGCCAGTCTCCGACC
>Ga0181560_10002790_pt1 | contig 16182 bp, 11 predicted proteins | sample 011ome_20_FD_133751 | JGI IMG/M metagenome (GOLD analysis project Ga0181560, IMG submission 133751) | Coastal salt marsh microbial communities from the Groves Creek Marsh, Skidaway Island, Georgia - 011509CT metaG (megahit assembly) | ecosystem: Environmental > Aquatic > Marine > Intertidal...
ACCCTGTCCCACCCTGTAGTTTCAACAACGGATTGCATCCCCCCCCTTTCAATTGACCGGTGATGGAATCGAATCGCCCGCAGATCGGCACGTTCACCGGAACCGGGAACGAAGCCAGCGTGACGTGCGGGCGCGTGATGTTCTCGCTCGGGTTCACGGGCGCGTCCGCGGCGATCGACACCGCGTGCTCATCCTCTCTCGTCGCCGCGTCGTTCGCGTTGGACGCGGCGCGCCGCTCGTTCGACGGACTCGGACGCGTCGATCGGGCCCCAAGGACAGCGCACGCGTTCGCCGCGGGGGCGAGTCTGATGCTCACCCCGGACATGCACCTCACGCTCGGCGGCGCGGGAATGCTCTCACATTTCGGGCGGTGTATGGTGCGCTCTATACAAAAGTTTTTCACCCATCGCCCGGTTTCAACATTTGAACGCGTCCCCTTTCAACTGACCGGTGAACTCTTTTTTCTATGGCCCTAAGACATTGGACGCGAGCGCGGACGGGTACGGGCGCGGGGAAGCGTGCGCGTGCGTCCTCATCGCGTGCGGCGACGCGAACGAGAGAGAAGAAGACGAAGATACTAGAAAGGGCGACGCCGTCGTCGCGTTCGCGGGGTCGGCGGTGAACCAAGACGGACGGAGCAGCTCTTTGACCGCGCCGAACGGTCCGTCCCAGCGCGCGGTCGTTCGAGAAGCCGCTTTCGGTTTCGGTTCCGGTTCCGGTTCCGGTTCCGGCGCCGTGACGGAGGAACGCGTCGGGGGAACGCGCCTGCTGCAAATGCACGGCACGGGGACGCCGCTCGGCGACCCGATCGAGGTCAACGCCGCCGTCGACGCGTTCTTCTTTCTTCATCTCCGTCTCCGCCGCCGCACGTCGTCCTCCCCGACTGACGACGCCTCGACCGCGACTGCCGTCGTCCTCGTTCTCGAGGCTGTGAAATCATGGCGCGGGCACGCCGAGCCCGCGGCCGGCGTCCTCGGCCTCGCGACGCTGCGCTCGCAGCTCGCGGAGCTCGCGACGCACGGGCAGTGCCACCTCCGCGCGATGAACCCGCACGCGTCGGACGCGTCGCTGAAAGCGTTCGGACGCGGCGGGGGGGTCGTCGCGCCGCGCGGTAATTCCGCCGCCGTCGACGCGCGCGCCGCGTCGACGCGCGGCGGCGTCAGCGCGTTTGCGTTTCAGGGCACGAACGCGCACGTGGCGATGGCGCGTCGCGGCGCCGACGCGGTCAGTCGGTCGGTCGATGCGCGCTGGGCCGCCGCGGAGGCGACGCGCGCGTGGTGGCCGGCGATCGCGGCGACGCGCGGCGTCGCGCCCGTTCGAGCTCTCCCGACGCCGACGCGGCTGCGGTTGGTGTTTCAGGAGGAGGCGGAGTCGCTCGAGCGTCGCGCGCCGGCGCACGCGTTGCACGTCGTCGTCGCCGCGGTCCGCGCCGCGCTTGATGAGCGCGGAACGGCAGCCTCTTCGGGGATTCGAGACGCCGTCGTCCGATCGAACGCGGGGTGGGGCGCCGGCGACGCGACCGCGGCGCGCGCTGTCGACGTCGACGCCGCGCGAGGCGCCATCGAGATGACGGCTCTCGTGGGCGGCTCGTCCGCCAGCGTCCGCGTGCGCGCGCGCGTCGCGACGATCGTCGTAGTTCGAACTCGATCCGGCGACGACTTCGGCGTCTCCGACGCGGAAGCGGCGGTTTCAGGTGCGTTCTATACAATGTTCCCCATACGACCGCGCTCGCGTGGTGAACGCCGATCCTTAAGGACTTTTCCCGGGGTCTCTCTCCGCCCACCCCCCGCTTTCAATCCCCGTCCTTGACGCCTTTCAACGCCAACTGACGCCTTTCAACTCCACCCCGATATCATCGCTTCGTATAGAACGCCCCTCACGTCGGCGAAACGACGCCGCGCGCGCGGTCGCGGACGCGACCGCGCTTGCCGCCGCGCTCGACGCGGCCGCGCTCGCGCTCGACCACCACCTCCTCGGCGGGTCATCGAACGCGGGGCGGCTCGAGCTCGCCGCGGCGAGCGGATGCGTCGTGACGTCGTCCGCGGACGCGTTCGAGTCGTCGGCGGAGGAGGCGCCGACGACGACGACGACGACAGGCGTTTCGTCTTCATCCGCGGGCGCGGTCGTCGCGAGCGTCTTCATCCTCTCTCGTCGACGCGGCGACGGCAGCGTCGTCGCCGAACTCTGCGGCGGGGTGTACAACTACGCCCGGGTCGGGCGCACCTCTCCGCACGCGTCCGTCGGCGGCGGTTTGCGGGAAGAAGAGCCCCCGCCGCGAACGCCGCTTCCGACGTACGAAGTGACGTGGCAAGCGACCCCGGAGCGCCGCGCGCGTCGACCGCGCTGCGGTTTCGGTTCCGGTTTCGGCGGCGGCGGCGGCGCCGCGCGCGCCGCGCGCGTTGGCCGCGTGAAATGCGCCGCGAGCGCGTTGACCGCGTTGCACGCGCGCTCGCCGCCCGACGGCGACGGCGGCGGCGACGTTCGCGTCGTCGTCGCGCCGTCGGAGTGGTGTCTCTCTGGGATCGTCCGCGCCGCGGAGGCGGAGTCGCGCAAAGAGTCCGGGTCGTCCGTGTCGTCCTCTCGCGCGCTCGGCGAGTCGATCACGATCGCGACGACGAGTCCGAGTTCGATTTCGAGTTCGAGCACTCGCGAGAGAGGTTCGACGGATCGCGCGACCGATGAAACGGGCGTCGAGGGAGCGTTTTCCGTCTCATCACTCGGCGCCGTCGCGCGTCCGAAGCTTCTGCCGCGGCCGCGACCGACCCGCGCGGCGGCGCCGCCGCGCGTCTCGTCGATCGCGATCGTCGGCGGGCTCGGCGCGCTCGCGTCGGCGGTGACGACGTCGCTCTTGCAAGGCGGCGGCGGCGGCGGCGTCCGCGTCGTCGAGCTGTACTCCCGCGCCGGGCGACCCTCCTCTGACGATGAACCGGGACACCTCGCAAACGCGCGGTCGCGACGGCGCGGCGGGTGGCGATGCGTGTTCACCGCGCAGAGCTTCGACGGCGGGTCTCGCGAGTCCGTGGACGCGCGGTTCGGCCTTAACAACGATCGATGTAACGGTTCAGGTTCCGGCGTTGCGCGGCCGGTTCCGGGTATCGTACTGCGCGCCAACGGCGCGCTTCGCGACGCGCTCGTCCCGAGGCAAACCGCGGGGACCGTCCGATCGATCTTCGCGTCGAAGGCTTCAATCGGGTCGGTTTTCCTTTCGACGATGCACCCCTTGACCGCGGACGTGCTGTTCTCGTCCGTCAGCGCGCTGCTCGGGTCGCCCGGGCAGGCGAACTACGCGGCGGCGAACGCGGCGCTCGACGCCGCCGCCGCCGCCGCGCGCGAGGAAGGCCGCGCCGTTCGAAGCGCGCAGTTCGGCGCGTGGAATACACGCGACGCCGGGATGGCCGCGACGGCGAAACGCTCAAACACCAGCCGTTACGCGGCGGCGTCGTCTTCGACGCTCGCGAGGCTAGAGCGGTTGGGCGTCGGCGCGCTGGAGCCGGAGGTGGGCGTCGCCGCGTTGTGGAGCATCCTCGGGGAAGGAGGCGACGACGCGCCGCCGGCGACGACGGCGGTGACTCCGTTCGAGTGGGCGACGTTTTTCGGCGCGCACCCGTCGCTCGCGAAGGAGCACCTCTTTTCGGAGTATACCGGAGTGATACGACACGTGTCGTCGTCTGCTCGAGGAGAGGAATCTGGGATTGTTGGTGATGATTACATATCCAGCTGTGAGGACGCGAAGGCGACGCGCGTCGCCGATGTGGGCGCCGCCGTCGCCGCCGCCGTCGCCGCCGTCCTCGGCGCCGCCGTGGATGAAAACGAACCGCTCATGGCCGCGGGGTTGGACTCCCTCGGCGTCACGGAGCTCCGCGCCGCGCTGAGGAAGGACGTCGGCGTGGAGATCCCCGCGACCGCGCTGTTCGATCACCCGTCCGTCGCCGCGCTCGCGTCGTTCATCGGCGGCGAGGTTGTGACTCGCGCGATGAAGGCGTCGCCGTCGAAACCGTCGAAACCGGGCAAACCGGTCCTTTCAACCTCCTCCGCGCTCGCGGTCGACCCGTCGCGCCGACGCCTGACGCCGACGACGACGATCGTCGGACACGCGTGCGATACCGTGCGCGGGGGATCGACGAGCGCGAGCGGCGACGGTCGTCTGAAGCTGTCGTCTGAAGCGGACGTCGTCCCGTGCGCGCGATGGGACGCGGAAATTGGGGAAAACGGCGGCGGCGGCGGCGGCGGCGGCGCGACGTCGTCGTCCTCACCCCTCCCGATGCGCTTCGGCGCTTTCCTCCTTCGCCGCGTCGACCGCTTCGACCCGGACGCGTTCGGCGCGCACCGCGGCGAAGCGAAACACGTCGACCCGCAGCAGCGCCTCCTCCTCGAGTCGACGCTCGCCGCGCTCCTCGGAGCCGGCGACGGCGATTTCGTCTCCGTCGTCGGAAACCCCGGCGGCGTCGCCGTCGCCGTCGGAATCCAACACATGGAATACGCGCACCTCGGGAGCGGCGGCGGCGGCGGCGGCGGCGGCGGGGATCGAACCGGCGGTGACGCGTCTCCGTACGCCGCGACGGGGTCCGCGCTGAGCGTCGCCGCGGGTCGAATCGCGTTCGCGTTCGGCTTCGGTTCGACCGCCGTCGCGGTGGACACCGCGTGCAGCGCCGCGCTGACCGCCGTCCACGTCGCGCGCTCGGGGGCGTTGCATCGGGGAGGGTTCGCCGACGACAGCTCACGGCTGTCGAATTTGAACTTGAATTCATACTCGAATTCGGAACGGTCGGCGTCGTCGGCGTCGTCGTCGCGTCACTCGGTGTGCGGCGGCGCGAACCTCATGCTCGGCGCGACGAACGCCGCGGCGATCCGCGCGGCCGGGATGCTCGCCGTCGACGGTCGATGTAAAACTTTCGACGCGGGCGCGGACGGATACGGTCGCGGGGAAGCGTGCGGGGTGTTTCTGCTTCGTCACTCGGGACCCGGTGGCGAATCTGATTCGGATCAAAAGGTGCCGATCGGCGTCTTGGGCGTGCGCGTGGACGCGTCCGCGGCGAATCAGGACGGACGGAGCGGGTCGCTGACCGCGCCGAACGGGCTCGCGCAACGCGCGGCGATCGCGGAAGCGTGGCGCGAATCCGCCCCCGCCTCGTTCCCCCGCGCCGTCTCCACGCACGGGACGGGGACCGCGCTCGGGGATCCCATCGAGATGAGCGCGCTGAGGGCGGCTTGTGGAGAGATCGCTGCCACGTGTACAGATAGTATGGAACGAACGGCTGATATGGAGCCGTTACCGGCCACCGCGGCGTCGGCGTCAAAGTCGAGCGTCGGTCACGCCGAAGCCGCGGCGGGGACGACCGCGATCCTCGAAGTCGTCACCACCCTTCGCGCGCGCACGATCGCGCCGTTGAAGCATCTTCGAACGCTAAACGCACACCTTTCGGCCGCGTTGGAGTCGCACCGCGTGTGTACTGGTAACGGCGACTCTGGATGCATTTTCATCATGCCGCGCGGGGGCGGCGGCGCCGCCGCCTGCGGCGCCGCCGGCGTCAGCGCGTTCGCTTTCATGGGCACCAACGTCCACGTCGTCTTATCTGGAGATGATGATTGGTCCACGTCAGCACCCTCGTCGGCACCTTCGCGAGAGAAAACCACGCTGCCGTGGCGTCGCGAGCGATCGTGGCGCCTGGACGGCCCCGACGGCGGCGTGCTAGCCCTCGCGCGCGTCGCCGCGACTCGCGTCTCGCGACTCGCGGCGCGAATGGCGTCGTCTCCTGCTGAGGTGCGTTCTATACACTGGTTCCCATACGACCGCGTTCGCGTGGTGAACGCCGATCCTTAAGGACTTTGCCCGGCGCGTCTCTCCGCCCACCCCGCGCTTTCGATTCCCGCCCGCGACGCCTTTCAACTCCATCTGACGCCTTTCAACTCCACCCCGACTTTCGCTTGTACAGAACGGCCCTGAGTGGCGGCCGCTCGACGGGTCTTCCGACCGCCCGTTCCTCGTTCGCGCGGACGCGCTCGCGATCGCAATCGACGCGGCGACGACCGCGGTGTTCAGCGGAAGCAGTACTGGCCGTTTTAACGGTAACGCTCTGGAGTCGACCGTTTCGTTGACGCGCGCGACGTTCCTCGGCGGCGGCGGCGACCCCGGGTGGCGCGGCGGCGGGTTCGCGGTGGACGTCGACGGCGTCGACGGCGGCGTCGGCGTGTTCGCGCCGTCGTCGCGCGCGATCGTGATGCGAAGCCGCGTCGGACGCGTGCTCGATGTCGCCACGGCGAACGCCGCAGGGTTCGCTTTGGGTTCGTTCGACGGCGGCGCGGCTTCGATTATTCTCGAGGCACGGCGCTCGACGCGCGTCGAAACGTACGCGAGAGCGGGGAGCGCGCGCGGGACCCGCGACGCCGGCCGCGTCGCGCCCCTCGCGATCGACGCCATCGTCGCGACGCTCGAGCGCGGCGCGTACGACATCGCGACCGTCAAATCGTTCTCCTCCGCCGCCGCCGACGACGACGACGCCGATGCGCGGCGTGCCGTTTCGCTCGTCGCGTCGACCGACGGCGCTTTCGTCGGCGGCGTCGGTTTCGGGTCATCAGTCCGGGGGACTCTCGGGATCAGGGGGACCGCGGCGTCCGCGGGACCCGACGACGGCGACTACGCGCGCGAGCCGTCGTCCTCGCGCGCGACGACGAAGATGGACGACGTCCCGAAGGCGTCGTCTCCGAAAGTCGCCGCGTCGGACGTCGCCGCCGTCGTCGCCGCCATCGCGGCCGACCTCGCCGGCGGCGTCGCGGTGAGCGTCGACGCGCCGCTCCTCGACGCCGGGATCGACTCTATCGCCGCGGTGGAGTTCGTGACGACGGTGCAATCCGCGGTGGGGGTGCCGTTGGACGTTTCGGAGGTGGCGACGTTGCCGACGATGGGCGCGATCGTCGAGAGGGTGACGAACGCCGTCGCGGCGGCGGCGGCGGCGGCGGCGGCGGATGAAATTTCGGATGAAATTTCCGCGCGGCGTCCGGGAACGTCTCCCGCCGTCGCCGCCGTCGCGCGCGACCTCTCCGTCGCCGACGACGGGATGATCAAATCGCTGAAGCCGGCGCGCAAACCGCCGCCCGCGTTATTCCTCGGCGCGCCCGCGTTCGGGGACGGTCCCTTGGCGTACATGAAACTCGTCCACGCGCTTCCTCTGGGAGACCATCCGGTGATGACCCTGGAGCGAGACACCACGTCCACGCCGTGGCCGGAAGCGGCGCGGACGCACGCGTCGCGCATCGCGACGTCGCAGCCGGACGGAATTATCGCGATCGGAGGGCACTCCCTCGGCGGGCTTCTCGCGGTGGAGTCCGCGGTGTGCCTAGAGACGGAGCACGGACGAGAGGTGTCGTGCTTCTTATTCGACGCGCCGCATCCGGTGCAATTCAAGAGCGAGTGGAACGACGTTCCGGGGGGAGGTGCCAACTCTGAAGAAGAAGAAGAGGGTGCCAACTCCAACTCCTCCTCCGACGACGAAGAAGAAGAGAGCACCGGCCTCGCGTACATGGAGGTCGCGCTGACGTCGTTTCACTTCGACACGATCGCCGCCGGGTGGTCGGGGATGACCCGGGATGAAAAGTACGCCACGTTTGAAGACGTCACGTTTCAAGCCACCGGACGCGTCGTCGACGCGAGAGCGATGGACGAAGAGATCAGCGCGGGGCCGTACGCCGCGCAGTGGAACAGCGGGATCGTGAGGAACGAGGCGGACGGGACGTGCGACGTGAAGGCGTGGAAGATGCTGCGCGGGAACGCGGACGATGAAGACGACGACGACGGCGGCGACGGCGAGAAAAAAAACACAAAAATATTCCACCGAGTCCGCGGCAAAGTCACGGTGTACAAAGCCTCGGACGAGAGCAGCGCGCTGTTCGAGACCGACCTACAGATGGAACACGGCGGCGCGGTGTTATGCTCCGTGAGCGGGTACGCCTGGGCGCTCGCGTGCGATCACCTGGAGATCGTGCACTGCCAAGGGAGTCACATGAACTTGATGACGCCGGAGGAGGACGGCGGGGATCTGGTGCGTTCTATACAAAAGTTTTTCACCCACCGCTCGGTTTCAACATTTGATCGCTCCCCATTTCAACTGACCGGTGAACTGTTTTTGTATGGAATGGCCCTCAGACGCACACGATCGCGCCGCATTTGACGCGCGAGCTATCGCGGGCGTGGGGGGACGTCGTCGTTAAACCACAAACGGCTTCCAACGAAGCGTTACCAACCACCACAACAGCAGCGACGACGACGACGGCGCCGATAGTGACCCTAAACGACGCGGAGCGCGCCTTGGAAACGCACGGCGAGCTCGGGTACGACTTCGCGCCGTGGGTCGCCGAGACGTGGCACGACATGCGCGACGCGGATGCCGCGTCAGGTGCGTTCTATACACTGGTCCCCATACGACCGCGTTGGCGAGGTGGACGCCGATCTTTAAGGACTTTTGCCGGCGCATCTCTCCGCCCACCCCTCGCTTTCAATCCCCGCCCTCGACGCCTTTCAACTCCAACCGACGCCTTTGAACTCCACCCCGACATTCGCTTGTATCGAACGGCCCTCAGACGCCCCCGCGAGTCGCGGCAGGCTCGGACTTCCGTGCTGGACGCGTCCCGGGGTGGTCGTCGACGCCGTCCGCGGGAACCCCGGGGTGAGGTTACCCGCGCTGGACGAGTCGTTAGGCGGCGCCGTGCTCGGATTAAACGTCCTATCGCGCGCGTTGCTCGACGACGAGAAGGATGCGGACGCGGACGCGGAAGGGCATCAGGTGCGTTCTATACACTGGTTCCCATACGACCGCGTTCGCGTGGTGAACGCCGTTCCTTAAGGACTTTTGCCGTCGTCTCTCTCCGCCCACAACACGCTTTCAATCCCCGCCCTCGACGCCTTTCAACGCCAACTGACGCCTTTCAACCCCAAAAAACCAAAACCAAAAGAATCGTCGGGACGCGACGCGACGGCGCGACACCGTGATGGTGCTCGTCCAGGACCTCGTGAGCGACGTCGAGCACTGGTCCGCGATCGCGCTGACCGCGCGCGTGCCCGTGATCGGGGTCCACCTCCCCTCGGGCCTAATTCCATGTTCGAACGACGACGACGAGGACGGCGGCGGCGACTGCGGCGGCGGCGGCGGCGGGAACGAAAACGAAAACGAAAACGACGACGACGACGCGCGATTCGCCGCCGTCGTCGTCGGCGCGACGCGCGCGGCGCTCAACCTCCACGATCGAGTTGAAAACGCCGAAGATGCGGCCGTTACGACAACAACAAAGAAGATCATCTTCGCCGCGCTCCCCGGAACGTCCGCCGCGCGCGTCGCGTTCCACGCCGCGATGCACTTCGAGCTGTGCGGCATCGCCGACGCGTGCGCCGTGGTGGCGTTGGACGGAGGCGCGTTCTATCTCACACTAGTCCCCATACGACCGCGTTCGCGTGGTGAACGCCGATCCTTAAGGACTTTCGCCGTCGTCTATTTCCGCCCACCCCTCGCTTTCAATCCCCGCCCTCGACGCCTTTCAACTCCGCTTCTGACGCCTTTCAACTCCACCCCGATATCATCGCTTCGTATGGAACGCCCCTTAGACCGCGACGACGTCTTCTCCGCGAGGCTCTCCAAGCTCCCGCCGCGCGCGTTAGACCCCGCGTACCAGGCGCTCGCGGGGAAGTTGCAGGAGACGGAGACGCCCGGGGGCTGGCGCGCGTTTCGAGGGTTCGTTGGGAAGAGCCCGGGGTCGAACCCGCGGCGTTCGAACAGTTCGAACGCGAACGCGACAGCCGGCGACAGCCGGCACGCGGCGGCGCTCGAGGCGGTGTCGCGGCGGCGGCCGCGCGAGACGTCGCGCCGCGCGTGGGACGAGGACGTCGACGACGCGATCGTTCGCGTCGTCGCGCTGTGTGCGATCGCGCGCGAGAGCGTGGACGTGGACGTGGTGAGCGCGCACGTCGCGGTGATGTGATGAAGGTTCGCGCGTAGTTGTAGCTTTGCTCCGCGCGACTGGTACGGCGCGGTTGAAGATTTTGTTCAAGTTTCTGTTCATTTCACTTCCAACGACGCGTCGTTCTGTTCTTCTTCACTCTCGCCCGCGCGAGATCCTCCCCGCCCCCGCCCGCGATGCGTCTGACCGTGCGGACGCCGCGCATGGGGTGGTCCGCGGTGATCGACGTCCCCGATAAGTGCCTCGTCGGGGAGCTCAGGAAGACCGCCGCGCAGGCCGCGGACGTCCCGCCGGCGCGCGCGAGGCTCATCCTCCGAGGCGCGACGCTGGAGGTGCGACCGACGCGACGATCGCGATCGCTCGCTCGCGCGCGCTCGGGTGCCCACATCCATCACCGACGCGCCCGCGTCGCTGACGACGCGACGCGCGCTCTCTCTTCCCCCTCTCGCCCGCAGGACGACTCCAGGATCGCGCCCATCAAACCGGACGACACCGTCCTCGTCGCGCTCGCGCCCGAGCCGGTGAACCGCGGCGGACGCGCGGGAGGGACGCGCGACGACGACGACGACGACGACGACGACGACGACGCGGTTCGATTCCCCTTCGGCCGCCTCGATCGCGCGCGAACGTCGCGAACGCGTCTGCGGCTTCTCCGGTTCCTCCAGCACCGCGTGAAGCTCCCGGAAGCGCTCGCGCACGGGATACTGCGCGTGCGGCTGAGGACCTACGCGGGGGTGGTGGTGTGGCTGACGCTGTGCCGCGCGTCGTGGAGGTGCGCGGGGGGGCGAACAATTCATTTTTTTCCTCCGTCTCTTCGTTCGTTCGTCGTTCGGGGCGGCGAAAAGAAAAGCGCGCACGACGCCTGACCGGTTCTTCTTCTCCCCGCCGCCGCGATTCCGTCCAGGTACGACCACGCGCCGCTGTTTCTCTTAGCGACCGGGTTCTTCCTCGTGTTCGCCGGGCTCGGGACGAAAAAGCCCGGCGAGGCGAGCGCGTACTCGCTGTTCAACGAAAACTTCCGCGAGTTGCCGGGAAACTTCAACGCCGGCGACGTAGACAGAGTCAACCGCGGCGGAGGGTACTGACGAGGCGCGTTCTTGTCGCGCTGGTGCCCATACGACCGCGTTCGAGCGGTGCACGCCGTTCCGTGAGGCCTTTCGCGGGGGAACGAGAGAAGTGGAAGCGATGCCGGCAGTAGTAACTAGACTAGACTAGTCTTGTAGACCGCGTTACAGTAGGACGCGCGCAGTTACGTGTCAGCCGCGGGAAAACCTCTCCCGAACCAATCGCATCTCATTTCGCGTCAGACTCGACCGCGCCGCCGCATGCTCCGAGCCCTCGCCCGCTGCCGCGCTTTTAGGACACCCTCACTCCACCCCCGGTCGTCGTCGTTCGCGTGCGCGGCGTCGATGCGCATGGCGCCGAAGCACGACGCGAAGCCGTCCTTCCCCGAAGAATACGTCGTTCCCGATCGATGGACGCCCCCAGGCGACCTCGGCGGGAAGTTTGGCGGGATGAACCGCCCGACGGCGGGCGCGCGGTTCGAAAGAGCCCTCCCGGTCGGGAAGCACCCTCTGCAGCTGTACTCCCTCGGGACGCCGAACGGGCAGAAGGTGACGGTGTTGCTCGAAGAGTTGGGGCTCGACTACGACGCGTGGAAATGCGACATCGTCGCCGATCCGCCCGCGCAGTTTAGCTCCGGGTTCGTGGAGGCGAACCCGAACTCGAAAATCCCGGTGCTGATGGATCACAGGGACGCGAAAAGTCACGGCGCGCCGCCGACGCGGGTGTTCGAGAGCTGCCACATCTTGTTGCACCTGTGCGAAGCCGCCGGCGCGAGCGGAGAAAAGTTTCTACCGAGCGCGCGCGTCGATCCGCGCGGACGGACGGAGTGCCTCAACTGGCTCTTCTGGCAGGCTGCCTCCGCGCCGTACATCGGCGGCGGGTTCGGGCACTTCTACAACTACGCGCCCGCGAACTATCAGTACGCGATCGACCGGTTCGCGATGGAGACGAAGCGACAGCTGGACGTGTTGGATAAGCAACTCGCGGGGAAAACCTTCGTGGTGGAACGAAACGACGACCGATACGGGGACGCGCCGACGATCGCGGACTTTGCGATCTACCCGTGGGTGAAGTGCATCGACGTGCACTACGAGGCTGGGGAGTTTCTATCGTTGAAGGAGGACTACGCGAACATCACGCGGTGGTGCGAGACGTTGGAACGACGGGAAGGGGTGAAGAGGGGGATGCGGGTGAACGCGTTCGGGCCGGGCGCGGTGGAGGAGCGGCACAGCGCCGCGGACTTTGATTAGCACGTGTACGAGGTGTAGTCGCGGTTCATTGTGTGGTAGTACATTCTTTATTCTTTGCTATACGCTTCGCGTCGCGATCGTTCGCGGTCGTGTTCCACACTCCGCGTCGTTACCAATCGTCCATGAGTATGTCCCACACACTCTCCGCAAATGGCGTCCAGCGGTGTCCTCGTGTTACCGCCGCATCATAGGTTTCCTCGTCCACCGGAGCTCCGTGCCTGATAGCCCATATTGCCGTCTCCAACTGATCTCCAAGAACACGCGAGAGAGCAGTTTGTACGTCCCAAGGCGCGCCGTTCGTTAGCGCCCATTTCAGAACGTGAAAATGACCAGAGTATGCCGCGCCGCTACAAACTGTCGCGTCCCACGGAGCGCCGTTCTCTCGCGCCCACTCGAGAACGTGCAGGTGACCTCGCTTGGCGGCTTTCGTGCAAGTATCAGCCCAAGGATACTCGTTCTCTCGCAGCCACTTGAGCAGCTCGAGTTCGCCAGCGTAAGCGGCCCAGCCACAGAAACGTTTGGCCTTCTCGCTCATGGGTTCGAAACCACACGGAACGACAGCGACGAGTTGGAAGCCAGAGTAAATTTTTCCCTCAAACCCCCGCGTCACCGACGCGAGAAGCTCCTCGACGCGCGCCTTCGGCAAGCTCAGCACGCCGTCGTGGCGCATCAGATACTTGACCGCATCGCCAGAGATGAATCCTCGTTCAGCTCGATCGAACGCCGCGGGCAACGACGCGACTCGCGCGTCCGCGTCGCGGAAGACGCGACCGACGCGCGCGAGCGCGCAGCGGTCGCGCGCGTTCGGCAGGAACGAGAAGACGAGACACGCGAGGGCGGGCTCGGCGGCGAGGACGTCGCCGAGGGTGGCAGCGGCGGGGGCGGCGCTCGGATCAGGAGGAGAAGCCTTCGGGCGTCGAGATCTCGTCATCACGACGCGCGGGGTGGAAGGCGCGCGCGTCGAGGAGTGCGCAGCGCGCGCGCCCCTCCTCGCTCGACACGGAAAGTCGAACTCCCGCTCCCAGCCAGCTGGCGCGAAAACAGAACACTCCGCTCCAGTCCGCGCAGCGCCCGGCGAAGCGTCACTGCGGCCGCGCGCTGCGCACCACTCGCGATGGAGGCGACGGCGCACCCGCGCGTGATGCCGATGGAGTATGTCCAGGCGAACGCGGTGTTCGCTCGCGGGTGGACGATACGATGGCGCGACATCGAGGCGCGTCGCCGGCCGCGTCCGGGCGCTCGAGGACGTCCATCGTTTTTCTTCCTCCCGCCTTCTTCGATCTCGCCGCTGAACGCCCGCCCCCCTCCATCCCTCCCTTCCTTCCCTCCCTCCATCAGAAAACGCTGCGGGACCTCCTCCTCCCCGTCGTCATCGTCTTCGCGCTCATCGTCCTCGAGGTCATCATCGGCGAGGAATCCCTCCCCGCGGTCCCGAAACTCCCCGCGGTCGACACCGCGTGCGATCCGTACCCGCCCGGCGCGAACGTCTCGAGAGGCGCGGTGTGCTGGTACTACCCCGTGCGCGCGACGCACGAGCACGTCGTGGGGTACGCGCCGAACAACTACGCGTCGATTAACGCGCTCATGGCGGACGTGCTCCCGAGGGTCGCGGACTCCGCGCCGCGGCTGCACGCGGAGTGGACGGGCGAGCTCACCATGCGAGGCTTCGAGACGGAATCGGCGCTCGTGGAGTTTTACAAGACGCAGGCGCGTCCCATCTCATCACACTGGTCCCCATACGACCCCGTCGGCGTGGTGAACGCCGATCCTTAAGGACTTTATCTCCCGTCGTCTCTCTCCGCCCACACCTCGCTTTCAATCCCCGACCTCGACGCCTTTCAACTCCATCTGACGCCTTTCAACTCCACCCCGACACAGCCGCACTCGGTGTACGCCGGCGTCGTCTTCCCGCGGTTCCTCCCCGCGCGCGACGCGTTCAGAGACCTCTCGAACGCCGCCGCGGGGTTACCCCCCGCGGGCGCGCCGCCGTCCCTGGACGAAACGCTCCGCGTGGACGAGTCGTTTCAGATTTTGATGAACGGATCGTACGTTCTATCTCGCACTGGTCCCCATACGACCGCGTTGGCGTGGTGAACGCCGTTCCTTAAGGACTTTGCCCGGCGTTACTGTCCTCCCACCCCCCGCTTTCAATCCCCGCCCTCGACGCCTTTCAACTCCACCCCTGACGCCTTTCAACTCCACCCCGACATTCGTCGCTTCGTATGGAACGACCATCAGATACGTCCCGGGGGGCGGGCTCGACGGCGGCGAGAGCGTTGGCGACGAGTGCCGCCCGCAGATCGCCGCGGACGGGTCTCTGTACTCCCCGAAGGGCCGCGGGACGTTGCCGACGCTGTGCTCGTCCATGAGTTACCTGAGCACGGGGTTTTTGCACTTGCAGAGCGCGATGTCGTCGGCGCTGGGGCAACGCGCCGTCGGCGACGGCGGCGGCGATTCATCGCTCGGATGCGGCCCGGACGCCGCCGCCGGCGGTGCCGCGCCGTCGCCGCCGCCGCCGTCGCCGCCGCCGTCGTCGGGCTCCATATCAGCATCGAGTGGTGCCCTCACCGTCGAGATCGCGTACGCGCAAGCGCCGCTGCCGGAGTACGACCGCGGGTTCGGCAGCGTCACCATGCGTCTGTTCGCCGCGGTGTATCTGACCGGGTGCCTCGTGAACACCCTCTACGCGTCGACGCGAGGTGCGCCGCGCGTTTTGTTGCGAGACTGCTTCCCGTACGACCGCGTTGGCGTGGTGAACGCCGATCCTGAAGGACTTTTGCCGTCGTCTCTCTGCGCCCACACCTCGCTTTCAATCCCCGCCCTCGACGCCTTTCAACTCCACCCCTGACGCCTTTGAACTCCACCCCGACGTTCGCAGTGATCCTGGACGACCGCGCTTCGCGAGCCAAGGAGACGCTCCAAGCCGCGGGGCTCACCTCCGCGGCGTACTGGGTCGGGACCGCGCTCTTGACCGTATGCTCCAACGCCGCGAGCGGGGGATTCCTCGTGTTCGCGACCGTGTTTCTCGGGTTCTTCGACCTAATATCCGCGCCGCCGTTGCTGTTGCTCACGTCCGCGTACGCCGCGGCGGCGACGTCGCTCGGGTTTCTCATCGCGACGATTTTCAAAAAACGCCGCGCCGCGGAAGCGGCGGTGGGGTCTTCGCTCGTGTTATCCGCCGCGATATTCATCCCGCAGACGCTGTTCGGCGCGCCGGCGTGGAAGGTGTTGATCGCGAACTTCCTCGCCCCCGTCGCGTTCGCGGGCGCGATGGACGTCGCCGTGCAAGCGCAGGCGGGGGGGACGCCGTTGACGTTGACGAACTTCGCGTCCGATTCCATCGGAAGGGATCCGTCCACGGGCGGCGCGGGCGGGCACCACGCGATCACCGCGCTCGAGGCGTTCTTCTTGCTCCTCTTCGACGCGATCGTCTACGCGCTCGTCGCGCTGTACGTCGAGAACGCGAAGCGGTGGGGGGACGGGACGTTCATGTTCCGGAGGCAGTTTTGGCGCGGCGGCGCGTTGTTCGGCGGCGGCGGCGGCGGCGGCGACATCGGCGCGGCCGTCGCGCTCGAGATGGAGGACCCGTCCATGGGAGGCCGGGTCGAGGTCCTCCTGGAAGACGTTCTCATCGGGGAGGAGGACGAGAGCGTCGCCGCGGCGGGCGAAGGTGCGAGCGCGAGCGCGAGCGCGGCGCCCGCGGCGGCGCGGCGGCGGCGGCGGCGGCTCGAGCCCACGGTCAAACTCGTCGACGTCGTCGTCAACGACGCGCTCGCGCTGACGCCCGCGATGATGGGAGGACGCGGCGGCGCCCGGGGCAAAAACCAACAGCAGAAACGGTGGCGGTCGTGGTTCGGGGCGCGGTCCGGGTCAGGTGCGTTCTATACACTGGTCCCCATACGACCCCGTTCGCGAGGTGGAC
>Ga0181560_10002791_pt1 | contig 16181 bp, 13 predicted proteins | sample 011ome_20_FD_133751 | JGI IMG/M metagenome (GOLD analysis project Ga0181560, IMG submission 133751) | Coastal salt marsh microbial communities from the Groves Creek Marsh, Skidaway Island, Georgia - 011509CT metaG (megahit assembly) | ecosystem: Environmental > Aquatic > Marine > Intertidal...
CGACCGTGCCCTACCTCACCGCGGCGGACGCGAACGCGGTGTGCACGACGTTATCCGTGGACAACGAGCTGCAGCCGGACAAGGTCGAGAAGACGCTCAGGGTCGACGGCGCCAGCCTCGTCGCGTGCGTGCGACTTCCACGGTTCTCCCCACGCTTCCTTCGCGCTAACATCCGCGTCGCGCGCGGACGGACGGGCGGATCTGCGCGCCCTTCCCCTCTTCGATCGCGCGAATCTGATCTGACGACGACGTCCTCGCGCCCCCGTCACTCTCGATCGTCTCCAGAGACTTCGCGGCGACCGAGCCGAGGCTCCTGCGCGCTGCGGTCGCCGCGTTCTTGGACCTCCTCAACCTCGCGTCGCGCGCGCTCGAAAAGTTCGGCCCCGTGCCCACCGAACTTCCGCCAGTCGAGGGAGAGACCGCGTGAGCGGCCGGCCGCGCGAACTTCGCGCCGCGCCGAAACCCTAGACACGACTCGACCCTAGACGCAGAAGAGAGGCACCGCCGCGCCCGCCGCCCGCGCGCGTCGAGCCAGGATGGACCGGTACCACATCTACGAAGCCATCGGCCGCGGGAAGCACTCCGTCGTGTACAAGGGCCGAAGGAAGAAAACCGTGCAATACTACGCGATAAAGTCCGTGGAGAAGTCGCAGCGCCCGCGCGTGTTACAAGAAGTCCAAGTGCTGCGCGCGGTGTCGCACGAGCTCGTGCTCAAGTTTCACGCGTGGTACGAGACGCAGAACCACCTGTGGCTGATACTGGAGTACTGCGTCGGCGGCGACTTGCTCTCTCTGCTGCGGCAGGACCTCTCGCTGCCGCAGGCGTCCATAGGCGCGTTCGGCGCGGACCTAGTCGTGTCGCTTCGCACGCTGCATCGCCACGGTCACGTGCACTGCGACTTGAAGCCGTCGAACGTGTTGATCGACGAGGACGGCCGGTTGAAGCTGTGCGGTTTCGGGTTGGCGCGCCGCGTCGCGGACGTGCAGAGCTCGCGAGGGACGCCGTCGCAGGCGCGTGTTTCGCCGCGTGAACGATCGAACCGCGTTTGTTTTTCACCCATCCCCCCTCGGTTTCGCTATCGCATTCGATCTCGGCGATCCCTCCTTTCGACTGACTGACGCGCTGAACATCTTTCGTGTACGGAACGCAGCTCGCGCGCCGCGGCACGCCGTGTTACATGGCTCCGGAGCTCTTCTCGGAGACGCACGGGCTGCACTCGTACGCGAGCGATCTGTACGCGCTCGGGTGCGTCCTGTACGAGTGCGCGTGCGGGCAGCCGCCGTTCGTGTCGTCGTCGCTCAGCGCGCTGATCGGGATGATCTTGGAGAAGGAGCCGCCGCGGTTCGACCCGAAGATCGAGGCGAAGCTCTCCCCCGCGTTTGTTGATCTCGTGTTCGGTCTGCTTCGTAAAAACCCGAGCTCGCGGTTGCGTTGGGACGACGTCCTGAATCACGCGTTCTGGCGCGAGTGCGGGCGAGGGAGCGCGCCGCAGAGCGTGGACGTCGCGAGCGCGATCGAGCGCGTCGCGCGCGCGGATCCGCCGCCGCCGCAGCCCGCGTTCGAGGCGGTGGAACGGTCGGTCGCGCTCGCGGACCGCCTCGACGCCGCGGCGACGGTGTCGTCGCCGCGGTCGTCGAGGGGTGGCGTCGGGTCGCCGTCGCCGTCGCCCGGCGCGGCGACGGCGTCGGCGTCGCGAAGCAAAGCGCGCCGAGACGACGTCGCGCGGCTGTCCGTCGCCGCGCGCATCAACCTCGAGCGCGAGGAGGGCGGCGCGTACGCGGACCGCGACGACAAGAGCGACAAGGGCGGCGCCGGCGGGGGCGACGACGACGACGTCGCGCGCCGCCCGAAAGCCGCCGCGCGCGCCGCCGCCGCGGGCGGCGACGTCGAGCTCGCCAACCCGGACGCGGAGCTCAACTTTGGCGGCGCGGACGCGGACGCGGGCGACGCGTCGCGGCCGGACAGCGGCAGGCCGAAGCCGCGGCCGCTGTCCGGGCGCGAGGGCGACGGCGACAGCACCGTCGCTACGATGACGCGCACGGGGAGCAACCTGGACGGACGCGAGCGGAGGGGACGGGAGGAGGAAGAGGAGGATGAGGAGAACGAGATGGTGGCGGATCCAGGGACGGAGTCCGCCGCCGCCGCGGTCGCCGCCGAGCGATCAGCCGCCGCCGCGGAGGAGGAGGAAACGCGTCGCCGCCGCGCCGAGCAGTTTTCCACCTCCTCCGCGTCGACGGCGAAGACGCCGGGGAAGAGTTACCTCACGCCCAGGAGCAGGGACGCGCGGCCGGCGGTGGGCGCGACGCCGGGGTACGGCGGGCAAACGGGGGGCTCGGGGCTGCTGGACCGCGGGGAACCCAACGCGCCGCTCCCCGCGACGACGCCGATGAACCTCCCGCGTCGATCGAGGACGGACGACGACGACGACGACGAGAACTCGCCGTCGAGGGAGAACGAGAGAGCGGACAGAGGGCTGGACCTTCGAACGCCGTCGAAGGGTGGCGCCGGCGGTTCCGGAACCCTAAACCCTAAACCGCCGGCGGCGCCTCACGCGACGGACGCCGGGGCGGCGCTCGAGTCGATCGCGTCGCTGATGCATCACGCCACGGACAGCGCGATCAAGCCGATCGTGTTGAACCGCAGGATCGAGGTTCTGCCCGAGCCGATGTACGACCCCGCGGGGCTGCCGTTCCCCGCGCTGACCGTCGCGCAGATGCTGTCGTCGTCGCAGACGGACCTCGAGGCGTTTCTCACGCACATTTACCGCAGCGTCGCGCACTCGTCGCCCATCAACGAAAAAGTCAACACGCTGTCGTACTTCGAGACGCTCTGCGTGGACACCGCGGCCGCGAACGTGCTCATCAACTCGTCGCTGATGACGCTGTTCGTGCGGATGCTTCGCGCGAGCAAGGCGCCGATGCTGCGCATTCGCCTGACGTCGTGCATGGGGTTGCTGCTGAGACACGCGACGTACATCACGGAGGAGCTCTCCGGCTGCGGCGTGGTGACGGTCCTGACCGAGTGCTTGAAGGATAAGAACGAGCGCGTCAGGCGACGCGCGATGGCGACGTTAGGGGAGCTCCTGTTTTACATCGCGACGCAGCAGCACGAGGCGAGCGAGGCGGCGAAACGCGGAGGTCGCGGCGCCTCAAACGGTAAGGCTGGCGCCGCGGAGCCAACCGGCGCGAGTCCCTCCGCCTCCGCGTGGGCGGTGCCCGCGTCCACGGTGGGCACGGTCGCGCGGCTCCTTCGCGCGGGCGAGGACGAGATCGCGCAGCACTACGCGGTGAAGACGATCGAGAACATCACGTCGCACGGCGGCGAGTGGGCGGCGAAGTTTGCGAGCGCGGAGACGACGGCGTCGCTCGTCGCCATCATGTCCTCCGCGAAATCCGAGCAGCTACGCGGCACCGCGGCGAGCTGCCTCGCGCGCGCCGCGCGCCACACCCCCTCGACGCTCCAGACCGTCCTAGATCGCCACGGCGTCAAGCTCCTCGTGACTGGGCTGAGAGACCCGTCGCCGAAGGTGCAGCAGGCGGCGCTGTGCCTCTTGTGCCAGGGGTTGGGCGATTTAGGCGCGTTCTACGCTCTGTACACTGGTTCCCGCGCGACCGCGTTCGCGCGGTGAACGCCGATCCTTGAGGATTTTTCTTCCCGCGCGCGTGTCTCTCCGCCCAGGGTCCCTCGCTTTCAATCCCGACGCGCCTCGACGCCTATCAACTCCACCCCTGACGCCTTTCAACTCCACCCCGAAAATATCGCTTCGTGCGGACCCTCCACCCTCAGGCGCGCGCGCGAGGGCGGCGCTCGCGGCGGAGGACAAGACGGCGTTGCTGCCGACGTTGGTCGGTCTTCTCGAGCGCGGCTCCGCGGTCTTGCGCGGCAAGGCGCTGCTCACTCTCGCGCTCCTCTTCCGCCTACACCCGCGGTGGCTGCTCGCGGCGTGCCAGACGAAGCTTCTGCCGCTGATCGACCGGCTGCAGAAGGACAAGGAGCCGTACCTGGAGCGGTGCCTCGAGGCGTGCGTCGGCGTCGTCGTCGCGCTCGCGCCCAAGGTGAACGAGGCGGTGCTGAGCGAGATCGATCGGCTGACCGGGTCGACCGCGTCGGCGGCGGGTCGTCCGGGGAGTGCCGGCGGGTGGGGCTGGGGCGGCGACGGCGGCGGCGGGACGCGTCCCGGGTCGCGCGGCGGCGGCGGCGGCGGCGCGGCGGGTCGAATCTCCACGCCGCCCGGCGGCGAGCGGAATAAACCCGGCCCCGCGCTGTCGCTCTTCCCAATCCTCGTCCACCTCCTCGGCAGTGCGGTGATGCGCCCGCGGATATGCGACGCGAGGATGCTCGCGGACGTCGCGTCGTTCCTCGCCGCGGCGGACGGCGGCGCGTCGTTTCCCGGCCGCGTCGAATTCCGCGGCGGCGCGTTGACGCTGCTCGAGACGCTGTCGCAGTGCGCGCCGTCGGTGCTCGCGGTCCCGGACGCGGCGATCGAGCACTTGCTTCCCGCGCTCGCGGACATGCTCGGGAAGCCGGACAGCAGCGCGGACGGGCGGTTCTTAGCGCTGAAGCTGACGTGCGACACGCTGTTGCCGTTGGCGCTCGATCCGGAGAAGACGGACGGCGGCGGCGGCGGCGGCGGCGGGAGTTCGTCGAATACCTCGACGCGCCGCGCGCTTCTGTCGTCGCTGCTCCGCGAGAAGCTCCTCCCGCTGTGCCCGACGCTGCTCGCGGACGAAGATCCGATCCCGCTGTACGCGCTGAAGCTTCTCGGCGGCGCGCTCGAGGCGGACCGCGGCATGTGCGAAGCCGTCGTCGAGCTCGGCCTCGCGCCGAAATTTTTCGAGTTTCTCTCGCTCGAGCACACCAACAACAACGTGCACAACGTCCGTCTGTGCCTCGTCCTCGCCGCGTCTCGCGCGGTCCCGACGCGCGCGCTGTGCGAGTTCGACGCCGGCGCGAAGGTGGCCGCGGTGCTGTCGTACGCGCACGAGAACGCGGTCGAGCCGTTCATGGAGCCCGCGCTCGGCATCGCGCGGGCGATGCTCGCGCGCGCCGCCGACGCGTCGCGCTCCGGCGACGAAACGCTCATCACGCTGACGTTAAAATCCACGGCGCCGTTGCTCGAGCTCGCGCCGGTCTTCGTCGAGTGCGCGAGCGCGGGGGAGACTGAGGTGGCGTCGTTCGCGGTCCCGCAGCTCGCCGCCGCCGCGCTCGCGTTGATGGTGGAGTCGCGGCCACGCGAGGCGTCGGCGGTGCGTTCGATACACTGGTCCCCATACGACCCCGTCGCCGTGGTGAACGCCGATCCTTAAGGACTTTTCACGGCGTGTCTCTCCGCCCACCCCTCGCTTTCAATCCCCGTCCTCGGCGCCTTTCAACGCCAACTGACGCCTTTGAACTCCACCCCGACATTCGCTAGGCGACGTTTCATCCGCGGTCGCCGCTCGTCGCCGCGGTGGAGGCGATGGGGACGCGCGCGGCGACGGAGCGCGGCGAGCGCGGCTTCGCGGAGGTGTCCGTGCCGTGCGACGACATGGCGCCGTCCGTGGGCGCGGCGGACGTCGCGTTCGCGCACGGGATGGGGTCGCCGAGGGCGGGCTTCGCGAGGGCGCAGCGGACGGCGTTGGGGGCCATCGCGGCGGCGGCGCGCGGGCACGTCGGGCCGCCGCCCGAAGGCGGGGAGGCGCCCGCGTTGGCGTCGACGCTGAGGAAGCTCGCGCGGGGGGAGCCGTGCGCGGGGATCGCGGCGGCGGCGGCGGCGGCGGCGGATTCGGTCGCCGCGCTCGTCGCGAGAGGGGCGGCGCGGTGAGAGGAGAGTGGAAGTAAAATTCGGTTTTTATCCGAGTTGAGATGCGATATCTTAGAGTTTCTAAAGTAAGTACGTCTAGGATCGGTCGATCAACTGCTCGACTAACAACGCGGCGCTGCCACTCCGCCGCCGCCCCCCCCCCCTCGCGCCGATGCCGGACGCGTCGGACGCGTCGGCGGACGCGTCCGCCGCGTATCCGCGTCCGTGCGCGCGGCCCGGGCTTCCCGGGGACGACGCGCGCGAGATCGAGTCTCGACGCGCGGTCAGAGCGAAGGCTCGAGGGGAATCGCTCGCGGCGTCGGACGTGCCGGTCCTCCGCCGCGACGACGCCGACGCCGACGCTGACGGCGATGGCGGCGGCGCGTTCGTCGTCGTGCGCAAGCCCGCGGGAGTGTACGTCGACGACGTCCTCGCCGCGCTCGAGCGCGACGCGAGCGCGAGCGCGAGCGCGTCGCCGTCGCCGTCGCCGCGTCGTCTCCACCTCGCGCACAGGCTCGACAGGGACACGAGCGGATGTCTCGTCGTCGCGACGTCGACGCGCGCGTGCGCGGCGCTCACGCGCGCGTTCGCGGACGGGAAAGTCCGGAAGGAGTACCTCGCGCACTGCAGCAGCGCCGCGGCGTCGTCGTCGTCCGAGCCGCGCGAGCCGGATCCGAGCCCGTCGCCGTCGCTCGACGGCGCGCGCCCGCTGACGCTGCGGACGGGGCACGGCCGCTCGAGAAACGGGCTGTGGCGCGTCTACCCGCTCTCCGACGTCGGACGCGCGCTCCCGCGCGACCCGGGTCGCAAGACGACGCTCGTGAAGATCGCGGAGACGTCGCTCGTCGTCGTCGCGACGGCGGCGGCGCGCGGCGGCGGCGGCGGCGGCGAGAGGTCGAGGTGCGCGTACGTGCGCGCGACGCCAACGACGGGGCGGACGCATCAGGTGCGTTCTATACAAAAGTTTTTCACCCATTGTCCGGTTTCAACATTTGATCGCGTGGGTCCCTTTCAACTGACCGGTGAACCTTTTTTGTATGGAATGGCCCTCAGATTCGGTTGCACTGCGCGCACGCGGGCGCCGCGATCGTGGGGGACGTCAAGTACGGCGGTCCGCGCGTCGTCGAAGAAGAAGAAGAAGAAGAAGAGAAAGAGAAAGAAACGCAAGAAGATGATGCGTTGATAGATACTCGTTTCGACGGGTTTCGATTGCACGCGGCGAAGATCGCGTTCCCGCATCCGACGAGGGAGGGACAGACGGTGGAGGTGGAGTGTCCGCCGCCGGGTTGGTGGCGGGAGGCTGGAGAGAGCGTGAGAATACGGTAGCCTTTATAGTCTCTAGAACGAGCGTAGGATCACCGCGGCCCGCCGCCGCCCTCCTTCGCGCGCCTCGCCGCGTCGTCCGCGGCCTGCTTCGCTCTCCGGCCCGCGTCCGCCTGCGCTCGCGTCGCGGCGTCCGTCGCCTCCTTTTGTCGCCGCTTCGCGTCTCCAATCGCGGCGTCTTGCGCGCGCATCGCCTTCTCCGTCGCGATTTTTTGCTTCGCGACGATCTCGTCGTAGTTGAGCGCGATGTAGGTGATGAAGCCCGCGACGACGAGGACTGCGCGCGCGGAGGGGGGGCGGAGGGACGCGTCGTCGGTCGGCGCGCGAGCGGAACAGAATGTCTTCGCAGAAAACGACGCGTTTCGTCGACGGTAACGGAAAGAATCTCTCGCCGCGCGCGCGAGGGAGGGTCCGACCGCGGGGTCGCGCGCGCACCTACGAACCCCTCCTCCAAGCCGAAGCGCGCCTTCACGAGGCTCCCGCGCCGGGGACGCGTCTGGAGACGCCGCGGACGCGGCGTCGCGCCGGCGCGGAGACGCGCGGAGGACGCGACGAGATCTCGCGACGACGACGACGACGACGACGAGGCGGCGGCACCCCGCGGCCCAGCGGACGTCGCGGACGGCGTCGCGGCGGCGACGCGTGCGGCCGCGCGCGGGAGCGCGCGCGCGCGGAGCGCGACGCGCGTCGCCGCGGGCGGCGCGAGAGGGCGCGCGAGGGCGGTCGGCATATATGCGGCGCGCGCGCGGGTGCCGAGGGCGCGAGTGCCGAGGACGTTAAAGACGCGCACGCGTTCGCGTTCTCGTCCTGACAGGACGACGACCGGATAAATATGTGTCACGGTGGAGTCACCCCCCGCGCGCTATGCTATTTCAAAGCCGACTACTAGCTAGCTAGGCGTCCTCTTCGCCGCCATCTCTACCGCCGCACCCCCAACAGAGGCTCCGCGAGCCCCTCGCCGTCGTCCGCCTTCGCGACAACAGTCCCGGTCCCGCCGCGCTCGCGCCTTCGCTCGCGCGCGTTCGCCGCCGTCGCGCACGCGAGCGCCGCGAGCGCCGCGACCCCCGCCGCGGCGCAACTCGCCGGGACGACGCCGCCTTTCCCGGTGCGCGCGTACAACGCCGCGCCGACGTACGGCCCGACGCCCGCGCCGGTTGCCGCGCCGAGCTCGAACAGCGACTGCGAGAAGCCGGTGAGGGGGAAGAACGTCCGCGCGTGCGCGATGCCGTTGGGAAACATCCCCGCGCAGCCGACGCCGACGAGCGCCGTGGTCGCCCACAACACGCCGCCGCCGCCGCGCTTAGGGTTGTTATCATTAGGGTTTAGGGTGCTCCAGGGCGCGGCGTGTGACCACCACGTCGCGAGCCATCCGAGCGCGGCGAGCGCGACGAGATGCGACGCGAGGATCACGCGCAGCGGCGACGCGTTTAGCAACGACAGCGCGAATCGCGTCAGCGTGAACCACGCCCACAGCGACGACGTCAACGCCGCGGCGGCGCCGTCCCCGAGACCGTCCTCGTCTTGCGACAGCGTGTATATCCAGCTCCCGTACGTGACCTCGAGGGAGACCGCGAAGGACATGTAGAGGACCATGGGGAGGAGCACCGACGTGGCGGCGACGCGCCGCGGCGGCGGCGGCGGCGGCGGCGGCGCTTCGACCGCCGCGACGGCCTCGTCGCTCAGGAACAGCCGCCGCCGCACGGGGCTTCGCATCCGCGTCGGCGACGCGAGCTCCTCGTCGCCGTCGCCGTCTTCCTCATCATATTTTTCTATCTCCTCCTCCTCCTCCTCTAGATCCTCCTCGTCCTCGTCGTCGTCGTCGTCGATCTCTTTCGGCGCCTTCGTCGACGCGACGGCCGCCGCGAGCGCGAGGTATACGATTCCCGCGACCAGAAACGTCAGCTCAAACCCGCGGCTCGGATACAGCTCCGAGAGCCCCGCGTACAGGAGCGGCGCGAGGATCGACGCGAGCCCGAACGCGCCCATCGTGAAGTTCAGCGCGGGCGCGCATTTCGCCGCGCCGAAGCGTCTGGTGAGGCACAGGCGGATGGACACGCCGATCATCGGGAGCGTCGCGCCCTGGACCACGGACAGGACGTTCACCTGCCACAGCGCGTCACACCACGGCATGACGCCGACGGAGAGCGCGCGCGTCACCACCCCGGTGATGAAGACGGCGTGCGCGTCGACGCGGTCGAGGAAGTACCCGGTCGGGAGCGCGAAGACGCCGCCGGAGACGCCGCCCAGGCCGAGGTACGTCCCGAGCGCCGCGGGCTCGCGTCCGACGCGTCGCGCGAGCTCGGGGATGATCGGTCCGCGCAGGCTGATGAAGAGGCCGTTGCTGAAAGAACCGAACGCGTAAAGGTACAGGTACTTGCTGCGGAAGAGCGACCACACGCCGCCGCCGCCGCCGCCGCGGCGCGCGTCTCGCGCCGACGCCATCGCGCGCGCCGAGGATAATGCGACACAGATCTTCCATTAATAAGCTTAAGTTCTCGAGCAGATGAGCGCTAACGCGCTGGATAGCGATGATCTCCGACAAAGGCGCGGCGCGAGAAGACGAGACGGCGAAGCGATCGCGCGGCGCGCGCGCATTTTTCGCACAATTTATATGATGTGGTATAAAAAGAACAACTAGCCACGTATGAACAGGTGTGTCGTGGCGCGCCGCGCGTCGGGCGACGCGCGGGCCGCGTCGTTCGCTCCTCTTCTCATCGAATCGAATCGTATCTCCTCCGACGATTCGATCAAATCAGATCGTCGCTCACCCGCGCCTCATCCCGCGCGCACCGCCGCGCCCGCCGTACCCAGCACCGCCCGTCATGCCGCCCGGGTTGTTGATATCGCGCGACGGCGCGCCGAACATGTCCGGGTCCGCGGCTTTCTTCTTCGCGCGAATGACGCGCTCGCGCTCGACCCCGGGCTTAGCCTGCGGCTTGGCGCGTTGCGACCGCAAGTCCGTGTTGGCGACGCCGCGCGCGGTGTCCAGAGAGCTCACGCCCTTCTTCTTGTCCGCGCCGCCGATGCCGGGCATCAGCGATCGACCGTGCTGGTAGTTGGTACGGTGACGCTCGAGGTGGAAGTCGATGGCGCCGCGGAGCTCCAGACCCTTCTCGCGTCCGATGTAGAGCTTCTCCACGAGGTGGTCCATCTTCTCCTTGGTGTTGTCGAGCTCGCGCTTGCGCTCCATGACCTCGTCCTTCGCGACGGACACCGCGTGCGCGGCCGCGTCCGCCTGAACCTTCCAACGCATCATCTCGTTGCCCATCGCGTTCGTGCGCGTCTCGAGCTCCTCCTTGAGACGATCGATCTCCGTCGCGAGGCGCGCCACCTTGGCGTTGTGCTCAGCCTCGAGCTTCAGCCGCGCCACCGTCTCCTCCTGGCGAATCGCCTCCTCCGCCTTCGCGAGCGCTTCCGCGGCGCGGTTCGCGTCCGAGCGCGCTTCCTCGATCTCCGTCATGACCTTGTTCTTCTCGGACTCGAGCGCGCCCTGCTCCGCGCTGAGCGCCGCCTTGAGCGCCTTGTTTCGCTCCGCCTCATGCCCGACGTTGTTGAGCTCGGCGCTGATCGCCTCCTTCGCGGCTCGCTCCGCGGCGATCTTGGACTCCGCCTCCGCGACCATCTCCTCCGCCTTACGGCGCGCCACCTGCTCCGCCTTGAAGTGCTTCTCGATGCGAAGGAGCATGTCCTCGAGCTCCGCGTTGGTCTTGGATTCCACCTCGAGCTGCTGCGCTTGCGCCTCAACCTGCATCTGGAGCTGCGCGAGGCGAGACGCGGCGTCCTCCTCGGACGCGGCGCCAGCCATGGCGTCGTAGGGGTCGCCGCCGCCCATGCCGGGGGAGCCCGGCGCGGCGTCGTCCATCATGCCGACGTCCTCGGGGGCCGCGCCGGGGGAGCCGGCGGACTTCATGGAGCCGGAGCCGGGAGACTTCACGGAGGGCGATTTCGGGGACTTCACCGTGGGTGATTTGGGCGTCTTCGCCTCCGTCACCGGGCCGGGCGCGGTCGTGATCGTCGTCGGCTGCGCGAGGGGACGCGAGGGGGGAGGGGGCGGGGCGGAGATCGTCAGGTTGGTTGTTTCGCGCCGGACGGGGCGTCGCCGCGCGGATCGCGCGCGCGCGCGGCGGGGGGCGCGAGATCGCGCGCGGGGGGAGAATTGGGGGCTGGATTGCCGATGCGCGCGCGGACGACGATTCTAATTGCGTCGATCGCGACGCTATCGCGCCTCGCGCGGGGATCAGGATGGCGCGAAACGCGCGCGGACGATGGCATCGCGCGAGAGGATGGCGATGCGCACCTCTTCCATGAAGGAGATCTGCTCGGAAGCCATTTCGTTCGAGCGGCGGCGTCGATTAACGCGCGACGATAAAGTTCCTAAATTAGGAGCACCGCCGAATCAAAAAATGAATCGGGGAACGCGAGAAGCGAGAGGCTCGACGCGACGTTCTTTCGACGCTTCGGCGTGCGACCGAGGCGCGTGTCGTTCACGTGAACGGGAAAAGCTCGTGCGGGTGAGTCGCGATCGGGGGACCGTGACACGACGCGAGCGCGCGGTGGAATGTGCCGCCGTGTGCGACTCGCGATTCAGGTCACCAAGCAAGAAACCTCGAGATCGCGCGGGCCGCGGTTGACTCGCCCGGCAAAAGGATATTTATCCTCTGTCCAAATCTTCGTACTACTCGTCTAACCGATTGCTCATACGACTACGTACGAGTACGAGATAACCTGAGATAGCCCTACGCGCATTTGCTCTCGCGCGCGCGATTACAACACACGGTACGCACATCTCTCACGACGAGAGGCGAATCTCGCGACCGCGCCGTCGACTTCGCCGCGCGCGGGGCTGGGGCGATGTCGTCGTACGACAAAGTCCGCGGCGGGAAGTTCAGCTTCAAAGGCGGCGGCGACCTCTCCCTCGGCGGCGTCGGGAAGAAGAAAAAGAAGAAGAAGAAGTCCAAGGACGCGGACGCGCTCGCGCTCGAGGCCGCGAACGCGGACGGCGGGGCGGGGGAGACGATGCAGGTCGGGCAGGGCATCGGCGGCGACCCGGGCGGGGACGCGAAAGGGAAGTACGAGGAGCTCTTCCCGTACGAGGCGAAGCGGCAGGCGAACCCGACGGGACGGAAGAACTGCTGGGGGACGAACTACCGCGAGGCGCCGGAGATCTTGCACGGGTACGACAAGGCGTGGCGAGGACGAGAGAAGCAGATGTCTGTCGAGGAGCGGTTAGATCTGCGGTGCGGGCACAAGGCGGATAAGTTCTGCAAGTGATCGATCGAGCGGCGACGCGCGAGTCGTCGGTTTTGATCATGGCCGTCTCATCCGCGGCCGAGCGATAGAAGATACTACGTAGCGGTGTTCGAAGCGGCGGCGGCGGCGGGACGCGTCGCGTTCGTTCTCATTCTCATTAGCGGGGCGTTCCGCGTGAATGCCATCAATTCTTTTGTTTTACAAACGAGTCGCGCGCGACGATCGCGTACCCTGAACGCCGGCGTCGATCGCGCCGCGTCTTCGCTCACGCGTTCTTGGACGTGTTCCCCGGGGAGATGTTCCCCTGTCGGATCACCGTCGCGACGGGGACGTCCATCGCGCCGTGCGCTCCGCCGACGGGCCCGTACCCGCTCCCGCCCGCGCTGAGGGTCGTTCCATACGAGCGAACGTCGGGGTGGAGTTCAAAGGCGTCAGGTGGAGTTGAAAGGCGTCGAGGACGGGGATTGAAACCGTGGGGTGGGCGGAGAGACGCGACGGGAAAAGTCCTTAAGGATCGGCGTTCACCACGCCAACGCGGTCGTATGGGGACCAGTGTATAGAACACGCCTCATCCCGCCGCCGCCGCCGCGCCTCGCGCGGATGCCCAACGAGTACCTCCGAACGTGTCTCGCCTCCTGGCATATCGCGCACGCGGCGCACCACAGGTAGACGCAGAAGTCGTCCGTCTTCTCCGAGTTCCCGTCGCACGCGCACGCGCAGCAGTCGCAGCAGCAGTCCGTCCCTCGGATGTTAAACCGTCGTCGCATCTCTTGTCGGTGCGCCATCCCGTAGCACGCGAAGACGCAGTGCGCGATCGTGTTGAGCGGGCTCATCGCCTGCGCGGCGGTCGCGGACGTCGTCGCGATCGCGGACGTCAACGTCGGGAACACGAGCGTTAAACCCAACGCTTTCACGAACGCGCTGGAGTACGGCTCGCTGCCTTCCGCGCGGACGTTCGTCGCGAAGAGATGCTGCGCGCATCCGAGCGGCCACCACCCCATGCAGCACACGCCGCAGTCCGCGAAGCATCCGCCGAGGCCGTCGCTCCATTCCACCGCGAGCGGGTACCCCGCGCCGGGGACGTCGGGATGGGCGCCGGAGGTCGGGACCGGCTGGTAGTTGCTCATGGCGAGCGGGGGGGGGCGAGAGGTTGTGCGCGAAGCACGCGGAAAAAGAAGTTTGCAAGGCCGCGCGCGCGCGCCCGCGCCGGCCGGCGCGCCAGCTGTCAAAAAATGCTGTGACTGTTTTCTTCGCTCTCGCGTCAACTCGTTTCAACTCGACGCTATTCGCTACGACTCAACCATCCCGGCTTTCGGCGACGTCGACATCGCCTCCGCCGCGCGCGCCGCCTCGGCGGCGTCCGCGCCGTCGTCCCCCGCGGTCGCGTCCGCCGCCGCCGCCGCCGACGCGTTTTCGAATTCTCGCGCCGTCGTCTCCCGCGGATTCTTCTCCTCCCGCGACGTCAGATCCTCCATCGCGCGCTCGGTCCCCGCGCCGCCGCCGCCACCGCCCACCCCGGAAGCCGCCGCCGCCGCCGCTACCGCCGCCGCCGCCGCCGCCGTCGTCGCCCGCGACGCGATCAGCGAGCTCACGAACGCGCTCTGCTCCGCGTTGGCGGGATCGGCTTTGTGCCTCTTCGCCGCGCGCGTGTCCTCCTCGCGATCGCCGTCGCGCCTCCCTCCCGCGTCCACGGCGTCGCCGAGGCCGCTCTCCACCGTGCCGGTGACCATCAAGAGTTTTTCCATCGCGTGCTTCAGCTTGTCGAACGTCGCGTAGTACGCGCGCGGGTCCAGCGCGAGCTCGCAGACGCGTTGAATCGTAAACGGCGGGTCGCGGCGAAACGCGGCGAGCGATCCGAGGATGTCCTCGACGTCGTCCTCGCGCGACGCCGCGGGCGGCCGCGGCGGGCCGACGACGACGGCGTCGTCGTCCTCGTTCGCCTCATCGCCTTCCTCGTTCTGGCGCGTCGCGGTCGCCGCCTTCGCCGACGCGTCGTCGTCGCGCTTCGCGTGCTCGAGGAGCGACGCGCGGAGGAGCGACGCGACCGCGGGGGAGACGAGTCGCCACTCGTGCCGAACCCTCGCCGTGTCCGCGATCTCGCGCACGACGTCCAGCACGAGTCCGTCCGCGACGCGCTCGCGCTCGTCGAGCCTGCGGGACGAGTGGAGTGGGCGAGGTCGGAGGAGGCGGGGAGGGCGGTGAGCGTCGGAGCGACGCGCGGGGCGCGGGGGGCGCGGGAGACGTCGCGGACGCCGGGCGGGAAAATGCAAATGATCGATCGACCGACCGATCGATCGCGCGGGGCGGCGCGCGGGGGAGGGTCGCGCGGAGGCGGGTTCGCACCTCGCGAACGCCTCCAGCGCTTCCACGTGCGCGGGCGTGCCCGCCATCGCGCGTTCTCCGTCGCGCTCGTCCGCTCCGCGCGCGGTCGTTAGTACGGCCGACCGCGCCTCGATTCGTGCTCTCGTTCCGTCCGCCAGTGCTAAAATCTCGACGACGACTGGAACTCTACCAGACAGGTATCGCGCCGCGGCGAGCGCGGCGACGGCGGAGGGAGGGAGGTCGACGATTCGATTAATAGTAGGACATCATCACCCCGCGGCTACGCGCGCGCTCTCTCTGCTTCCTCTCATTCTCCCCACACCCCACACCCTCTGTCTCCGCGCCCTCGCGGCGCGCGCCGCCGGCTGTCGCCGCCGCGAGCGAATAATAAATACGAAAGTACGAAGGAGTGAGATCAGAACGGCAGCGGCGGCAAGATCCCCTCGTTCCCCGGCTCTCTAAACTTCTTCTTGTCCGGCTTCGTCAACCTGAAGCTCCGCACGCCCTGCTCGAACCCCGCCGCGTTCACGTCCCACAGCGTCTCCGGCGCGGATATCGTGTACGTGTACAAGTAGTCCCCTCTGATCGCCGTCGCGCCGACGCTGTGCCGAAACGTCGTCGCCTCGCGCTCCGAGAGGTTCGGGCTCCCCTGCGATATGTACTCGTAGTAGATGTACTCCGTCCCGTCCTCGCGTCTCTCCCTCGTCGCGGACTCGACCTCCGCGAGCGAGACCTTCTGCCCGGTCGCGATCCGCCCGGTCGCGCGGTCCGCGAGCACCGCCTCGGCGACGAGCGACGGCGTCCACGCCGACTGATTTGATCGACGAGGGAGGGTCGAGCGACGGACGTCGAAAGGCGGCGTCGAAAGGCGTCAGAAGCGGAGTTGAAAGGCGTCGAGGGGTTATGGGCGGAGAAATACACGCCGGGAGAGAAAGTCCTTAAGGAATGAAGTTCACAACGCCGACGCGGTCGTACGGGGACTAGTGTGACGACGGGACGCGCCTTATCCTTCCCCGCGAGTTTCGGCGGCGCCGGGCCGACGGTCACCGTCGCCGTCATCGGCCCCTTGAACGAGATGAGCTCGTACACGATGCGCTGCCGCGCGTCCGGGGACATCGGCTCCGCGCTGCTGTACGTGTCGCGCTGCCGCGACGGCGTCCAGCGGATCGGGGCGTCCTCGGACGTGACGGACGGGTAGGCGAACGAGTACGCCATGACGGGTTGGTCCACCGTCACGAGCGCGATCGGCTTCGGCGGCGGTACAGCTGGCGGCGGCGCGGGCGCGACGGGCGCGACGGGCTCGACGGCCGCCTCGACGCCCTCCTCCGCGAACGCGGGGAGCGCCGCGGAGGACGCGAGGAGCAGCGCGGCGTCGAGGATCGCGCCGCGGCGCGTCGATCGCGCGGCGGCGACCTGGCGAGGCGACGCGGAGGACCTGTCGTCGTCGTCGACGACGCGCGCGGCGGCGAGGACGACGCGCCGCGCGGCGGGCGCGGCGCCGCCG
>Ga0181560_10002793_pt1 | contig 16177 bp, 13 predicted proteins | sample 011ome_20_FD_133751 | JGI IMG/M metagenome (GOLD analysis project Ga0181560, IMG submission 133751) | Coastal salt marsh microbial communities from the Groves Creek Marsh, Skidaway Island, Georgia - 011509CT metaG (megahit assembly) | ecosystem: Environmental > Aquatic > Marine > Intertidal...
GCCGTGAATATCCATCAGGCGGCGCAGGCTGCGGGTGTCTTCTGCCACCAGCACATCGGCTGTTTGCAACAAATCCAGCGCGCGCAGCGTGATATCGCGCGCGGCACCCAGCGGTGTGGCAATCAAATACAAGCCTGCCGGCAGTTTGGCCTTTTCCTGATTCAACACTGGACCCGCCCCTGACTGCGTTTATTATCGCCCCAAAGGTGGGGGTATGTCCGCCATAAACCGAGGGAGAGTATCTGTCCATGTTCGCCTTATTATCCACGGCCCGCCGCCTATGTGCCTTTGCCCTTGGCGCAATTGCGCTTTTCACGGTTTCGGCCTGCCAACCGGGCGGCGCGCCGGGCGCCCGCTTTGCCCCCGGCGCACCGGTGCCCGTGGCCCTGCTGGTGCCGCGCGGCAGTGGCGAAAATGGCGACGAGGTGCTGGCCCAATCGCTGGAGAACGCCGCGCGCTTGGCCATGGCTGATCTGCAAGGCGTACAAATTGACCTGCGCGTCTATGGCACGGCAGGCAACCCCGAACAGGCCCGCACGGCTGGCCTGCAAGCGGTCAGCGATGGCGCAAAGATCATTTTGGGCCCGGTCTACGCAGAATCGGCCAATGCCGTTGCGGTGGCCTTGGCGCAGCAAAACATCAACGTGCTGTCATTTTCCAACAACCCCATCATTGCCCGCGGCAATGGCAACCTGTTTATCTTGGGGCACACGTTTGAAAACGCCGCCGATCGGTTGGTGCGTTTGGCGATAGAGCGTGGCAAATCCAGATTCATGGTGATCCATTCCACCGATCTATCTGGCCAGCTGGGCCTGCAGGCGGTGGAAAAGGCGGTTTTGGCCAATGGCGGCACGCTGGTTGGGGCCGTCGCGCATGAGTTTTCGCAAAACGGCGTGCTGCGTGCCGTGCCCGAAGCCGTGCAAATGGCCCGCGAGATGGCGCCAGATGCCGTGTTTCTGACCGCCAACACAGCCGGCGCACTGCCGCTATTTTCGCAAATGCTGCCCGAGGCTGGCTTGTCGCCGGTGGATATACAATTCATTGGCCTCAGCCGCTGGGATATTCCGGCACAAACCTTGGCCTTGCCCGGCGTGCAGGGCGGCTGGTTTGCCCGCCCCGATACCGCCACATCTGCCCAATTTCGCGCCCGCTACAAAGAGGCTTATGCAGGCGATGCCCACCCCATTGGCGGGCTGGCCTATGATGGTATTGCCGCCATCGGCGCCCTTGCGGGCAGCGGCACATCGCTGGGCGCGGCGGGGCTGACCCAATCGGCAGGCTTTCAGGGCACGGGCGGCATTTTCCGCTTTAACAGCGATGGAACCAACGAGCGTGGCTTGAGCGTGGCACAGGTGGTTGACAGCCAAGCCCTGGAAATTGATCCCGCCCCACGCAGCTTTGGCGCCATGGGCTTTTAACACGAACGGACCGTTCAATTGACGTATCACTTTCCATCGCCCCAAGGCGATATCATCTGCGCGCCCACAGAAATCTTTGATATGGCGGGCGTCAGCGCACAGCTTGACGCCGCCATCGCCAGCGCCAGTGCCCCCCCCGAGATACGCGCAGCCGTTGTGCCGGTGCTGATGCAGGCCCAACAGCGCGGGCGGCAGGCCATTGCCGATGCCTTTGCCAAACAGCCCTTTGCCGCACGCGCCACCACCCGTGCCTATGCTTGGCTGACCGATTGTCTGGTGTTGGCCACCATGCAGGTGGCCACGCATTCCATTCATCCGCTGGCCACCCCCACCAGCGGCGAACGCTTGGCGCTGTTTGCTGTGGGCGGCTATGGCCGGGGCGAGATGGCGCCACAATCTGATGTCGATTTGCTTTTCCTGACGCCCCATAAAATGACGCCTTGGGCCGAAAGCGTGGTTGAATCGATGCTGTATATCCTATGGGATCTGCGGCTAAAGGTGGGCCATTCCAGCCGCACGGTGAGAGATTGCATTCGTTTGGCGGGCGAGGATTTCACCATTCGCACCGCCTTGCTGGAACACCGGTTCATTGGCGGCGATGCACAGCTAAATACCGAATTGGACAGCCGGTTGTGGAAAGAGCTGTTTCGCAGCTCGGCGCCTGAATTCATCGAGGCCAAACTGGCCGAACGCGACGCGCGCCACAAAAAGCAAGGCGCACGCTATGTGGTGGAACCCAACGTCAAAGAGGGCAAGGGCGGGCTGCGCGATCTGCAAACGCTGTATTGGATTTCCAAATATATGCACCGGGTGCAAACCGCAGACGAGCTGGTGCGCCTAGAGGTGTTTCAACGCGACGAGTTCGACACCTTTACCAAGGCCGAAAACTTTCTGTGGGCGGTGCGCTGCCATTTGCACCTGATCACCGGGCGCCCCTCGGACCAGCTGACATTTGACCTGCAGGTCGAAGTGGCCGAGCGTATGAACTACCAAGACAAGGGCGGGCGCCGCGCGGTCGAATATTTCATGCAAGATTTCTTCCGCCATGCCACATCGGTTGGCGATTTGACGCGCATCTTCCTGACCAAGCTAGAGGCCATGCATGCCAAAAGCCCGCCACTGCTGGAACGGCTGTTTCGCCGCGTGCCGAAAACCAAGCCCGGCTATAGCGTGGTGCATGGGCGCATCGCGGTCGAAGATGACGCAACATTTTTGGCCGATAAGCTGAATATTTTGCGCCTGTTCGAAGAAGGGCTGCGCACGGGCATGCTGATCCATCCTGATGCCATGCGGCTGGTGAAATCGAACCTGCAATTGATTGATGACGATATGCGCAACACCCGCGAGGCGCAGCGCATTTTTCTGGATCTGATGCTCAAACACGGCAACCCCGAACGCGCCTTGCGGCGGATGAATGAATTGGGGGTGCTGGCCGCCTTTGTGCCCGAATTCGAGCATGTCGTGGCGATGATGCAATTCAATATGTATCACAGCTACACCGTGGACGAGCACACCATTCAATGCATCCGCGTGCTCAGCCAGATCGAAGCGGGCGAGTTGATCGAAGAGCTGCCCCTTGCCACTGGCATATTAAAGGGCGGGGTCAACCGAAAGGTGCTGTATACCGCGCTATTGCTGCACGACATCGGCAAGGGCCGTGACGAAGACCATTCGGTGATCGGCGCGCAAATCGCGCGCCGCGTTGCACCGCGGCTGGGCCTGAACAAGGCCGATTGCGAGACCGTGGAATGGTTGGTGCGCTACCATCTGCTGATGTCGGATATGGCGCAAAAACGCGATATCGCCGACCCGCGCACAGTGCGTGATTTTGCCAAGCTGGTGAAAAACCGCAAGCGACTGGATTTGCTGACTGTTCTTACCGTCTGCGACATTCGCGGCGTTGGCCCCAGCACGTGGAACAACTGGAAAGCCATGCTGCTGCGGCAATTGCACAAGGAAACCGCCCTTGCGCTGGAACATGGGCTGGAAGAGCTGAACCGCGAAAACCGCGGGGCCGAGGCGCGGCGCGCCTTGCGCGAGGCGCTGGCCACTTGGGAACCCGGCCCGCTCAAACATGAAACCACCCGCCATTACCCCCCCTATTGGCAAGGTCTGGACAGCGCCACACAGGTGGTTTTTGCCGGCATGCTGCGCGATTTGCCCGATGATGAAATCGCCATCGATCTGCACCCAGATGAAAACCGCGATGCAACGCGCGCCTGTTTCGCCCTGTCAGATCACCCCGGCATTTTTTCGCGCTTGGCAGGGGCTTTGGCGCTGGTGGGGGCCAATGTGGTGGATGCCCGCACCTATACCTCGAAAGATGGCTATGCCACGGCGGTGTTCTGGATGCAGGATGGCGATGGCCACCCCTACGAAACAGACCGCCTGCCGCGCCTACGCCAGATGATCCACAAAACCCTGAAAGGCGAGATCAAGGCCAGCGAGGCGATCCGCTCGAAGGACAAGATGAAAAAACGTGAACGCGCCTTTCGGGTGCCCACCTCGATTACCTTCGATAATGATGGATCCGAGATTTACACCATCATCGAGGTCGATACCCGCGACAGGCCGGGCCTGTTGTTCGACCTGACCCGGACATTGGCAAATACCAACGTCTATATCGCCAGCGCTGTGATCGCCACTTTTGGGGAACAGGTGGTCGATACCTTCTATGTCAAAGACATGTTTGGGCTAAAGTTTTACAGCCTGTCCAAGCAAAAAACACTGGAACGCAAGCTGCGCGAGGCCATCACCAAGGGTGCGGAAATGGCGGTGTCATAGGGCCATTTTGGGGCATTGCCGGGCCCCAGCGTGGCGCGGGCAGGCCGGGCGGCGGCGCAGGGGCCGGCCTAGCCCGCTGCGGGGCGTTGTTTGGCCAGTTGCACCATCAAAATGCCCACCGCAATAACCACCACGCCGGCCACATCCAAAACCCCCAGCGCCTCGTCCAAAATCATCGCCGCGATGGCCACACCAAAAAAGGGGTTCAAGAAATGAAAGGTCGATGCTTTCACCGCACCGATCTGCCCCACCAACGTAAACCACACCCATGTGGCCGTCAGGCCGGGCACCAAGGTGGTGTATAAAAACGCCACGATCAGCTGCCAGCTCCATGTGACATGAATGGTTTCTGTCGCGGCCGAGGCCACAGCCAAAATGGTGCCACCAACCAGCATCTGCAGGCCCACAACGCTCATCACGTTCCCACCAGACGAGGCACCGCGCACCGCCAGCGTGGCCACCGTTAATGCCACCGCCGCCGAAACACACAGCGCCAGCCCCAGCGGGTCCAGCCCGGCATCCAGCCGCGCGCCCATAATCACGCCCACGCCCACAACACCCAGCACCAGCCCAAACACGCCCATGGCCGATAGCCGGTCTTTGAACAAAACCCAGCCAGCAAAGGCCACCATCAGCGGCATGGTCGAGGCAATGATCGAGGCCAGCGATGCCTCGACCCATTGCATCGCCACGAAATTCAGGCCCAGATATAGGGCGTTTTGGCAGATGCCGAAAATAATCGTCGCACGCCATTGCGCCCGGTTCAGGCGCAGGCTTTGGCCCATTGCATAGGCCAATGCCAACCCCAACAGCCCAGACAGGAAAAACCGCGCCGAAAGCGAGGCCAAGGGCGAGGCATGCGCCACGATCACCCGCGCCGAGGTAAAGGCAGATGACCACATCAGCGCAAAGGCAAGCCCCAGAAAAAGTGCCTTGATATTCATATGTCCCCCGGGCGCAACCGCTGCTTTGCCCCCGTTAAACCCCGCAAGACTGGCAGATGCAATCACCCATCGCCGGGCTTAGCGCCCCTTCCATACCGGATCGCGCTTTTCGGCGAAGGCGCGGAACCCCTCCATATTGTCCTCGGATCCGTAAAGCACATCGACAGTGGGTAGCTGGCGTTTGGTGATGCGGTTCATCGTATCTTGGAACCGCGCGCCTTCGGCGTCGCGCACCACCTCTTTGATGGCGGCATATACCAAGGGCGGGCCCGCAGCCAAAAGATCGGCCATGTCCCGCGCTTTGGCCAACAGTTGATCGGCGGGGTGGATCTGGTTGATCAGCCCCCAGCGCGCCGCTTCCGCGGCATCCAGCCACCGCCCTGTCAGCAGCATTTCCATCGCGATGTGATAGGGAATGCGCTTTGGTAATTTGATGCTGGCGGCATCGGCCACCGTGCCCGAGCGGATTTCAGGCAAGGCAAAAGTGGCATGGTCTGCGGCCAACAAAATATCGGCCGACAGCGCCAGTTCCAGCCCGCCACCGCAGCAAATGCCGTTGATCGCAGCGATCACCGGCTTGTTCATATCGCGCAGCTCTTGCAGGCCACCAAAGCCACCCACGCCATAATCACCATCCACCGCATCGCCATCGGCGGCGGCCTTCAAATCCCAGCCCGGGCAGAAAAACTTGTCCCCCGCAGCGGTAAGAATGGCAACGCGCAGGTCTGGATCATCGCGGAAACTGGCAAAAACCTCGCCCATGATACGGCTTGTGGCCAAATCGATGGCATTGGCCTTGGGCCTGTCCAGCGTTACCTCTAAAACCGCGCCGCGGCGTTCTGTTTTGATTGGGTGTGTCACCTGTCTGGGCCTTTCAGTGTAATCAACGCATCCGCCGCAACCGCGCGGTTAGGGGTGCAAATGAGTGGGTTAACTTCAACTTCGCACAAAGACTGGCAGTTTTCCAACGCATAGGCCTGCACCGCCAACACCGCCGCGATTACCGCGGGCAGATGGGCTGCAGGCGCCCCCCTGTAACCCGCCAAAAGCGGCGCCATGCGCAATTTGCCCAAGGCGGTGCGAATATCATCTTGCGTGACAGGCAGCAGCATCTGCACGCTGTCTTGCAACAGCTCGGTCATCGTGCCGCCCGCCGCAAGACTTAGAACAAACCCATGCGCCGGGTCATGCACCACCCCCACCAGCAGTTCGGCCACAGCGCCCGACACCATTTCCTCGACCAAATAGCCCGGCGCCTGCATGGCTGTGGCGCAAGCGGCCACCGCATCCGCATCGGCAAGGTTCAGCGCTACCAAGCCCGCTTCGGTTTTATGGGCCGCGCCCGTGCCCTTTAGGACCACGGGAAAGCCAAGCTGGCCTGCCACTGCTGCGGCATCTTGGGGTGTGGCGGCCGGGCCGTTGCGCGGCACGTCCAGCCCGTGGCGGGCCAAAGCGGCCTTGGCCGCGCTTTCGGCCAAGGTATGGGTGGGGCCCACAGTCGGTGCAGCGGGCGGCAACACCGGCGGCGCCGGGGCACGCGCGGCTTGGCCCAGCTGGGCGGCGGCAGCAATGGCGCCCAACCCCTCGGGCAGGCCGCACAAGGGCACCAAACCTGCCGCCATGATTTGTGCACAGCGCTCTTCTGGCATGTTTTCTGGCAGGCTGGCCAAAATGGCCATGGGCACGCCCCGTTGCCCCTGTGCCGCAGCGGCGGCAGCAATGACGCTATCCCAATCATCGGCGCGGCACCGGTCGGCGCGGGGGAAATCCAGCACCACCACACCCAAGGCCAAGTCTGGTGCCATCATCGCCGCAAAGCAGCGCGTCATCGCGGGCAGATCGGCCCAAATATAGGTGTGGTAATCCAGCGGATTTGCCAGCGCCACCTTGGGGCCAAGGGCCGCGCGCAAATCGGCCTGCTGCTGGGCCCCAAGCGGTGGATACACCAACCCACGGCCCAGCGCGCTGTCGGCCATCAGGCTGGCCTCGCCACCCGAGCACGACATCGAGGCAATGGCATTGCTGGCCAGCGGGCCGGTGATATGCAGCAGCTTTAACGCCTCTAGAAAGGTGGCCAAATCGGCCACTTGCGCAATACCCAGCCGCGCCAGCAGCGCCCGCGCCCCCGCATCACTGCCCGCCAGCGATGCCGTATGCGACACGGTGGCCACCTGCGCCTGCTCCGAGGCGCCAACCTTTAACGCGACAATCGGCTTGCCCAAGCCCCGCGCCTTTGCCGCCAAGGCCTGAAAGGCCGCCACATCGCCCACCCCTTCGATATGCAGGCCCAAAGCGGTTACGCGCGGATCATCCAGCAGCGCCATGGAAATGGCTGCAAGCCCGGTTTGCGCCTGATTGCCCGCCGTTACCACATAGGCCAGCGGCAGCCCGCGCTTTTGCATCGTCATGTTGATGGCGATATTGGACGATTGCGTTACAATCGCCACACCCCGGTCACAGCGCACCACGCCATGCTGGTCGGGCCACAGGGCCGCACCATCCAGCGCATTGATGAAGCCATAGCAATTGGGCCCCAAGAAAGGCATATCGCCCGCGGCCTCGATCAAGCCCTGTTGCAGGGCTGCGCCATCGGCCAATTCGGCAGAAGCCTCTAAAAACCCCGAGGCAAAACACACAGCCCCCCCCGCGCCCCGCGCCCTTAGCTGTGCCATCACCGCGATCGTGGCTTGGCGGTTCACCCCCACAAAGGCGGCATCGGGGGCATCTGGCAGATCGTCCACATGGGCAAAGGCGGGCAGCCCCCCCACATCGGCGCGGCTGGGATGAACTGGCCAGATCTGTCCGCCAAAGCCGATCAGGCGCAATTGCTGGATCACATTTTCGCACCATGCGCCACCGCCCACAACGGCCACGCTGGTGGGGCGCAACAGCCGCCCCAAGGCTGCAGGCGCCCCCATTCAGGCCCCCAGCGGACGAAACAGATCGCGGCTGATGATGTGGCGCTGAATTTCGCTGGTGCCGTCCCAGATACGTTCAACACGGGCATCGCGCCAAAACCGTTCTATCGGGAAATCTGCCATCAAGCCCATACCGCCAAAAACCTGCAACGTGGTATCGGTGACACGGGCCAGCATTTCACTGGCATACAGCTTTGCGCTGGCAATTTCGCGGTTCGCCTCTAGGCCCTGATCTAGGCGCCAGGCGGCGGCCAATGTCAGCCAATCGGCGGCATCGATTTCGGTGATCATGTCTGCAATCTGAAAACTGACGCCCTGAAACTTGGCAATTTGCTGCCCAAACTGCCGGCGTTCGGCGGCGTAGTTCAGCGCATAGTCAAACACCCGGCGTGCCCGGCCCACGCAAAAGGCCGCCACGGTAAGACGGGTGGCATAAAGCCATGTGTTCATCACATCAAAACCGCCATCAACCTGCCCCAAAACCTGTGCATCGGGCAGGCGGCAATTGTCGAAATACAATATGCAGTTTTTATAGCCTTTGTGGCTGACCGAGCTGTAGCCCTCGCGCACCTCGAAACCGGGATGGCCACGATCTACCAAAAAGCACGTGATGCGCTTTTTGGGGCCTTTGGGGGTTTCGTCCACGCCCGTGGCGATAAAGACGATGAAGAAATCGGCGTGATCGGCGCCCGAGATAAAATGCTTGGTGCCATTGACCACCCAATCGCCGCCGTCGCGCGTGGCGCTGCATTGCATCCCCCGCACATCCGAACCGGCGCCCGGTTCCGTCATGGCCAAGGCATCCATCCGCTCGCCCCGCACGGCAGGCAGCAAATACCGCTCGCGCTGTTCGGGGGTGCAGGCCATCAAGATATTCTGCGGCCGGCCAAAGAAATGCGTCAGTGCCATAGATCCGCGGCCCAATTCCCGCTCGACCAGCGTGAAATCTAGGTGGCTTAGGCCTGCCCCGCCCACTTCTTCGGGGAAATTGCAGGCGTAAAAGCCCAAATCGATGACCTTTTGCTTGATCTCTTGTGCCAGATCGGAGGGCACTTCGCCGGTGCGCTCGACCAGATCTTCATGGGGATAAATCTCTTTCTCAACGAAACTGCGCACCGTTGAAACGATCATTTCCTGTTCTTCTGTCAGGCCAAAATGCATTGCAATCCCTCCTTGCCGCCACGGGCAGGATAGGGCAGATCTGGGCGGGTATTCTTGCACTATTGGTAGGAAACCATGCAAAAAGCGACAAAAAGCAGCGCCGCCCCCCCGCCTGCCCCCACGGATATTGGCATTTTGCTTTTCCCCGAGTTTTCAAACCTGTGCCTTGCCAATGCGGTCGAGCCGCTGCGCGCCGCCAACAGTCTGGCGCGGCGCCCGCTGTATCGGTGGCATTTCTTGGGGGTGCAAAGCGGCACGATCCACAGCTCTAGCAACCTGCCTGTGCATATCGAGACCCGCCTTTCGGCCTATCCGGGGGGCGATATTTTGCTGGTGATGCCCAGCTACGGCCATACGGCCCACGCCACGCCCGCCACTTTGGCAGCGCTGCGGGCCTGTGCGCCGCGCCACCAAATGATGGTGGGGTTGGATACGGGCAGCTGGCTGCTGGGGGCGGCGGGGCTGCTGGATGGATATAAGGCCACATCGCATTGGGATATTCTGGGCAGTTTGGCGGAACGCTTTCCCAATATCGACGTGGTCGAAGACCGCTATGTCATCGATCGCAACCGCGCCAGCTGTGGGGGCGCCACCACAACGCTAGACCTGATGCTGGCCCTGATTGGGCGGGCGCATGGCGCGACCGTAGCGTTGAATGTGGCGGCCCTTTTTATGCATGGCGAGCGCGACCCAAGGTTAGACCCGCAGGCGCGCCTGCCCGATGATCGTATCTTGCGCGCTGCCGCAGCCCTGATGCGGCGCCATATCGAACAGCCCTTAGCCCTGTCCGAGATCGCCAAGCGCTTGCACATGGACCAACGCCGCCTGCAGCGTATTTGCAAGGAAAAGGCCGGCACCACGCCTGCCCAGCTGTACCAAAGCATCCGCTTGGCCGAAGCGCAGCGCTGGCTTGCCCAAAGCCGCATCAGCGTGGCCGAGGTGGCCTATCGGTGCGGCTATGGCGATGCCACCGCCATGACACGGGCCTTTCGCCGCGCGGTGGGCCAAAGCCCCAGCCAATATCGCCGCGCTCTTGCGTCCTAGGTGCAAAAGCAAAGGCCGCCCAAAAGGGCGGCCCGCTATAGGCGACAAAACGCAAGGCTTAGCCGTTAACGCTGTCTTTCAGGGCCTTGGCGATGGTCATTTTCACGACTTTATCGGCAGGCTTTTGCATGGTTTCGCCAGTGGCGGGGTTGCGCACGGTGCGCGCGGGGCGCTCGCGGCAATAGATTTTGCCAACGCCTTGCAGCGTGACAGCGCCACCGCCCGAAACTTCGCGGGTGATCAGGGCAACAATGCCATCCAGCGCGGCAGTTGCGGTTTTCTTGTCGGCGCCCATTTCTTCCGCCAGTGCAGCCACAAGTTGGGTCTTGGTCATCGGTTTTGTCATTTTTAGGTCTCCTTGGTCTGCCCGAGTTATTGGGCCTAACGCGACAAAGCTAACGTTATATAGTGTGTAAACACTATGATTAGGGGGGTATTGCAAGCAAAAACCAACGCGGGGGCCTTCATTTATTAGGTTTTTTCGAAAATTCATTCCTTGAAACAAAACAAATCAAACGCGCTATATCCTTTCGGACAGTCGCAGTCTCGGCTGGGATATAAGCGGGTTTTACCCCAGCCCCACCCGCTGCGGGGCGCATACACACCGTTGACAGCCCACAAAGGCGGGGCCACTCTTTGGTGAACAGGGGGCCAAACCAAGCTGGCCACACTATCAAAGGAAATGGAAATGAGTGTAGCAAACTTGCGCCCGAACATGGACCATTGGCAACACCGCGTGGATCTGGCCGCGGCCTTTCGCTGGACTGCACGGCTGAATATGCACGAAGGCGTGGCCAACCATTTCAGCCTAGCGACAAATGATGATGGCACCCAATTTCTGATGAACCCCAACCAGATGCATTTTGCCCGCATCCGCGCCAGCGATCTGTTGCATATCGATGCCAACGACCCCAGCACGATGGAGGGGCCAAACGCCCCCGATCCCACCGCTTGGGGGTTGCATGGCGGCATTCACCGCCACTGCCGCCATGCGCGCTGCGTGATGCATGTGCATTCCATCCATGCCACGGTTCTGGCCAGCTTGGCTGACTCGCGCCTGCCCCCAATCGACCAAAACTGCGCCACGTTTTATAACCGCTACGTGATTGATGAAAACTACGGCGGGCTGGCCTTCGAAGACGAAGGCGCGCGCTGTGCCCAACTGTTCACCGACCCTAAGAAAAAGGTGATGATTATGGGCAATCACGGGGTTTTGGTGATTGGCGAAACGGTCGCCGAAACATTTAACCGCCTCTATTATTTCGAGCGCGCTGCCGAAACCTATATTCGCGCCTTGCAAACCGGCCAGCCGCTGCGTGTGCTGCCCGATGACATCGCCGAAAAAACCGCGCGCGAGCTGGAAACCTATCCCGACCAAGACGCCCGCCATTTGGCAGAACTCAAAGCGCTCCTTGATGAAGAGGGCGCAAATTATGCCACATAGGCGCATCGCGCGGCTTTGACGGAACGTTCCACTGCCACCGCGCCGCAGTTTGCGCTAGCACAGCGCCAAACCGGCTAGCACAGGGAAATAGACCATGACCGATATCGTCATTCTGGGCGGCGCACGCACCGCTATTGGCACCTTTGGCGGCGCGCTTTCGGGCCTGCCCCCCATTGAAACCGGCACTATTGCCGCAAAAGAGGCGATGGCCCGCGCCAGCGTGGAAGGCGGCCAGATTGGCCATGTGGTGTTTGGCCATGTCATCAACACCGAGCCGCGCGATATGTATCTTAGCCGCGTGGCCGCGATGCAGGCCGGCATCCCCGAAACCACGCCCGCAATGAACGTCAACCGCCTGTGCGGTTCGGGCGCGCAGGCGATCGTGTCTGCCACCCAAGCCTTGATGCTGGGCGATGCCGATTTTGCCTTGGCCGGTGGTGCCGAAGCGATGAGCCGCGCGCCCTATATCGTGCCCGACCAGCGGTGGGGTTCGAAAATGGGTGATATCCGCACGCTAGATATGATGCTGGGCGCGCTGAATTGCCCCTTTGGCACGGGCCATATGGGGGTAACGGCTGAAAATGTGGCGGCCGAACATGATGTCAGCCGCCAAGCGCAAGATGCCTTTGCCCTTGAAAGCCAACGCCGCGCTGCCGCCGCCATCGAGGCTGGCTATTTCCGCGAACAGATCGTTCCAGTCGCGGTAAAACGCGGCCGCGACATGGTGCAATTTGACACCGACGAACACCCCAAGGCCACCACGGCCGAGGCACTGGCAGGGCTGCGCCCGGTGTTCCAAAAAGACGGCACCGTCACGGCTGGCAACGCCAGCGGCATCAACGATGGCGCCGCAGCCATTGTTTTGGCCCGCGCCGATGCCGCCGAACGCGCGGGGCTTGTGCCGACGTTTCGCGTGCTGGGCTATGCCCATGCGGGTGTGCGGCCACAGGTCATGGGCATTGGCCCCGTGCCTGCGGTGGAAAACCTGCTGGCACGCACGGGCCTGTCTGTTTCGGATTTCGATGTGATCGAATCAAACGAGGCCTTTGCCGCGCAGGCGCTGGCCGTGAACAAGGGGCTGGGGCTGGATGGCGCGCGCGTCAACCCCAACGGCGGCGCCATTGCCTTGGGCCACCCCGTGGGCGCCACAGGCTGCATTATCACTGTAAAGGCCATGTATGAACTGCAGCGCACCGGCGGGCGCCGCGCGCTGATTACCATGTGCATTGGCGGCGGGCAGGGCATTGCCTTGGCCATCGAGCGTCTCTAAGCGCCAGCCAAACACACTGATTACCGGGGGGGCATCTGCCCCCCTTTTTTCGTGCAAGTCGCGGCTGAATTAAGCACTTTTTCACCACAATCGGCCAAATCTGCGGCATATCCCGCCGGAGCATAGAATGACGATTGCCATCAAACTGGCCGAAGAACGCCGCGCCCGCTTGGCCGCCGAGCGCCTGCTAGAATTGAAACAAGCCGAATTATGGGCGGCAAACCGCAAGCTGGGCCAGCATGCACGCGCGCTTTCGGCTGAAATCGTGGAAACCCGCGCGCAGGTAGACAGCTACCGCCACGAAAATCAGCGGGTGAAATCCGACCTTACCGCCGCCCATGCCAAAATTGCCATTGCCGAAAGGCGCCTGTGGCTTTCGATTGAAACCATCCCTGATGGCTTTGCCTTTTTCGATGCAGATGACCACCTGATCGCCGCCAATGCCGCCTATTTGGCCTTTTTCGACGGGCTGGAAGAGGTGCGCCCAGGCATCACCTACCCCCGCATTTTGCAGCTGCTTACCGATGAAGGGCTGATCAACACCGGCGATCTGTCGGCGCCCGAATGGCGCGCGATGATGCTGCAGCGCTGGCAGGCCCCCACGCCCGTGCCCTATGTGATGCGCAGCTGGAACGATATGTATGTGCGCCTGATCGACCAGCGCGGCCATGGGGGCGACGTGGTTAGCCTGGCGCTGAACATCACCAACACCGTGAAACACGAGGCTGAATTGAAAAAGGCCCGCCACCGGGCCGAGGCGGCAAATCGCGCCAAATCGGCCTTTTTGGCGAATATGAGCCACGAAATACGCACCCCCATGAATGGGGTGCTGGGCATGTCGGAATTGCTGGCAGAAAGCCCGCTGACAGATGATCAGCGCCTTTATGTTGAAACCATCCGCAATTCCGCCGAGGCGCTATTGGTCATCATCAACGACGTGCTGGATTATTCGAAAATCGAGGCAGATAAAGTGGTGCTGCAGCAGCGCCCATTTAATTTGCGCCAGCTGATGGATGAAATCATCACCCTGATGCACCCCGCGGCACAGCCAAAGGCACTGCAACTGCGGGTGGATTACCCCGCCGATCTGCAGCATGACTTCATCGGCGATCCGGGCCGCGTGCGCCAAGTGCTGACAAATCTGGTGGGTAATGCAGTAAAATTCACCCCCGCAGGCCATGTGGCCTTGCGGGTTTCCATGGCGGCCACCGGGGCCGGGGGTGGGCGTGCCGCGGGGCCTATCACACCGGTGCAAATTTTGATCGAAGATACCGGCATTGGCATTCCCCCCGATAAAATCGAACATGTGTTTGGCGAATTCAATCAGGCCGACGACAACCAAAACCGCCGGTTCGAAGGCACTGGGCTGGGGCTGGCCATCACCCGGCGCTTGGTGCAACTTATGGGCGGTGAGATATGAGTGAAAAGCCAACCCGGCCAAGGCACCTGCGTGGGCCTATCGCTGCCCCTGCCACCAGCGCCAGATGCCGCGCAAAACACGGCCCCGCCCACAGGCAAAACCGGCACAAAAGCCACCACCAAGCCGCGCAAGCCCAAAAAAACGGCGCCGCCCCCCCGGCCCTGCGGCGCATGCGGGTTTTGGCCGCCGATGACAATCGCACCAACCGTTTGGTTTTTGGGAAAATGGTGCAAGAGGCCGATATCGATCTGCACTATGCCGAAGACGGCGCCACAGCCATCGCCGCCTTTCAGCAACACCAGCCAGATTTAATCTTCATGGATATCTCGATGCCCGGCATCGACGGCAAAGAAGCCACCGCGCAAATCCGCGCTTTGCCCGGTGGCACCATACCCATCATCGCCATGACGGCCCATGCCATGCAGGGCGACCGCGAACAGATTTTGGCCGCCGGGCTGGATGATTATCTGACCAAACCGATCCGAAAAGCCGATGTATTAGCCCATACCGCCCAAAACCAGCCGGCTAACACCCCCCCGCCCCTGCCCAGCGCCACGCCGCCCTAGGCCACTGCGCTGCGCAAAAACACCGGCTTTTCAGGCGCAGACATTTCGGGCTGATAGGCATAGCCGCCACTGTCGAATTCAAACAGCGCCTGTGGATCAACCAGCCGGTTTTCCACAATGAACCGCGCCATCGCACCCCGGGCACGCTTGGCGTAAAAACTGACCACTTTGGGCTGGCCGCCTTTGTCTTCCATAAACACCGGGGTGATTACCGGCAGCGTCAAAACCTGCAAATCAACGGCGCCAAAATATTCTTGGCTGGCGCAATTGACCAAACAACTGGCCCCGGTTTCCTTGGCGCGCGCATTCAGCGCCTCGGCAATGCGGCCACCCCAAAAATCATACAGCGTCTTGCCCCGCGGCGTGGCCAACCGGCTGCCCATTTCCAAACGGTACGGCTCGATCTGGTCAAGCGGGCGCAACAGCCCGTAAAGGCCAGATAAGATACCCATATGCGCCTGCGCCCAACGCAGCGCATCGGCACCCAAACTGCCCGCATCAAACCCCTGATAGGTATCGCCTGCAAAGGCAAAAGCCGCCGCTTTCTTTTCCATCGTGCCAAAATCGCGAAACCGATCGGCGTTCAGCTGTGCCAGCGGGGCGCTGATATGCATCAGTTTTTGCAGCGCCGCCACATCCAAACCCCGCGCCACCTTCGCCAGCTCTGCGGTTTCGGCATCAAAGCTGGGTTGGCTCACGGCCAAACCCTCGACGGGCGACATATCCATTTTCTTGGCAGGCGAGACAACAACCAGCATGCGTATTCCCCAAAATGTCAGCTGCACCAGAACCTAGGGCGCATTGTGCAAAACGTCCAGAAAGGCCGCGCCAAAACGTTCGGCCCGGCGCGCGCCCAACAGCCGCTCTACCCCGGCCATATCGGCGGGGCGCTGCTGCGCCACCCGCGCCAACAAAGCCGAGGAACAGCTCATCGGCTTGTCCAACCCACGATCGCCACGCATCAAATCGGCCTGCGCCTGCAACAAACGGTCATAAAGCGTGCCCGCGTCGCGCCCCGCCAGCTTTAGCCGTGCTGGGTGCATGGCCTCGGCGGCGCCCACGATAACCTCTAAAAAAGCGGCGCCATAGCGTTCCAGCTTTTTCGCCCCAACACCGCCTATCCGCGCCATGCCATGCTGCGTGTTTGGCCGGGTTTCGGCCATTTCTACCACGGTGCGAACGGTAAAAACCACATAAGCCGGCACCGA
>Ga0181560_10002794_pt1 | contig 16175 bp, 20 predicted proteins | sample 011ome_20_FD_133751 | JGI IMG/M metagenome (GOLD analysis project Ga0181560, IMG submission 133751) | Coastal salt marsh microbial communities from the Groves Creek Marsh, Skidaway Island, Georgia - 011509CT metaG (megahit assembly) | ecosystem: Environmental > Aquatic > Marine > Intertidal...
AAGAATATCGCGGCCGATCTCGGCATCAGTCAACGCACAGTCGAAAACCATCGCGCCGCGATCATGAAAAAAACGCGATCAAACTCCCTGCCAGCCTTAGCGCGCTTTGGGAGCGCTCTCGCCAAAATCAATAACGAGTAATCAGCACGGTGCTGTCAGGCTAATGCGAACCAGTCTCCAAAATCGCCGACGATGCCCTCTTCATGCCGCCAGTTGACGCCACTCGGCCAGCGCTGCGGAGCGGTTCTGCTTGAAGACGGAGCGGCTGTTGAGATGGCGGTCGAGATTGAAGTGGTTGAAGGTTGAAGCATGAACGGCGGCGAACTTCTGTAGGGTTTTTACGTCCCTGAATTTCGACATCGCCCCTTCCATTGGTCAAAATGGGATGGCGCGACCGAGTTCGTGTTGAAATCATCCAACTCAAAGGACCTTCGCAGCAAAGAACATGACGACACATGACCAGCAATATTGGACCCTCGCTCAAGCGGCGGCCTGGGTTGTCTACCGTGAAAACAAACTGGTTGAGCATATGAATTCACCCGAAGCAGGCGCGTTTGGAGCGATCGGGATGTACCCAACTATGGGCCCCAAGAACCGCAAAGCTCTTGGTAAACTGCAGGAATTACACAACGCCCTCGCCTCCGGCCGTCTCATCGCGCGCGGCTACCGCACAAGCGCGGAGCACATTCTGGCCGATATTCCCAAACGTGAATGGGCCAGTCTGCATCTCGCACCGCCCCATGCCTATGACGTCTCACGGTTAGCGCAAAAGATCGAACGGTGGCGTTCGATCCAGGTCGATGCGGCGGATGTAAAAAAGCTCTGGCGCAGTGACCTGGAGGTTAAAGGGCGGTCCAAGTACGACCACGAACTGATCCGTAGCCTTTACGACACGGCAAAAGCCGTTAATCCAGAGATGTCACAAAACGAATTGATCGGCGAAATTCAGAAGGCCTATGCCGAGCAAACCAATCGTGATGAGCCCGGCCGCAGCACTGTCCAGCGCGCCATCAAGTAGTAGCCCAGTTAATATCAGCTCGACGTTTCATGAACCAATGACGGGCTGATGAGCCAGTTTGGCTCATATTGGATGCCGTCCTTGATCCAATCGAGGACGGCCTCAAGTGCGCTCTTACAAAAACCAGGACGAAAGACCCGAGACTGCGGTTCTCCGCACGCTCGTCCGCCTGCTCGCGCGCCAGGCTGCCGCTGAACAGTTCGCAGCGGCACAGCAGCCTTCCTCCCCTCACGACCCAATGAAGGACGAGGAACGGCGCGATGGCTGACCCACAAAACTCTCCCGAAACTCTCCTGACCATCGAGGACGTAGCCACCTTGTGCCGTGTCTCCGAGAAGACCGTTCGCCGCTGGGTCAAGACCAGAACGCTGCCGGCCGCAAAGCTTGGCGCGCAGTGGCGTATCCGCCCGCGCGACTTCGAACTGTTCATCCGCGAGCGCGTGAACCTGTGACCGCTGATGTCCAATCATTTCCAACATATTCATGCGCTTACGGCTCCGTCGGGAGAACGATGCTCAGTAATTAGTGACTGTTTTTTCCGCTACGTTCTCCCGATCGGGGGGCACTTTCTAGCTGTGTATTCCCGAGTCCAAAGTTGACCAACCAGGATGCCTCCCGATGCCCGAAACTGTTCAAACCTTCGCTGATGTGATCGCGTTCCTTTACCAAGATAGTTCCGTGCCCGAGAGCCGCCGACGCGACGAGTTGTCAGCCCTGCGTTCAATGGCGCGCCTTCTCGGCAAGGAACCCGCTGATATACCGGCCAACACGGCCTGGTTGCGACAACGGCTAAAGCAGTTCCATCCCCGACAGGCCGGGATCAGCAACAAGCGCTTTGCAAATATCAAAAGTGCGGTGGTGTCGGCACTGCGGCGAGCAGGTGCTGGTAGGCGCCTTGAACAGGCCAAGGGAGAAATGAGCGGGAGTTGGTTGGCTCTCTACCAAAAGGTCCCGGATCGCAATGACGGCTATAAGCTCTCCCGGTTCCTGAGATGGCTGAGCGCTCAGGATATCGGCTCGGCGGATGTCACGCAGGATCATCTCGATCATTTCGCAAAGATGCTCGCGGATGAAACCCTGGTTAAAGACCCCCACAAGAACATCCGGAGCCTTGTCGGCGCATGGAACCGGCAGGGCGAGATCATCGCCGACTGGCCCCGCATTACTTTGCAACACGACAGCAGGCGCAGCAGCTGGACCATCCCGCTCGAACAGTTCCCCGCCGCCTTCCAGGCCGACGTCGATGCGTGGAAACAGAAACTTGCTGTCGATGATCTCTTCGACGAAGACGCACCGACGAAACCCCTGCGGCCGGCGACGATCAAGCATCGCTCTTTCCAGATCCGCATGATGGCCTCAGCGATTGTCCTGTCGGGCAGAGACATAGACACAATCCAGTCTCTGGCGGACCTGGTTGCGGTCGAGGCGTTCAAGGCGGGCCTTACCTACATGCGCGAACGACAGGGAGGTCACACAAGCGAGGCGTTGTTCGGTCTTGCGACCGGCATCAAGGCGATCGCGCGTCATCATGTGAAGGTCGATGCAGATCACTTCGATCAGTTGAAGCGCATCTGCGCGCGGCTCGACCAGGCGGCCGATCGCACACGCAAGAGAACCAAGGAGCGGCTTGATCAGTTCGACGATCCACTCGCCTTGCAGAAACTGTTGGCCCTCCCCCAGCGTCTCAACCAACCGGTAACGGAACCCAACGCAAAGCCCCGCACACACCTGTTGCGGCTCCAGAGTGCGCTTGCGATCGAGATACTGCTGCACTGCCCGATGCGGATCGGAAACCTGGCTGGCCTGAACAGGGACCGACACCTGAGATGGGCCGGGCAAGATTCCTCGCTCATAGCACGCATCTCGATCCCGGCTAACGAGGTCAAAAACAACGTCCCCCTCAACTATGAACTCGTGGGGGACCAGGCCCGAATGCTTCACGGCTACCTGCGCGACATACAGCCTCAGCTCTGCACGATCCGCACCTCAGCAGTCTTCCCGAAGCTTGATGGCACACCACGAAATCCAGCTGACCTGTCACAGCAGTTAAAGCGGACCATCTTTAAGGAAACCGGGCTAGTTGTTCACGCACACCTATTCCGCCAGCTCGTGGCCCGCATCCACAGCATGGTAAACGCAGGCGACTTCGGCACCGTTACTCAGGTCCTGAGCGATAAGACCAGCACGGTCATGAAGTCCTATGCGAACCATGAGCAGAAGAGTTCTCTTCGACGCTATCGCGCATCAGTCCTGAGGGTTCGCACAGGTTCCCATCAGTACGGAGACAACTGATGGAACTTCGTCGGATCATGCCAATCGAAGAATGGCCAGAGGTCGACCGTGACCTCTGGGAACGTGTATCAGGGGGGCAGGACTTCTTCTCGGATGATATCGCGCGGCCGGCGCACTGGCGTGCACCAACGCGGCACAAGGCCGTCAAGCTTTATGGTCGCTGGCTCACCTTCATCGTAGAGACGGGCCGCCTGATTCCCGCAGAGCACCCCTGCGACCGCGTCACGCCCGAGGCTGTGCGCGCCTACGTGGAAATGCTAGAGGCGCAGGTCTCCAGCTATACCTGCTGGTCCTACGTCGTCGTCGTCCACCAGATGGCACTTGCGTTTGAACCGGGACGCGATTGGGCCTGGCTCTACAGGATCACCGCAAAACTGGGGGCTCGGCGCGTTCCTACTCGACATAAGCTGTCGCGGATGCGCCCTGCGCACGAGATTGCAAGCTGGGCCCAGCAGGAACTGGATCGCTTACTGGTCGACCCTCCGCGACGTACTCGTGATGCCAAGGCTTATCGTGATGTGCTCATGGTGGCCCTGCTGATCGATTGTCCCGTGCGCATACGCAACTTCACCATGGTCCGCATAGGTCATCATCTTGTGCGGATCGGCGCCGGCTGGACGCTGCGGTTTGCCCCACACGAAGTCAAAACCAACCGTTATCTCGACATGGAGATCGGAGAGCACCTTTACCCCCACCTTGAAGCCTGGCTGGATGACATACGCCCCATCATGCTGACCGGTCACCAAACAGATTGTCTTTGGGTGGGCATCACCGGGCAGCCGCTGCTCGCAAGGGGCACACACAAGGTGATTTGCGAGACCACGCAGCGTGCTTTTGGCAAACCGATCAACCCGCACCTGTTCCGGGACATTGCTGCGACCTCGGTCGCCGATGAAGACCCAGCCCATGTTGGGATCGCCGGTTCGCTACTCGGCCACATGAATCCCAAGACCGTCGAAAACCATTATATCCATGCCGACCAGATCCGCGCTGGCAAGCGCCATCGCGAGGCCATCAGCGCTTTACGACGAGATCTACAGCAAGAGAAAGCTTAGCCATGACCAAGCGTGCCGTCATCTACGCCCGCTACTCCAGCGAACTGCAGTCCGAACGTTCGATCAAGGACCAGGTCGCGCTGTGTCGGCAAAAAGCCGAACGTGAGGACTGGAAGTTCGTGGAGGCCTTCTCCGACTATGCGCTCTCAGGCGCGAGCCTGGCCCGTCCCGGGCTCCAGGCGCTTATCGAGCAGGCACGCGACGGCGGGTTCGACCTGCTGCTGACTGAGTCTCTCGACCGGCTAAGCCGCGACCAGGAAGACATCGCAGGTCTTTATAAGCGCCTCAGTGCGTGGCAGGTCGAGATTGTGACGCTGTCGGAAGGCTCTATTAACGAGCTGCACGTGGGGCTCAAGGGCACCATGAATGCGCTGTTCCTGAAAGACCTCGCTGCCAAATCCCTACGAGGTCAGATCGGCAAGGCGCGCGAAGGCCTGGCAGCCGGTGGCATTCCGTATGCCTACGAGGTGGTCCGCAAGATCGGCGAGGACGGGGAGCTCATTCGCGGGCATCGACGCATCGTCGCAGAACACGCCGACGTGGTGCGGCGGATCTTCTCCGAGTTTGCGGCCGGACGTTCCAGCCGCGCCATCGCCAAGGGTCTTAATGTCGACGGCATACCGTCTCCACGCGGCGGGCAGTGGAATCCATCAACCATCCAAGGTCACCGCAGACGCGGCGTCGGAATGCTCAGCAACCCGATCTATGTGGGCCGGCAGGTCTTCAACAAGCATGCCTTCGTACGCGACCCCGATACGGGCACCCGCAGGGCGCGTGCGAAGGACAAGGTCGAGTGGGTCGAGGCGGAGGTGCCGGAACTGGCCATCATCGACAAAGACCTCTGGGAGCGCGTCCAGGAGCGTCTTGCGGCAAGGCCCGTGCAGCGCCCGGAACAGAACCGCCGACCGAAGCGCCTGTTCAGTGGCCTCGTGAAGTGCGGCGTGTGTGGCGGCAACCTGACGATTGTTCAGAAGGATCGTTACGGATGCATGGCGTCGCGGCAGAAGGGGACCTGCACAAATAACCGCAGCATGAAAGCCACGGTTATCGAGGCCCGTGTACTAGACGGGCTGAAAGACAGGCTGATGGAACCGGAACTCGTCGAGACGTTCATCGAGGAATATCACCGCGAACTGCAGTCGCTACAGAAACAGGCACGGAGCCAACATCGCAGCATCGAAAGAGAACGGCACAACCTAAAGCGCCAAATTACCCGCCTGGTAGATGCCATCGCGGAGGGATCGATCAGCGACACAAAATCTGTCGGAGAAAAACTACGTCAACTTGAGGGAAGACTCTCTGCGTTACCGGTGTTCGACGAAGAGGAACCCCAAAAGATCGAATGGCACCCCAACACCGTGAGCGTCTACAAGCAACAGGTGGCCGATCTATCAACCGCGCTCAGCGCCGACGATGTCGTGCGAGATGAAGCCGCAGCAGCCTTGCGTAACCTAGTCGACAAGATCGTGGCCCACCCCACGGAAAAACGGGGCCAGTTTGAACTGGAACTGCACGGCCAGTTGGCCGGCGCACTCAAACTCGCGAAGTACGGTAACGTTGGCGGAGGGAGAGGGATTCGAACCCTCGATACGGGGTTACCCGTATAACGATTTAGCAAACCGTCGCCTTCAGCCACTCGGCCACCCCTCCGCACGAGAGTGGGTTATCACGACGTATGCGGGAGGGTTTGTGCCAAGACCGCGACCGACTGTCAATCGGCACGATGCATTCCCCTTAAAGATGTCTGCGTCGCGCCGGTAAACTACTCCCGACAGGACGAACTTTCGGATTGAAAACAAAGCACTAAGACTTCATCTACGCCGGTACGACGCCGATCAGTTTCGTCTCATTTCGTCAGGCCGAGAACCGGTCCAGCGCATCGCGTGCAATTCGCGATGCCGGTAGATTAACACGCACGATTGTACCCTTGCCCGGCACACTTGAGAGGTGCATTACGCCGCCATGCAGTTCCACATGGGATTTGCTCAATGGCAAACCGAGACCCGTTCCTTCATGGCGGCGGCTCAGACTGCCGTCGACCTGTCGGAACGGTTCGAACACCGCGTCAATATCCTCACGGGCAATACCGACACCCGTGTCAGACACTTCGAAGACATGTCCATCCTCGGGAGATTGCCATGTTTTCAGCAACACTCGGCCGCCTGTGGGCGTGAACTTGATACTGTTGGACACCAGATTGATCAAAACCTGCTTGAGCAAACGCTCGTCGGCATAGAGCGCACGCAATGTACCGTCGACCTCAACACTCAGGTCCAGATTCTTTTCCTCAGCACGGAATTGCAACAATCGAAGACAAGCTTCAATCACGTCAGGAACCTCCACGAAGGCTTCGCTCAGTTCCGTTCGCCCCGACTCTATTTTTGAGATGTCCAGAATATCAGTGATGATCGAAAGCAGGTGCGTACCAGCTTCGTGAATATGAGAAACATATTCTCGATAGTGTTTGTTTCCGATTGGTCCGAAGGTTTCGACCTCTATCGTTTCAGAAAGGCCAATGATCGCGTTCAGCGGCGTTCTCAACTCGTGGCTCATATTCGCAAGAAACTCGGATTTCGAGCGGCTGGCCAACTCGGCTTCATCGCGTGCTGCCAGCAGTTCGCGGGCGATGTTTTCCCGCTGTTCGTTCTCCACCCGCAACTGTGCCGAAACCTGTCTTTCAACCTCCAGCTTCTGAAGTAGGAGCGTGCGATTTCGCACAAAGAGCGCGGTAACAGTTAACGTCGATACGAAGCCGACCAGAAAACCCGGCAGCAATGCAACAACCGGAACATTCTCGTACCCGACAGCACGTCCCATCACATTGTAGGCCAGCGTTGCCATGGCAACGCCACCAATAACCGCGAATAACGGGCACCATCTATAAATATTGAAACGTCGCAGCATCAACCAAGCAGCCAGTTTGCCGACCGTATCGGCGAGACAGGTCGACGGATACATACCATTGTACCAAGCTTTCACTCAAAGAAAGCTCTCATCCAGGCCAGATAGCAGCCACCTCACGTTGCAGGTTCCGCAACGTGCAACCAGACAGAGGTTCTAGAAGGTACTCCAGCGTCCATAGGCTGACTTCATGACATCGAGCATGCAGTCCAGCGCTATAGGATCAGACTGCGGCGTATCGCAGGCTGCGCGATAGTCGTTTCGCGCCTCGACGAATTCAATCCAGAGGTCAGCCTGACTAAGGGCAATCGTGCTGTCGCGACGCTGACGTTCATTGTCGGAGTCTGCGCCTTTGTCGAGGCGACCAAGAACTTCGCGCAGGCTCGCAGCAACCTCCAGCTCACCGACGGCATAAGCATGGTTGAAAGCCGCAAGAATTTTATCGCTCAAACGCCGATTGTATTTCGGAAGACCGATATCAGCGGCGATTGCGTCGGGGTTGTCGTTACCATCGGCGGTATGAATATGTGTGGTGTTCGTCATGCCGCTCTCCTTCTCAACGCCGCAGCTGCGGCAAGTGGAGAGACAATAGGAGCCGAGGCTTTCGGAATGGTTAACGAAGCATGGCGAAAATTCACGCGAACTTTCACCAAATGTAAATAAAATGCGCCCTATCGTATGCGTCAGAAACAGCCAGAAAGGACCCGGGTTATGGCAACACTGACAAAACGATCCGTTGAGACGCTGATCGACCTTGTAGAAATCAAGCTATCCTGTCTTCAGGTCTTCGACCGCGATGACGCCAAGGAACTTGCGGCTCTCGAGCAGGCACGTCGCGAACTTCGCGAAATTCTGCCCGCGCCGACACAGCATACGATTGTTCAGTTTCCCGATGCAGAAGCTCAGCGCGCCGCTGGCTAGGACGCCGGTCTTTCTAGGGAGCCGATCCCGCGAGCGCACGCTCCAGATCGGCAATCAAATCGCCGCTGTCCTCGACGCCGACGGACAAACGCAACAGATCGTCGGGCACCGGACTATCGGCCCCTTCGACTGTCGCACGATGCTCGACAAGGCTTTCCACGCCCCCGAGTGATGTCGCCGAGACGAACAGTCTGAGCGCCCTGGCCGTTGCCAGCGCAGCACTCGCGCCGCCTTTCACCCGTATCGACATCATACCGCCGAAACCACCGGTCATCTGGTGTTTGGCAACCTCATGCCCGCCATGTGCAGGCAATCCCGGATAGAGCACTTCGGCCACACGGTCATGACCGCTGAAATGTTCGGCGATACGCTGCGCCGACTGAGACGCGCGTTCAACACGCAGATGCAGTGTCCGCATGCCGCGTAACAATAACCACGCCTCGAATGCCCCCAGCATGCCGCCATTCTCGAAACGCAGATAGTTCATCCGCTCCCACATGGCATCCTTGCGAGCTGTCACCAGAGCACCAGCAAGAACATCGCCATGCCCGTTCAGATATTTCGTCCCGGAATGCATCACAACATCTGCACCAAGCTGCAGGGGATTGGTCAGAACCGGCGTCGCCACGGTTGAATCCACGCCAAGGAACGCACCCGCGTCATGTGCAATACGCGCGGCCTCTGCGATGTCGGTGACATCCCATGTCGGATTGCACGGCGTTTCAATCCAGACCAGCTTGGTTTTGCCGGGCCGGACCGCTTGGGAAAGTGCCGCGATATCGCCCGGCGGCACAAAATCCACGTCCAGACCCCAATGCCGCCCCACATTCACCAACCAGTTGCGCAGCCCGAAATACATGACCGTCGGCGCCACGACATGATCTCCGGGGGCAAGCGCCAACATCACTGTCGTCGCGGCTGCCATGCCAGAGCCAAACACCATGGAATCCGCGCCTTTCTCGAGCGCTGTCAGCAAGGCTTCGAGCTGCTCATAGGTCGGATTTTCATCTCGTGTGTAGCCGCGCCCCTCGAATTTCTCGTAATTCTCATCCCGCGCATAATTCGTCGACGGATGGATCGGGGGCGCCACAGCGCGCGTCGCCGGATCGAGCCAGCCAAGGGCCTGCGCCGACAGGGTCGCGGGTTTCAGGGACTTGTCTGTCTCACGTGCCATTCTGGGTTGCCGTTTTCCGGGGGTGTATTGTACCTCACGAATGCTTAGCATATTCCAATCTGATCAAAACCTCACCAAGAGCATCCGCCATGACAGCGTATCTGATTGCGACCATCGACGTTCATGACCCCGAGGGATACGAGACCTACAAGTCGACAGCCCCGGCCCTGATCGCAAAACACGGTGGCCATTACATTGTTCGTGGGGATGATCGCAATGTTGTGGAAGGCAGTTGGCCGGACGGTCGGATTGTCGTGCTCGAGTTTCCCGATTGGGATAGCGCCAACGCCTTTGCCGATGATCCGGACTACGAGCCCGTCGCTGCAATTCGTCATTCCACGGGCACATCGCATATCTGGATTGTCGAAGGCGCTGACGCCGGACAAACCGCAGACGGCAATCATGCGTACCTGCTTGGAAGCATCCACATGACGGACCCTGACAAATATGCGCCCTACGCCGCACAAGCGCCTGCTGCGCTCGCGGCCACAGGTGGGACCTACATGGCCCGGGGTGGTAGGTCGCGCAGCGTCGAAGGCGAAATGACCCTCGACCGGATGGTGATTGTGGCATTCAAAACCACCGACGATCTGCGCGCATTCTACGACGGCGATGCCTATGCGTCCCTGATCCCGATCCGTCAGTCGGCCTCAGACTCCAACATCGTTATCGTCGAAGGTCTTTAGGCGCCCCATCTACTTCTTGCCCCATGGCTCGGGCGGCTTGTGAAACAGTGGGACACGCGGGTTGCGCATGTAAATGACAAGCAACGCCCCGGTGATAAAGCCGCCGATATGGGCCCAGACTGCAACTCCCAACGCGGCCGACGAACTCGTCGCAGCCCAGATCAGGTCCTGCGCAAAGAAGGTGCCGATCACCATCACTGCGGGAAGCCGCAGCGGGATGAACACAAACGCCAGAACCAGCAATCGCGCTCGCGGGTACAGCATCAGATAGGCCCCCAATACGCCTGATATCGACCCGCTGGCCCCGATCACAGGCGTTGTGGAAGTCGTATCGATCAACCCGTGGACCAAAGCCCCCATCGCGCCGCAAATGAGGAAAAACAGAAGAAACCGCGCATGCCCCATAGCGTCTTCGATATTGTCCCCAAAGACCCAAAGAAACAGCATGTTGAAGATCACATGCGCCCAACCACCGTGCAGGAACTGATAGGTGATCAAAGACATCAACGGCGTGACGCCCTGAGCGTCCGTCGGCAGCGGAACGCCTTCGAACATCCGTGCCGGGACCACCGAATAGCCGATGATGGCATCAAAAAACTGCGCCTCACTCATCCCTTGCACCGCCAAAAAGACGGCAAAGTTCGCAACAACCAGACCGATCGTTACAAAGTGGGCACGGATATAGACGCGCGGGTTTGCGTCATGAAGCGGGATCAATGGCATCTAGATCATGTGGGCGGAGTATGCAGCCCCGCCCTCCGTGATTTCGCCAACGCGCCTAAAAATAGGCCTGATCGGGGCCAACCGGCGGCGTCCACTCGCAATCACCGAACGGACCATCACCCTTCACCTCGACATAGGCAATCCGGTCTTTCTCGGACTTGCCGCTGATCAGGACACGAGCACACCAGTCAGCGACGTAGTCGTGACAATCCAATCCGCCGAGATTGGGCAACCCCCAAAGCGGATGGAACTGATCCTCGACCACCCACATCTCCTTGTTGGCGGTAATATCACCATAGACTTCAATAGCATCCTCAAGCGGACACAGCGGGTCAAACTCGCCGGACACCAGCAAGGTCGGACACTCGATTTTCTCAACATAGCCTTTGACGGTCATATCGCGCGCCATGGCATCAAACTCGTCTTCATCTTCCATGCCAGCCATATACATGAACTGCTGTTTGAAGCGCGGCGATGACTGCGTGAAGATCGTGTTGTTCGGATTGAAGCACGCCACCGCGCTGACCAGTGCGGCCGGCCGGTGATCGTAGCTGGCAAGCCGCAACGACCAGTAGCTGCCCATCGACACGCCATAAACACCGATCTTGTCGTTGTCGATTTCCTCGCGTTTTTGCAAATAGTCCATCACGGCCGCGCCGGCGCGTTCGTAGTTGTCACCGACTGCACGGATCTTCTGCATGTTCGAATTGCCCTGCCCCGGGCCGTCAATCGAGATCACATGCATCCCGCGCGCAATGAACGGGTTCTTGCCAGCCTTCGGTACGGCTTCCTTGGTCTGGTCCATGCCCGGCACATAAATCACGCAGGGCGCCTTGCGGCGGTCGGGCAGCAGATGCAGCAGACAGGAAATCGTCTTGCCGTCATCAAATGGGACTTCGACCCGCTCGATCGGATAAGCCGCCGTCTCGCAACGCCGGTCCACCATCTCGGCAAGCCGGTTGTAGAGGTCGATTTTCACCGGGTTGTCATCATAGAAGATCGGGTGCTGGGCCATTCGATAGGCTTCGATCGCGTGGTCATAGTGATCGGTCGCTGTCGCATTGAATCCCTGCTCCTGCGCCTTTCGAGCGAGCATTGCGTCATGATCACCCTTTTTGGCCCATTGCTTGGGCAGCATCCGGTAATTGTGTGCGCGTGTCGGCGTTTCGGCGTCGTCGCGCTCAAAGTTCTGCACCCGACCGCGCATGTTCAGCGCAAGGTCGAGCATCCATTGTTGGTCGTCGCGCTTGGTGCGCAGTTTCTTAATCGCCATGGTTCCCCCGGGAGTTGGCTTGATTGAGTAAGCTTACTTATTAATCGCTAGCGGCGCTTGAACTGTTCCTTGCCGAACATGACATCCCACGCCTTGCCTTTCGGCGGGCCTGAACTGCGATGCTCGATGAGCACTTCCAGCCCGCTTTTGACAGCCGGACGCTCGCCGACGTCCTCGAGCCAACGTTTCGTGTTGGGGTAATCATCCAGCGGAACTTCCTGGCCCTTCCAGTTGCGCATCCACGGATAGGCCGCGATGTCGGCAATCGTGTAATCATTCCCGGCAAGATAGCGGGTTTTGCCCAGACGCGTGTCGGCCACGCCAAACAGACGTTTCGTTTCATTCGCATAGCGGTCGACGGCATACTCAATTCTGTCGGGCGCGTAACGCCGGAAATGATTGGCTTGCCCCATCATGGGACCGATGCCGCCCATCTGCCACATCAACCATTCCATCGTCGCGAAATGACCAGCCGGATCGGCTGCGGCATCGGGCAGGAACTTGCCGGTTTTCTGGGCAAGATAATAAAGGATCGCGCCGGTCTCAAAAACCGAGATTTCCTGACCGCCCGGACCATCCGTATCGACAATGGCCGGAATGCGATTGTTTGGGCTGATCGCCAGAAACGCCGGCTCGAACTGCGCACCGTCCCCGATATTCACCGGAATGACTTCATGCTCAAGCTCACACTCATGCAGCATGATGTGAACCTTGTGGCCGTTGGGTGTTGGCCAGGAATATGCGCGGATCATCGGTGCAGCCTTTGTCAGGTCAGACGTTGTTCCTCTGCATATTCGGTCTATCCGTCAAAGACCGCAATACCGCGCTGAACGGCGGGCCGGGCCCCGACTTCATCGAGCCAGCGTTTCACATTATCCAGACCATCAAGGCTTTGTCCCTGAAACTCGTGGGTGCGCAGCCAGCCATAGGTGGCGATGTCGGCAATCGTGTAGTCATCACCGACAAGATACCGGGTCTCACCAAGCCGACGGTCCGCGACATTGTAGATGCGATCCATTTCTTCGGCGTAGCGCTGAATGCCATAGGGCACTTTCTCAGGCGCGAAATTCCGGAAATGGCCGTTTTGACCCAGCATCGGGCCAACACCACCCATCTGCCACATCAGCCATTCATTCAGGGCAATCCGGCCACGCGGGTCCTTCTGAGGATCGGGAATGAACTTGCCAAGCTTGTCTGCCAGATAAATCAGGATCGCACCGGATTCGAACACGCTGACCGGCGCGCCGCCCGGCCCGTCTTCGTCAAGGATGGCGGGAATCTTGTTGTTCGGACTGATCTTGAGAAAGTCGGGTTTGAACTGGTCGTTGTCACCGAAATTGATGCGGTGCAGATCATATTCGAGCTCACACTCCTCCAGCATAATGTGGAGCTTGTGGCCGTTCGGCGTCGGTGCGGAATAGGCGTGGATCATGGATCAAGGTTTCCCGGGGAATTGCAGCTGTGTGTTGACAGCAAGATAGGCTACCCGACGTGTTCGGCAAGCGTCAGGAACCCCCATCCATATGCACGGCCAGCCAGACCGTCGGTTTGTCGGACGATGTCCAGACAACTCGATGGCGGCGATGGCTCGGGAGAAATACAAAGTCGCCAGGGCCAAGATTACGCGGGGCGGCCTCCCCTTCGAGCAGCAGCTTTGCAGCCCCGCTGAGAAGGACAACCCACTCATCGGTCTCCTGATCGTACCACTCGCCCTCGGGCGTGGCCTGCCCGTGCGAGACGATCCGCTCGATCCGAATGCCGTCACGCGCCATCAGGGTCTCAAGCACCTCGCCCTGGGCAGCGGATGGCAAGTCGACCAGCAACTGCCCCGACTCAAGCGTGTCGCGAACCATTTGGACTAACGTACCTCGACCTCTTCGCCGGACTCTGCAGAGGCCACAATCGCCTGCAGAATTTCAACATTGTGCAGCAGGTGGTCCGGCGTGAATCGATAGTCGCCATTGCCCTGTGCAGCCTTGGCCCATTGTTTCAGATTGGCCTTTACGGTGTTCTGGGACGCATAGGTCTGCGTGGTCAGTTCCTCGTCCAGCCAGCGCGTCGTCAGCGTAGCAGGTTCGGGAATATCGACATTGGAATTCTCACGCGCTTCGCCCCAGCCCTTGTCGCCAAACACCTTGATGGCGCTGTGGAATGGCGTCGTGGCGATGTTGCACATGAACCCGGTCACACCCGATTCAAACATGAACTGCACGGTCACCACATCATTGCCGGGAAACAAATCTGACCGGCTGTTGGCCACGGCGCGAATTTTGGCAACCGGTCCGGCAAGCGACTGGAAATAGTCGGTGATGTGAACCCCGAGCGCGGTGAGGGTTCCCAGCGGGGCCTGCTTGGCATCCTTGCGCCAGGTCGAAGCGGAGGTACTGGTCTTGGTGAAGTTGTTGTGAGACCAGTTGCATTCGATATGCACCAGTGTGCCGAAGTCACCACTATCGAGATGGGTCTTCATGGCTTCCAGCGCGGGTTCGAACCGACGCTCATGACCAATCCCCACCGCCTTGAGACCGGCACCATCGCAAGCGCTCAACATCCGCTTGGCCGCATCAGATGAAAGCGCAAACGGCTTCTCACAGAAGATCTGCTTTCCCGCAGCCGCAGCCGCGAGAACCTGTTCCTCATGCAAAGCATGGGGTGTCACCAGAATCACCGCATCAATATCCGGGTCGGCCAGCACGTCTTCGTAGCTGTCGCCAACATCGAAACCTCGGGACGCCGCGAAATCACGCGCATCATCCAGATTCACATCAACCCCGCGACGCACGGCAATAGTGTCACTGTCCGTCAGGCAGGTCACGATCTGCTTGCCCCACCAACCCAGTCCAACCACGGCTGCATTCAGCATTGTTTTCTCCCGCACCTTTCGGCCCCGCAACATGTGCGAGGTCTGGTTTTCCAGAACTCTAACGCAGGTCTTCGGCCCGTGGCCAACTCAGACCAACCTCAGATCAGGTTAGTCCGCGTCCTTGAAGTCGCCGTCGATCATCAGGCGATGGTTCACCGGGATCGGGTTGGCGAGCGTGGCCTCCACAAAACAACCCTTCTGGGCCGCATCGAGCAACCGCTTCTGGTCTTCAAAGGACGCATCGGAATCGAAATCAACATCCAGGCGGAACGCAACCGGACGGCTGGTATAGGGATCGCGCCCTTCGACGCGGGCTTCCCATTCGATATGCGCCTTGACCGTCAGCTCACCGATTTCGACGCGCATCCGCTTTGAGAATGCACGGATCTGGGTCATCAGGCAGGCCACGAAGCCGGTGCAGAAATAGGCGAGCGGCGGCGGGGCGGTCATGTCACCACCATGGGCGGCGCCCTCATCGGTGGCCATCTCAAAAGCTTCATCAACGACCGGGCTGGTCATCTGTCCTTTAATCTCATTGCGCATCTTGCCGACGGCCTTGCCCTCGACATTGAACACGACATTGAAGGTTTTGACCTTGCCCTCTTCGGCCATTGTCCGTGTGACTTCGAGTTCTTCACTCATGGTAATCTCCTGTTTCGCCATGACGGCGTGTTAGTCCGCGTCGCGGCCCTCTTTGGGCCAGTTCGCAAAAGTCTGTTCGTAGGAATGTGAGAATATTTCGATGACATTGCCGAACGGGTCCTCGCAGTAGCAAAGCTTGCGATCCGTTCCGGGAACAAATTCCCAGACCTCCGTGCGTTTCTTGCCACCTTCAGCCACGATCCGGTCTGTCAGTCCTTCAATGTCGGGATCTGTGAAACATAGATGCCAGACACCCGTCTTCCAGTATTCAAGATTGTCTTCGGGTGTCTCAGTTTCCGGCTCGAGGAACTGAAACAGTTCCAGTCCAATGCCGTTGGCCGTCACCAGATGTGCCTGCAGGGCCTTACGGAACCTTGGCCCCAGAATATGACCTGACTCTGCGGTGTCAGAGAGTTTCGGTTCGAGACGCCGGGGCCCCATGATCCGGCGGAACCCGAAGACTTTTCCATACCAGTCAATCGCGGCATGGATATCGGGCACGGTGATCCCGATATGGTTAAGCGCGATGGGCGTTGCCAGCTCTGCCATGAATTTCTCCGTTACGAACCCAAACATTCACCATTCTGTATTATTCATCAATCAGATTGATATCACGTGTTTGCTGAG
>Ga0181560_10002801_pt1 | contig 16163 bp, 7 predicted proteins | sample 011ome_20_FD_133751 | JGI IMG/M metagenome (GOLD analysis project Ga0181560, IMG submission 133751) | Coastal salt marsh microbial communities from the Groves Creek Marsh, Skidaway Island, Georgia - 011509CT metaG (megahit assembly) | ecosystem: Environmental > Aquatic > Marine > Intertidal zone...
CTATACGACGTACACGTGCGCGGCAGAGGGCGGTCACCTCGAGGTGCTTCAGTGAGCGCACGAGCACGGCTGCCCGTGGGACTATACGACGTGCGCGTACGCGGCGGCGGGCGGCCACCTCGAGGTGCTTCGGCGGGCGCGCGAGAACGGAATCCGTGGAACATTTGGACGCGAGCGCACGCGGCGGCGCGCGCCACCTCGAGGTGCTTCAGTGGGCGCTCGAGAACGGCTGCCCTGTATAATACCGTAGAGAGACGAAGACGAGATCGACGAGGAAGAAGAGGGACGGTAAAACCATTTTCAATCGATATCGACACGCGAACCGAACGACGCCGCCGAAAACGTCACGCGCCGAGCGCCTCGAGGGCGAATTCCGATGCGCACCGCACTATGCCTCGCAGAGAGGCCACCCCGAGCCCTTTCGGCGGGAGCCCGAGCGACACGAGCACCTCCTTGTCGATCCCCCGGCCTTTCAGGACGTGTGCTATCCGCCTAGCCGCCGCCTCCAGCATCTCGTCGTCGTGCCGCCCCACGAGCACGCGCACGTCGGGCGGATCCAGCCCCGCGGACGCGCCCGCGGGACCCGCCGATGCGCCGCGCGCCAGGAACATCGTGCCCAGTTTCCCGATCTGCGTCACCAGCACGAGCACGCGCGTCCCGTAATCCGTCACGAGAACCTCCGTGTGCACGCCGTCCACCTCGAACGCGCCGTGCATCGACGAGGAGGCCATGCTTCGTCGATCGCGCCGCCCGTCGTTCTCGCGCGACACCGGCGCGCTCCACACTGCTGTCGACGCGGCCGACTTTTTTAGCGGACGTCCGCTAAAAAAATCGTCCCGAAAAAAAGCGCGCGCTTTTTCCGATATCACGAGTCCGAATCGGCATCACTCTCGCTGCCCTCGCGTCTTCGCGCCTCGCGAGGATATCCCCGAACGCGATGCCCCGCTTCGCGAAGACGACCGCGAGCGTCGCGAAGACGACCGCGAGCGTCGCGACGACGAAGATGTGCGCGTACGAGAAGGAGCGCCTGGCGAATATCGCGCGCAATCGGGAGCGCATGGCTGCGCTCGGCGTGCTCGACGCCGCGCGCGACATCGCGCACGCGGCTCACGCCGAGCGCCTCGCCGAGCGCGAGAAGCGCGCCGCCTTGACGACCGCCGCCACCGCTTCCGGTCGCCAGATCGCGGCCGCGCGCTCGGCGGCTCGGCCGCGCGTGGCCACCAGGCGCAGCGGTCGCCTTTCCGGCTCCGCCCCGACTTTGCGTTTGGACAATCTCCGGGACGGGCTCGACGCGCCCGGCGAGACGTACGCCGCCGAGACGTACACCGCCGCGCACCGCGCGGCGCTCGGCTCGGCGGCGACGCCCTGGACTCTGTTCGTGGACGGCTACGACGAAAGCGGCGTCCGCATCTACGACAAAGGTCCGAATGGCCGGACGTGCCATCAGTGCCGCCAGAAGACGGTGTGCAAGCACACGTCGTGCGGCGCGTGCGGCGCGGCGCGGGGGCAGTTTTGCGGCGACTGCCTGTTCATGCGGTACGGCGAAAACGTGGACGAGGCGGCGCGGGACGCGGCGTGGCGGTGCCCGTCGTGCCGCGACCTGTGCAACTGCAGCTTCTGCAGGCAGAAGAAGGGGTGGCCTCCCACCGGCTCGATGTACCGGCGCGCCATCAAAGAGGGCTTCCAGTCGGTCGCGCACTACCTCGTGCTCGGCGGCGATTGCGAAAACGCCGGCGTTGAGACGGCGGTTTCGGTTTCGGTTTCGGTTTCGGGTTCGCTCGGGAAAGACGCCGGGGGTCTCGAGCGCCCCGTTTCAGATCGAGCGGAGCACGCGTTCAAGAAGGCGCCGCGCTCGAGACCCCCGGTGCCCCCGGTGTCTGGGAAGACGCGCTCGGTGAACGCGCTGCACGCGCCGGCGCCGGAGACGCCGGGACGCGGGGACGCCTCCCGCGCGCGCAAACGCATCCGCAGGGAGGCGTGAACGACAAACAGACAAAGGCGACAAAGGCTCTTTTTCTTTTTCTTTTTCGACGCGCTTTTTCGGCGCGCGCGAGAGGAGACGCGCCACGTGTCGCGCCTCGAGATTCGCACCGGCGTGACAGTCTGGCATCCCTTCGTTCATACGAAAGTAGGTATCATCGTCTGTCCACGAAACGTGGCTCGAGTGACTAGCGACGTACCAGAGCGCCATCGCGTGTTTTCAATTACGAAAGTACAACGTCGACGTCAAAAAAAAAACCGCGTCATCGTCTTCCGAACACTTCCCCCCCCGCGCGCTCGAACGCGTCGAGCGCCTCGCTCGGTACCAAGTCGCCGACGGCGAGCACGGAAAACGGAGGCGCGGGCGCGTCTACCACGGCGCGCCACGCGGCATCGTCCTCGCGGCCGACGTTGGGCGCGCGCCACGTGCGCGTGAACGCGCCGAGCGCGTCCGTGACGTCCTCCGTGGGCCCGCGCGCGGTGGTGATCCAATGACGCGCGTCGACGTCGTCGGCGTCGTCGGCGTCGTCGACGCGCTCGGTGCGGAACCGCCACTTGGGCTTCGGCGCGCCGTCCACCTCCACGGCGGCGTCGTACGTTTCGGAAGAACGTTTCGCGAACGTGAAGCTCGCGCGCTTGAGCTCCATCCCGAGACCGACGCCCATGGCTTTCGTCAGCGCCTCCTTGCAGCTCCAGTGCCGGCGGAACGCGTCTTCCTTCTCCGCCTCCGTCGCGTTTCTGAGAATCGCAGACGTCTCCGCGCCGCTCAGCGTGTCCCGAAACGCGCTCACGGTTTCCGCGACGCTTCGCGCGGCGTTCGTGGATCTGTTCCTGTCGCGGAGCTGCCCCGGCGCGGCGACGTCCACGCCCACGATGGCGACGGGCTCCGAGGCCAGCACCACGAACGCGCCCTCGTGCGAGACGTTGAAGTTGAAGTTGGGCGCGGCGCCGAAGCCCGCGGCGTCGGCGTCGAATCCCGCCATCTCCGTCCAGGCGAAGAAGGGCTTTTTGCCCTTCGTGCGGCGAAGCAGGACGTCCGCGTGCGGCACGCCCGCCACGCGCGCGCACGCCGCGCGCTGCATCAGGCGGCTCACGAGCGCGCGCTTCTTGTCGTCCATGAACCGGAACCGCAGGCACTCCTCGCGCTCGTGCTCGGGCAAAAGCGCGAGCAGGAACCGGAACTCGGGGCCGTCGTGGTCATCCGAGGGGTGCCAACGCGAGATGTTCACGGCCCAGCGGAGGCAGGCGGGGTGGGGGGGGGGCGGGTTCGCGGGAGCATCGCGGGGGTCGGGCGCCATCGCGCCGCCGCCTCGTCCTCCTCGGCGCGTGGACGCGGGGGGGGCGCCGTGCGCTCTGACGCGCCCACCTGCCGGGGCGCGCGTTGAGGTCTTGGGGAGCCGAAAGGTTGACATCGCTCGCCTCGGTTTCGTCGCCGAACCAACCGAAATTCCAGCCGTACGACGGGGTCTCTTTCGGTGGTTCCGAGGGAGGCGTCCCTCGTCGCTTCGTCCTCCGCGCGTCCCGCACTCCGCATCGCGCCACCTCCCGGCATCCCGACCGTCTCCATGGACGCCCGCGCGGTCCTGAGCGCGGTCGAGGGCGTGGACGACACCGCGGTCGCGGTGGGCATCCCCGCGAAAGACACCCCGAGCCACACGTCGTTCCCCGCGCGCCGCGTTTCCGGAAGCCGGGCCAAACACGCGCGTTCGCGCGCCGCCGCGGCCGCGGTCCTCCAGGTGCTCTTCGGGGTGGCGCTCGGCGCGGTCGTCGCGATCGCGAGCCGGCACCGCCTGCGCGCTTCCGTCGCGGGCGGATCCGCGGAGACCGCCGCCTCCGCGTTCGCGGCGCGACCGGAGGACGAGACGCGCGCGCAACTGCGGGACGCGCGACTCGCCGTCTCGCGCCTGTGGGACGTCGTGGACGCGTTGCGCGCCGAGACCGCCACCTTCAAAGCCCTGGCGCGCAGCGAGACGTGCGACGCGGAGACCCTCGCGCCGCTGTGCGCGTCGGCGCGCGACGACGACCGTTCGTACGCGCTTCCCGCGCGCGTGCGCGCGCGCACCTCCGACTTTCGCCTGAGGCGTTTGTGGGGCTCCCCGGCGGACGACCCGTCCCCGGCGGCGGCCACCGAGCTCCTGGCGATCACCGCCGGCGCCAAGATGATGGCGAAAGTGGACGAGGTGGTGCGTTCGTTCGATCCGGAGAAAACGCAGGTTGTGCTTTTCCACTACGACGACAAAGTGGACGCGTGGAACGAGCGCTTCGAGTGGTCGCGGCGCGCCGCGCACGCCGTCGCTTTGAAGCAGAGCAAGTGGTGGTTCGCCAAGCGCTTCCTGCACCCCGACGTCGTGCGCCCGTACGACCGCGTGTGGGTCTGGGACGAGGACATCGACGTTTCGGGTTTCGGGAACGAAGCGGACGCGTTCGACCCGGAGGCGTACGTCTCCGTCGTCAAGAAACACGGGCTGGAGATTTCTCAGCCCGCGCTCATCGCGGGCGGCGGCGCGTGGCCGATCACGCGGCGCGTACGAAACGCGACGGAGACCTCGGAGATGCATCGGTTCGGGAAGGATTGGCGCGGCGAGGCGTGTCTGGACGAGAGCGGCGTCGCGCGCCCTCGCCCGCCGTGCGCGGCGTACGTGGAGATCATGGTCCCCGTGTTCTCGCGCCGCGCCTGGCGGTGCGTGTGGGCGATGATCCAGAACGACCTCACGCACGGCTGGGGGCTGGACCTCACCTGGCACACGTGCGCCGCGGACCCCGCCCGCAACGCGACCGCCGTGCAGGCCATGGGCGTGGTCGACGCGCAGGGCGTGACGCACCTGCGCGTGCCGACGCTCTCCGAGCAGGGCGAGTCCTCGGCCGTCGCGTCCGCGTTCCAAGCCGTGCAGCGCCGGCGCGCCGCGGAGTGGGACCTGTTCAACGCGCGGTGGCAAACGCCGGACGTCGAGGCGCTGTTCCGGATCGAGCGCGCGCCGCGGCGGTCCGCGCGCGAAGCCCTGGCGCGGCTCGCCGAGGTGGCGGCGGGGAGGGGATTCGGGAGATTCGAAAACGACGAAGAAGACGCGTGAACGTCAACGTAGCTAGTAGACTAACGACCGTTTTCTATTCGTAGCTACGGTACAGATAGTAGATAGTACCTCTCGACGGATCACTTCTAACGACGCGCTCATCAGACGTCTGGTCACTTCTCGTCGCCGCGACCGAGCAGAGGCGAGGTTTCGTCCGTCTCGCCTGGCGCCTCGTCGTCCCGCCTTTTGCGCCGCGCGCAGCACCCCGCCTGCTGCGCGAGCATCGCCATCGAGAAGACGACGAGCATCAAGCCGAAGCCGACCCCCGCCACGCCGGCGAAGGAGACTCCAGGCTCGTCGTACCAGATCTTGGACCAGGGGAACCGGGGGCAGTCCGAGGGCAGCGTGCCCTCCCTGTTGTTGCACACCGCGCGCCGTATGCCCTGCTGCAGGTTGCACGAGTGCACGCACACCGGCTTCCGCTCCACGAGCACCCAGGGCAGCCACTTGTGCTTCGGCGTCAGCGCCTCCAGCGCGTCGCTCGCCGCCGAGAGCGCCTCGAAGCCGCGGTCGCTGGAAAGGCACGACGCTTGCTCCCGGCACGTCGCGAGGAGACCTTCGTGGTGATCGGTCCCCGGGACGGACGACGCGTCGAGCGCCGTCTCGCAGCACGACGCGGAGATGGAAAGCACCGCCCGTTCCCGGTTCGACTCCCCGAACGCCGAGAGGCCCGACGCCGACTCCATCTCCAGCAGTTTCGTGGAGAGGCAGGCGAGGAAGACGTTGAGCGGCGCCGCCGTGTCGTCGAAGCGCTTCGTCGCGTCGGCAGACGTCGCCGCGCCGCCGCTCGAGCCGTCCAGAAGGCTCGGGACGGTCGGCACGTCGTAGGAAGAGACGTCCGCGTCGCGTCCCGGCGCCGCCGCGTCGTCGGGCTCGAACAGATCCACGAACGTGTCCTGCTTCACGTAATCCTCCGCCGCCACCGCGGGGTCCCGCGCGCCGTAGTCGTCCGAGACGCTTAAGACGCCGCGGGATCGTACGTTTGCCATCGGCGGCGCGCGAACGAGTCCGACACCCACCTCGGTCACCGAGGTGGCGCGTTTCTCCCGTTCCCGCCCGAAAGAAACAGTCGCGCCGAGCGCGGCTTTCGCGCGTCTCACCTGCGCGCGCCGCGCGGCCATCTCCTCCGCCCTCTTTTCGAACCGGCCCAGCCCGCTGGTCATGTTCTGGAACGCGTTTTGCGAGCACTGCACGGCGGCGTTCGCCACGCAGCTCACACTCGCGGCGCTCCCGGCAATCTCACCGCCGCAGTTCGCGCGCCTGCCTCGGTTCTGGCCCACGTTGCTGTGCGCGTGGAACGTCCAAGCCAAAGGCCCGAGGTCCATCCGCAGCAGGTTCTGGATCGGCCCAAGCACGAGTTCCAGCGAGTACGGGTCGGCGGCGTCCAGGAACACGTCCACCTTAAGCCGTTTCTTGCTCCGACCGCTCTCCGCGTACTCGTCCACCCACAGCTGCGTGGTGTTGGCGGCGGTCTCGTACTCGGCGCTGACCCAGTCCGCGCCCTTGTCGTACAGATCGTTGAAGTACTCGCGGCCGCCCTCCACGTACATCCGCATCCCGTCCGCGCCCGGGACGTCGTCGAAGCCCGAGTCGCGGAGGGTGAAGGGTTCGACGCGCGTTTCCGGGTCGCGTCTCCCGGACGTCATGACCTGAGACGCCCCGCGCGTCGGCCGACCGGTTCCGTCCGCCGTGTCACCCTCCGAGGACGTCGCCGCGGGGAACGGCGCATCCGAGTCCTTCTCCGAATCCGTCGCCGTCGACTCGCCGAGCCGCGGATCCGGCCGATCCGGCCGATCCGCCTCCTCCTCGCGCGCTTTCGCTCTTCGCCGGGTCGATTTCTCGGCGGACGCGCGGTGCTTCGCCCGCGGCTTCGCGCCGTAGTCGCCGTAATCGCCGCCGACGTCGTAGTCGCCGTAGTCGCCCGCGGCGGGCGTGGGCTCCGGCTCGACGGGCACCGCCTGGACCTCGCCGCGCTCAATCGCCTCGAACACGTCGTCGATATCCACAGTGTCCACAGTCTTCGCGTCGCGAGACGCCTTCGCGCGTCGCCGGGAGCGCTTCGACGAAGCGCGCGTCGTAGACTTCGCCTTCGCGAGCTTCGCCTCGAACGGCCTCGGGGACTTGGACGTCTCGGACGTCTTGGGCGTCTTGGGCGTCTTGGACGTCTTGGACGTCTTGGACGTCTTGGACGTCTTGGACGTCTTGGACGTCTTGGACGTCTGGGACGTCTTCATCCTCGACCGGCCCAGCGCGGCTGCGGCGGATCGCGCCTCCGCCTCCTCCGCCACCGCGCGCTCCGCCGCCGCCTCCGCCTTCGCCGCCGCGCGGCGCTCTGCCTTGGCATCCGCCCTCGCCTTCGCCTTCGCCACGCGAGCAGCCTCCTCGGCCCTCTTCGCCTCCTCTGCCCTCTCCGCCTTCTCCGCCATCTCTGCCTTCTCCGCCCTCTCCGCCTCCTCGGCCCTCTCCGCCTTCTCCGCCTTTGCCCGCCTCCGCCTCGCCTTCTCCGCGCGCCTCGCGTCGGCGGCGTCGAGGTCCTCGCCCCACTGGTCCTCGAACGAGCGCGTGAAGTCGTCCAGGAACACGTCGCTCCCCGGCTTGCGCGCGCCTCCCAGCGCGGCGACGTCGGTTCGGTGCCTCGCCGCCGCGCGCGGGTCAGCGCCCAGACCTCGCAACGTCTCCGACGCGGCGTCGCCGAGCGCGGCGAGCGGGTACCCGACGTCCGAAAAAACCTTTTTCTTTCCTCCGGGGGAGTTTTTCGACGTTTTTCGACCCGCCGGGTTCGGTTCCGCGGCGAGGGCGGAACCGAACCGAACCCGCGCGTCACCGCCGCGTGACCGAACGTCCATCGAGGGAAGTGTGGCCGCGCGCGTGGACGCGCGCCCGAGTCTGGCGGGCTCGTCCACCTCGGCGTACTCGTAATCGTCCCCGTATCGTTCGTCATCCTCGAACGTTTCCTCGTCCCGAGAAAGGTGGTCCAACGCATCCGTCGTCGCCTCGGGGTCGAAATGGTACGGAGCCGACGCGTCGGACGCGCCGAGAGACCCGTCGTCGTCATCGTCGTCGGTCGATTCGGTGCGTTCGGTGCGTTCGTCGTCCCCGTCCGGAGGCGCGTGCGCGGAAGCCTCCCTCTCCGCCGCGCTCCGCGCCAAACGCTCCATCACGTGAAGCGCCTTCACCGCGATCGCCTCGTCGCTGACCGAGCCCTCGCCCACCTTGGTCGTCCGCGAGGGCATATGCGCGTACAGGTCGTGCTTACTAGACGTGCTCGCGCCGTCCAGCGCGGTCTGTCGATCGGAGGAGACAGAGAGGGTCAGGTCGGGAAAGGCTGAGCGTCTCGGAGCTCGCGACGGTTGTGGGAAACGAGGATTCGCGAGCCGCGTCGGGGCGAGGGAAGGGGGACGCACCGCCGGCGACCCCAGCGCGCCCTCCAGGAACCGTGTCGGCACCGACCGCGCCTCCTGCGCGGTCGCCACGAGCGCCAGCAGCGCCAACGCCGTCCCGCGCATCGCGAACACTCGCCGACGCGCGCGCGCGACGCTTTCTGACGCGTCTGTTGTAACATCCCCGCATCTCCCTTGCTGCAAGATGAAATACCGATTTTCCCGCGATGTACATAAGCAAACAGTTGCAAATAAACGAAAACAATGCCTATATTTATACATATTTAGAAGACTAATACTACGTGCGCGCCAAATCGCCAAACGATCGAACCACCTGCATACCTGCGCCCAGCGCCAGCGCGGCGAGGAGTTTCCCGGATGGCGACCGACGCATCTTCGAGTCGTCCTTTTGCTTTTCGTCCGGCGTCGAGGTGTCCGCGCCGCGCACCGTCTGCGCGGTGGCGTCGGTATCCTCGACCCCCCCCGCGGACTGCGCGTACCCCTGCGCGGCGAGGTACCGAAGCACGTTGGCGTCGACCCCGCCGCCGTACCGAGACCAGAAGTGCCGGTCGTTCACGAGCCATCGCGGGGTCGGCCGGTGGTTCCGGCGCGGCACCCCCAGGCGTTCGTTCGTCACGGGATCGGTTCGATCGCCACGTTCCGATCCCGGCGCCAGTGGCGGGACCACGTCCACGTCCTCGAGAGAGACGGGTCCGCGCGGGGCGAGGTCCGCGTCGCGCAGCACGACGCCGATTTGGAAATCGTGGAGCTGCGCCCAGGCGGTGGCGGAGTGGATGGAGACGAACTCCTCCGTGCAGTCCTTCCCGAGGTTGCGCGTGATGGCCAGCGCGGTGCTCACCTGCCCCGCGTTGTGGAACCCCGGGTGCGTGATGGCGAACGTCGTGATGTCGAAGACGCGCTCGTAGATGACGATCCACCCGTCCTTCAGCGAGACGTGCTTCGCCACCTCGCCGAGCGTGAACTTGGGCCAAAACGCGCGCTCGGCGTCGCAGGGGCCGGCGCGGCGCCGGCGCTCCGCGCGCGTCACCGCGGCGTGGTCGTAGTCAGACATCGCGCGTCGTCGTCGGGAGCACCGCGCTGTGAAAGTCGAAGTCTGCGCGCGCGAACACCGCGCGCCCGCGCGACTGCGCCACCGCCCTCGAGATGTGCCACCTCCGCGTCTTCTCGGCGTGCCGACCGACGCAGTGACTTGACGACGCGCGCACGATTTTCGCTCTCCGCCGTCGGTTTTCCCGGGAGCGAGCGGAGTGGCGGAGATCCCGAGACGCACTTTTCGGTCGAGCGACACTCGAGCGTCTACGTCGCGTTCGCCTGTTCGCCCGCGCGACGCCAGAGGCTGCGGCGCGATCGCGCCTCCGCGCGGACCCCGATGGTGCGTCACGCGCGACGCCGTGCGGCGACGGCGGCGTTCCTCGTCGCGCTCCTCGCCGTCGCGGGGGAAGGCGGCGCGGTGGACGCTCCGATGGGAAAAGCGGCACCCTCGGCGTCGTCGACGCGGCTGCGCGTGGTGTTCGACCGGCTCGCGGGGGGTGCGCCGGACGCACACGAGACGAACCACCTGCGCGTGATTTCGCACGCGCTCGCGAGCCGAGACGCGTTCGAGATCGTCCCCGCCGCGCCCCCGGGTTCGGTCCCGCGCGTTCCCGCGCCGTCATCCGCGACCGACGCGGATGACGTCGACGCCCTCTCAGAGGCGTTCTCTCCGTTCTCGGAGGTGGACGTGTTTTGGGACTTCGAGCCCGGCGACGCGCCGCGCGCTCTGCGCGCGGGCCAGCGCGCGAACCACTTCCCGGGCTCGGGCGCGATGACGAGCAAGGCCACGCTCGCGACGCTCCGCCTGGAGGGGCCGGGCGCGGCGCGCGTGCCGGCCACGCTCGCCCCGGACTGGTCCTCGCCGGAGGACGTGCGTCGCGCGGCGGCGGACACCGCAAACGAAACCGACGCCTGGCTCGCGAAGCGCGCGACGCACGGCGACGTGCGCGTGCTGAGACACGCACCGAACGAATCGTCTGTCGCGTCCGCGCTCGCGGCGACTTTGGCGCGCGGCGATGTCGCGCAGAGACGCGTGCGGCGCCCGCTGCGCGTCGACGGGCGCGCCTTCGACTTGGGCGTGTACGTGTTCGCGCGCGGCGCGCGAGAACAGACGGAGAGCGACGGCGAGAGCGACGTATTTAGTCTGCAAAAAACCGTCGGGGTTTGGGAGGCGTTCGAGTTCGATGAGACCCTGCTTCGCTTCGTGGGGGACGCGCGCGCGGCGGACGACCTGCTCGGCCGCGAGTACCCGGCGGCGTGGGACGTGCCGACGCTCGCTCGGCTCGGGGCGGGTTCCAAACAGGACGCGCCGACGGCGTGGCGCGCGCTCGCGCGCGTGTTGGACGCGCGGTACGGCGCCGGCGCGGCGGCGGCGGTCAGGAGACGCGCGACGGAGACCGTCGTCGCGGCGATGGACGCCGCCGCGCCGTTCGTCGCCTCGGCCATTCACGAGGCGAACGCGAACGCGAGCGGGAACGCCGAAAAGCGCGCGCCGTTCCCGGACCGAGCCGCGCACTTCTTCGAGACGTTCCGGTTCGATTTCGTGCTGGACGACGGGTCGGCGTCCGCGGACGGGCTCCCGACCCCGTGGCTCGTTGAGGTGAACGCGTCGCCCAACCTGAAGCCCGCCAGCGCGCCGCAAGAAGACGTCCTGTCCCGGCTCTGCGCGAAACTCGCGGACGCGCTGGCGCCGGCGCAGCGCGGCGCCGCGGACCCGACAGACGCCGACGCCGCGTTCGCTCGGCTCGCGCTTCGCGGCGGGGGGGCGCTCGTTCCCGGAACGGATGACGGAAACGGAAACACGCAGATGTCGTCGTTGGCGCGTGGACGGCGTTTGGTATCGCACTCGGAATCGCACGCGGAAGACGTCGTGGAAGACGTGGACTGCGTGGTCTCCTCGTGGGGCGACTGGGGGAGCTGCAGCCCGTGCGGGGACGGCGGCCAGCGCACCCGGTCTCGGAAGATCACCACGTCACAAGCCGAGAACGGCGACGCGTGTCCGGCGCTGACGGAGACGCAATCGTGCACGACGACGACGGCGTGCCCGCCGCCGCCGCCCACGTCGATGCCGCCGCCGCCGCCGCCGCCGCCGCCGTCGCCCCCGAGCCCGCCGCCGCCGCCGCCCGCGTGGTCGCGGACGCTCGACGCGCGGCTCGAGCTCGTCGGCTTCGCGGGCGCGTTTGACGCCGCCGCGCAAGCCGCGACGGCGAGCGCGGTCGCCGAGGAGATGGCCGAGCGCGTCTCGCTGAGCGCGGGCTTGAACGTCACCGACGTCGTGGTGGTGAGCTACGGATACCTCGCGAGGCTGGAGTTGGTTCTGCGGAGACGAGAAAGCGAGGCGGAAAGCGATTGGTCCCCGCTCGCCGGCGCGCTCGCCGCGGACGCGGGCGTGTCTCCCGCGTCGCGCGTTGTTTTGGGCGTCGCGGGGGGCGCGAACGCCACCTTCGCGTTCGAAGTCTCCGTCGCGAGTGTCGCGAGCGCCGCCGCTGGCGCTTCGCTCGCCTCGCTGGCGGCGTCTGCGGCGGCGGACGGGACGAGCGCTTTCGCGTCGCGCGCGAACGAAACCGGGTACGCCGTCGACGACGCCGCCGCCGTCGGGTCGGTGACGGCCACCGCCGTTCGCGTCACGCTGGTGGCGATGACCCAGACCGACGCCTCGAGCGCCGACGCCGCGCTCGATTTCGGCGTCTCGGCGGTGAAAAACGCTCTGCGCGTCGCGGTCGACGCTGGGAGCGTCGCGGCGAAGCTCCGGGCGCGGGGGTTCGACGTGGACGCGTCCGCCGGGGCGTACGCCGACCGGTTCGACGACGACGCGCTTTTCGTCGGATCGGAGGACCCGGAGCCCCCGCGCGACGCGAGTCTCGACTCGAGTCTCGACTCGAGCGTCGCGCGGGGCGCGGAATCGGTGGTCCTCGCCGCGTTCGCCTCCGCCGCCGCCGCCACATTTATATTCTAGGGAGCTATGGTGTCCACGAACGAGTCTATAGCCTATAGCTACGTAGAGCGAGCGAGCGAGCGATAGATACACTATGTATTACGTACGCCGAAACACCGAAACACGTACATCGCGTTATTCGCCGGACGCGTCGCCTCGTGCGCCCGCGGGATGCCCCGGCACGTGTGCGTTCTTCTCCGCCTCTTCCCTCGCGGCGCGCGCGATCCCCCCACCCTCGTCCGCGACGCGCCTGCCTATGGCGGTGAGGTCGACGCAGGGCGAGTTCCAGTCGAAGGGGTCCATCATGGTCTTGCCCACCTCCCAGATGCCGTAGAAGCCGAGCGCGAGAACCGCGGAGGGGAGGGGCGTGAGCCAGTCGAAGGTGGCGCTGAACACGAACGGCGCGCTGAAAACGAAACAGAAAAGCACCAGGTTGACCATGTGCATGTACTGGTACGGGATGGGCGTCGTGACGACGCGCTCGCATGTCTTATACGCCGCCAGAACCACGTCGCACTCGCGGTACATCTCGTGCGCGGCTTTCTCGTACAGCGCGCCGGTTTCGCGCCGGCGCTCCACGGCGCGGTGCAGATCCGCGACGGCGACGTTGAACCTGTTCAGAGGGTCGAGCGTGAGGTACTTCGCGCGCTCGGCGTCCGTGAACAGAAGCGTCGACAATGACGGTGACCCGGTCAAGTCCTCGGTGACGAGCAGTTCGTCCGGCACGAACCCGGTGCCTCCGCCCCGCGTCTTGCGCCACCCCCCGTTTTTCTTCCCAGAACCCCCAGAGGCGTTCTTAGCGACGCGGTACCCGTGCCTTCGCTCGCGAAGCGCCGTCCTGAGAAACGCGAACAGCACGTCCACCAGCCGGTTTATTTCCCGGACGTCTCGCCGAGTTTGGTCCATCTGAAGCTCGCGCTCGCGTTCGTCCTCGACGTACCCCGGCTCGCCGCGCTCCGCGGGCCTTAAGAACGACGCCGCGCAGACGTTTACGTTTCTCAAGCCGTGGTACACGGCGCCCGCCGCGGTTTTCGCCTCGTAGAACTTGACGTAGGCGATGTTCGCGCAGAACACCAGGAGGAACCCGATGATGGCGCCGCAGATGGCGTGCGCCTCCGTGTGGAACGTCAGCGCGCACTCCGAGGACCGCGAGACGTGCGCGCCGCACCACAGCCGCTTCGCCGCGTTCGCCACCACGCCGGTGGCGGCGGCGGCCACCACCTGCGGCGTCGCGCGGCGCAGCGCGTTGGAGGAGCCCGAAAACAAACCGGTGAGGAACGAGAAGGTTTCCCGGGGGTACTCGCGCGCCGCGAGCAGGCGCGCGTGCTGAGACGCGGACGCGCGACGCGCGCGCGCGGCGTGGAACTGTGAGAAACGCGGTTGGTTCGAACGCGTTTCTTCGAACGTCGTCGGCGCGTCGCGCGTCGTCGGCGCCGCCGAAATTTTTATTTGGTCGTCTTCGCCGTCTTCGGCGCGCTCGACGAGCCGCTCGAGCTCCCGCCGGGCGTCGTCGTGCGCGTCGTCCCCCTCGGCGATGGTGCGCGCGTCGTGCGCCGCGCACCGGCTGTGCAGCTGCGCGCACTCGCGCCAGACCCGCCTCCCGATCCCGGCGAGGTCGTGGTTGGGCTCGCGCCAGTCGAAGGGGCGCTCGATCACCTCGCCGATGCAGTTGATGCCGTAGAAGGCCATCGCCAGCAGGCACGACGGGAAGAAGGAGATGTACTGGTAGGACGTCGTGAAGATGAACGGCGCGCTGTACACGAAGAAGAAGGTCACGAAGTGCGACATCTGCACGTACTGGAACGGCACGGGCGTCTCCACGATGCGCTCGCACGAGGTGAGCGCGGCGAGCACGCGTTCGCACTCGCGGTAGAGATCGAACGCGCCGCGTTCGCACGTCTCGCCGCGTCGGCGGTGCCTCTCGACGGCGACTTGCATCTTGGTCGCCGCGACGTTCGGCCGGTTCCGAAACGGAACCGAACCGAACTCGTGAAGTTCGTCGGCGTCCCTCAACAGCGTCCCGAGCCTGGGCGAACCCCGTACGTCGTCCGTCAGAACCTCCAAGTCCCCGGGGCTCGCGTTCCAGGGGTACCCGAGCCTGTGCTCGCGGAGGCGGTGCCTGAGGAAGCCGAACAGAGCACCAGACAGCCGGAGCAGCTCGGTGCGTTCGCGGAGCAGCGAAGACGCGGCGGTCTCGATTAAGGGCGATGGGTCTTCCTCGGCTCCGCGACCACCCACGTTTGTCTCGTCGAGACTCGCGTCCTTCTTCTTCCAGAAGAACATCCCGCCGCGGTCGCGGCGGGCGGAGTCCCCGGGCCGCTTCGCGTCCGCCGACGCCGAGTTCGCCGGCGCTTCGTCCAGCCGCAGGAACGCGCACGCGCCGATGTTGAAGTTGCGCAGCCCGCAGTGCAGCTCCGAGATGGCGGTCTTCGCCTCGTAGTACCGGTCATACGCGAACTTGAACCGGTAGACGATCATGAACGCCAGCACGGAGCCCACCACCGCGTGCGCGTGCGGCTCGAAAGTCACCGCGCACTCGTACGCCTCCTGCACCATGCCGCCGCACCGCCAGAGCTTCGCGAGCTGCGCCGCCCAGCCCACGGCAAACGCCAGCGTGACCTGCGGGAACACATCGCCGTGCACGGTGCCGCGCACGCGGAACACGTCGTAGAAGAAGCCGAAACGACTGTTGGAAAGCTCGGGAGCGGCGGGCGCGGAAGCCGCGCGCGCCGCCTTTCCGCCTTTGTCGCCGGAAGGACCGCCGTCGTCAGGAACGAAACGGCGCGTTTCGTTTTCCGTCTTTTCGCGCGCGCGCGCGGCTTCCATCGCGACGCGCGGGTCCGGTCGGCCGGACGCCACGAGCGCTCTGTCCGCGGCGCCGTGCGCCACGGAGACGCGGCGTCTTCTCCGCGGGTTCGGCTCCGGCTTCATCATCTTCTTCGCGCGTGAAGTGGCTTCATCATCAGCCTCATCAGCCTCATCAGCCTCCGGTTTGCCTTTCGCCGCCTCCGAGTTTGCCGTCGTCGTCACCGTGACGACGGATACGTCCGTCTCGCGCGCGCCGTCGCGGGCGTCGGTTCCCGGCGGCGCGTCCCCCGCCTCCGCGCCTCGCGCGTCCTCTCCCGCGACGCTCGCCTCGTGCAGCTCGAGCGACTCGACGTAGAGGCGCCATCCCACGCCGGAGAGGTCGTGGCACGGCTGCTCCCACGAGTACGGGTCCTCGATGGAGCGCGCCACCTCGGCGACGCCGTAGAACGCCACCGCCACGATACAGCTCGGCACCGGGCTGAGCCACTTGAAGCCGGTGGTGAACACGAAGGGCGCGCTGAACACGAACACGAAGAGCAGGAAGTTGACGGCGTGCAGGTACTGGAACGGCATCTTGGTGGACACGACGCGTTCCATGTGCTTGTGCGCCTCAAGGCACGCCTCCAGGTCATGGTAGATGTCGAACGCGCCGCGCTCGCACACGTTTCCCAGCCGCCTGTGCCGCTCCACGATGGACTGCATGCGCCACACCACCACGTTGGCTCGGTTCTCGGGGTCCACGTCGGCGAACTCGTCGCGCTCGCGCTCGTCGAGCAGCGTCGACAGCGACGGCGCGCCGTACACGTCGTCGCGAAGAAGCGATGTCTCCGTGGCGCGAACTCTGCACCCCTCCGCGTACCCGTGCCTGCGCTCGCGCACGGACTGGCGCACGAACGCGAACAGCACGTTGGACAAACGCCGCAGCTCCACGCGGTC
>Ga0181560_10002813_pt1 | contig 16149 bp, 20 predicted proteins | sample 011ome_20_FD_133751 | JGI IMG/M metagenome (GOLD analysis project Ga0181560, IMG submission 133751) | Coastal salt marsh microbial communities from the Groves Creek Marsh, Skidaway Island, Georgia - 011509CT metaG (megahit assembly) | ecosystem: Environmental > Aquatic > Marine > Intertidal...
CGCGCTCGCGATGGGCGGCTCCACGAAGACGAAAGCGTTCCTCGCCGAGGCGGCGTCGTCCGCGTTCATGTCGTTCTTCATGAACACGCTCGGCGTGGAGGCGGCGGCGACGCGACGATTCCTCCCGGCCGCGATGACCGCGGGCGTGGACGCGCAGACGCTCACGCTGACGCTGCTGTTCCTTCACCTGTGCTTCTTCTTCTCGCCCTTCTACGTCAAGAAGAGCGCCGGCGCGGTGAACAACCCGACGGTGTACGTCCTCTTCTGGCTCATCGGCGACGTCGCGTTCGGCGCGATGGCGATCGGCGTCGCCGCGACCGTCGTCGGGCAGACCGCCGGTCTCTTCGCGTACGCGAGCGCGATGCGCGCGTTTCCCTTGCCGGGGCACGCGGCGATCACGCGCGGGGTAACGGCCGCGGGTGGTGCGTTTAACGGCGCGCTGTCCGAGGGCGTCGTCGCGTTCGCGAACTTTCTCTTCGCCGCGGTGGCGCTGCCGCTCGCGCCGACGGCGCTCGCGCCGGCGCTCGGCGCTGCGTTTTACTGCGCGTGTCTCGTGTACGAGCGTTGCGCGTACAGCTGCGGGTGCGTTCCATCGGTCCATCTGTTCTCCTCATTCACGTGGCGCGTTTCTATTGGATCGTTCCCACGTCGTGTCCGACACTCGCTCACCAATCCCCCGTCGCCGCGTGTCCTTCCTCTCGCAGGTTTATGAACCCCGCGGTGGTGTTCGCCACGCACGCCGTCGCCGGCGACGTCCTCTCGCGCGAATCGCTTCGGCAGTGCGCCATATACGTATGTCACACTGGTTCCCATACGACCGCGTTGGCGTGGTGAACGCCGATCCCTAAAGACTTTTGTTTCTTCCCGGCGGCGCATCTCTCCGCTCAGGGTCCCTCGAGTTCAATCCCGACACACCTCGACGCCTTTCAACTCCGCTTCTGACGCCTTTCAACTCCGCCCCGACGTCATCGCTTCGTATGGAACGACCCTAGACGGTCGGCGCGTTCGGCGGCGCGGCCGCGACCGCGGTGCTCGCCCGCGCGATCGGCGCGAAGGGAAGGACGCGCGGCGGCCGAGCGATCGGCGACGAGGTCGAGAGAACGACGACGACGACGACGAGGGCGAAGAAGAAGCCGGCGGCGGCGGGGAGATCCAAAAAAAAGCCCGCCGCCGCCGCCGCCGCGACGAAATCCAAATCCAATCCAAATCCGCCGCGCGGTCTCCCTCGCCGCCGCCGCGTCGTTCCGCGGCCGGCGCCGCTCCCGCGGAGACGCCGACGCGGCAGAGCGTGCGACGACGGAAAGAGAAGGTTCCCATGGACCTGTGAGCGACGACGGGAGAGAGAGGCGACGCGGCGCGCCTCGAGCGAATTTATATAAAAATAACAACGAGCCGTTTTGTGTGAGCCGTCAAAAAACGCGCGAGCGACAAAATATCGTGGTCCCTGCCCGTCCGTTGAGAGAGACTGGAGTGCCCACTCTCACGATGCACGCCGCACGCGCGCCCGTCCTCCGCCCCCTCGGCGCCGCCCCCGCTCGCAAACGCCACGCCGCGCGCGCGTCTCGCACGCTCCGCGGCAGGGCGCTCGTCGCCGCATCCTCGGAGAACGAAGAGACGACGACGATCATTACGAATAATGATCATCGTCCGACCGCGTCCGTGGAGGAGACCGCGAGCGGCGACCTGCTGTATCGCTTCGCGGATGTTGACTCCAGAACCGGCGCGCTCGCGTTCACGTCGCGCGACGGTGTCGACGTCTACGCCCTCGGCGCCATGGCGAGGATCGCGGAGGAGACGAACCCCGTGGGGCCGTCGGAGGACGCCGCGCTCCGCCTCGCGACGAAGATGAGGTGCGTTCTATACACTGGTCCCCGTACGACCGCGTTCGCGTGGTGAACGCCGATCCTTAAGGACTTTTGCCGGCGTCTCTCTCCGACCACCCCTCGGTTTCAATCCCGACACACCTCGACGCCTTTCAACTCCACCTGACGCCTTTCAACTCCACCCCGACATTCGCTTGTATAGAACGGACCTGAACGACGACGACGACGACGACGTCGAGGCTGCTGGCGCGCGGCTCGTCGCGTCGCTGCGCGCTGAGCTCGACGACGCGCGCGCGAAGCTCAAACGCGCGGAGGAGGACGAGCGATACGCGCGCGACGAGCTCGAGGTGGCGCGCGTCGCGCTCGTGGAGGAGGCGCGCGAGCGCGTTTCCGCGACGCGCGAACTCAAGGCGACGCACGACCTGCAAGTGTGGGACCTGGAAGATTACATCCAGGTAAGTAGGTAACTCATCACCGGGAGTCGAATCCGACGAATTCCGCGCCGCACCCCCGACGCTTCCGACCCTCCCGAAGAACCCCTTGACATTAATATACCCACTCTCCTCGCTCGCAGTCGCTCGAGGACATCGTCCTTCGCACGCGCGACGCCGCGTCGATCGGGTACGAAGACTTCAGACGAAAAATGTCCAGATCATCGGCGTCCGGGACGACGACGTTCCGTCGGTTCCGCGACGTGGACCCCAACCGCGTGGACCTCTCCATCGCCGGCTCGTTCGACGAAACGCTAGCATCATTCGACGACGATCACGTCCACGCGGTCCCGGTGACGCTGTCGTGCAACGCGACGACGGTCCCGGGGCAGCGCGTCGTCGCCGTGGGCACGTGGTGCGACTGGGACGTCGCGAAGGGCGCGCGCATGGAGTGGACGGAAGGTGCGAAGGCTGACTGATCCCCATACGACCGCGTTCGCGCGATGCACGCCGATCCTTAAGGACTTTTCCCGTCGCATCTCTTCGCCCAGGGTCCCTCGCTTTCGATCCCCCACCCTACGACGCCTTTCGACTACTAACTCCGCCCCGTCGCCGCGCCTAATCAGGGCACGTGTGGCGATGCGACGCGCCGTTCTTCAACGCGGACGAGCCCGTCGAGTACAAGTACGTCGTTCTGAACGAGCACGACGCCGCCGACGTCCGGTGGCAAGCCGGGAACAACCGCGTCGTGACCGTCCCGGGGAGCTTAAGGCGCGTTCTAGTATCACACTGGTTCCCATACGACCGCGTCGGCGCGGCGCGCGCCGTTCCTTGAGGACTTTACTTCCCGGCGCATCTCTCCGCCCACCACCCCTCGGTTTCAATTCCGACGCACACACCGCGACGCCTTTCAACTCCACCCCTGACGCCTTTGAACTCCATCTACCTCGACGTCGCTTCGCGTGGACCCACCCTCGACCCTCAGAGAGGAGGTGGTGGAGATCGAGATCGTCGACGACTTCGACGCGGACCCGAGCTCGGCGCCGGTGATCCTTCGCAACGTCGACGGCACGGGCGCGTTCTATTTCCACACTGGTCCCCATACGACCCCGTTCGCGTTGTGAACTTCATTCCTTAAGGACTTTCTCTCCCGGTCGACGTTCCTCTCCGCGCGTGCCTCGGTTTCTTCATTCCCGACGCACGCGCCTCGACGCCTTTCAACTCCGCTTCTGACGCCTTTCGACTCCGCCCCGACGTGCTTTCGTCACTTCGAACGACGGAACGGCCCTCACAGTCCTGGAACGCGGGAGCACGGAGCTCATCGACGCGAGCGCGCGCGAGCTGCGCGAGGAGTACGCGAGGGTGCTGCGGGAGATCGGCGCGATCGCGAACGGCGGAAGGACGCGACTGCTGACGGAGGGTATCACGGGCGGGGCGCACGGCGGACCTTCGGGAGCGCTCGGTTCCGCCGCGGACGCGGAGGCGACGACGACGATTCATCCGCTCGAGATCGCGAACAACGTCGTCAGCGCGGGGGCGTTGTACGACGCGCGGGAGGAGGAGGAGGAGGACGTGTTCGTGAACGCGGAGGAGAGCTTCGCGGCGGAGGACGAGGGCGCGGTGGAGTCGATCTGAGCGCACCCTCTGTGAATAGACTAAGTTGTACCTGATGACCTCCTTTGAATCGAAACGGCGAGAAAACGCTCGATCGTTCGCTGACCGACCGCGATACGCGTCGTCTCTCTGCTCGCGACAGGACGCGCCGACGGTCAGCTCCAAAACGAGATGAATGCTCTCGCGTCGTCGTAGTGTCCCCCGCGCGCGTCGGTCGTCGGTTCGTCCGTCGTCGCGATGCGCGGCGCGGACGCGGACGCGGAGGTCGCGGCCGCGGCCGCGACGGCGACGCGCGCGAACGACGCGCGCGGCGGTCGCGCGGAGGACGCGAACGACGACGACGACGACGACGACGGAAGGGGGTCCCCGGTCGACAGCTTGGGATCCGAGGACGGAGGCGCGCATCGCGACGACGCGCGTCGCGAGGCGAAGACGGGAGGAGACGCGCGGCGCGATGTCGCGGTTTCCGCGGCGGCGACGACGACGACGACGACGACGACGACGCGAGGCGACGACGACGACGACGACGACGACGACGACGACGACGACGAAGTCCTTAAGGAACGGCGTTCACCACGCGAACGCGGTCGTATGGGAACCAGTCACGACGCGGTGGACCGAAGCTTCGACGCGGAACGAACGATCCCCCCGGCGTTGGAGTCCATCCTTCTGGACGTCGCGCGCGAGGAGGAGGATTCGGAAGAGGAAGAGGAAGAGGAAGAGGACGCCGCCGTCGGGCCCTCGTCGTGGGACCCTCACGCGGCCGGGTTCGGACTCCCTCTGACGACGCCGCGCGCGTCGATGCGAATGACGTCGATGCCCCGCGCGAAAGTTCTCGACTCCGCCGCCGTCGCTCGCGCGTGCGGCGCGCGCGCCGCCTCCTCCTCCTCCTCCCTCCGCGACTGCGTCCACGCGACGCTTCGCGGGAAGGGCTTCCGCGACGTTGACGTCGCGTCCGTCGAAACCGACGACGACGGAGCGTTACCGGAGGTGCTGCGGGTCCTGGACGTGAGCGATAACCACCTCGCCGACCTCGGCGCGTTGGCCGGGTTGTCGGCGCTGACGCATCTCGTCGCGCCGTGCAACGCCGTCGCCGTCGCGTCGTTGCCGACGCCGACGTCGTATTCGACGGTTCATATTCCGCCGTTCGCGTCGCTTCGCGTCCTGGACGTGTCGTTCAACCGCTTGGACTGTAGGTGCTTCGAGCCGCTCTCGACGATCGCGACGTTGAGAAGCTTGAACCTGAGCGGGAACGCGATCTCGAAGGCGCGTTCTATCATGTTTACACTGGTCCCCATACGACCGCGTCGGCGTGGTGAACGCCGATCCTTAAGGACTTTATTATCTCCCGGCGCATCGCTCCGCCCAGGGTCCCTGGGTTTCAATCCCGACACACCTCGACACCTTTCAACTCCGCTTCTGACGCCTTTCAACTCCACCCCGATCTCGAAGGTGCCGCGGGACGGGCTCTTCGGCGGCGCGACGGCGGACGCGAAGAACGCGACGCGCGGACGCCGTCGCGCGTACGACGACTGCGAGGACGAGGAGGCGTTTGATGACGTGGCGTCGTTTGATGACGTGGACGAATCACGGCCGCTCGCGTCGCTTCAGATTCCGTTTCCGAATCTGAAGCACCTGGACCTGAGCGCGCAGACGCCGCGGCTGACGTCGAGGACGTTTCATCCGCGCGCGTTGGCGACGCTTCCTCGACTCGAGACGCTGTCGCTCGCGCGGAATAAGCTGTCGCGCCCGGGCGTCGTCGAGCGACACCCGGACGAGGACGAACACGACGACGGGGAAGGGGGTGCCACGTGGCGCGATACCGAAGACGAAGGTGCCACGTGGAGCGATCCCAGACGCGCGGCGGCGGCGGGGAGTGCCACGTCGACACGTGGCACCTTCCCCGCGTTGCGTCTCTTGGACGTCGCCGGGAACGACATTCGCGACGCGCGCGCGTTCGCCCCCCTTCTCTCCGCGGCTTCGTTCCCCTCGCTCGTGGACGTCCGCGCGCACGCGAACCCGTGCGCGGAGGCGATGCTCTCATTCGCGCTTCGCGGGACGGGGATCGGGCCGGGACGGATCGCGGCGGCGGCGGCGGGGAGGGGCTTCGACGCGCGAGCGATGCGCGCCGCGTTGGCGAAGGCGCGCGGGACGACTTTGAGGTGCGTTCTATACACTGGTCCCCATACGACCGCGTTCGCGTGGTGAACGCCGATCCTTAAGGACTTTGCCCGGCGCATCTCTCCGCCCACCCCTCGCTTTCAATCCCCGCCCTCGGCGCCTTTCAACTCCAACTGACGCCTTTGAACTCCACCCCAACATTCGCTTGTATAGAACGGCCCTGACTTTCGGCGCCGTCGACGCGGACGGAGAGGACGAGACGCTTCTCCGCGTGCCGCTGGTCGACGCGCGCGGGCGCGAGACCGCGATCGCGGTCGCGGTGACCCCGCCGCGCGGGTGGGGTCACTGGGTTGGGGCGTCCGCGTCGTCCCGCGGTGTCGGTCGGTCGACGACGAGGGCGCCGCGCCGCCGCGCCGGCCGCGCGAGCGAGGTGAGCGACGAAGCAGACTGGTTCCCGTACGACGCCGTTCGCGATGTGAACGCCGTTCCTTGAGGACTTTATTTCCCGGCGAGCTCTCCGTCGCTCTCGTCCAATCAATGAAACGTCCGTCCACGTCATCAAACATCTAACCAATCGCATCACTCCCAAACTCTCCACGTCACCGATCGCAGCCGTCGCCGCTCGCGTCCTTCGCGCCCGGGGACGACGACGTCGACCCCGAGGTGGGCAAGGTTGACCGCGCGTTCGACCCCACGTACGGCGCGGTCGACATGCGGCTCACGGGTCAGGCGCGTTCTATACACTGGTCCCCATACGACCCCGGCGGCGTGGTAAACGCCGATCCTTAAGGACTTTTGCCGGCGCATCTCTCCGCCCATCCCTCGCTTTCAATCCCCGCTATCGACGCCTTTCAACTCCGACTGACGCCTTTCAACTCCACCCCGAAATCATCGCTTTGTATGGAACGACCCTCAGCACGACTGGATCAGCGCGCCCGCGGAGATCGTTCGCGTCGTCCGCGGGGCCCGGGGCTGGGGCGAGGGCGAGGGAGGAGGAGGAGGAGGAGGAGACGCGCGGCGGGGGCGGGGGCGGGACGATGATGATTTCGCCGGCGGGCCTTGGGTCGTCGCGGCGCCGAAAGCGTACGAGCCCCCCGGCCCGCCCGCGCTGGAGAGCGTCCAGGGCGGCGAGGAGGAGGAGGAGGGCGGCGGCGACGCGAGCGCGAGGCTGATGCGGCGGTTGGAGATGGAGGAATACAGCGACGACGACGACGACGGCGACGACGGCGGCGGCGGCGGGACGACGCGCGCCGGCGTCGGCGTCGGCGGCGACGTCGCCGCGCTTCGAGCGCTGAAGACGGCGCTGAGCAAGCCGCTCGCGAGCGACGCGGATGTTCGAAGGGTCCTCCGCGGCGAGAAACGAGCGGGGTACATGAAGACGACGAGGGCGTTAGAGCTCCGCAGAGAAGCCCGGCTCGGCGGCGGCGGGCGCCGAGAGAGAACGAAGAGGGACGCATAAAAATCCTAAAAATGACAGTTTCGTCTGACATTCGCGCGTCTGCGTCTTTCTGTTGTACAGTACAGTAGACGCGTCGGAACGTGTCGTCGTTCGTGACCGATCACTCGCCGCGTCGCACTCGCGAAGACACGCACGCACGCGCCGGTACGTCCGTCCCCGTCGTCGCCTGTCGTTCGAACGCGCGTCGATCCCTCCCTCGCGGCGATCGCGGGCGCGCGCGACGCGCGCGATCGTTCGATCGCGCGTCGCGTCGCGTCGCGAGAGCTTCCGAGGCTTTCCCATTCACATTCTGTTATTTTTCCATCATCGATCGCGCCGCGCGCGCGTCGTCCCGTCGTCGTCGTCGTCTTCGGCTCCCCCGCCCGCGGCGCGTCGCCCCGCGCGCGATCCGACGCTTCTCTCCCGCCGTCGTCGTCCACAGACTCGATTCCAACGACAACAGGATGGGTCCGTGCATCTCCACGCCCAAGCAAGCCGCGCCCTCGGAAGTCGCCGACTCGGGTGCGTTCTACACACTGGTTCCCATACGACCGCGTCCGCGTGGTGAACGCCATTCCTTAAGGACTTTGCCCGGCGTCTCTCTCCGCCCACCCCTCGCTTTCAATCCCCGCCCTCGGCGCCTTTCAACTCCACCTGACGCCTTTGAACTCCACCCCGACATCGCTCGTATGGAACGACCCTCAGTCGTCATCCGCCAGCTCCCCGGCGCGTACCCGGAGCTCGCGAAGCGATGGAGCATCCAGAACGACTTCAGCACGTGGCCGGGCATCACCTGGGACGAGAACGGCGTCGCGGGCAACGTCCTCAAGGTGCGAATTCGGTCGATCCCGCGCGGAGTCGTCCCGACGCTGATGACGCCCGACTGAGCTTTTGGATTTTTTCATTCTTTCGGACGACTGACCGCCGCGCGTCGGCGTCGCGCGTCGGCGCGCGCGCGTTCTCCATCCGACGCTAACTAACCACGCGTTCCCTCCCCACCTCCTCCTCATCATCATCATCATCCTCCTCCAGATCGATCTCAGCGGGTGCGGCCTCAAGGAGTGCCCGTGGCAGCTCGGCGAGCTCAACTCGATGACGCACCTCGACCTCTCCGGCAACGACTTCCACACGCTCCCGCCCGAGCTGTCGCAGGCCAAGGCGGTGACGCATCTCAACCTCTCCGGGTCCAACGTCGGGCTCGCGGAGGACGGCTCCTCGGACGGCCCGCTCCCGGAGTGGGTGTACACGTTTAAGCTCAAGGAGCTCATTCTCACGGATTGCGGCAAGCTCAACGACGTGCGTTTGGTTATCACTCTGGTCCCCATACGACCGCGTTCGCGCGGCGCGCGCCGATCCTTATTAAAGACTTACTATACTTTTCCCATCGCATCTTTCCGCCCACGCCACGGTTTCAATCCCCGCCTACGATACCTTTCAACTCCGTTTCTGACGCCTTTCAATAACTCCACAGATCGACGTCGCGCGATTTCCCAGCCTCGAGACGCTCAACATCGACGGCACGCAGTTTTTGAACTGGAAGTTCGTGTTCATCAAGTGCGGCGGGCGGAAGAACCTCAAGACGATCAGCGCGAGGAACCTGCCCGCGCTCGGCGACCTCCCGGAGGAGCTCGCGCAGTGCACATCGCTGGAGAGCCTCGACGTCTCCGGCTGCAACTTCACTTCGCTCCCGTCGATGTTTACGAACAAGGAGCTGGCGCGCGGGATGAAGCTCAAGGTGCGTTCTATACAAAAGTGTTTCACCCATCGATCGGTTTCAACACTTGATCGCGTCCCCTTTCAACTGACCGGTGAACTTTTTTTGTATTGAATGGCCCTAAGACGCTCGTGATGACGAACAACAAGCTCAAGGAGCTCCCCGACGGCCTGAAGTACCTCGAGTCGATCGAGACGATGAACTTCCAAAACAACGACATCAAGCAGGTGGACATGGACATCGGGAGCGACCTCCCCAGCTTGAAGCGCGTGGACCTCACGAAAAACCCGCTCAAGAAGGTGCCGCCGCCGGTGTGGAAGAAGAAGGAGGAGGGCATCATCCTCGTGGACGACAACGTCAAGGAGGGAATCAACGCGGACGACGCCATGGAGATGGCGCAGGATAAGGCGCAGGAGGCCAAGAAGGCTGCGCAGAAGGGCGCAGATGAGGCCAAGAAGGCTGCGAAGAAGGCGATGGGGTCGATCAAGAAGATGTTCTGAGCGAGCGTCTCGTTCGACGACGACGCTCGCGTCGTTTCGATGGATCGTTTCGATCGACCGGCGAGCGTCGACGACAGTCGATCTCGCGCGCGTTCGTTTTTAAGTAACCTTAAACCTTAACGTTTCCTTATTAGACCGACGCCGACGCGACGCGCGACGACGACGACGTTCTTCCGACGACGTCGCGTAGCGTCGCGTCGCGTCGTCAGAACGAACCGATCTGTCGCCGCGTCGCGTCGCGTCGTCGTTCATCTTCCTTCACAAGGACGTCTGAAATACTAATATCACTTCAGACGTTCTTCCTTCACCGTTTCGGCTTCGCGCCCTTCGGCTTATTAAACTTCCGTCCTCCTCCTCCTCCGCCGCCGCCGCCGCGGGCGCGCCGAGCGTTCGCGTCTTCGCGCTCCGAGTCCGACTCGGATTCCGTCGCGTCCTCGTCGTCCTCGTCGTCCGAAGAGGCCTCTTCGCTGCTGTCGCTCTGCGGGAACGGCGCGAACGTCTTGAACGGCCACCGCTTCAGGTGCTTCGACCCGCCCGCGAACGCTTCCTCGGCGCGCGTCGCTCGCGTCACGTCATCATAACGCTCATCCTCCGGGCGTTTCTTCCCCGGCGGTTTCGGCGGCGGACGCTCCCGTAACAAACGCGTCGCCTCCTCCACCGCGGCGTCGAGCTGCGGGTCGCGGCCCAACGCGTGGTCCGTCGGCGAGATGCGCACGACCACGTCCGGGGTCACGCCGCGGTTCTCGATGACGTTTCGATGCGAGGCAGCGGTGCCGGTCGCGGCGCCGGTCGAGGCGCTCGTTTCGGGTTCGATCGCATCATTATTCCCGACTGCAAAAACTTTTTCGTCCCTAAACAGCGCGACGTTGGACTGCGGCAGCGACACCTCGCCGCCGTCCACGAGGCCGTACGACTCGCTCGTCGTCAGCAGCCCGCCCCATGTCCTGCACCCGACCACGACCCCGAGCCCGAGCGCGCGGAACGCCTCCGCGGCGAGCTCCGCGTCGGAGCCGGTGTTCTCGTCGACGAGGACGACGAGCGGGCCGCACGCGTGCGACGGGTACTGAGGGTCGAGGGTAAATTTTCAAAGCGATGTCGGGGTGGCGTTGAAAGGCGTCAGTTGGCGTTGAAAGGCGTCATAGGGTCGGGTCTTGAAACAGAGGGATGAACGGAGAGATGCGCCGGGAACAAAAGTCCTTAAGAAACGGCGTTCACAACGCCAACGGGGTCGTATGGGAACCAGTGTGAATCGAACGCGCCGTCGCCGCCGCGCCTCTGCGGGGAACGTCCCACGCCAGCGGTCGTTGCGCGAGCTTCGCGAGGAGCAGCTCGCTGATGTGCCCGCCCGCGTTCCCGCGGAGGTCAACGATCAGCGCGCCTTTCTTCACCTCGCGCGGGAAGTGCCGCCAGAACTCTGAGTACCCCGTGCGCTCCATGTCCGGCAGATGGAGGTACCCGACTTGGTCTTTTCCTAATTTGGCCACCCTCGAGGTGCGGTCTCGGACCGCGTCCCTGTACCGCGCGTCGAGCTCGCTGTGCATCGCGCGCACGCGGACGGACACGACGTCGCCGCGCTTCAGCGTGCCGTTGGCGCCGGCGGCGTCGGCGGCGGTGGCGTCCTTGCCCTTGGTCTTTTTGTGCTTCGCGCCGGATCCGCCCGAGCGATTCTTCTTATCAGACGCCGCGGCGGCTGGAGCGATCTCGCCCGTACTCCGCCCCCCCCCGCCGCCGCCGCCGCCGCCGCGGTCTCCAACCTTGAACGTGACCATCACCTCCGCGCCGCCCTTCCCGGTCAACACCTCGTCCACGCCCACCTCCTCAGTCAACGTCACGCGGTTCAACGCGACGATCGCGTCCCCGACCGCGACATTCAACCCCGGCTTGCGCAGCGCCCCCCCGGTGAGATCGTCCCACTGATCGCCGCCGACGATGTGCGTGATTCGATACCCACGCATCTTCGCGTCCCACACGAGGTCGCAACCGAGCCGCCCGGGCGCGGGCGAACGTCGGCGCGCGGTCGACCCGGCGTCGCCGAGGCTCACGTGGACGTGTGACGACCGCAGCTCCGCGGTCATCTCGCGCAACACGTCCGACAACTCCGCGACGGACGCGACTCGGGGAAGCAGCCTCGCGTGTCGCGTCAACGCGCCCTCCCAGTCCGCGACGCCGCGCGCGTCGCCGTGCGCCATCCCGGCGTCGAACCACTCGTCCCTGCATATCCTCCACGTCTCCAGCAGCGCCTGCGTCCACTCCGCGAGCGGGTCGACCTCGGCGGCGATGCGTCCGTCGATGTCGATGAGCCCGGACCTTCGATCGAACGCGTCCTCGTCGACGTCTTCGCCGTCGCTGTCCTCCTCGTCCGGCTTGGTCCCCGCCTTGTGCGCTCTGAGCTCGACGTATCCGTCCACGGACTTTTCCACGAGCATGCACCGGCGGTCCATGCTGAGGACGACGGACCGCACCCCGGAGGGGATCAGCACCGAGGTCTTCAGTCGACGGACGTCAAACTTACACAACGCGCCGACGCCGCCGGCGTCCTCGTCGTCGGAGTCGTCAGCGCGTTCGTTTTCCGCGTCCGAGCCGCCGTCGTCGCCGTAATACGGCGCGTCTAACCCCACCCTCCCGCCTCGCCGGATCGGGTACTTCACGAACATGAATCTGCCGTCGTCTAAGCCGCGGACGTGGCCGTACCGCCCGGGGGGGACGGGCAGCGCGACGACGCGGTCGCGTAAGCCTTCCCACTCGATCACGATCGGCGGGCACTTATCTTCGTCGTTTGAATCCGAACCGTCGGCATACGAATCGTCATCGTCGGAATCAGAACCGTCGTCGTCGCCGTCGCCTTCGCTGTCTGAGCTGTGGTCCCCGGGAGGCGTCAGCGCTTTGAGGAGAGGGTTCTTCACGTCCGCGCGCAACGCGACGCAATGCGGTCGGTGCGCGCCGTGGAAACTCAGGGTCGTTCCATACAAAGCGATGTCGGGGTGGATTTGAAAGGCGTCAGATGGAGTTGAAAGGCGTCGACGGCGGGGATTGAACGCAAGGGATGGGCGGAGAGATGCGCCGGGCAAAGTCCTTAAGGATCGGCGTTCACCACACGAACGCGGTCGTATGGGGACCAGTGTATAGAACGCACCTCAGCCCGAAACGATGCGCGTCGTACGCGGGCTCCAACTCGCGCGAACTCAGAAAGTAGAGGAAATCCCCAGCCGGGTCCCAGCCCGGGTCGCAGTCGCCGAGCACGGGCGTCGTCGCGTCGCGCGTCACGCCGGTTCGCGCGTCTAAAATTCGAATCAACGTCGTCTCCGAGTCGACCCTCTTCGTGTACGCGACCCAGCATCCGCACGGCGACCACGCGACGTGCGTTATCCCGCCTTGCTCTTCGCTGACGTCCGCGGTGCGGCACGTCCCCGCGTCCACGTCGACGATGAGCAACGCGTTCCGGTGGTTCGTCACCGCGAGAAGCGGCGCCTCCGGCGACGGCGCGAGGGAGATCGGCCGACCGAGGAGCGCGGGCGGCAACCCCATGCGTCTGAGGGTCGTTCCATACGATGCAAAGTCGGGGTGGAGTTGAAAGGCGTCAGAAGCAGAGTTGAAAGGCGTCGAGGTCGGGGATTGAAAGCGAGGGACCCTGGGCGGAGAGAGACGCCGCCGGAAAGTAAAGTCCTTAAGGATCGGCGTGCACAACGCGAACGCGGTCGTATGGGGACCAGTGTGAATCACGTGAACGCGCCTGGGCTTTTTGCCGTCCTCGCGGTGAATCTCTATGTCGTCCTCGCCGGTGGCGTCGGACACGAACGCGAGCCGCTTACCGTCCCAGAGGTACGACGCGAGCCTCGCGCGCGGGGCGAAGCTCCCGGTCGCGCGGGTGGCGACGTGACGCAACGCCGCCGCGCCCGGCGTCGGCGTCGCGTCGGTAGTATTTTTCTTCTCCCGAAACGCCTCCTCTAAAGCGTCCACGTCGGCGTCCACGTCGGCGCACGGGTAACTCAACGCGGGCCCGTCCCACAGGCCCATCGTGAACGCCCTGCCGCGGATCGTCGTCGCGAGGGTGAGCCCCTCCGGGTGGAGGCTCCAGTCTTGGAGAAACTCCGACGGCTCGTCGACGGCGCGTCTCTCGAGCTCGCTCTTCGCGCCCGTCCACTGCACCGCGATCTCTTTCGTCGTACACGCGGCACTACTGTCGGACGCAAGTTCGGACATAAACAGCCGTCCGCCCGCGACGAACGCCACCCTGAGCGGGGGCGACTCGGTCGCGTCCGCGCGTTGCGACGCGTCCGCGGCGGGGTGCCGCGCGCCGTGCGCTTCGCCCGGCGCCGTCGCGCGCGGCGTCAGCGTCGCCCGGAGCACGGTCGCGTCGGACGAAGAAGAGCCGTTGCTGTCTTGTCCGACACTATGCGTCCTCTCCCGCGTCACGTCCTCCGCGCACGACATCGGGCGGAACGAGCACAGCGACGCGCGCCCGCGGCCATCGTCCGCGACGCACAGCGCGAGGTCCGGCCGGCACCACGACACGTTGCCGACTGATCCCTCGAACGACGCGCCGTCGGGGGTGAAGAACTCGACCCTCTTAGGGTCGTTCCATACAAGCGAATGTCGGGGTGGAGTTGAAAGGCGTCAGTTGGAGTTGAAAGGCGTCGAGGGCAGGGATTGAACGCAAGGGACCCTGGGCGGAGAGACACGCCGGGCAAAGTCCTTAAGGATCGGCGTTCACCACGCCAACGGGGTCGTATGGGAACCAGTGTATAGAACGCGCCTTAAAATCGCCGACGCCCTCGACGTCCAGCCAGACCTCGCCGCCGGCGCCGCCGCGGTACCCTTTCCAGTGCGCGATCGACGGGTCTTCCGTGTGCCGCCCGATCAGCCGCGCGGGGGGGCGCGGGGGGGCGCCGTCGGTCGCCGCCGGCGTCGGTCGAAACTGAGGGTCGTTCCGTACGAGCGATGATATCGGGGTGGAGTTGAAAGGCGTCAGTTGGCGTTGAAAGGCGTCGAGGTGTGTCGGGATTGAAACCATGGCGTGGGCGGGGAGAAACGCCGGGAGAGAAAGTCCTTAAGGATCGGCGTTCACCACGCCAACGGGGTCGTATGGGAACCAGTGTGAGATGGGACGCGCCTGCGCGTCGCTGACGGGGCCGAGCGTCATCTTCTCCGGCGCGCCGCCGCGCGAGGGCACGCGCCACAGGGTGTCGTCGTCCGGAAACGCCCGCGACGCGGACGTTACGAAGTACACTACCTCGCCGTCCTCCGACCACGTCGCGACGCGCGCGAAGTCCGCGCCCGCGCGCGTCAGCCGTCGCATCCGCCCGCCCTCGACGCTCACGACGTAGATCTCCTCGTGGCCGTCGGGCTCGGAGACGGTGAACGCGACGAGCGCGCCGTCGGGGCTGCAGTGCGTTTTGATTGGTCGAGGGAAGACACGTGTCAGTCGCGCGTGTACGCGATTGGTTGATATCATTACCACGTGTCAAAACGTGAGGTTCACAGCGCGCGAGTGAAAGTCCTTAAGGAACGGCGTTCACCGCGCGAACGGGAGCGTATGGGGACCAGTGCGAATTCGTTTTAGTCTCGACGCGCCTGATCACGGGCCGTCGGACTGGCCCCGGGGCGTCCGTGACGCGGTGCGCGCGCCCGCCCAGGGTGGCGTGGACGCCGTAGATGTCGTCCTCGCACACGAACAGCAGCGTGTCGCCGTGCAGCGCGGGGTAGCGGTAGTACCCGTCGGTGGACGCGGCGGCGGCGTGATGAGTTGACATCGCGACCTCGGGACGACGACGACGCGACGACGACGACGCGAGAGGCGCGGCGACGACCGCGAAGGATGGGGAACGCTCGGCGCGGCGGAAGAGAGGTCGCGCACGCGCTGAGGATGGAGAGACCGCGAAAGCGGAGGCGCGCATGCACCGAACCCGCGCGGCTCGGGGGGCAGCGCGCGCGACGGTGTCGAGCGACGCAAACCTAATGGCGTCCGTGCCGACGCGTTTTCTCGGGTGCATCGATCGGTCAGTCAGTTCAACCAGACGCCGTCGCGGTCACCTTTTGAAACCGTGCGAGGGGTGGGTGAAAAGGTCGATCGATCGATAGCGTCTCCGCTGAAAACTGTCTGATCTTCGCGAGCGTCTACGTCTGTCGACACGTCATCGAGGTCACTCATCACTCGAGACGCGCGCCGCCGCGCGTCCGTCCGAAGGCGACGATGGCCTCCTCGACGCTCGCCGCGCGCACCGCGACGACGCTCGCGTCGTCGTCGTGGGCGTCGTCGCCTCGCCGCGTCCTTAAGGATCGGCGTTCACCACGCGAACGCGGTCGTATGGGAACCAGTGTGACGCCGCGAAGGCGACGCGATGGCGCGACGTCGATCGCGGCGCGATCGTCCGCCCCCGACGACGACGACGCGCCGCCGCCGCCGCCCTCGGTCGCCTCCTCCCCGTCGCGATGGACGGGCCCGCCCGTGAACCGCCTGGACGAGCAGGCGGCGAGAGAGCGCGTGATGCGCCTCGCGACGACGACGACG
>Ga0181560_10002817_pt1 | contig 16129 bp, 7 predicted proteins | sample 011ome_20_FD_133751 | JGI IMG/M metagenome (GOLD analysis project Ga0181560, IMG submission 133751) | Coastal salt marsh microbial communities from the Groves Creek Marsh, Skidaway Island, Georgia - 011509CT metaG (megahit assembly) | ecosystem: Environmental > Aquatic > Marine > Intertidal zone...
GCCTCCGAGGACGCGGGCGCGTCTTCCGACTCGACCGCGCGCGAGGGCGAGCGTGCGGTCGAGTCGCTCTCCTCCCCGAGGTCGTCTCCTCGAACGTCGTCCTCGCGGAGGGCGCGGTCCGCTTCGCGAAGCGGTTCGGACACGCCGGCGTCGCCGACGACGACGCGCGCTTGCGCTTCGTCGTCGTCGTCGTCGTCGCGTCTGTCTTCTTCGCCTCGCCCCGTCGCCTCCGCCGCCTCCGCCGCCGCGCCGCGCTCGAGGCGTTCGCCGTCCTCGCCCCGCGCGGAGCGCTCCGCGCGGCGCAGCGTCTTCTCGGTCACCACGTCGATGACCACGCCGTCCACCATCACCGGGAACGGCGACGTCGGCCGGTTGCGCGCGCGCGTGATGAACCCGATCTCGGTCGACGGCGACGTCGGCGCGAGAGACGTCTCGGGCCCGGAGCCGAGACGCTCGCCGAGACGCTCGTCTCCCGAAACGTCGTCGGCGAACAAATCCGGGAGCCGCTCCGAGGAAGAAGGCGGAGGCGATTCCCGCGAGGCAACGGAGAGGGCCTCACCAACCGCGGCGGGAGACGCGGCGGGAGATTTGGCGGGCGATGTCTCCGATGTCTCCTCTGACGGTCGGCTCGCGGCGACGGACGACCGTACCCGTCTCTCGATGCGTTCCAAGTGCGCCGCCGGATCCGTCTCGCGCGGCGACGTCCCCGCGGCGTTCGTCTCGCCGTCGTCGCGCTTTTCCGAACCGCGGCGCGCCGCGAGGACGCCGAGCGCGGCGGACGCCGCCGCGAGCTGCGCCTCGTTCGCCGGCACGCGGAGGCACCACACGCCTCCGTCCGCGCCGAGCGCGAACGCGCGCGCGCCGCGCGTCGCCAGGTCCCTCGGCGCGCCCACGCCCTCCGCGTTTCTCGGCGTTTCTTCCTCGTCTCCTCGTCCCCTCCCCCGCGGCGGCGCCAGGGGGTACCACGCCAGAACCGCCGCGCTCACGACGTCCACCACCGCGATCGTCTTCTCCGACACGGACAAGACGCACGGCCCGAGGGCGTGGAGCGCGCCGAACTCCCACTTCTTGGGAACCGGCGCGGTCGGTGCCGGGAGGCGCGAGCCGGGAGGCGCGCTCGCCTCCGGGATGGAGGGACGCACCGTCGCCAGCACCTTCGCCTCCGAGAGCTCGCCCGCGGTCGCCGCGCGGCACACCCACAGCCGCCGCCCCGGCCGAGCGCCGAACATCCAGTATTCACTCCGCACGCGACACGGAGTACGCGTCGCGCGTTTCGATTTCTCGTCATCCTTCGTCTCTCCCTTCGCGTCGCCGGAAGACGCGGAAGAAAAAAGCCCTTCCGCCGTCTCCGTCGTCCCCGCCTCCTCCGCCTCGAGTTGCGCGAGCGTCTCCTCGGGCACCGCCGCGCGCGTCCACGCGTGCGCGCTCGCGCCGAACGCGCCGTCGCGCGGCTTCGCGCCGATGGGCGTCTTTTTGAACCCGTTCGCGCGGTGCAGCAGACTCAGCTGCGTGGTCGTGGACACCAGCGCCGCGCCGCCGCCGAAATCGCAAAACGCCACCTGCACGACGGGCGCGTCGAAGCGCACGGTGTGCGCGCCGGCGTCGGGCCCGTCGAGGCGCACGACGGAAACCGCGCCGGCGTCGTCGCCGCTGATCAACGCGTCCCCGCCGGCGGACCAGGCCATCGACGTGACGCGCGCGCCTTTGTGTCCGTTCGGTATGCCGGCTACGTATCGCCCGGAGGATGAACCGGCCCTATGCTCCGTACTCGAGAGCGGATCGCGAAACGACACCACCACCACCTCGCCGTCGTCAAACGCCAACGCCAAGCGCGCGCGTCGCTCGTCGAGGCGCGCGCGCGTCACCGGCCTGGTCGCGGAGCCGCCCGCGAAGGTCTCCACCATGAACCGCTCGAGAAACCGCGCAGGGCCGTCCTCTGGTGCGTGCGAGGCGACGGGAGACGAATCGTGCGCGTCCGCGTTCGCCGCGTCGGGCTCGGCGTCGGCGTCGAGCGCCTCGCCGTCGCGCGCGCGCCGCTCGAAGACGTACACGCTGCCGATGCTGGAGCCGAACACCAGGAGCCGCGGCGAGGCGTCCACGCACAGCAGCTGGACGCGCGGGCCGGTCACCGCGCGCATCGCGTCCGCGTCCGCGAGGCACTGCGAGTCGAGCGGAGGGGAGGGGCGCGCGGGTCAGGGGCGCGCGCGGAGGCGACGGCGCGCTCGCGCCGTCCGAGAAGGCGCCGCGCGCGCGTAGCGGCGGGTGACATGCGAACGGTGGCGCTCCGGAACGAGCGGGACGTACCTTCCATGAGCATCCGACGTCACCCGCGCCGGGCGCGTCGATCGCGGTGTCGTCTGACATGGCCGCGCCGCACCCGGGCCCCGACGCGTCGGGGCAGGCGGGTGCGTCGCGCGACGACGCGACGTGCGTGTCGAACGAATGCCCGGGCCGCGGCGAAAAAGCGCGACGAACGAACTCGTCGGTTCCGTATCTTCTTCGAGTTTCGGTGTCGTGATTTCGCGAATGTTGTGTCGGTGTGTGTCGTCACTCGTCTGAGATGAATGATGCTTTCGGTTCGTGTGACTTCACGTCACGCTTTATTCGTTCGCGCCACCTCCCCCATCACCGCGCGCGCCTCGTCGACGGACCAGCACTTGCCTCCCTTCTTCACCGTCTCCACGCGGTCGATGAACCCCGCCTCTGACACCGCGGACCCGTCCGTGGCCATCCCTCCCGCCTTCGTGAACGCGGCGTCCTCCTTGGCCGCCTCGCCCGCGCGCCGCGCGATGGCCTCCAGGGTCTCGCCGGTGTACGTGTCGACTCCGCCCTCGATGCCCATCCCGCTCGCCACGCGCGCGGCCTGGCGCCAGGCGTCCTTCTCGCCCTTGAACTCGCTCGGGCAGTTGGTGAAGCACGGCACCATCACCGCCGCGTCCTCGTACAGCGGCGGCGGCTTCACGTCGAACTTCCACTGGCACGAGAAGTCGTCGTAGTTGGGCTGGATGTGCAGGTCCATCCCGAAATCCTCCCCCAGCCACTCCTGCGACGGCGCTTTGCACGAGTTGACGCACACCGACGCGCACCCGGATTGCTCCAGGAAACGACACCGCTCGGCTTTGATCGCCTGCGGGACCTTGACCGTCTCCGGAAGGAACCCGAACGCCTTACGCAACGCCTCCGGCACGGGGACCTCGACGTGGTCGATGCCCTCCATGGGCCCCATGAGCCACGGGAACAAAGTGGTGAACACCAGGACGAACGCGTAGTTGCTGGCCCACTGCGGCGCGACTTTTCTGATGGCGTTTTTCCACAGCGGCGGGACCCAGCCGATGTAGAGCGCGGGGAGGATCCCGGCGAAAACGCGCTTGGCGCGCACCGTGACGTCGCGCGCGGTGCCGTCCATGTCGTTCACCTCGCGCACGGAGGTGAGCACGGCGTCGAAGTCGTCCCACGGCCGAGGGTCGGTGTCCTTGCCAACCTCCGCCACGAGCAAACCGCGGATGGTGCGAGTCAGCACCTTGCTGATGGGCGAGGCGTCGATGGAGGAGTAGTCCACGCTCCCGTCCGCGTTCACGGGCAAGGACGACTGCGGAGGCGTGTCCCCGCGCCACGCGCTGCACGCGCCGGGGTCCTCCGCGGACGCGGACGCGGCGTGCGCGGCGACGCGCCGCTCGGAGGAGGCGAGCACCGCCACTCCGCGGGTGCGTCGAGCGGAGACGCGGGAGACGCGCTCGGCCACGCGCGCGCGCGGCACGCGCGCGAGCGCGGGCGCGGTCGCCAGGCTGATGACGGCCGTGGAACGCATCTCTCGGTGTCGAGGAAAGGCCGTGCGCTTCGGTGTGGCGAGGCGCGGGTGATGACGTCGGCAGACGGAGGAGGATAAACTCTTTTGCCGAGGAATCGCCAGGTGTCCGGTATCGAATTTGTCATTTGTTTGTGACTGATAAGACGTTCTATCGTTCACATTCAGGAACGTTCTCATACGTAAAAAACGTGAATGCTCCCAGGCCCCGGCGCTTCGCCGCCGACGTAAAAACCGCCGCCACACGAGCAATCGCTTCTCCGCGGAGTTGAGACAACGACCCGCGCGCTTTGGGCACGGCGGTGGAGGTCACTGTCTCGAGAGACCGTCGGGATCTTCGTCGAGTCTGGCGGTGGCGAGGCGGGCGGCTTCTGCGCAGGCACCGAGCGCGCGCCGGGTGGCGAGGCGGCGGCTCGCGGCGTCTTCGCGACAACGACGCTCGTCTCGTAGCGGCGGTCGCGCTCGGTCGCCATGGACGCGGTGGCGCCGTCGAAGGAGCACCGCGCCCTCCGCGCGGGGGCGAAGGCGAAGAAGAAGAAGGCTAACGAGAAGAAGAAGAAGGGCGATGCGCAGGCCAAGGGCAACAACCCGAAGGCGTTCATCTTCAAGAGCTCATCCAAGGCGCGCAAAGCCAGGACGATGGCTGCGGAGAAGCAACAGCGGAAACTGCGTGCGCCCATCCTGGACAGGCAACAGGAGGAGCCTCCTCCGTTCGTGGTGTTAGTGCAGGGTCCCCCGGGGTGTGGGAAGACCACCGTGATCCGATCCTTAGTGAAGCACTACACCAGGCACGCCATGAGCGAAGTGAAAGGCCCGGTGACGGTGGTGAGCGGTAAGACGCGTCGCATCCAGTTCATGGAGGTGGGCAACGACCTGAACGACATGGTGGACGCCGCGAAGCTCGCGGACCTCGTGCTGCTGTTGGTGGACGGGAGCTACGGGTTCGAGATGGAGACGTTCGAGTTCCTGAACGTGCTGCAGGTGCACGGCTTCCCTAAGGTCATGGGCGTGCTCACGCACCTGGACCAGTTCCACGACCCCAAGAAGCTCAAGAAGCAGAAGAAGACGCTCAAGGCGCGATTCTGGGCGGAGATCTACAACGGCGCCAAGCTGTTTTACCTCTCCGGGATGCAGCACGGGCGGTACAACAAGCGAGACACCTTGAACCTCGCGCGGTTCATAAGCACGAGCAAGTTCCGCCCGCTCACCTGGCGGTCCACGCACCCGTACGTGGTCGGAGACCGCTTCGAGGATCTCACGCCGCCCGGCTTGGTACACGACAACCCGAACGCGCCGCGAGACGTCGCCGTCTACGGCTGGCTGCACGGGTGCAACCTGAAGCGGAACCAGCTCGTGCACGTCGCGGGGGTGGGGGACATGGCCGTCGAGAGCCTCAGCGCTCTGCCCGACCCGTGCCCGCTGCCGAGCGCGGACAAGAAACAGCGCAAGCTGGACGAGCGCTCGAAGCTCCTGTACGCGCCGATGTCCGACGTCGGCGGCTTATTGTACGACAAGGACGCCGTGTACATCAGCATGGACGACCGCGTGGTAAACTTCTCGAGGCGCGAGAACGACTCGGGCGCGCGCGGGGGCGTGGGAGACGCGGGGACGGGGACCGTCCCCGAGGGCGCCATCGCGGGGGACGGCGCCGCGGGCGTGGGGATGGTGCACGGGCTGCAGGACGCGCGCCTGGCGCTGGACGAGAAGCTCGCCGCCTCGGAGATTTCGCTCTTCCGCGGGTCCCGGGAGAAGATGAAGGGAGACTACGAGGACGCCGCGCGGTACGAGGACCCCGGGGACGAAGGCAGCGATGATGACGAGGATTCCGACGAGGATTCCGACGAGGATTCCGACGAGGATTCCGACGACGACGACGCCGACGCCGGCGTCGAGGCGCGCCGAGCCGCCGAGACGCGGGCGGGCCGCGCGCGCCGCGCCGCCGTCTTCGCGCCGGGCGGCGTGCACGAGGCTGGCGCGGACTACGAGGACGCCGACTCGGACGACGACCTCGGGATGGACGCGGACGCGGGCCTGGGCGTCGGCGCGGCGGACTGGAAGTCCCGGATGGCCGGGGGTACGCGCGCGCGCGAGAAGACGCTGATGGAGACGGTGTACGAGGAGGAAGCGCCCGTCTCGGCCGGCGACGGCTCTCGAGCCCGAGACGCCGACGCGAGTTCGGACGACGACGACGACGACGCGTTGTTCACGAAGGCTGCGGACGACGACCGAGCCAAGGCGCTGGACGCGTTCGACCGCTCGAAGTTCCTGGAAGAGGTGCGGGACGCGCTGGACCTGGAGGCGCCCGAGCTGAGGAACCGGTTCGTCACCGGGGACTGGTCGGCGGCGGCGGACCGCTCGGCGGCGCGGCCGCGCGCCGAGGGCGACGAGGAGGACGAGGAGGACGAGGACGGCGGCGACGTGTACGGCGACTTCGAGGACTTGGAGACGGGTGAGACGTTCGCGGCGGGCGGCGGCGCGAAACGTGGGGCTTCGAAGGGAGACGAGGACGGCTCGGACGACGGCGACGACGACGACGACGACGGCGACGGCGGCGACGGCTCGGATGCCGAAGCCGAGGCGCGGCGCGCGGAGAAGATCGCCAAGAAGGAGGCGTTCTTGGCGAACGGCGACGGCGAGAAGAAGGGCAAGGGTGGGTTTGGCCGCGGCGCGAACGGTGCGGACGAGGAGGAGCCGGCATCGTACTTCGACCTCGTGAAGGGTGAGATGCAGGACCAGATGGCGAGGACCAGGCGCGAGCTGGACGCCATGCCCGAAGCGACGCGCGAGGCGCTGGAGGGGTACCGCCCGGGCTCGTACCTGCGCCTCGTCTTGAAAGGCGTCCCGCGCGAGTGGGTGGACAACTTCGACCCGTCGCGCCCGCTCCTCGTGGGTGGCCTGCTGGCGTCGGAGGACGCCATGGGGTACCAGCAGCTCCGCCTGAAGAAGCACCGGTGGCACAGGAAGGTTTTGAAGAACCAGGACCCGCTGGTGTTTTCCGTCGGGTGGCGGCGGTACCAGGCGCTCCCGGTCTACTCGATGCAGGACGCCAACTCGCGCCACCGCATGATCAAGTACACGCCGGAGCACATGCACTGCCACGCGACGGTGTACGGCCCGATGGTCCCGCAGAACACCGGCGTGGTGTGTTTTCAGACGCTGAACAGCAAGCTCGCGAGCTTCCGCATCGCCGCCACGGCGGTTGTGCTGGAGGTTGACCACGCTGTGAAGGTGATGAAGAAGCTCAAGCTCGTCGGTACGCCCTCCAAGGTGTACAAGAACACGGCGTTCATCACCGGCATGTTCAACAGCGCGCTTGAGGTTGCCAAGTTCCAGGGCGCGTCGCTGCGCACGGTCTCGGGCATACGGGGCACGGTCAAGAAGGCGACCAAGGCGGGCGCCGCGCTGAAGGGCGCCGCCAAGGGCGCGGACGAAAAGGGCGCCCCGAGAGCCACCGAGGAGGGGACGTTCCGCGCCTCCTTCGAGGACAAGCTCCTGCTTTCGGACATCGTGTTTCTGCGCGGGTGGGTGCGCGTGGATGTCCCGCGCTTTCACAACCCCGTCACGTCGTTGCTCGACGCGAAGGGCACGAAGTGGCTCGGCATGCGCACGGTGGGCCAGCTGCGGCACGAGCGGTCGATTCCCATCCCGGTGAACCCCGACTCCGTGTACAAGCCCATCGAGCGCCCGGCGCGCGTGTTCCACAAGCTGCAGGTCCCGAAGCAGCTGCAGGCGCAGCTGCCGTACAAGTCCAAGCCCAAGATCGAGCCCGCGAGGAAGCGCGAGACCCTGGAGCAGAAGCGCGCGGTGGTGAACACCGCGGAGGAGAAGAAGCTCGCCGCGCTGGTGCAGCAGCTGAACACCATCCGCAACGACCGCTCGGTGAAGGCGCGGGCGAAGGCGGCGGCGAAGCGCGCGGCGAGAGCGAAGGAGACGGCCAAGGAGGAGGCGTGGCGCGCGACGCTGCAGAAGGAGACGCGCAAGAAGCGCTACCGAGAGGAGGGGCAGGCGGAGAAGAGGAAGGCGATGAAGACGCACGGCATGAAGTAAGGAGAGCGCGGAAAGCGCTTTGTTCCCCGAACGTTTTGATTCCAACTCTACGTGGTACGACATCGGAGCGACGTCAGCGCGTCGTACGACGCTTCGGGCTTGAAGGTGCTGACGCGGCGGCCGTCCCGTCACAATAATCGACGCGCTCGGCACATGCTCGCGGTCGAAACCATGTCGAGGCGCGTTTCCAACGCTCCCGTCTCCCTGGACGTGAGCGGGGACGTTGGGATCATCGCCATGAGCAACCCCCCGGTGAACGCGCTCGCCATCCCGGGTGCGCGTCCCGACCGCCCCGCGTTGTTATTTCCTCGGAACGGCGATCTGACGCCCGCTTACCCTAATTTTATCCACGCGGCGGACGCGCTTCGAAACGCCACCCCGCTGACCTCCGTCCTCCCCCGCCCCGCGACGACGCGCGCGCGCAGTCCTGGAGGGTTTGAAGACCGCGTTCGAGGCGGCGCACGCCGATCCCAGGGTCAAGGCCATCGTCGTGACCGGCAGCAAGGGCAAGTTCAGCGGCGGGTTCGACATCACGCAGCTCAAGCTGCGCACCGAAGGCAAGCCGGCGCCGAACGTCGCCGACTTCAACGCCGTGCTCAACGCGCTCGTCGAGGCGGGCCCGAAGCCCACCGTCGCGGCCATCGAGAACCTCGCGCTGGGCGGCGGGCTGGAGCTCGCCATGGCGTGCAACGCGCGCGTGTGCACCCCCAAGGCGCAGCTCGGGCTGCCCGAGCTCCAGCTCGGCGTCATCCCCGGCTTCGGAGGCACGCAGCGGCTGCCGCGCCTGGTGGGCCTGCCGAAGGCGCTGGAGATGATCATGAAGAGCAAGCCCGTGAAGGCGGAGGAGGCGCTGAAGCTGGGCCTCGTGGACCAGGTGGTGCCCGCGCAGTCGCTGCTCGCCGCGGCGATGGCTCTCGCGGGGGACATCGCCGCCAAGCGCGCGCCGCGCGCCATGGCGTTTTACCGCTCGGACAAGACGCCCGACGAGGCGGCGCTCGCGGCGATTTTGGCGGGCGCTCGGCGCGGCGCGAAGCGCGTCAAGGGCGTGATGCCGCACCCCTGGCTTTGTTTGGACGCCATCGAGGCCGGTATCGTGAAAGGCGCGGAGGAAGGTCTGAAGGTGGAACGCGTCTCGTTCGACAAAGCCGTCTCGAGCGCGGCGTGCGCGGGCCTGGTGCACTTCTTCTTCGCGTCGCGGCAGACGGCGAGCGTCCCCGGCGTGACGGACGTCGGGCTCGCGCCGCGGCCGGTGAAGACGGTGGGCGTGGTGGGCGGCGGTCTGATGGGCAGCGGCATCGCCACCGCGTGCGTGATGAACGGCGTGTCGGTGGTGCTGAAGGAGATCAACCAGAAGTTCCTGGACGCCGGCATGGGCCGCGTGAAGGCGAACCTGCGTAGCGCGGCGAAGAAGGGGCGCCTGACGCAGGCGCGCGCCGACGCGATGTTCGCGCTGTGCCGCCCGGCGCTGACGTACGACGGCTTCGACGAGGTGGACATGGCCATCGAGGCGGTCATCGAGAACGTCGAGCTGAAGCAGAAGATCTTCGCGGACCTCGAGGCGGCGTGCCGCCCGGACGCCATCCTCAGCACGAACACGTCCACCATCGACATCACCAAGTGCGCGGCGAAGATGCGCGCGCCGGAGCGTATCGTGGGCGCGCACTTCTTCTCGCCCGCGCATGTCATGCAGCTGTTCGAGATCATTCGCACGGATCGCACGCCGCCGCAGGTTTTGTGCGACACCCTCGGTCTGTCGAAGCAGATCAAGAAGACGCCGGTGGTGGTGGGCAACTGCACCGGGTTCGCGGTGAACCGCGTGTTTTTCCCGTACACCATGTCGGCGTGCCTGCTTCTGGACCTGGGGTGCGACCCGTACGCGATCGACGGCGCCGTCAAGATGTTCGGCATGCCCATGGGCCCGTTCCGCCTGAACGACCTCGTGGGCACGGACATCGGCGTGCACGTCGGCAAGAACTTCGTGGAGGACTTCCCCGACCGCGTCTACGAGTCCCGGATCATACCGAGCCTGATGGAGGCGAACCGACTGGGCGAGAAGAGCGGCGCCGGCTTTTACGCGTTTGACGCGAAGCGCCGCGCCGCGCCCGACCCCGAGGGGCTGGCGCCGTTTCTGGCGGCGTCCCGCGCCGCGGCGGCACAGCGGCTCCGATCAGGGGAGGGCCCGCTCCCCGCGCTGACGCAGAACGACATCGTGGAGATGATCTTCTTCCCGGTGGTGAACGAGGCGTGCCGGTGTCTGGCGGAGGGCGTCGTCGTCAAAGCCGGCGACCTGGACGCCGCGGCGGTGCTGGGCATGGGCTTCCCCGCCTTCCGCGGGGGGGTCGTGCACTGGGGCGACCAGGTGGGCGCGCGGCGCATCGCCGCCAGGCTCAGGGAGTGGAGCACGCGGTACGGTGGGATCTACAACCCGTGTCCGTACCTCGAGGACTGCGCCGTGCAGGGCCGCGCGCTCGCGGACGGGCCCCTCCCCGGACCGGACAGGTCCAAGCTGTGACGAGAGTCGCGTCTTTTTTCGCTGTTTCTGAAACGAACGAGACGAATCGAACGCGGCGCGCGCGGCGCGTACGAACGGTCGGTTTTTAGCTCGAGACGTGAAGGATACTACTCGCTAGCTACTACAGTCGTGTGTTGTTGTACAGTGGAAACGCGTTTCAAGCTGTCGGCGTTTCAAGCTGTCGGCTGTCTCGTACGAGCGCTCGCGCGCGACGACGAGCGACGCGGCTTCCTTCATCGCGTCGCCGCCCCGACGGCCACCGCGATGGCGGCGGCGACGATGATCTGCAACCCGTTCACGACATCGTTCGTGAGCCACTCGAACCCCGCCTCGCCCTGCGTGGTCGCGCCGAGCCACGACTCCAGTGTGGTGGCCACGAACGCCGCGAACACGCAGACGGCCGCGCCGCGGACGTCCGCCTGCCCCAGCGCCGCCGCGACGCCGGCGAAGAACAGACTGGCGCCGACGCCCGCGAGCGTTCCCTCGAGACTCACCGCGCCCTCCGTGCCGCGGGGCACGCGCGTGAACGGCGGCGTGGACAGGTACGTGGTTTTCCCGTACGCCTTGCCCACTTCGCTGGCGGTCGTGTCGCTCAGCTTGGAGCAGAACGACGCGACGAAGCCCAGCCTGTACAGGTCGGGCCCGGGAGGGAAGCCCCCGAGCGCGGCGAGCGCGCAGACGACGCCGGCGACGCCGCTTCCCCACACGGACCCGACCCCCCTTCGGCCGCCTCTGGCCTCCGCGATGCCCTCCCGCTGCTTCTGCTCCAGCTTGATCTTCGTCACCGCGCTGCCGAACACGAAGTACAGGCACACCAGCGCGTAGCCGCCCGCGCCGAACGCGGCGAGCGACGCCGCGCCCAGGAACCACGCGTTGACGACGCCGGGCCACGTCAGGCCGCGCAGAAGCGTCCCGATGCCGAACGTGAACACCGCCGTGTTCGCGGCGACCGCGGGAACCACCCCCGGGCTCGGGTCCGCGAGGAACCCGGCGACGCGCGCGAGCGTCTCCTCGAAGCCGGGAGGGAAGGCGCGCGCTCGCGGCCGCGACGCGCGGCCGCGCGAACGCGCGACGCCCGCCGGAGTCGGCGCCGAGAAGCCGTCGGTCGCGATCGACTCGCGGAACGCGAAACCGCGCGCGCCCAAAGCCGCGACGGTCGCGGGAGAGCCGCCGCCGCGCGCGGACGCTCCGGAAAGAAGACGCGACGCGTGCGACGCGCGGGGCGCGCGCGTGGGGGCGCACGCGGCGACGGTGAACGTCGACATGCGCGCGCGAGAGTGCCGAGGAAAACAAATGCCACCTGGACAACGAAGCGGCGGAAACCTTCTCTCGCAGTGGGCGACCGGGTCACCCCCATCAGCGATCGTCCGGTCCGATATGGATTGTTCCGAAATTTTTTTCATGCGAAGGATAAGGATTCTTGATTTATGAACCGTTCGTCTCTATGGACTTTTTAGTTACGACCCCGTTTAAAATTAGGTTTAAAATCTTCCAGAGATCCGTTAAGCGTACATCTCAGCGGAATCGTCCCCGAGCGCACAACCGAGCGCGCGGCCGTTGACACGATGGCCATCGAGTATCGGCTGTTTTACCGCCCGGCTCCGGCCGAGGAGCTCAAGAAGCGCAAAGTCAAGGGCTGCACGGTCACGTCCGATGGAGATTACCTGTGCCACACCGGCTTGAACACCTCCCCGTCGCATTCCACGGACACATTCGTGCCGCATTCCAGCGCAGTCTCGCTGCGGTACGTGAACGACGCGTCGGGACCGCTGGACATGCACATCGTGGTGCCGATGGACGACCGCGGGACGGAGAAGTTCGAGAAGAACATCAGGCCGATCGTCTGCCTCGAGGAGGACTTGGACACATCGCTCGAGAGCGCGAACTTCTCCAAGATCCCGCGCACCGGAGCGACGGTCAAGGTACGTCTCTGACAACGAAGAACGCGTTAAATGCGGATGACGTAGACGAGACAGTGAACGCGAGGAACGCGACGCGCCTTTTCCTCTTCTGACCTCCCTTCTCCGAACGCGCGAACCGAAACAAAACGCACGCGTGATAGTTGTCCAGCGCCCTGCGCAAGACCAAGCTGCGCCTCGAGGAGAAGGGCAAGAAGTTGACTCTGGAGTGGACGAAGATGTTTGTTTCGGTGGCGGATGACGGCGCCGTCGCCGGCGAGAGCGAGTGGGTCGGCGTGAGCATCCGCGGCGACAAGAACGACGTCAAGCGGTACTCCTCGGAGATCAGGGATCTGTGCAAGCCCCTGGCGCGCACCGAGGCGGACTTCATGGAGTGCGTCTTCGCTGAGTTCATCGCCACCGTCGCCGACCAGGCGCTCTCCGGCTCGGCGAAGAAGGCCAAGAAGGACAAGGCCAAGAAGACCCCCCTCAAGGAGCCCAAGTCCGCGAAGAAGAGCAAAGCCAGCACTTCGGCGCCCGCCGCTACCGCCGCCGCGCCCGCCGCCGCGCCCGCCGCCGCGCCCGCCGCCGCGCCCGCCGCCGCGCCCTCGGACGCGAAGCGCATCACGATGAATGCGCTCAAGAAACGCGTGCGCGGCATGCTCGCGTCTCTGACGAAGGCGGGGCAGAAGCTCTCGCCCGAGGATCTCGCGGCGGCGGGCGCGAAGGTTGCGGCGTTGGCGAACGATCTCGCGGACGACATCGATTCCGGCGTAAAGGCGTTCAAGGAGGCCAAGACGGCGCGGAAGAAGAGGAAGAAGAAGGTACCCCGCTTCTCGCCGTTCCTGCTTTTCTGCAAGGACGCGCGCCCCAAGCTTCAGGCGAAGGCGAAGAAGGACCCCTCGAAGGCGCTCGCGATCCCGGACCAGGCGCGCGAGATGGGGCGGCAGTGGAACAAGCTCTCCGACGCGAAGAAGGCGCCGTACGTCGCCGAGGCGGCGAAGCTCAAGGCGGCGGAGATTGAGCGCCGCGCGAACGCGCCCAGCGACGACGAGGATTCCGAAATCGCCCTCGCCGACGAGCAAGGAGGCAAGAAGCGCAAGCGCAAGCAGCAGAAGAAGAAGACGCCGCGCTTCTCGGCGTTTCTGCTCTTCTGCAAAGACGTGCGCCCGGGGATCCAGGCGCGCAACGCGAAGGCGCCGCCCGGCGAGAAGCAGGCGGTGCCCCAGCAGGCCAAGGAGATGGGCGCGATGTGGCAGACGCTGGAGCCGAGCAAGAAGGCTGCGTACGTCGCCAAGGCGGAGAAGCTCAAGGCGGAGTACCTCGCGTCGCCCGAGGGGATCGCGGCGGAGAGCGCGAAGGAGGCCGCCGACGACGAGGGCGCCGACGACGAGGGCGCCGAACCCGGAGGGAAAGACGGGCGCGCGCGGAAAAAGCAAAAGCGCGCCAAGCGCCCGCGCTTCTCCGGGTTCCTGCTCTTCTGCAAGGAGGCGCGCCCGAAGCTTCCCGAGGCGCTGAAGGGCAAGGTCACCGAGCAGGCGCGCGAGATGGGCCGGATGTGGAAGGACCTGCCCGCGCCCAAGAGGGACAAGCTCGAGGCGCAGGCGGCGAAGCAAAAAGCGGCGTTTCTCGCCGGGGAGGCCGCCGAGGAAGCCGCGCGCCGCACCGCCTCCGCCGCCGCCGGCGCGCCCGCGCCCGCGAGGCCGCCCGCGGCGGCCGCGGCGGCGGCGCCCGTGGCGGCGGCGCCCGCGGCGGCGACGCCCGCGCCGCCCTCCACGGGGAAGCGCAAGCGCCGCACGAAGGCTGAGATGGAGGCGGCGCGCGCGGCGGAGGCGACGGCGGCGGCGGCGACGGCTCAGACGGTTGCCGCGGTGTCCCCGGCGGCGGCGGCGGCGAAGACCCCCGAGAAGGCCAAGCGCCACCGCCGGACAAAGGCGGAGATGGAGGCGGCGCGCGCGGCGGGCACGGAGCCCCCGGCGAAGAAGTCCGCGGTCAAGGCGGCGAGGCCCGCCTCGGACTCGTCCGACTCGGACTCGGACTCGGACGACACCCCCCTCGCCGACATGTGAGGACGAGGAGGGGCGAAGGGAGACGCGTTTCGATGCGGTTCTTGAAATGACGAGCGAACGAATAGACTCGAACGACTCGAACCGTTTCTCGAAATTCCCGCGCTTCGAAATCGAACTTCGGCGATCGGTATGCCTACTGCGGGCACGGGAAATAATCGGGGACTGTTTTGCCGCCAAAACCGCGCGTTTCCGCGAGTCGGGCGAGGCAGGGAGTCACAGACCCAAGGAAAAACGCAACGTCCCGCCGAGAATTTGAAATCGCGAGTTTCGTTCCGTCACGTGAGTTCCGTGCGGTTTCACGGAAGCCGTCTTTCTGTCGTACCAATGTCACTTCGGCTTCGCGCGTGCGCACGCGACGCGACAGCAGAATGGCTGACATCGAAGACAACACCGCCTCGGCGCGTGCCAAGCGGCCGGCGGGCATCGCCTCCGCCGCCGGGCGCCGCGAGCGCCGCGCCCCCGCGAGCAAGGTGCGCGCGGCATCAGTCAACTAAAAACCTCCCGTCTTTGTTCCCGCACTTTCTCCGCGAGATTCCGATTGCGAGCGTCGGAGACGACGCGCTCGTGACGCGCGCGACGCTGACGATTCCCCCCCTCCTTTCCCCACGCTACGCGCGATCGCGTAGGACCTCGATATCGAGCACGTCAAGCCCACGCGCCGCGCCGCCGCGTCCGCGGCCGCCGCGGAGCACTCTTCCGACCACTCCGAGGATACCGGCATCGAAGGGACCGACGCGCCCGAGAACGCCACCGCCCGACCCGCTTCGCGCGGCAAGGCGGCGCCGCGCAAGGGCGCGCCCGCCCCCGACACCAAGGCTGCCTCGAGCGGGAGCGATGAGGACTCCGCCGCGGCCACGCCCAAGCTCGCGAAGGCGGCGAAGGCGACCGCGCAGGCGAAGAAGAAGGAGACCCCCGCGGGCAAGACCGAGGAGGTCGCGGTTCGACAGCGCCCGACCAACAACCAGCTCCTGTGCGTCTCCCGCGATGCGCGCGCGCGCTCCGAGCGGCGCGACGCCGCGCGACCGACCCGACCGACGCGCCGCGTGCCTTGTCGTCGATTTCCGCGACCGCGCGGCCCCGCGCGCGTCTACGCGTCGCGCGCCTCGCCTCGAATCCCCGCTGACGACCATCTCCCTCTCGCCATTTTCGCGCTCCCGCGCGATCATGCATCGTCGCGGCTTCCGATTGCCGATCGCGCAGGTACAAGGCTCGGTTCAACTGGGAGCACTACACCCACGCGGTCGCGCCGGGAACGCGCGAGATGCTTCCCAGCGAGACCCAGGCGTGCGCCTCGGTCACGTCCGCCTTCCTCCAGGTACGTCCCACGTGCGATCGTCGCGCGCCTCACGCCCAGACGCGACGTGTTTCTTTTTTCGGTGCTTTTCGCGGACTGCGCGTCCGCTCGTTGTCGCGTCTGTTTGTCAACTCGAAAACGTCGAGACGGGTTCCGGAACGCGATCGTCGGGCGCGTCGGCGCGCGGACGCGGCAGCGCGCGCTCGATCGCGCTCGATCGGTCGCGTGCGCGTCACCCCGATGGACCCGATTCGCGTATCTCCGCGTTTTCTCACGCGCGCGGCGCGCCGAGGAGCACCGCGCGACGCCGTTGAGGTGGTCTCGGTCTCGTTCGGCGCGTCCGACGCGTCTCGCGTATAACAACACGGCGCGAAGGCGGAAGGTGAAGCCGCGACGCCTCGGCACACTGCAGGCGCACTCAAAAAACAAAAAAAGAAAAACCGAGCGCGCCTCTGACATCCCTCCGACATCCCTCCGCCCGCTCGTTTTCCGAACGCGCCCACC
>Ga0181560_10002819_pt1 | contig 16117 bp, 17 predicted proteins | sample 011ome_20_FD_133751 | JGI IMG/M metagenome (GOLD analysis project Ga0181560, IMG submission 133751) | Coastal salt marsh microbial communities from the Groves Creek Marsh, Skidaway Island, Georgia - 011509CT metaG (megahit assembly) | ecosystem: Environmental > Aquatic > Marine > Intertidal...
CCCCATTAATCCCCGACCCCTCCATCCCTCCCTCCCTCCCTCCCTCCCTCCCTCAGGCGCGCGCGCGCGACCACCGCGGGTATACGCAAGACCTGTACCGCGACGACTCGTACCCCGAACACGTCCAACCCCCCGAGCCCGGGCATCGACACGTCTCGCTCTCGCACTCGCATCGCGGCGTCCTCCGCGGGCTCCTCGTGACGTACCGCTCGCGCCTCGTCTCCGTCGTGAAGGGCGCGATATACGACGTGATCGTGGACTGCCGACCGGAGTCGCGGACGTACCGTCGGTGGTGCGTCGCGATCGTCTCGAGCGCGAACCGCCGACAGGTGTTCGTGCCGGGGGGGTGCGCGCACGGATTCTTAGGTGCGTTCTATACAAACGTGTTTCACCCATCGCCCGGTTTCAACACTTGATCGCGTCCCCTTTCAACTGACCGGTGATTTTTTTTTGATATGGAACGACCCTCAGTCCTCGAAGACGCGGACGTGCTGGTCCACTCGTCGACGCGCGAAGACCCGGAGAACGAGCTGACGATCAACGCGCGCGACCCCGCGCTGGGGGTGTACTGGCCGCGATTGGACGACGTCCGCGAGGCGATCACGAGCGACGAGGACGGCGCCGCGCCGCCGCTGTTGCAGGCGCACGATCGATTCGTGGACACGGTGCCGGGGGTGATCTCCTCACACTGGTCCCCATACGAACTCGTCCGCGTGGTGAACGCCGATCCTTAAGGACTTTTCCAGCCGTCGTTTCTCTCCGCCCACCCCTCGCTCGCTTTCAATCCCCGCCCGCGACGCCTTTTAACTCCGTCTGACGCCTTTGAACTCCACAGGTGCCGCGGCCGCTCGGGCGCGCGCTCGTCGTCGGCGCGTCCGGGAACGTCGGCGGCGCGATCGAGGAAAAATACGGCGCCGCGAACGTCATCGGGACGTACAAGAACGAGGCGAGGACCGAGGACGGGTACGTGTACCTGGACATCGAAGCCGTCGCGGAGGACGAGACGCTGGCGGAAGAGATCATGACGATGTGCCGCCCCGAGGTGGTTTTTATATGCGCCGGCTTCAACTGGGTCGACGGATGCGAGAACGAGGCGGAGGGTCTGCGGCCGCGGAATATGAACGCGGTGGGCCCGCGGAACCTCGCGGTCGCCGCGAAGAAGGTTGGCGCGAAAGTCGTGTACTTCTCCACGGACGCGGTCTTCATAGGGAACGAGACCGGGAAGATGTACGCCGAGGCGGATGAGTTTTTACCGCAAAACAAATTCGGAGAGACGAAGCTGCTGGGCGAACAGCTCGTGACCGCGGTGTGCCCGGAGCGGACGCTCGTGATCCGAACCGCGGGCGTCTTCGGTCCCGAGCGCGTCGGGAAAAACTTCGTGTACCGGATGTGCGAGGCGATCAACGACGCGGACGACATGGCGGTCCCGACGGATCGGTTCTGCTCGCACGTGTACAATCGCGATTTAGGCGCGTCCCAGCTCGCGCCGGTCCCCGTACGACCGCGTTGACGTGGTGAACGCCGATCCTTAAGGACTTTTCCCGGCGTTTCTCTCCGCCCAGGGTCCCTCGCTTTCAATCCCGACGCACACACCTCGGCGCCTTTCAACTCCGCTTCTGACGCCTTTCAACTCCACCCCGACGTTCGCTCGCGTGGACCCTCGACCCTCAGCCGCGTCGGTGAAGGGTCTCGTGGACTCGGACGCCGCGGGCACGTTCCACGTCGTCGGCGAAGAGTCCTTCTCTCGGTTCAACTTCGCGCAGAGAGTCGCGGTGACGTTAGGGTTCAAGGACACCGCGACGCGCGTCATCAAGCGCACGGATTTGAAGACGATGCGCGACCAGACGTTTGAGGCGAGAGGGTTCGCGGCGGAGCGACCGAAAAATTTGGCCCTCGCCGCGGACAAGCTGAAGGAGACGTTGCCGGAGCGCATGCGACCCAAGCCGCTGCGCGAGGCGCTGCTGCACTGGAAGACGAATCCGAGAGGGGCGCGGTGTCCGGGGATCGGCGTGCGGCGCGCGGAGGGCGAGTGAGGCGTCGGCGGCGGCGGGAGTGTACAGTAGGGCTAAAAAAATTCTCGAGACTGAGGGCCATTCCATACAAAAACAGTTCTCCGGTCAGTTGAAAGGGGATGCGATCAAGTGTTGAAACCGGGCGATGGGTGAAAAACTTTTGTATAGAACGCACCTGAGAGATCCCGCTCCCGTCACGTCACACCTCTCGGCGCGTCGATCGATGTCCTCCACCGCCGCCGCCGCGTCCTCGCTCGCGCGTCCCGCGCTCGCGTCGCGCCCCGCGCGCGCGGCGCGTCGCGCGTCCGCGCGCGGCGTCGCGTCCGCCGCCGCGCGATGCGCCGCGGCGCGCGACGCGAGCGCCGACGAATCATCATCGGCGTCGGCGTCGGTGTCGCGACGCGCGGCGATCGGCGCCGCGCTGCTCCTCGGCACCGCGCTGGACGTCGACGCCGCGCGCGCGTTCGAGCGCCCGCCTCCCGGTGCGTCTCATCGACCCGCGCGCGCTCTCTCTCTCTATCTATCTATCTTTCGCCGTCGTCGCCGTCGCCGCCGCCGCCGCCGCCGTCCCTCGCGCGTCGTCGTCGTCGCTCGCCTCGCCGCGCCGCGCCGCGAGACGATAAGAAGATCGAGTCGAGATCGGAAAAGTCCTTAAGGAACGGCGTGCACCACGCGAACGGGGTCGTATGGGAAGCAGTCTCCGCCGATCGATCGATCGGTCGGTCGATCGATCGCTTCCGCCGACCGCTGTATCGCTCGCCGACCGCGCCGTCCCTCGCGCCTTCCTCCCCATCCCCGCGTCGCAGGCTTCCGCCCGTTCAACGATACCATCGACGGGTACAAGCTCTTCCGCCCGGAGGACTGGATCGAGGTCAAAGGGTCGGGCAACGACGTCTTCTTCCGCAATCCCGCGCGCGCGGAGGAGAACATGTTCGTGTCGATATCGTCGCCGTCGTCCACGAAGTTCGACACCGTGCGCGACCTCGGCACCCCGGAGGACGTCGCGAAGAAAGTCCTGGACCAGTATCTCACGGAGTTCATGTCCACGAGAATCGGCGTCCGAAGAGAGAGCTCGGGTGCGCTCCGTCGTAAACGCTGGTTTCCACGAGGACTTTACTTTCTCTCCCGGCGCATCTCCCCGCGCATCACCCCTCGGTTTCATCGCCCGACCTCGACGCCTTTCAACCACTCCGACTGACCGAAGCCTCACAACCCTAACCCCACCCCGCGGAACGACCCTCAGTGGTGAGCGCCGCGGAGCGCGTCGAGACGGGGCTAGACGGCGCGGAGCAAATCTTCTACGACGTCCGGCTTCGCATCGCGTCGTACGCGACGAAGAATCAGTACGGGCTCACGGAGGCTGACCGACCGCAGACGTTGGAGTGGGACCGCGTCCTCGCGAGCTCGTTGGGGGTGGCGAACAAGCGGCTGTACGAGTTGAGGGTGCAGACCGCGGCGGAGGACGCGGCGGACGCGGAACCGTCGTTTGAGATCGTGCGGAGGAGTTTCAAGCCGTTCGAGGTGGACCAGAGCAACCTGTCGTTCCCGTTGTTTTGAAAGCGAAGCGAAGCGACGATCGATCGTTCGATCGATCGATCGAAGCGCGCCGCGTCGGGGGGGCGGGGGTGAAGAGAGAGAGGGTGGGGGCGGGCGAGCGAGCGGGCGAGGGAGCGAGATAATAAAAAAATATATTATTCATTCGACAGGAGCCCGGTCTCCTCCCTCGTCCCTCAACACTTGACCTCGAGGAACGGCGACGGCGCGTACCACTCCCCTTTCTTCCGCGTGATCAACCGCGTCTTCGCGCGGAACAGCGCGTCGTCGTCCGCCACGAACCCCGGAACGTCGTCGTCGCCGATCTGCACGATGGTGCTCCCGCTCCCGCTCATGAACACGCTCTTGACGCCGTCTCCGCCGTCGGCTTTCAGCCGCTTCTTCAACTCCAACAACTCCGGCAGCTTACTAAACGCCGGCGCCTCCAGGTCGTTGACGCATATCGAATCCTTCGGCCCCTCCGCCTTGATCTTCTCCAGTAAACCGAGCGGGTCCTCCGCGCTTCGACCGTCGAGGTCGAGCGCCTTGAAGATCGCCGGCGTCGAGAGTCCCACGTTCGGCTTCACGAGAAGGATGGGCGTGTCCAACGGCAGCGGCGGGTCCACGTCCTCGACGATCTCCCCGCGTCCCGTGCAGTACGCCGCGCCGGTGCTGAAGAAGACGCTGATGTCACTGCCGATGTCGCCCGACCAGAGGAGGAGGTCGGCCTCGGACGCGGGCTTGCCGCAGAGCTCGTTCGCCGCCCACATCGCCGTCGCCGCGTTCCCGCTGCCGCCGCCGAGCCCGGCGCCGTGCGGCACGTTCTTCTTCAGCTCCACCCAGAACCGCTGCTCGCTCCCCGTCTTCTCGCGCCACAAGTTCAGCGCCTTGATGACCAGGTTGCTGTCGTCCAGCGGGATCGTGTCGTCGTCGCACACGAGCGTGTCGCGCGTCGTGGACGACGAGAGCGCGAACTTCATGTCGTCGCCCAGGTCGATCACGTGAAAGAGCGACGCGAGGTCGTGGTAGCCGTCGTCCCTGCGGCGCACGACGCGCAGGAAGAGGTTGATCTTCGACGGCGAGAAGAAGGACGTCGCGTCGGACGGCGCGGCGTCGAGGGACGACGCGGACGCCGCGGCCGCGACGACGCCGGCGCCGTTGACGGCGCGTCGTCGCGTCGTCGTCGTCGTCATCGAGACCGTGCTCGACGCGCGCGACGCGGACGCCGCGAGATGGGAGGATCGGACGTTCCGTCCGCCGCGGACGGAAGGGGACGACGGCGCGCGGCGAGCTCGCGAGACGTCGCGCGCGGTCGCGCGCGGGACCGCCGCGGGGAGGACGCGCGACATCGAGGGAAGCGCGGCGGGCGGCGCGCCGAGGAGGAGTGCGCGTCCGCGCGCGAGGCGACGCGGGGCGGGCGGACAGCGCAGCGCAATCGCGACGAAACTTTATCCTCCAGCCTGTGACAGGTGGCAGTCCGAGATCGCGATCGATCGAATGGCCCGGTCGATCGGGGGTTGGTTTCAACTGACCGATGGATCGCGTTTCATCGGCGCGCGTTGATCGCGCACAAAAACTCGGCCTGCCCGAAAAGACATCGACACGACGCGTTGTCATCTCGCGAGAAGCCAGACCCGCGCCACTTCGCGACGCCGCGACGCCGCGTTCGTCCGCGCGATGGCGAACGACGACGACGACGACGACGACGACGACGAAACCCTATTCGTGGTGCGCCCTCGCGGCCGCCCGCGCGCCCCGCCTCGTCTCGCGTCTCGCGCGGCGGGCGTCGTCCCTCGCTCCCTCCCTCGTCGTCGTTTGAAAAGAGACGCGCGCGCCGCGCCCTCCCTCCCTCCCGATGCTGACTCCCCCCCTTCTTCCTCCTCCTCCTCCTCCTCCTCTTCAGTGGGGATGCGGCGAGGACGGTCAGCTCGGGCTCGCGAGCTCGCCCGCGGCGCCGCACGCCTCCGCGCTCGACTGGGCGGTCCCCACGCCGACGCCGCTGAAGCTCCCGAACGGCGAGCGCGTGGCGTCCGCGAAGACGACCGCGCCGAATAAGGCGCTGTGCGCGGGCAGCAGGAACAGCGCGTGCGTCACGCGCGCGGGGGGGCTGTACGCGTGGGGGTGGAACTCGCACGACACGCTGGGGCTGGACACCGAGGACGAGTTCGTGACGACGCCGCGCGCGGTGGAGGGTGCGTCGGAAGGACGGACGGCGTCGTCGTCGTCGTTTTCTGCTTCTTCTTCAGTTCTCGCGCGCGGATCGGGTCGGAGCGGATCTGACTCGACGCTTCTTCGCTCCTTCCTCCCTCCCTCCCTCCCTCCCTCCCTCGTCGCGCGCAGCGCTCAGAGACCCCGAGAAGGTCCCGGGGTTCAGCCCTCGCGGCGTCGCGCGCGCGCACCTCGGCGGCTGGCACGCGCTCTGCGTCGACTTCGACGGCGCCGCGTACGCGTGGGGAGGGAACGAGTACGGCCAGGCTGGCGTCGACTGCGGCGTCGCCGGCCACGGCGTCCACGTGTCCTTGCACCTCTCCGTTCCCACGCGGTTGCCGTTCGGGGGCCCTGGCGGGAACGTTAAGATTAAACAGGTGGCGTGCGGCGGGATGCACTCGTTCGCGGTCGCCGACGGCACCGGGGAGGTGTATCAGTGGGGCCAGATCGCCGGGAGCGAAAAGGCGCCGGCGCGCGCGCCCGCCAAGCTCCGCGGCATCAGAGGCGTCGTCGCGCTCGCCGCGGGCGCGTTCCACGCCATCGCGCTGCAAGACGACGGCCGCGTTCTGTCCTGGGGCAACGGCGACTACGGGCAGCTCGGGTTGGGGCTCCCGGGGAACGAGGACGCGCCCGTCGTCGTGGAGGCGCTGAGGCGCGTTCTGATTCATTAACACTGGTCCCCATACGACCGCGTCGGCGTGGTGAACGCCGATCCTTAAGGACTTTCGCCGGCGTCTCTCTCCGCCCATCCCTCGGTTTCAATCCCGACACACCTCGACGCCTTTCAACTTTACTTCTGACGCCTTTGAACGCCTCCACCCCGACGTTCGTCGCTTCGCGTGGACCGTCGACCCTCAGTCGCGCGGGCGTCGTCGCGGTTCGCGCGGGCGGATGGCACAGCGCCGCGATCACCGCCGGGCGCGTGTGCTACCTCTGGGGCCGAGGCGAGTACGGCCGCCTCGGCCAGGGCGACGACTGCGCGGACAAGCAGCGGCCCGTCGAGGTAGCGGAGGTCATGTCGGAGGGGACGCGCGTCGTCGACGCCGCGCTCGGCGGGACGCACACGTGCCTGCTCGACGAGGACGGCGTCGTGACGTCCTTCGGCCGAAACTCGTTGGGGCGGCTCGGACGCGTCGCCGACGGCAAGGTGCGTTCTATACACTGGTTTGCATACGACCGCGTTCGCGTGGTGAACGCCGATCCTTAAGGACTTTCTCTCCCGGCGTTCGTTTCTCTCCGCCCAGGGTCCCTCGATGGTTTCAATCCCGACGCGCCTCGACTCCGACTGACGACGCCACCCCGATTGACTCTCAGTGGACGGGCACGCCGGGGCGGGTGAACTTCCCGCCGCCGCCCGGGGGGGGCGGGTGGCGGTGCACCGGGATCGTCGCGGGGGGGAGGCACACGCTCGCGACCGCGGTCGTCGTGAGCGTGGAGGAGGAGGCGGCGAGGCGGGCGGCGCGGCGTTCGTCGACGTCGTCGCCTTGAGACTCTCGCTATAAGACTACGGAGCGCGAGCGACGACGGTTCGTGTTCTTCTTCTTCGTGTTCTTCGTATTCTATGAGATCAATCGAATCGTCGTCGTGCGCGCGTCGTGCGTCGTCGTCGTAGTCGTCTAGTCTAGTACCGTCGTCATGTGACCGTTTAACCGTTTCCGTTCCCTCCCGCGCCGAAGACGAACGGCGCCGACGGATCGCCGACGTTTCGACAGAACGCGAAGCTCGCGTCGCCGCCCGCGCCGAACCCTACACTAGGATCACTAGGGTCACTACTAGAGTTTGGATACAAACTCCACGCCGCCTCCGCGGCGCCGCCGAACCCCCCCGAGGGCGAGGACGACGGCGCGTCCGCGTCCACCACGGCGTCTCCGAAGATTTCCCTCTCGAACCTCAACAGCTGCGCCGCCGCCGCGGGCTGTAAATTCACCAGCGCGCGTCTCTCCTTCACGTGCGCGTGCGCCCTCGTCAGCCGCCATCGCTTCGCGTGCATCAGATACGCGATCACCGCGGACGCGCTCCGAGACGTGCCGGTCATGCAGTACGCCAAGCATCGCCGCCCGCGCGCGCGCGACGTCTCGAAGAAGGCGACGGCTTCCGCGAAGTGCACCTCCTTCGCTGACGTGGACGCCGCCGCCGCCGCCGACGTGTCGTTCCCTGATTCGCCGCCCCCATCCCTATTCGCCGCGTCGTCGTCGTTCACATCGCGCGTCGGCGCGCGCGAGAGCACGTGGTAGTTGAACGCGTTCCGGTGAAGGCACTGCGAGTCTGGGACGCAATTCAAGACGTCCTCGACGCCCACCGCGCGAAGCGCGTCCGCGCGCGCGCTGTGGTCGTACGTGCCGAGGTAGAGAAACCCCGGGAGGATCTCGGACGGGAACGCGCCGTCGGGCGGGGCGTTCGCGTCGAGAGCGTGCCCGGGGGGTTGATGCCTGGGAGGGACGACGCGACGCGATGACGCGACGCGACGCGACGGGGGGAGCGGCGCGACGGTCAGATCGGGCGGGTGGAGATTGAAACGACGTCGTGAACGATGAACAGACGAACGTGAATCACGACGCGCGACCGACGACGCGCACCCGCAGACGCCGCAGACTTCGCCCTCCTCGTATCGATGGTAGTGCCCGCATATGAAGCACGGGTTCTCGCGTTCGCGCTTGACCATCTTCGCGGCGCGGCGGCCGCCGAGGGCGCGGCGCGCAGGAGACACTGGTGAACGACAACTCATCATATTTCGAGCGGGCTGTCATCAACACGACGCGAGTCGTTGACGAACAGAAGCCGAGAAGACGGCACTCTCTGGCGCGGCATCGGCGACGCGCGCTCGCGAAGATGAGGGAGGAGGTCGATCTCATCGAGGAGATCGACGTCAACTCCGTGGAATGCCTCAACAGCGTGCGTCCTCGCCCTCGCCCTCGCCCTCGCCCTCGCGCGCGCGGACGCGGACGCGACGCGCCCCTTTTCGCTCGCTCGCTCGCTCGCGCGTCCTTCTCGTTCATTCATTCCCCCCCGACGAGAGCGAGATCTCGCGTCGAAACCCACCCCCGACGCCGCCATCTCACCACATCCTCCTCCTCCCCGTCCGTCCCACCCCGCCATCAGGCGACCGGGAAGGACTGGGGCAACTGCGTGAAGCAGGGTTACCGCGAGGACGCGCGCCTCCTCCTCACCTCGGACGACGACGAACAAATCATCATGACGCTCCCGTTCAAGCAGCTCGTGAACCTGACGTCGCTCGTCGTCGTCGGCCCGGACGACGACACGCGCCCGAAGACGGTGAAGCTGTTCGTCAACAAGCCGAACCTGTCGTTCGATAACTGCGGAAAGAAGCCGGTCGCGACGATCGCGCTCACGGACGCGCAGTCGCGCGGCGGCGAGCGCGTCGAGCTCGAATACACCGACTTTCAGAACGTCAGGCGCGTTCATGTTTACGCTGGTTCCCGTACGACCGCGTCGGCGCGGTGAACGCCGTTCCTTGAGGACTTTCTCTCCCGGCGTTTCTCTCCGCCCGCCCCTCGATTTCAACGCCCGCCCTCGACGCCTTTCAACTCCACTTCTGACGCCTTTGAACTCCACCCCGATATCATCGCTTTGAACGATGGACCCTCGACCCTCAGAGTGCTCGGCGTCTTTGTGGAGGACAACGTCGGCGGCGGCGACGTCACGAACGTGACGAAGATCGTGCTGCAGGGGCACCCGGTGCAAACGACGAACATGAGCGACCTGAAGAGCTGCTGAGGACCGTAAGGTTCCGAGGGATATATTATGAGACGGAAGAGACGAAGGACGACGACGACCGCTCTCGCGTCGTCGTCGTCGTCGTCGTCTCTTTCGTTCGCCCGCGGAACCGCCGCTCTCCTCCGCGACGATCGGATCGGATGAATCGAATCGAATCGTCGACGGCCTCGTCTCTTCTCCGCGCGTCGCGCGTTCGCGCGCGCGCGCGGAGGAGGGGGATCGCGCGCCCATGACGGCGCGCGCGCGCACCCGTTCGTTTATCGACGGAGCGCCGCGCCCGAGCCGCGCGCGATTCTCGTCGAGGCAAAAATACGAGGCGTCGGCGTGGCGTTTCGAGGGGAGGAACGCCGCGCCACGCCGCCGTGTAATAAAATAGACTACATAGTTCTCGCTGCTACCTACACATCTATCTAAAGGCGAACGAACGGACGGCTCCGAGACGCCGCCGTCCGTCTACGACGCGCGCGCCGCTCGTCGCCGCGCGCTCGGCGGCTCTCCCGGAAGACGCAAAAATTCTCGCGCGAACGCTTCTTCGCCGCGCGCGCCGCCGCCGAATCCGCCGCGCGCGCGCTCCACCGCCTTCGCGACGTCGCCGCCATCCTCGGGAAGGATCCACCGCCGCTCCGTCTCGACGCTGCGGCATTGGCGCGAGATCGGGTCCCAAACACTCGCGGTGGACTCCGCGCCGGCAGAGGCGCGCTGCAGCGCGCGGAGCACTTCCACGGGCGGCGCGTCGTCGGCGCGCGCGAACGGATGCGCGGCTCGAAACGTCCCCGCGGCGCGAGGGTGCGCCGCGATTGTGTTTATACGTTTCGTCCTCTCGCCGCCGTCGCCGTCGTCGCCCCGACGCCGGCCGCGCCGCCGCAGCGTTTCGCAAAACAGGCACGTCGGCCCTGTCGTCGCGTCGGTTCGCATCTCGCGGTTGCGACGGTTCGCGTTCTCGACGAGCACCGCGGACGGGACGAGCGTCCGACACGCGACGCATCGCGTCTTCGTCGCGGACCGCCGATCGCGCGCGACGTCGCGGCACCGCGCGCACGTCACGTGCTTCGCGAGCATCGGCGCGCCGGGGGTGGAGAGCCGCGCGATGCGAACCACCGCGGGGAATTCGTAACGCCCGGTAACGTCCTTGGAATACCAACCGCCGTCGTCGTTCGCGTCTTCGCCGACGTGCGCGCATCGAATCGTCGACGGGTCTCGAAGCGCCCTCGCGATGGACGCGAGATCGTGGCACACCATGACGCATCGGCTCTCCGACGCGTCGTCCTCCCCGAGCGGCCTCGCGATCGTCGACGCCCGCCTCGACGCTTCCATCGCGGCCGCGGCGGTCGGGTTCGCGCGCCGCGCGCGCGCGCGCCACGACGCGACGCATCGCCGGACGACGGGCCCGACGCGCGCGACCCAGGATCGCTCCGGAACGAAATTCGACTTCGAGAGCGCCTCGGCCGCGCGAATCGCCGCGAGCGCGCGTCGCTCCGCGTCGACGCGGTGCTCGAGCGCGGCGTCGCGGACGTCGTCGATCGTGTACGTATGCACGCGCGGCGGCGTTCGCGCGGGGAGGCGCAGCGGCGGCGGCGACGACGGGCGCGCGCTCGGCGCGTCCGACGCGTCGTCGTCGTCGTCTCGTGGACGCGTCGCGCGCGCGTCGTCTAATTCTCGTCGGCGACGACGCTCGCGTTCCGCGCTCAGAGCGCACAACGACTCGAGCGCGTCCGCGCGCGCGCTCGCGCGAGAAGCGATGGACGGCGTTCGCGGAGCCATGGCGCGATGCGGCGCGTTCGACGACGACGCGTCAGCGAAGGCGACGACGATGGCGTGCGCGGCGCGCGAGGAACGAATGGAACAACCCTCGAAGCGAGACGAAATGCGAAGTGAGCGCTGACGACTCATCGCGGCGAACGCGGCCTCCGACCGCCTTCTTCACTTCATCGGCGACGGCTTCGGTTTAGGTCGAGAAGTGGACGCTCCCCACGTCTGGCGTCGCTTCGTCACTTCGCGAGCGCGCGAGCCCGTGCGGTCGCGGCGCGCCACCCGCGCGGGATCTCTCTTCCCCGGGCACACCCCGCGGAGCGCGATCGCGCGATCCCCGGCGCGAGGCGTCGTCCGCGACGCCAGATCTCGCGGCGTCAGATCTGCTCGGCCGTCCGCGTCCGCGTCGTCGACCGGACTCGACGCCGCTTTGAAATAATCTCCTCGCGGATCGGTCGAGTGCGCGCGCGATGGAGCCCCCCGTGCCGTCCGCGGCCGCGCCGACGCGCCACGACATGCCCGTCCCCGTCTGCCTCAGCGCGCTGTACTTCATGAACCTCCGCGGGGAGATCATCATGGAGCGACAGTACCGCGACGACGTGACGCGCACCATGGCGAAGGCGTTCCAGACGGAGATAATCAACGGCAAGGATCGCGGCAACGTCCCCGTCGTGAACCTCGGCGCGTGCTCGTTCTTGTACCGCAGGGAGAACAACGTGTACCTCGTCGCGGTGACGCGCCAGAACGTCAACGCGATGCTGTGCTTCACGTTCCTGAACGAGGTCGTCGCGCTGTTCAAGAGCTACTTCAACAAGGTATCCGAAAAGTCTCTGAAGAACAACTTCGTCGTCATCTACGAGCTCCTGGACGAGATCTGCGACCACGGGTACCCGCAGATCACGAGCGCGGAGGTGCTGAAGAGTTACATCACGCAGAAGAGCGTGAGGAGTAAGGAGAAGGACGGCGACGCGTCGTACGCGGCGATGGAGAAGGCGAAGGCGGTGTCGATGCAAGTCACGGGCGCGGTGCAGTGGCGAGCGGAGGGTCTCAAGTACAAGAAGAACGAGGTCTACCTGGACGTGGTCGAGAACGTGTCGATGACGATGTCGCACACCGGGACGGTGCTGCGCGCGTCCGCGACCGGGGTGATACAGATGAAGTGTTTTTTGACCGGCATGCCGGAGCTGAAGATTGGGTTGAACGATAAACTGGAAGACGTCGGCGGAGGGCAGGAACGCACAGCTGGCGGCGGTCACGGCCGCGCGCGCTCGAAAAAAGACATCGAGCTCGCGGATCTGCAGTTCCACCAGTGCGTGAACTTGTCCAAGTTCACGTCCGAGAAGACGATATCGTTCACGCCCCCGGACGGCGAGTTCGAGCTCATGAAGTACCGCGTCACCGAGGGCGTGTCGTTGCCGTTCAAGGTTATGCCGGCGGTGAAAGAACTCGGTCGCACCCGCGTGGAGTACGACGTGAAAATTCGGAGCTGCTTCGCGGAGTCGCAGCAGGCCACGGTGCTTCGGATGCGAATACCGACCCCGAAGCACACGGCGAAGGCGACGTTCAAGCTCAGCGGCGGGAAGGCGAAGTACGTCGCGAAAAATAACGAGCTCGTGTGGAAGCTGAAGAAGTTTCAAGGCCGGAGCGAGTACACGTTACACGCGGAGGTTGAGGTGCGTTCTATACACTGGTTCCCATACGACCGCGTCGGCGTGGTGAACGCCGATCCTTAAGGACTTTGCCCGGCGTTTCTCTCCGCCCAGTCCTCGCGTTCAATCCCCGCCTTAGACGCCTTTCAACTCCAACTGACGCCTTTCAACTCCACCCCGACTTCGCTTTGTATGGAACGACCCTTAGCTCGTGAGCACGTTGAACGAGAAGAAGGCGTGGGTGCAGCCGCCGATCACGCTCGATTTCTCCGTGCCGATGTTCACCGCGAGCGGGCTGCGGATACGGTTCTTGAAAGTGTGGGAGCGGATGGGGTACCAGAGCACGAAGTGGGTGCGGTATCTGTGCAACAGCGGGCGGGACACGAAGAATGGGTCGTACGAGATTCGATGCCAGTGAGGCGGGCGGGCGGCTCGCGCGTTGGAAGGGTGATGGTAACGGTAGATACGCGTGCGTTTTATTCGCGTGCGTTTGTTTAGAAACAAACGGCGAGAGAAGAAGACGGGCGGCGGCGGGGCGGGTTTGATTGGATTTTTATATCGCGAACGAGCTCAAAGAAGAAAGACCTTTCCTTTCGACTCGTCGCCTCGCCTACCTCAAGAGCGGATCCGTCGCGCCCGAGAGATAGGTCTGCACGATGAAGTGCCCTAACCGTCCGCTCAGAATCACCGCCACGAGTAAAAACACGAGAAACTCCGGGGACGTCATCACCACCATCTCCTTCCCGCCGTCGTCCGTCTCCACGAAGTCCACCGCGAAGTACTCGCGGATAAACGCCGCGAGCCTCGTCAGAGGATCGCCGTCGCCGTCTCCATCTGCGATTGGTCGAGGGAAGACACGTGTCAGTCGAGCGTGCAAGTTATTGGTGGATATCGTCCCCACGTGTCAAAACGTGAGGTTCACGGCGCGCGAATCGAATGAAGTCCTTAAGAAACGACGATCGACGCGCCGACCGGGTCGTACGGGGCGCGGTTTCGTCTCACCGCCGCCGTCGTCGTCGAACGACCCGGACAGCCTCGACTTGTCGAAACTCGACCCGGGCTCGATCCCCGTCGCGCGGAGCTGCGCGTCGCGCAAGAGCCGCCGACGCTCCTCCTCGTTCTCCGCCTCCGAGTACGACTTCGCCACCTCGAGTCCTTCGCGCTCGGCGCTCCGCGATTCGTCCTCGTCGTCGTCGTCGTCGTCGCCGCCGCCGCCGCCGCCGCCGCCGCCGCCGCGGCTCGCCTCCCCCTCGTCCCAGTGCGCGTAGTAATACCGCACGAGCCCGGTCATGACCTCGAACGTGCTGAAGTTCTTGAGCGCCGCGGCGAGCGACGCGAACCGTCGCGCTCGCGTGTCGCCGTCCACGCCTCCGACGATATCCCGCGGCGTCCCGAGCTCGCGGCGGATGACGCTCACGACGTACGCGTCGCGATCGCTCCGCGCGGCGTCGCGCCGCTCTAAGCGGCGCTTCCTCGCCGCAACCCTGGGATCCGTCTCGCCCGTCTTCTCGCCCTCGTTCGCGGCGTCCTCCGCGCGCGCGCGGAGCCTGGACTCGATGAAGTCGTCGCGCTGTCGCATCGCGTCCTTGAAGCGCTTCGGTCGCGTCTTGCTCTTGGCCGGCGATCGCGATGGCGACGGCGTATCGCCGCCGTCGGCGTCGTCGTCCGCGGACGACGACGACGGCGGGGAGAGGCGGTCGATCGCGGCGCGGCGCTCGCGGTCGTCGCGGAACCGTCCGTCGCCGCCGCCCGCGGCGCGCGTCGCGATCGAGCCGCGGCGTCGTCGTCGCGTCGTCGTCGTCGACGACGACGTCGACAGCGACAGCGACGACGTCGTCGACGACGATAACGTCGGTTCGCGGCGCGGACGCGTCGTCGCGACCGCGCGCCACGGCCCCGTCGCGGACGCGCGCGCGCGTCCTCCGTCGAGCGCGGCGCGAGGACGCGCGGCGCGAGGGGGTATCGCGGTGCCGCAGCTCGTCATGACGCGCGGGGGCGTCGCGATCTGACCGCGTCGCGACGTCGTCACGTCAGAGGCTTTTTTTTTCGTCGCGACCGCCGCGCTGCGACTTCGAAACTGAACTACGTCCGCGATCGCGGCGTGCCGCCGCGATCGCTCGCCACTTCCTCGGCGCGCGCGCAAACGCCGTCGAACGCGTTCCCTCGCCGCCGCCGCCGCCGCCGCCGAAGCCGCGGGCGTCGACCCGCGCGCACGCACCGTCGGGACGCGAGGGAGGAACGCAGATCTGCCGCGAGGAGCGCGGAGGGAAAAAATCGTTCGATCGATCGAGGCGAAGCGTCGGCGGGATGTTCACCACGCGCGTGACGTCGTTCGCGCTCGGGTTCGCGTGCGCGTCCGGGATCTCGATGTATAAGCTGAAGGAGGAGATCTGGAGCTCGCACAAGATCCTCGCGGATCAGTGCGCGAACACGGAGGCGCGGCTGAGCAAGCTCGAGATGACGGCGTCGAAGCAGTGATGGAGACGCGACCACTGTAGACCAGCGGGGAGGGGAAGTTTTTAGTTTCGTGCGAGCGTGCGGCGTGATGTGAATGCGATTTACACGTATTCGTCTTCGCGCGCGTCTCGTCGGCGTTCGTCGTGACTTCCTCCGTTTCTTCTCATCTCACTCGTCCGAGTCGTACGTGCAACTGTCCGAGTCGTACGTGCAACTGAAGAACCCCTCGAGAAAGAGCCGCGTTTCGAGGTCTGAGAGACCCACTTTCCGGACGCGTTCGTCGAGGTGCACGGAGTCAACAGGGACGGCGCCTCCGTCTTTCGCGATCTTCATGAGATCTACCAGCGCGTCTACCATCTTGTCCACCATCGCGTCTACCAACTTGACGTTACCGTCACGGTCAGAGGTGAAAATAGGAACGCCCCGAAGTGTGCTTCTCACGAGGTCTCGGAGGCGCCCTTCCGGGAGGTCCAGGAAGCCTTCGACGCGCAGTAGGTACGCGAGAGAATATGCGTTGACATGCTTCGCTGATGTTGACGAAGTACTGTATTCCGCTTCCGGGCACGCACTGAAGTCGAGCGACGACGGCAGCGACGGCGCTTGCTTCGACGCCCTGTGCCACGTTTTATTCACCCGAGACAGCGAGACGCGGGTTTGAACGTCCGCGACGCGCGACAACACCGCGCTCGCGACGCTCTCGTTCACGTCGAACGACGGCAGCGCGGGCGGCGTCTTGAGCTCGCGCGCGAGGGAGGAGATCGTGTCCATGGCGGG
>Ga0181560_10002820_pt1 | contig 16112 bp, 8 predicted proteins | sample 011ome_20_FD_133751 | JGI IMG/M metagenome (GOLD analysis project Ga0181560, IMG submission 133751) | Coastal salt marsh microbial communities from the Groves Creek Marsh, Skidaway Island, Georgia - 011509CT metaG (megahit assembly) | ecosystem: Environmental > Aquatic > Marine > Intertidal zone...
AGATGGAGCGGCCATAGACACGGCGGACAAGTTTGCTGATGCGGGAATGGTGCATCGATTGACAGGGTGTTGTCCGACCGTGGCAGTCCATGTGCTTTGGGACTTCTCGGTGGATCAGGACAAGAGCACGGTGGCTGCGATTGCAGCAAAGTCAGGAGTCAAGATAGGATCCATTAACGCCAACCTTTTTCAGGACCAGGAGTACAAGCTCGGTTCGTTCGGCAATCCAGATGCGACGGTTCGTCAACAAGCCTTGAAGCATAGCCTGGATTGCATCCAGTTGGGGAAAGACGTGGAGAGCGACCTGTTCACAATATGGTTTGCCGATGGAACGAATTATCCGGGGCAGGATAGCATTCGCGAGCGCAAACGGCGCTTTCAGGAGGGCTTGCGAGCGTGTCATGAAGCGCTGTCTCCTAGCCAGATCATGCTAGTAGAGTATAAGCCTTTTGAGCCCGCGTTCTATCACACAGACATCGCGGATTGGGGAATGTCCTACATTCTTTGCAAAGACGCAGGGCCCCAGGCGAAAGTACTGGTTGATACAGGGCACCACTATGCGGCGCAGAATATCGAGCAAATCGTGGCGTGGTTATTGGATGAAAAAATGCTTGGGGGCTTCCATTTCAATGACCGACGTTATGCGGACGACGATTTGACGCTCGGCTCCATTGACCCGTATCAGGTTTTTCGTATTTTCAATGAGATTCACGATTATGCGGAAGTGGAAGGCGAGTATCCTGAAATCGCCTACATGGTAGATCAATCCCATAATCTGAAACCGAAGATTGAAGCGATGATTCAGACCGTGATGACCGCACAGGATCTTTGGGTGAAGGCGGCTTTAGTGGATCGACAGGCATTGAGAAAGTTTCAGAGGGAGGGGGCGATCGTAGACGCGGAGAGTGTGTTGAAGACCGCGTTTAACACGAACGTGGATGAACTTCTAGCGGATTGGCGAAGATCAAAGGGCGTGGAGTCTAATCCGCTCGATGCTTACCGGAAAAGCGGCTATGCCGAGAGGATAGTGGAAGACAGAACTGCTAGAAGGAAAGAGTTGGGGATTGTTGCCGGAGGCTCTTATGCGTAGGGAATTACAGGTGGCGGCCGATCTCCGAGCGGCCGTTATTTAATGGAAGAGTTTATGGCCGTTCGGAGATCGGCCACCACCATTTAGAATATTAAAAAATGAATACAGCACAATCAATTTTCGCCCCGGGCGAGTATCGGCACGTGAACTATCTTTGGGACGATGAGAAGGTGGCGAAGATGTCGCCTCTCGAGCGTCTTGTTTTTCGATCCAACATTCTTGGGCAAGACCTTCGCATTACGAATACAGGTGGTGGAAACACCTCCTCGAAGTGCTTCGAGATGGACCCCATGACTGGGGAATCCGTGGAAGTCATGTGGGTGAAAGGGTCGGGAGGAGACTTGCGTACGTCGAAAAACGAAAACTTTTCGTCGCTCTACCAGAACAAGGTATTGGCCTTGGAGAAGATTTATCGTGACCATCCTGAAAGTGGTGTTAAGACTGAAGTCGAAGACTCGATGGTGGAGATGTACCGGCACTGCACCTTCAATCTGAATCCTCGCGCGTCCTCGATTGATACGCCATTGCACGCGTATGTGCCTTTCAATCACGTCGACCATATGCATCCCAATGCGGTCATCGCAATCGCGGCAGCAGAGAATGGCGCGGCCTTAACCAAGGAAATTTACGGCGACGAAGTGATTTGGACCGAATGGCAACGTCCCGGTTTCGATTTGGGGTTGATTATGCGAGATGTGATCGCCGCGAATCCTCAGGCCAAGGGAATCATGATGGGTCAGCACGGCATCATCAACTGGGCAGACGATGACAAAGAGTGCTACGAGCTAACGCTCACTCTGATAGAGAAGGCCGCCCGTTTTATCGAAGAGCGAGAAGGAAATAAGTCTGTCTTCGGCGGAGTTAGGGTTAAATCGTTATCAGAGGAGCAGAAGCGGGAAACCTTGATCGATATCCTACCGTGGTTGCGTGGAAAAGTGAGCCAGGAAAAGCGCCTGATTGGGACGATCCAGACGGACGAGCGCATACTAGATTTTGTCAACAGCGTCGACGCTCAGCGACTTGCGGAACTGGGTACGAGCTGCCCAGACCATTTTCTGCGTACCAAAATTAAGCCCCTTTATGTGGACTGGGATCCGCATGGTGAGAATGCGAATGAAAACCTGAAGTCGCTTCTTGAAGAAGGGCTCGACCAGTATGTCACGGATTACGCGGCTTACTACGAACGTTGCCAGCGCCCGACCTCTCCTGCCTTGCGCCAGGCGGTTCCTACAGTGGTGTTGATTCCCGGAATAGGAATGATCGCTTGGGGTAAGAGCAAAAGCGAATCACGAGTGACGGCAGAGTTTTACAACTGCGCGGTTGAAGTAATGCGAGGAGCGGAAACGGTAGATCGGTATCGCGCGTTGCCGGAGCAGGAAGCCTTTGACATAGAGTATTGGCTCATGGAAGAAGCGAAGCTGCGTCGCATGCCGCCTGAGAAATCACTGGCTCGCCAGGTATCGGTGGTGATCGGCGCGGGCAGCGGTATCGGGAAAGAGCTGTGTCATCGAATATCAGGTGAAGGCGCTCATGTCGTTAGCGTTGATTTGAATGAGGACGCTGCTGTTGCAACGGCAAACGAGATTACGGACGTGTTGGGTGAAGGTATCGGAGTATCGGGTACGGGAGTATCTGCCTGCGGTCCTGCTATCGGCTTGAGCGCTAATATCACCGATCGCTCATCTCTTTCCAGTATGCTTGACGAGGCAATTCTCGCTTATGGGGGAGTGGATTCGTTGGTGGTGACAGCGGGGATCTTCGTTCCGCCCAGTGTAAAGGGCGATATAGCCGATGAGGCATTTACGCTTACGTTTGATATCAACGTAAAAGGGGGTTATCTGGCGACGAAAGCAGTGTCAGAGAAGATTTTTGCTAAGCAGAGTTTACCCAGCAATGTCGTAATCACTACTAGCGCGAACGCGGTTGTAGCCAAGAAAGGGAGTATCGCTTACGACACGAGCAAGGCAGCGGCGAACCATATGGTGAGAGAGCTCGCTGTGGAGTTGGCCCCAATCACTCGCGTCAATGCGGTGGCTCCGGCGACGGTAGTGAAGGGGAGCACGATGTTTCCAAGAGATCGAGTGATCGCTTCGCTGGCGAAGTATGATATCGAATACAGTGAGACGGAAGGTGATGATGAGCTGCGCGACAAGCTAGCTAATTTCTATGCCCAGCGTACGTTGACGAAATCTGCCATCACCCCCGCGGACCAGGCGGAAGCAATTTACCTATTGCTCACGAATGCGCTCAGCAAGACGACAGGACATGTGATTCCCGTCGATGGAGGCCTGCACGAAGGGTTCTTGCGATGAAAAGACTTTGTAGCAATCGATCCTTAAGTGTCTATCAAAAGGGTAGGGAGGACCGGCTCGGTCCTCTGTTGGTAAGGCTTTCTTGGAGGACCGAGCCGGTCCTCCCTACCGGAATTCGAACGTCCGATCCTCTTTGAGATTGGCTGCCACCATTCGATGAATATGGAAACGCAAGCCAAGGTATATCTCGCCGTCGATCTGGGCGCGACGAGTGGTAGAGTGATTGCGGGTATATGGTCAGCGGATACGCAAGAACTGAAACTTGAGACCGTGAACCGCTTCCCTTCGCCAATCACGCGAGTCGATGGCGGTCTGCATTGGGATATCCTGGGTATTTTTAGCTCGATAAAACAGGGGCTAAAATTGGCGGCAACGAAGTATGGCAATCGGGTTGAAAGTGTTGGAGTCGACTCCTGGGCAGTTGACTACGCGCTTATTGATGCGAATGGAGCGATGTTGGGGAACCCGTTTCATTACCGGGATTCGCGAACCGAAGGCATGATGGAGGCAGTATGGAAGAGAGTGCCACGGGAAACCATTTATAGCGAAACCGGTATTCAGTTTCTCTTTATCAACACGATTTACCAACTCTACTCAGAGGTAGTGGGTAATGTGGGAGCCCTTCAGGCGGCCCGGCGTATTCTTTTTATTCCCGATTTGATCAGTTTCTGGCTGTCGGGGAGTCGCCATCAAGAGAGAACCGTTGCCAGCACGAGCCAGTTGTTGAATCCTACTACCGGCAAGTGGTCGGAAACCCTGCTGGAAAAGCTTGATTTATTGCCGGGGCTTTTCAAGGAAGTAGTCGAGCCGGGTACCATCGTTGGGTCTTTGAAGCCAGAGGTGCAAAAAGAAACCCGTCTGAGCGACATTTCCGTGATTGCGGTGGCCGGTCACGACACCGCGAGCGCGTTTGTCGCATTGCCCGGCAACCGCGAAGGGTTCGCGGTGATGAGTTCTGGCACTTGGTCCTTGATGGGGCTGGAATTGGCGGATCCCCAACTGGGGACAAATGCGCTGAACGATGGGTTTTCCAATGAAATTGGATACGACACCACCGTTCGATTTTTAAAGAATATTTGTGGGATGTGGCTGATCGAGGAGTGCCGACGGCACTGGACGGAAGCCGGTCGCAACTACGAGTACGATGCGCTTGTTGATCTAGCCAATGGGGTTCCGTCTATGGTATCATTGATTGATCCGGACGCTCCTGACTTCGCTGCTCCGGAGCACATGCCGGATGCCATTAGAGCGTTTTGCCAGCGAACGGGGCAGAAAGTCCCGGCTGACGACGCTTCTTTGATTCGGTGTGTGTTTGACAGTCTTGCGATGAAATACCGCCACGTGTTTCGGAAGCTGGAAGCCTATTCTGACCAACCGTTACAAGGGCTCTATGTTCTAGGGGGAGGGGCGCGCAATCACCTGTTGAATCAAATGACGGCTGATGCTCTAGGCGTACCGGTAGTTACGGGTCCGTCGGAAGCGACTGCGGTGGGCAATATAGTCGTGCAAATGATTTCGAAGGGAGAGATCGATAGTCTCGGGAGTGCCCGTGATTTGGTCGAAAAATCATTTGTTTCAAAGGTGTTTGAGCCTTGCGATAACAGGCCTTACGCGGAAAATGCGGATCGATTTGCGAAATTATTGGTTTGCTAGTCGGTTACCCTTGCTTGATGCGTATATTTTAGAGCGTTTTTAAGATACCTATTTTTAACTATGGCTGAACCTTTCGATCCCAGTCTTCCTTCCATCGAGTTTCTGCGACAGAAAGCTCGCCGCCGTATGCCAGGCTTTGCTTTCGACTATCTGGAGGGAGGGTGCAATTCGAATGTTAACGTGCAACGGAACACGGACGACATTCGCCAAATTAAGCTTAAGCCGTACTACGTTCGTGACTACGCGGGTTCAAATTTGGAGACGACGCTTTTTGGACAGACCTACAGCGCTCCGTTTGGAATTTCTCCAGTTGGATTGCAAGGACTCATGTGGCCCAAGTCTTGCGAGATCCTCGCCGCTGCCGCGAATGAACACAATATTCCTTTCGTTTTGAGCACGGTGGGCACGGCCAGTGTGGAAACGGTTTCCGAACTTACAGAGGGTAAGGCTTGGTTTCAGTTGTACCATCCTGCAGAGGAAGAACTACGCGACAAACTTCTGAAACGAGTTGAAGCAGCGGGCTGTCCCGTCCTCGTAATTCTGGCTGATACACCCACATTCGCTTATCGCCCTTTGGAAATTCGCAACGGGCTTTCCATCCCGCCCCGTATGACCCTGCGAAACATATGCCAGATGGTGGCCCATCCGACCTGGTCGTTTTCACAGCTCGCGGCCGGATCTCCCGAATTCAAGACCATGAAGCCTTATATTCCCAAGGGTCTCGATATGAAGCACCTGGGTCTTTTCATGAATAAGACCTTTTCCGGTCGTTTAACGGTAGACCGGATCAAGGCGATTCGCGATCTCTGGAAAGGGAAACTGGTAGTGAAGGGCATCGTCAATGTCGAAGATTGCCAGAAGGTAGTCGATTTGGGGGTAGATGGGATCATCATATCCAATCACGGCGGACGTTCGTTGGATGCGGGGCAGTCTACAATAGAAGTGCTTCCCGAATTGGCTCAGAAATTTGGCAATCGAATCACCGTCATGATTGACAGCGGAATGCGTGAAGGTCCCGACATCGCCTGCGCCCTTGCTAGCGGAGCCCAATTCACTTTCATGGGAAGATCCTTCATGTACGGTGTGGGGGCTCTGGGCAAGAAAGGCGGGTCGCACACGATCACCATGATAAAGCGACAGCTCCAGCAAGTCATGGAGCAAGTGGCGTGTCCGGCAGTACAGGATTTTCCCGAACATTTGATTCGATCGTAGGAAGATTGTAAACGATAGGTTTTCGCAGGGGCAAGCGACGCCCCTGCAGTTGATATCTAAATATTGGAACGACTGATGTTGGGTAGGGCAACGACCTCCGGGCGTGCCGTGTTTTTATGATCTTCCTATGCGTCACGCCCGGAGGTCGTTGCCCTACCATGGGATACTTGCAAGCCCTGCTTCTTGACTTTGTAGGCACTCGGAGATCACCCGCTACCTTGCTATGCTGTAGCCGGAAAAATGGATACGGAAAATGGCCAGTCGCTAAGGTTTCCACCAGCGATCGAGAGATCGTTGTAGTTCTTTTTTGATTGATTGGTACTTGGGATCCGTTGCGAGGTTGAGCGTTTCTTTGGGATCGAGGTGAAGGTTGAAAAGATGAGTCGTATTCAGATAGTTACCCCAAGGACGATGCGACGTGGGGGCAATCAATTTGAAATTCCCCTTGCGGATCCAGCGATAAGCAAGATCCACGGATGGATTTCCGAGTGTAGTCGCATCACCGGGATAGATCTCGCCGTACATGGGCCGATCTTGCTCCAGGGGCTCTCGTTCGAGGGCGTTGGAAAATTAAATTGATTCCCGGAATCGATGCTTGAACTTCTAGTCCGGCTGCGGCTAAAGCGGTTGGGTAGAGATCGATACTGGATACCCGCTCTTCGCGCCTCCCCGACTGAATAACTCCGTCCCAGCGCAGTAGGACGGGTGTTCTTAGCCCGGGTTCAAAAGGCGACCGTTTACTTTTGAACGTGTATTGATTGGGATTTTCCTCGAGTGGCTCGAAGCCGTTGTCGGTAACGAAGACAAAGAGCGTATTGTCGCTCAAGCGCCGCGCCTCAATTGCATGAACCAGATCGCCAACGGTGTCGTCAAATTGGGTAATCGCGGCGTAGTAGGGAATTTCGTAGGGGCGTAGATCCTTCTCGTCGTAGACCCGAAAATATTTCTGAGGGGAATCGTGGGGCGTGTTGGGCAGGAAAGGGGCGTACCAGATGAAGAAAGGCTGATCAGGGCCGCAGTCATCTAGGAAATCGTAAATGGGTTGCATCGTTTCCCGTCCGATCGAAAGCCCAGCGTCGCCATTGCCGTGAGCGACGATATCTCCGTTCGGTAGAGACTTGTCGCCATTCTTTCCACCGGAAGGTTCAGCGAGTGTCATACCCTCTGTGAAACCAGCATTTCGCCAATGGCCTTCCCAGTATTTACCCGTTTGAAGGGAGCTGTAGCCCTTTTTCGCAAGGAGCTTGGGAAGTGTATCGAGTGATTTGATGGGTGATGCGCCTGCCTCTCGAAGGGTGTCGTATTCGGCTTTGTCTAAATTGGGATCTTGAGTTAGATCCTGAAAACCCGGTGGAGGGTGATTGAAGTGGACTCCGTGCTGGTGAGGATACAGTCCGGTAAGAAGGGAGACCAATGAGGGTCGGCAAACGCTTGAGGGAACGTATCCGTTAGGGTAAAACGCTGATTGTTCAGCAAGGCGATCCAGATGCGGCGTAATGACTTGTTCGTTCCCCATGAAGCCGAAGTCTTCGAAGTATTGGTCATCGGAGATGATGTAGACAATATTGGGAGAGGAAGAATGGAGGGTGAGTAGTGGGGAGAGAAGCGAGAACGCTAGGGCGAGGGTGGTGAGGAGTCTTGAGACGGGTCTGCACCGCAATGCTTGTCCTGGACCTAGGTGTATCGGTAGTTTCGTCGTTGAAATCGGTAGCGGGCGATCTCGGAGCGCCCACGAATTCAATCCTTGGGTAGGCTCTCGGCCGAGCGACAGGCTCAGGGTGGTGAGCTTTGTCGAACCAAGATCGCCCGCTACCTTAAAAGCTTCGGAATTGGTTACGGTTTTATTCATTTTCTTTCCAGTGGCCGAAACGGTTGATCTTCGGAAAGGCTTCTCCCTCTGGTTTGGCGTCCAGGGTAGAGATGCCTTCGGCATAAAGGAGATCACCGGTGTATCCATCGTGAAAGCGCACAATCACTTGCGGTTCATCATAGGCTAGAAACTGGTAGCCGGGACCGTCATTGCGTCCGGCTCGAATGATGTTGTTTACATCAATGACGGTGTAAATGCTATGGCGCTGACGCAGGTAGTGCACATTGTCGGGATACCCCCCGCACCATTTGATTTTCACTTTGCGGCCCTGACTGTCGAACCAGCCTCCTAGAGGGGGCAATCCGGCGGTTCCGAGTGGATGGTTGGCGGAGTTCATGGGGGAACAGAGAAACTCCCAAACATTGTCTGTGATCTGGGCCGCGAAGGGGTGATGGACATCGCCCGAGAGTATGAGTATGGGTTTCTCAATCTTGTCGAGCGCTTCAATTAGAATCTCCCGTTCGTGCACGTAACCGGCAAACCCGTCCCCTTTGGTTTCCGTATCCGTTCCCCGTACGTGAAAGGCGGAATGGTAGATCACCCAGGGGTCACCGGAAACGACGAATATCATTTCAGCGGGAGATTGATTAACTGTATCCAGAAACCACTTTCGTTGCGTTTTGCCCAGAACAAAGGCCTCTTTGTCATACGCGCTTTCGTGTCCGTGAAACTTTGAACGCTCGCTACGGGTGTCGATGAATACAAAGTGGCAATTGCCGATAAGGCGATCGAAGTAGTGGTGGGTGCCGATACTGTAAGGGCCGGTGTTCGCTTCCTCCAGAGGCGGAGAAATCTGTAGGCGATGCCGATCGATGATCTTTTCGACTTGATAGACCCCTGCGTTCCTGCCGCCTCTTTCGCTCAAAGGGAGTTTCTCAGAGCCCCCTTTGTAGAAAGGTCCGATATGGAGAGTGCTCACCTGTGCGAGATTGAGGTCAGAGAAGTCAGCATCGGGATCGTATAGGATGTTTGATCCGCTTTCTAGTTTCGCGTTGCCGAATCTTAAATTTCCTCGATGAGGGGCGGAGTCATTGGCCCAGTTGGCATAGTACTGCCAAACTTCCAGAGCGGGATCCCGTACCAGATAATTACCGTTCTTCAAGCCAGGCTCTCCCGCCCCATCGATGTTGTCGGTGACTTCGTGGTCGTTGAAGAGGGTCATCATGGGCACGTCGCGCAGGTATCGATTGAGCGATTGCCCGCGATTCAGGTAGAGTTTGTAGTTGTTTTCCAGTCCGGTTTTGTCGCCGTTCAATGTCTCTTCATAGGTGTAGTCGCCATTGATGATGTGAAATGATACCTTGTCCCGGTGCTTTTCCCAAAGCGTATTGAAGACGGGAGGATTGGCATAGATTCCATAGGTATTCTCGGGTGACCGCTGGCGTTGGCAGGCTCCGATTGAGAAGCTAAAGTTAAAGCGACCGTCTGGGTTGTACGGATGGGCGAAACTGGTTTCATCAGGGAGTGTCTGAAAGGATGGCCAAGGCTGGTTAACGCTAGCCCGGATGTCTACGATTTCGCCGCGCAGTTGAACGGCGTAGTAGTAGCGGGTGTTGGGTTGGAGCTGGTTGATTTCGATCCATCCTGTAAAATCGTGCTTGGACTGGGTCTCCCCAGAGTAACGGATCGCGGAGTCGAAAGGAAGCTGTTCGCTGATAAGGATATCGAAGGGCATCGCTTCCTGAGAGCGTATCCATATTTTAACGGATGATTCAGTAACTCCTCCGAGGATGGGTCCATGGGTGATGCCCAGACTCTGGTAAGGGACTACGTGATTGGCGACGGGATCAGGCCAAGATGGGACTTGGGCGGGTGACAATTGAAGTATTAGGAATGAGGAAGTAAGAATTGCGATTCGGACAATGCCGATTCTAGTCCTGGCGTTTTGTATAGGAGCTTGCGGTTCGCCTTTTAGTTGTGGAGAAATGAGGTGGGTTTTCATTTTGCTGGAATGCGGTTTAGCGTATAGTAAGCGGAAGGGTGGAGGAGAGGGAGCCCGTCTTCGTTGGTGACTCCCTCTGCGTGAAGCTCATGGACAAAGTGAGGTCTCAAGCCATCAATCTTTAGATAAACGGACATTCCATCATCGCTGGGCTTGGCCTCAATGATTGGATTGTCTTTTTTCTCCCATTCGTCCGATCCATAGGCGCTTGAGTAAAGGTAAGTGTAACTATGCATTCGATACGATTTCGGGTTGGAGGCAGTCTTCGGATCCACTGGCTCGGTGAAAACAAGCTCGAAGCCTTCCGGTTTTGCCCGCATCTCTTTGATTTCGAAGGGCATTTTCCCATTCCAGCGGACTCGGACGAGGCCATAGGCTCGATTGCCGAGAGATGACCACCCACGGTTGGTCATTCCAACGTAAAGGCTGCCTTGAGGACTGAAGGCTAATCGAAATACGGCGGAGGGAAAATGGTCGAGAAAGCGAAAACAAGCCCCTTGGTACTCGCCTTCGACCTTTTCTAAAAAAACACGGTTCACTTCGACGTTGGTGAATTCGCCCACAAGAAGTTGTCCATCGAAGGGCCCGAATGCGCCGTTTTGGTCTATGACTTGAATGTCAGTCGCGCTACGGCCGACTTTGTTGTAGGGTAGCCAGACAGCGGGTGGCACGAGTTCGGGCAGTCGAGCTAAGGCTTCGGGATAAAGCACTTTTTCGGGAATTTCCTGGGATAGGCGCAGGAGCGAGTTTTCCAGTTCTTGCGATGCCAAGCCACTGGGGTTGCCATAGAAAGTACCGGTGCGGAGGTGGTGAATCGGTGTGGCGGGCATCCAGGTGCCCTGCTGATCAGCGTAAAACATATCCCCTTCGATGTTGACGCCCATTCCGGATGGAGAACGCATACCTGCGGCCCGCCCCAATACTGAACCATCGGTGTTCAGTGTAAGGCCCCAGCCGCGCCAGGGAGCGTCGTTGTCGGCATGGTCACCCATGTCTATATTCGTAGTGATCCAGAGTTGGCCCTTTCCGTCTCGTTCAGGTCCGTAGGTATATCCATGATACGCGCCCGAGACGCTCCACCCGGAACCTGCACTGAAGTATTCGTCGGCAATGTCGTCGCCGTTTGTATCTCGAAGTCGCGTGACTTCGGTTCGTTGGGCGACAAGAAAACTGCCATCTTCCTCAATAATCCCCAAGGGCTCATGCAGACCAGAGGCAAATTGTTTGTAGCTTACCTTTTCTTTTGAATCGGACTCAGTCCCTTCGATGATCCAAACTTCGCCTTTGCGAATGGCGACGGCCAGGCGTCCGTCTGAAGTCCAAGTCATGCCACTAATTTCCAGGGCCAATCCGTCGGCCGGTTTCCATTCTGTAGATCGAGGAGCGTTGGGCGAAGTTGCGGTGAGAATCTCGAACCTGTCGTAGTACTCATCGGCTTGAGTTCCTGAGATCGTCCCTATTAGTAGTAATACCGCTCTTACCATTGGTAATGAAATTTCCGGGATAGGGGATCGGAAGTGTTTATTTCCATAACCTGAACGCCTTGGGGGTGGTGTAGGCGGGGATCGTTCAATTGTGTTTCTTGCGTATAGCGTATCGTTCGATGGAAAGATACGGCGCCCTCTGGCGAAGTTACTGGCTGTAAGCGCTCATAGACTTCCGCTCCCAGTAGTTCAGAGACAAATTCGGGAACCCCCGCTTCGTCCAGTCGGTAGCCTTGATAGCGGGAAACTCCTGGGTCCAGACTGTCTGGCCACAGCACGATGTTCTCTCCCAGAGGCGCCTCGAATTCGGGAAACCGAGAGAACCACGTTCGATAGGCGTCGAAGAAACGGCCTTTCCACATCATCGCGGGCCGTCCTGTTTTCCCATCAATGGCATAGTGGATTTTCTCTGGAAAGCCAACCAGTAGGGCATGTGTGCCAACCCCTTCAAGAAAGGATCGCTGTACAACGGGTCGAGTGGTCGGGACGACTTCGTAATCAGAAGTGTTTAGGTCTGGAAATCCTTCGGGTACTCCTGCCCCGTAATTAGAAAATGAATAGATGGCCTCAATCTGAGCTCGTGGGTCGCCACCTAGTACTTCCTGATTTGAAGCAATGCCATTGGGCCAGAAGGAAGGCATCAGCGTATTGGATCGATAGGCTTCTGGATCGATGAGGTAATCGTAAAGCCAATCGATCGTTAGCCGTCGATGCATTTGGCTTAAGTCTATGGCTTCAATTCCCAAAGAACGCCTTTCTCCCCAGCCATGGCAGGTGATGCAGTTCAGGCCGCCTTGCGTTCCCAATAATTTACGACCCTGTTCTAGATTGGAGTTCGTCAATGCGCGATGGGGCTTGATGCGGTCTTCAGCGATCAAGTGCTTGGCAAGTCGATCTACGATTGGGCCAAAGTCCGGCATTTGCACATTGAGATAAGGTCGGACGGGTTTCCTTCCTTTGATTGCTTCATCGAGCCAATCGGATTGGAACTTGCGTCCCGCATCCGTGAGGGGTGGAGGATATCGTCCCGTGTCTCCGAGATCAGGGTTGCCCGTGAAGTAGAGCTTTCGTGCGGTATCGGGTCCTCCGATACCATTGCGGTCGTGGCAGGCAACGCAGTTGAGGGATTCTAAAAACGTACGGGAAGTCGCTTCTGTCGTTCCCCTAGAAAGAAAAAGATCGATCGACTCTTGTTGGGCAGCGCTAAGATTGTACTTGGGGTGATCCTCAGGCGGTCGAGAGTAGGGAGTGATCTGAGGAATGGTCGGCAATTGTGGAAGCTCTGTAAACAAAGCGTCGTGGCAAGCAGCGCAATTCTTGGAAACCACAATGTCCTTACCCGCTTGCGCCAGAGAAGCGTCGACTTTAAGCGGCTGCAGTTTTGGGTAGTCGGTTGAGTCACCATTGGCATAGCCTAAGAGGTAGGCCGCCAGATCGCCTGGGTCTTCTCGCTCCAGTGTGAATTGAGGCATACGACCATGGGGGGAGGAGTCATGCGGTTTATTGAGATAGGCCGAAAGGGAATGGATGTCGTATTTTTCTGATAGGTTGGGGAAAGGGATATGGGGATAAGTAAATGAGTTCGAATTGTACGATCCTTCACTTGGGTTAAAGTCGGGATCCGGTGCATGGCAGGAAACGCATCCGATATTATGATACAGTTCTATACCACGAGTTGCGTTTACGAATTTGAAGGCCTTAGGGGTTTTCTTATTCAGTTCAAGAGAGGCGAGAAAGTGAATGACGGCCTCTGTTTCCGATTTGCTTAGATGCATCTGAGGCATTGTCGCACCCGGCTTGGAGTGGGGAGGATTCAAGAGAAATTCCTGAATCCAGTCCGTGGCTACTCGATTCGTTATACCGTTCAGCATAGGGCCTCTTCGGTCTGGAAGCCCGGTCGGATGGTTGTGGCAATTCACGCATCCGAGTTCGTTGAACAGCAAGCGTCCCCCCTCTACAGAGGGTGAATCAGAGTAGAAGCGCTCGTAGCCGATGACCAGTGGTTGAGCATGGGCGTTTGCCTGGGAGAGACAAGCTGCAAGCAGAGTCGCGAGGAGTAGATCGATTATGCGGTTGCAGCGAGGCATTCCTCTATGTAGCTACGCGACTTGTTTATAGCGGCTGTGATTTCCGGGACAGTGGGCAAAATAGGGATCCCGCGGGGCACCGGGTGCATGAAGATCTCCGCCAATCCAGTGAATTGGATATCTCTCAATGCCGCAACAATTAGCCGGTAGTCCAGCCCTCCTCCGTATCCGGGTAATTGTTGCATTTCGATTTCCTTTGGCATCTTTTTGAATATGCCTTCCGAGTGCTCTTGAAAATAGATGAAGGGGATATTCTCGTTTCCGAGATCACGGATTAGAGTAGGGATTTCGTCTTCGAATAGATGCAGATGGTGGGGGGCGAAGGCGATTCCTAGATTGGGGCTCTCATTAAATTCGGCAAAATATTGCAAGGAGTCCGGATGGAAGAGCAGTTGGTTGCTATGGTTCTCGAGAGCGATGGTGATTCCGGTTTCTTCGGCCCTTGCGACGTGCGGTTTCATGACTTCCAGCATCTTCTTCACTTGGACTTTCGCCGCAGCGCCTTGTGGGTTTTTGTCTGGGTATCGGCCCGATCCCGTGACGATGATCTTGCCACCATATTGCTGAAGCCAAACCATTTCCTCCTGCAAGCCCTGTGGACCTAGTGGGTAGCAAGTCGATACGCTGATCTGGGCGTTGTGTTTTTCCAAAAGTCGGTGGCAGGCATTCTCACCCATTGCTTCGATTTGCTCTCGCTGGTTGCCGTGCTTGCGTCTCCAAATATCGATTGACTGGCAGCCAGCCTTGGCAATTTCCGGCAGTATGAGATCGAGATCCATCTCTCCGTACATGGCCGAGGAAAGCACGTAGTTTAGGGCAAGCGGGTCGTTGCGGATCGCTTCGAGAAGACTCGAAAAGAGAATCGATCCAGCTATCGTTTTACAGGCATGTCGGCGGTTCATGTTCGAGGGTTATCGGATTGTCTGGGAAAAAGAGTTTAGGGAAGCTGTGTAAGATCAGTCGAAGTCGCGGTCGTGCGGGTGGAATTATTTTTGGGTGGTCTCGAACGAAAAATGGGGTTCGGTCCGAATTCGATTTCATAGCATAATACTGAGCAGGAATAGATAATCACTCAAGCATTCAAATGCCTATCGGTCTCCTGTTGTGACCTCACCCGTCTTTTTATCTCTCCAGGTGTATTCGTGAGGATTAAAATCGAATTGTGTGTAGGACTTGGCTTCGGGAGCGAAACTAGCGGGCACCTCAGATGAAAGTCGTTTGAGGACCTCTGTAAGGGCGGGGTTGCCAATCTGATTGTCCCATTCGTTGGGATCCGCGTAAAGATCGTATAGCTCTTCGGAACCGTCACTATATTTGATATATCGATACTGCGCACTTCTAATGGATACGTGCTTCGATTCGTGCACCGTAATAACGCTACGTGTTCGTCTTTTTTCAGGATCGAGCAACCAAGGCTTAAGGCTGATCCCATCAAGTGGCTGATTTTCAAGCGCGGTCAGTTGGCAAAACTCGATTAGAGTGGGAAAGAGATCTAGCAAACTAGCTGGTTGGGGACAAATTTGGCCCGGCCTGCCAGCACCGGGTGTAACGACTACGAGGGGAACGCGTGTGGACTCCTCCCAGAGCGTGCGCTTGTGCCAGTGTTGTTTTTCACCTAGGTGCCATCCGTGGTCGGACCATAGCACGATGATTGTATTGTCCGAATGGGGACTGGACTCAAGTGCATCGAGCAATCTGCCGAGCTGGGCATCCATGAAGCTGATACTTGCCAGGTAGTGCTGTATGGCTGATGGCCATTTGCCCGCGTCACGAGTCTTTTTCATGTCTACATATTTCCTGAGGGCGAGTTGCTTCCCTGCCTCGGGAACGTCTTCAAGGTCCTCAGGGAGATCGGGAGGAACTCGGATCTGATCCAATGGGTAGAGGTCCAGATACGTTTTTGGAAAATACCAGGGCATGTGTGGCCGAAAGAAGCCACAGGCGAGAAAGAATGGATCACCCTCGTGGTTTTCGAGAAAATCGATTCCGTATTGGGCCGCTCGAGCGTCATCGAACTCCGACTCAGGTTTGTCGAGCCCGGCCCAGTCCACTTCGTCTGAATAGAGTGCAATCCCGGAAAAAGGGAAGTCTTCGGGCTTTTTCTGGTCCATCAAATAGGGGAACAAATCGCGACGAGGGCGAGCGAACGCGTCATCATGAAAGTCGAGTCTCTGAAAGTGATCCCAGGATTCAGGCGGATTGTTTCCGGCCGTGTGGTGAAAAATTTTCCCAGCGCCGACGACGGTGTAGCCATTGCTCCGAAAATGGGCGGGAATGGTGACAAGATCGGGAATATTTGGTTTCCACCAATGGCGATTGTTGTAGATTCCAGACGTTGTTGGTAGTTGACCACTAAGGACGGCAACGCGGCTAGGGCAGCATACCGGGGAAGCGGTGTGAGCATTGGTAAATGCAGTCCCCATCTTGGCAAGTCGATCTAGGTGGGGTGTTTTCACTTCTCC
>Ga0181560_10002822_pt1 | contig 16111 bp, 14 predicted proteins | sample 011ome_20_FD_133751 | JGI IMG/M metagenome (GOLD analysis project Ga0181560, IMG submission 133751) | Coastal salt marsh microbial communities from the Groves Creek Marsh, Skidaway Island, Georgia - 011509CT metaG (megahit assembly) | ecosystem: Environmental > Aquatic > Marine > Intertidal...
GCTTTGTCCGAAAGGGCGTGTGGGTTCAAATCCCACCTCCGGCACCATCTGAATTACTTGTTTTGCCAGGCGGGGGCCACACCATCCGAGGCATGCCCCACTACGTGCACCCTCATGTCGTTGGTGCTCCCGGGAACCCCCGGAGGAGAACCGGAGATCACGACGACTTTATCGCCGTCTTGTGCCAGTCCCTGGCTCAACAAATAGTCATCCACCTGGTGGTACATCTCATCGGTGTGCTTCACACGCTCGACTAAGCACGACTTGATACCCCAGGTGAGAGCCATTCGACGACGAATTGCCTCATCAGGCGTGAACGCGAGCATCGGAATCAGCGAGCGAAGGCGAGACATTCGCCTGGCGGAATCTCCCGATTCGGTAAAGATGCAGATGAATTTCGCCTCGACAAATTCGGCGACTTCCACCGCTGCCAAGGTGATGGCACCACCTTGGGTGCGGGGCTTCGTCCCCAATGGCGGGATACGGTCGGCACCGCGCTCCTCCGTCGACTCGAGAATGCGAGCCATGATCTGGACTGTCTCAATGGGATATTGTCCAACGCTCGTCTCGCCACTGAGCATGACCGCGTCGGCGCCGTCGAGAACCGCGTTCGCGACGTCGGACACCTCGGCGCGGGTAGGCACCGGGCTGGTAATCATCGACTCCAACATTTGGGTTGCCACAATCACCGGCTTGGCCCAGCGACGGGCAAATTCGACAGCCTTCTTCTGCACAATTGGGACCTGCTCAGGTGGCAACTCGACACCGAGGTCCCCACGGGCGACCATGATTCCGTCGAAGGCATCAACGATTTCTTCCAACGCGTCGACCGCCTGCGGTTTCTCAATCTTCGCAATCACCGGCTTCGAAATTCCCTCTTCAGCCATGATTTCTCTGACACGGTCAACATCGGAGGCGTTGCGGACAAAACTCAGCGCGATGTAATCAACGCCCAACTTGAGCGCCCAGCGCAGATCCTCTTCGTCCTTTTCCGAGAGCGCGGGCACAGACACCGCCACACCGGGAAGGTTGATGCCCTTGTTGTTGGACACCATGCCGCCAACAATGACCTTGGTGGTCACCGAGGTGGCATCCTTGGACACCACTTCGAGTCGGACCTTTCCGTCGTCCACCAGCAGCGTGTCCCCTGGTGCGACATCACCCACGAGTCCCTTATAGGTCGTGCCCACCAGGTTTTTAGTGCCCGGTGTGTCTTCGACTGTGATGGTGAACAGGTCTCCTGGTTCCAGGCGGTGGGGGCCATCAGCGAAGCGCTCGAGGCGGATTTTCGGCCCTTGCAGGTCGGCAAGAATACCCACCGGCAACCCGGTGTCCTTCGCTGCACGCTGCAAGTTGGCGAAGACTTCTTGGTGCACCTCGTAGCTTCCGTGGGACATGTTCAAGCGGGCGATAGTCACGCCCGCCTCGATGACCGCACGAATTTGCTCGTATGAACTGCAGGCGGGGCCCATGGTGGCGACAATTTTGGCGCGGCGCATAAATCTCCGAAGAACTAGAAGCGAGTGACGGCGGTACTAAGCCTAGATTGATATTGGCTGGTCGGAGGCACGAACCGGCGCAGGGAGGTCAGTATCTCCCTGGAGGAACCGGTCCACTTCTGACGCCACAGCACGACCTTCAGCGATAGCCCAGACGATGAGTGAGGCGCCTCGGCCTGCGTCCCCCGCCACGAACACTCCAGGAACCGACGTGGTGTAATCATCGGAGCGCTTGAGATTTCCCCGACCATCAAGACCCACGCCAATCTGGGACTGCAGATCCGTGTAATCGGGGCCGGTGTAACCCAACGACAGCAACACCAGGTCGGCGGGAATGACGTGTTCCGTGCCCGGCTTGGGGAAACGTCCGCCGTCGCGATACTCGGTTTCGGCAACCTTCAGCCCCGTCACTTCACCCGCTGCGTTGCCCACAAATTCAACGGTGGAGGCCAGGTAGACGCGCTCACCGCCCTCCTCGTGCGCGCTCTGAACCTCAAACACGGTGGGATCCATTGGCCACGGCTGGCTTTCGGGACGCTCTGAGGGCGGCTGGTAGCCGATGGCGAGGGTCGTCACGCTTGCAGCGTGTTGACGGTGCGCAGTGCCAATGCAGTCCGCACCCGTGTCACCGCCACCGAGGATGACGACGTGTTTACCTTCGGCAGTGATTTGGCCCTCCACGGAATCACCAGCCTGAACGCGGTTTGAGGGCACCAAGTAGTCCATGGCGTAGTGAATACCGAGCAGGTCTCGCCCGGGAATGGTGAGGTCGCGAGGCTTCGGAGCTCCGGTCGCTACCACCACAGCGTCGTAGCGCTCGATGAGTTCAGGCCAGGTAATGTCGACCCCAATGTTCACGCCGGCTCGGAACCGGGTTCCTTCCGCCTGCATTTGAGCAAGACGTTGGTCGAGGTGGTGTTTTTCCATCTTGAAATCGGGAATGCCGTAGCGCAACAGACCACCAATACGGTCATCACGCTCGAAAACGGCCACTGTGTGTCCAACGCGGGTGAGCTGCTGGGCGGCGGCGAGGCCGGCCGGACCACTGCCCACCACGGCCACGGTCTTGTCGGTCACTCTCGATGGAGGAAGGGGCGTTACCCAACCATTAGCCCAAGCTTGCTCGATAATCGACGCCTCAACCTGCTTAATCGTGACCGACGGCTGGTTGATTCCCAACACGCAAGCGGATTCGCAGGGAGCGGGGCAAAGCTTCCCGGTGAACTCTGGAAAGTTGTTGGTTTCGTGCAAACGCTCGATGGCTGCCCGACCGTCGCCCTTGCGCACCAAATCGTTCCATTCGGGAATGAGGTTCCCCAGAGGGCATCCGTGGTGGCAGAACGGCACCCCGCAGTCCATACAACGCCCAGCCTGGCGCTTGAGAACTTCGGGGTCGCGAGGGCCATAGACCTCTCGCCAGTCACCAATACGAACCTCAACCGGGCGGCGAGACGGAAGCTCTCGCTGCGTGACCTCTAGGAATCCGCGTGGGTTAGCCACCGGTCACCTCCAAGATTCGGGACCATACTTCCTCACCATCCGGGTCCAGGCCTTGAGCAAGCGCCTCGTCGCGGGTGTTGAGGACAGCCTTGTAGTCGCGGGGAGTGACCATGACGAAATCATCCAGTGCAGCATCTCCCAGCTCAATGAGCCGCGCAGCGAGCGGCGAATCCGTCTCCTCGAGGTGGCGTATCAATAGAACGCGCACGATTTCGCGGCCTGACGAGTCGAGCGGACTGAGTTCGATCTCGCCGCTGGAGAGAGCTTCGCGATTGACCCTCTCCGAGCGAAGCCGGTAAATATAGGCCGTACCACCAGACATTCCCGCTGCCACGTTTCTCCCCGTTTCGCCGAGTATGACGGCGAGACCACCGGTCATGTACTCGAGAGCGTGATCACCCGCACCCTCCACGACCGCCGTCGCTCCAGAGTTGCGCACGAGGAACCTTTCGCCCACTACACCGCTGATGAACATCGTGCCGGAGGTCGCGCCATAACCGATGACGTTGCCTGCGATGACGTTTCGTTCGGGCGCGTAGACACTTCCCTCGGCGGGCTTGATCACGATTTGCCCACCGGAAAGACCCTTGCCCACATAGTCGTTGGCGTCTCCAAACAGTCGCAAAGTGATTCCACCAGGCATGAAGGCTCCGAGGGATTGACCAGCCGTCCCTCGAAGGGTGATGTCGATTGTGCCGCTCGCGAGCCCATCTTCTCCGTAACCCAGGGTCACATCGTTACCCAGCATCGTCCCCACCGCACGCTCGGTGTTCCGGATGGGAAGGTCGACCGATACGGGCTGGCCGGTTTCAAGTGCAGGTTTCACTAACTCACGCAGTTGGTTGTCAAAGTGCTCGGCCAGCTCGTGGTCCTGGCCTTCCGCCTGGCGGATGGCTACACCCGGTCGAAGCGCCTCGGTGGAGAGGATGGGCTCTAATTCGAGGCCCTCTGACTTCCAGTGGGTCACAGCCTTATCCACATCGAGCAAGTGTGCCTGACCGATTGCTTCGTCGAGACTGCGGAAACCGAGTTGGGCAAGGTATTCGCGCACCTCTTCCGCGATGTACTCAAAGAAGGTCTGCACAAACTCGGGCTGACCGGTGAAGCGCTTGCGCAGCTCCGGGTTTTGGGTTGCCACACCCACCGGGCAGGTGTCGAGGTGACACACTCTCATCAAAATGCAGCCGGAGACCACCATCGGGGCGGTCGCAAATCCATAGCCTTCTGCCCCCAGCAGCGCTGCAATGATGACGTCACGACCGGTCTTCATTTGACCGTCCACGTGCAGACTCACCCGGCCACGCATGTTGTTGAGCATGAGCGTCTGCTGCGCCTCGGCAAGACCGATCTCCCATGGGGTACCCGCGTGCTTCAGAGAGTTCAGCGGGCTGGCTCCAGTGCCACCGTCGTGTCCAGAGACCAAGATCACGTCCGCCTTCGCCTTGGCCACACCTGCCGCGACCGCGCCAATCCCCGACTGGCTGACGAGCTTCACGTGAATATTGGCGGCCGGGTTGGCTCGCTTGAGATCAAAGATGAGTTGCTTGAGGTCTTCAATCGAGTAGATGTCGTGATGGGGTGGCGGAGAAATGAGCCCGACACCGGGCGTGCCGTGGCGCAGGCGCGCTATCCAGGGATAGACCTTGTTTGCCGGTAACTGCCCACCTTCTCCGGGCTTTGCTCCCTGGGCCATTTTGATTTGAATATCGGTCGCGTGGGTTAGATACAGGCTGGTCACGCCAAACCGGCCCGAGGCAACTTGCTTGATCCGGCTGCGGGTCTCAGGGTTCAGAAGCCTCTCGGGCGACTCTCCCCCCTCCCCGGTGTTGCTTAACCCACCAATCCGGTTCATCGCGATCGCCAGGGTTTCGTGCATCTCCGGGCTGATAGCGCCCATGCTCATCGCACCTGAGTTGAATCGCTTCAAAATCGACTCAACCGGCTCCACCTCATCGATAGAAATGGGGGTACGGTCTTCGGTGCGCAGGCGGAACAACCCACGTAACGTCATCAACTCTTCGGTCTGGTCATCGACAGTCTTCGTGTACTTGCGGAAGATGTCGAAGCGCTTTTGCCGAGTGGCGTGTTGCAGCAAGAACACTGTTTCGGGGTTGAACAAGTGAGGTGGGCCCTCGCGACGCCACTGGTACTCGCCGCCCACGGGGAGGCGTTCGTGCGGCTTTGCGTTTATTTCGGCGGGGTACGCCAACTCGTGGCGTTGGCGGTTTTCTTCCTCGATGATTTCCAGACCGACTCCACCAAGAATGCTCGTGGTGCCCGTGAAGTACTCGTCAATGAGCTCTTGAGATAGCCCGACCGCTTCAAATGCTTGCGCTCCGGCATAGCTGGCGACAGTGGAGATGCCCATCTTGCTCATGATTTTGAGCACACCTTTACCGAGGGCCGTGATGACGTTACGCACTGCCTTCTCGGGCTCGACGCCCACGATTTCACCATTTCTCGCGAGCTGCTCGACGGTCTCCATCGCCAAATAAGGGTTCAGTGCGGAGGCACCAAAACCAATGAGGAGCGCGGCGTGGTGAACCTCGCGAACATCACCGGCTTCCACCACCAACCCCACTCGCATTCGCTTGTGTCCACGAATTAGGTGGTGGTGGACCGCGGATAGCAGCAACAGTGACGGAATGGGCGCGAGGTCGACGGTGCTGTGTCGATCACTCAAAATGAGAAACCGCACCCCCTTGTCGACCGCGGCGTCCGCTTCGCGGCAGAGTTCATCGAGACGCTCTCGAAGTCCCTCGTGACCACGGTTGACGGCATAAAGACCCGAAAGAGTGTGTGATGCCGCCGAAGCATTGGGGTGCCTCAGGTGGCCGATTTTTGCCAACTCGTCGTTGTCGATGACAGGAAACTCGAGAACCACCTGACGCGCGTGGTCCCGACCCGCTTCCAACAGGTTGCCCTCTGGACCGAGACCGGTCGTCATCGAAGTCACCACTTGCTCGCGAATCGAATCCAGCGGAGGGTTCGTCACCTGGGCAAACTGCTGCGCGAAATAGTCAAACAGCAAGCGCGGTCGCTCCGAAATGGCGGCAATAGGGGTGTCGGATCCCATCGCGCCCAGTGGCTCCGTACCCGTTTGACCCATCGGGGTGAGCAGAATACGAACTTCTTCCTCGGTGTAGCCAAAGGTCCGTTGCCGACGATTAATGGACTGCGGGGTCGCAATAATGTGTTCGCGCTCAGGAAGCTTCTCCAGGTGGATTTCTGCTTCCCGCACCCACTCGCCCCACGGTTCCATGTTGGCAAGAGAGGACTTGAGTTCTTCAGCCTCGATGATTCGCCCTTCAACGGTGTCCGCGAGCAGCATCGAACCCGGTCGCAACCGTCCCTTGCGCACGACCGTCGCGGGGTCGACATCGAGCACGCCGATTTCACTTCCGAGAATGATGAGGCCATCACTAGTGATGACAAAGCGTCCCGGACGCAGGCCATTGCGGTCGAGGGTTGCTCCCACGAGTGATCCGTCGGTGAACACAAGCGCGGCCGGGCCATCCCACGGTTCCATCATTCGAGAGTGGTATTCGTAGAAGTCTTTTACGGCCGGGTCCATATCCAGCTGGTTTTCCCATGCTTCTGGGACGAGCATCATGATCGCGTGCGGCAGGGACCGCCCCGCCAGCTCCAACAGTTCCACGACCTCGTCGAGGGAAGCCGAGTCGCTCGCACCTTCCGTCACAATCGGGAACAGTGGACGCAGGTCACCTAAGACGGGGGATGACAGCTGAGACTGGCGGGCGTGCATCCAGTTGCGGTTTGCGCGAATGGTGTTGATTTCACCGTTATGGGCAAGGCGGCGGAACGGTTGAGCGAGAGGCCACGAGGGGAACGTGTTCGTCGAGTAACGCGAGTGAACGAGAGCCAGCGTTGATTCAAATCGCTCGTCAGAAAGGTCGGGGTAGAACGGCTCGAGTTGAAGCGTGGTGACCATACCCTTATAGACGATGGTCCGCGCCGAAAGGGAGGGAAAATAAATGCCCAGTTCGCGCTCCGCGCGCTTGCGCAGTCGGAACGTCAGTCGATCTAGGGCGATACCGCCAAGGCCGAGACCATCCTCGCCACGGGAGTGGGAGCGGACAAAGAGTTGCTCAAAACCGGGCATCGTCTCACGGGCGAGATCACCAATCTCTTCTTCGCGTGTGGGAACTACTCGCCAGCCCAGTACTTCGAGGTCTTCCTCACGAGCGATACCTTCCACCGAACGCTTTTCGGCGATGCGCTCCGCTGAGTCGGCGGAAAGAAACGCTATTCCGACTGCGTAACGACCTTTTTCCGGAAGTTCGAAGGAGACTTCCTCGCGGAAGAAGCGGTCGGGAATTTGGGTGATGATGCCCGCCCCATCGCCAGTACCCGCATCTGAGCCCACCGCACCACGGTGCTCTAGGTTGCGTAGAGCCCTCAGTGCACCGTCCACGATGTCGTGGCCCGGAGTGCCGCGCAGAGTAGCGACCATCGCAAGGCCACACGCGTCACGTTCATAGGCAGCGTTATACAGCCCGGTGGGCGCCGGAAATGCCGAATGGCGTTCGAAGGGACCCTTCATGGTCATCATCACCGTCCTCAGAGAGTTCGTCGGCGGGGACAACGTTGGCCCGGCGGTTAGGGGAAGCGCGCTACGAAGACGCTTTCGGGGTTCGAGGCCGGTCGCTTGTGGCGGCGGAAGCCTTCTTCTCACCCTCGTCTGACTCACGATCATCGAGCCAGTATCGGTCTTCGGATTCTATCGTAACCGGGGGCTCCCACTCTTTTCCAGGGTGATAAACGGATGGCTCCATACCGGGATGACGCTTTTTCTGGGCAACGAAGATGATCAGACCAATCACGACCCCCACAATTGACGCCCATTGGTTCGAGCGCAAGCCAAAAATGACCTCTGCGACGTCGAGGCGCAGGGTCTCCAGGAAAAACCGGCCCACGCCGTACCAGATGAGGTACACCCCAAACGCTCTCCCCCACTGCAGGGTGAAACGTTTCGTCAGAGAGATAATGACCATCGCCCCCAGCACGTTCCACCACATCTCGTAGAGAAAAGTGGGGTGAAAGAGGGTGTCAACGGGGAGCCCCACGGGAATGGCGCGGTTACCGGGGTCGATTTCCAGGCCCCACGGCAAGTTTGTCGGAGCTCCAAAGAGCTCTTGATTGAAGTAGTTTCCCATCCGGCCCACTCCCTGGGCAATCAGAAGACCGGGTGCCAGTGCGTCAGCAAAGGACCAGAAGCGAAGGCCAGCAATTCGCGCACCAATGAAGGCACCGATTCCACCACCGACCAGAGCGCCAAAGATGGCGAGGCCGCCCTCCCAGACGTAGAAAATGCGTAAGAGATCGGCCCCTGGGAAGAAATAGTCAGCCGGGTGGGTCACGACGTGAAACAGCCTGCCGCCGAGAATACCGAGGGGCACGGCCCACAACGCGATGTCGATGACCACCCAAGGCTCCGCGCCCCGAGCCGTGAGTCGACGATTGGTGAGCCATACCGCAATGGCAATACCGGTGAGAATGAACAGGGCGTAGGCGTTGATACTGAGATTCAGAGCGAACCAGTCGAGCCCCAAGCTGCGAAGCCAACTGCCGATGTTGAAAGACCGCCACTCGGCGGGTGGGCTAGGGAGACTAGCGAAATCCATTCACAATCCTTTTTTCACGCGGATATCGATTCAAGGCTACCGGCCAGCCTTAGGGCCGGTGTGCGAGAGAGTGAGCGAGACCCCGAAGCTCTTCCACTCCTCCGTTGTCGAGGGCCTTCACCAAAGCAGAGCCAACAATGGCGCCGTCAGCGTAACTCAACACGTCACTCACTTGCTCGGGTGTCGAGATTCCAAGCCCCACACAGATTCGCTGGGCCCCCTGCTCGCGCAGACGAGCCACCAGGCTCTTCGCTGCCTCATCGACATCATCGCGGGCGCCGGTGATGCCCATCGTCGAGACGGCATACACAAACCCCTCCGACGCTTCAGCGGCAGCCTTCAGACGAGCGTCACTAGACGACGGGGCTGCCAAGAAAACGCGCTCTGCCCCCAGTGCGCTCGACGCGTCCAACCACTCTGCCGCTTCGTCGGGAATGAGGTCAGGGGTAATCAGGCCGGTAGAACCCGCGTCGAGAAGATCGGTCGTGAACTTCACTACCCCGTATTGCAACACAGGATTCCAGTACGTCATCACCACCAACGGGGTGTCGTTACCTTCTGCAATTTGGCGGACAGCGCCGAAAGTGTCGCGCAGTTTAAAGCCGCCCTCGAGCGCCGTCTGTGTGGCCCGCGCGATCACCGGACCATCCATCACCGGATCGCTATAGGGAATACCGAGTTCGACAGCGTCAAAGCCTTCCTCAATCAGTATTCGAGCGGCTTCGATGCTGGTGGCGAGGGAGGGAAATCCGAGGGGCAGATACCCGATCAGAACTCCGCGGCCGTCTTCGCGGGCAGCGTCGATCCGCTGAGCGAGTGTTGTCCTGCTCACCGCTAGTTGCCTAAAAGGTTGAAATAGCGGCCCGCGGTTTCCATGTCTTTGTCACCGCGTCCACTGAGGTTCACCAGAATTGTCGCGTTCGGACCGAGTTCCTGGCCCAAAATCTCGGTGCCCGCTAGTGCGTGAGCGGTCTCAATCGCGGGAATAATGCCCTCGGTGTGCGACAAGCGCCGAAGAGACTGCATGGCCTGATCATCGGTGACGGCCCGGTACTCGGTGCGGCCGATGGACTGCAACCATGCGTGTTCGGGTCCCACACCTGGATAGTCGAGACCGGCCGAGATCGAGTGGGACTCGATGGTCTGCCCATCTTCATCCTGCAAAACAAGTGACTTGGCTCCGTGCAGCACCCCCGGCCGCCCTTTACCGAGCGTGGCAGCGTGATGCGGAGTGTCAATGCCGTCACCGCCAGCTTCGAATCCAACCAGTCGGACATCGGCGTCATCGAGGAATGCATGGAAAATCCCCATTGCATTAGAGCCACCGCCGATACATGCCGTCACCGCAGTGGGAAGCGCGCCCGTGAGCTCCAACATTTGCGCACGCGCTTCGGTTCCGATGACCGAGTGGAAATCGCGCACCATTGCCGGGAACGGGTGTGGCCCCGCCACGGTACCCAGGAGGTAGTGAGTCGTGTCGACATTGGCGACCCAGTCGCGCATCGCGTCATTGATCGCGTCTTTGAGGGTTCGAGACCCCGTCTTTACGGCAACCACGTCTGCGCCCAACAGTCTCATACGAGCCACGTTGAGCGCTTGACGTTCGGTGTCGACCTCGCCCATGTACACCACACAATCGAGCCCCAACAGCGCTGCTGCGGTGGCAGACGCAACGCCGTGCTGGCCTGCCCCGGTTTCCGCGATGATGCGCGACTTACCGATGCGCTTGGCGAGAAGCGCTTGGCCCAAGACGTTATTTATTTTGTGGCTACCCGTGTGGTTCAGATCCTCGCGTTTGAGGAAGATTCTGGCCCCACCGCAGAACTCCGAATAACGGGTCGCTTCCGTAATAATCGAGGGACGGCCCGTGTAGGTGCGGTGAAGCTGGTCAAGCTCACGCTGAAATTCGGGGTCGGACTTTGCGGCCGTGTAGGCGGCGTCCAACTCATCGAGCGCAGCAATCAACGATTCAGGGACAAACCGTCCACCGAATCCGCCGAAATACGGCCCTGTTTCTGTCTTCAGCGAGCTCATACGGCTACAAACTCTGCCACAGTCTGCTGAGGATTTGCGCCGGTCACCAGAGCCTCCCCTACCAACACCAGATCAGCGCCCTGGTCCCGATATTTCGCTACGTCGCCCGCGTCGGACACGGCTGACTCTGCTACCGCCACCACCCCCTCGGGAATGAGGGGTCGCAGACGGCCAAACAGGTCTTTGTCGAGGCTAAATGTGGCCAGGTCTCGCGCGTTGACTCCCACAATTCGGGCGCCAATCGAAAGTGCTCGGTGGAGTTCGTCTTCACTATGGGTCTCCACCAGCGCGCTCATGCCGTAGGAGTGAATTTCCTCTAGAAGCGAGGTCGCTAATTCGTCGGTCAGACAAGCCATGATGAGCAGTACCACATCGGCCCCGTACGCTCGGGCCTCAGCAACTTGATACGGAGTGGTCACGAAGTCTTTGCGCAGCACGGGAATTGAGACCGCGGCTGCGACGGCCTCAAGATCCGCCAATGAGCCACGGAATTGTCGCGATTCAGTGAGCACACTTATGGCGCTTGCGCCACCGGCCTCATACATTTTTGCCAGCTCGACCGGGTCAGGAATATCGGCTAGCGCACCCTTCGAAGGACTAGCTCGCTTAATTTCGGCAATAATCCCGTGCTGGCCGGGCGACATAGCCAGGGTGGTACCCGATTTCACGGGACGTTGAGCGAGAGCACGCTCTTTGACCGCCTCTATTGGCAGAGCTTTCTCGCGCTCGAGCGCATCGAGGTAGGCGCCCTCGACGAGACCCGCGAGCACCTAGTGTCCTTTGGGTTGGTACTTGGGTCCACGAACGCCGTAGCCCATGCCCGCGAGGATGGGGCCGAGAGCTACTCCCACCACCGTGACAGCGGTAAACACCCAGACAACGCTCCAGATACCGAGGAAGAAAAACAGGGTGACACCCGAGAGTCCGACCAGCATCACGATGACGGATGTCCATGCTGCAGGTGAGTGTCCGTGGCCGGGATCTGAACCGTTTGTCATTGCTCTCCTCGAAGTCGTAGGCCGCTAGTCTACCGGGCCGTGGGGTCTGACCCCTGCGAGAGTTCATCCCACGGATTACTCGGCGTGAGTTGGTAGGGGTCCTTCTGCCTGGCCAATCCAGGCCATGCCATCGTGGCCAGCCCACACAAACTAAGCGACACAATTGCCGTGCCCGCACACGCGATTCCGACCGGGTTCCAACTCCAGACGATGTCGTCCAAGCTAAACACCCCAAGGACCCCGCTCGCCGCTTCCGCCTGTGAAAGCACTGCCTGGGCACCACTAGCGAGCGATAGGACTGCGAGGATTCCCGCGCTGAGCCCCAGCAGGCCTATCAGACCCCCCACCACTCGACGTGGGCGAGGCGAGAGCACCAGGGTGAGCCCCCACCCGGCAGCCACCGCAAACACCACGCTGACCGAGCCTGGTGACACGTCCCCCCAACCGACCGACCCGGCGAGCCCGGTCGTGAGCTCAAAGGTGAGCCAGGGAAGTCCTAGCGCAAAAAGCGCCGAGACGAGGCCCAGTGCGGCGAAATAGTGGCGAAGACGCGACATGGCCTAATCGTGCTCGAGAGCATTCGCTGCCAAGACCGCCCGCAGTGGCGCGGCAGCTTTGTGTCGGGTTTCGTCATACTCGGTCGTGTCCACCGAATCGGCCACGATTCCTGCCCCCGCTTGGACGCTCGCGACGCCATCTCGCATCCAGACGGTCCGAATTGCAATGGCAAGATCCGCGTCTCCGCTGTGGGCGAAATACCCCACTACTCCCCCGTACACCCCGCGGCGATGGGGTTCAAGGTCGTCGATGATTTCCAACGCGCGCGGTTTCGGTGCGCCGCTGAGTGTCCCGGCCGGGAATGTCGCCCTGAACACATCAACACTGCTGTTGCCCTCGGCAAGGTCGCCTTCGACGCTGCTCACCAGGTGCATGATGTGGCTAAAGCGTTCAATTTGCATGAACTCCGTGACCTCGACAGACCCGGAACGACAAACCCGCGATAAGTCGTTGCGGGCAAGGTCAACAAGCATGAGGTGTTCGGCTTGCTCCTTGTGGTCACCCAGTAGCTCTTCGGCGGTGGCCACATCTTCTTCCGTGGTGCGACCGCGTGGCCGCGACCCCGCAATCGGATGGGAAAACACCAGGGAGTTTCGCACGGTGACGAGAGCTTCGGGCGATGAACCTACGACGTGGAATGCAACCCCGTTGGCATCTTGGCACTCGAGCAAGTACATGTAGGGGCTCGGGTTCAATGACCGCAGCACCCGATAGACCTCGAGCGGCGTGGCAGTGACGGCGACGTCAAATCGCTGGGAGAGAACAACCTGAAAGACGTCGCCATCGGTGATGTGATCTTTTGCCGCGGCCACCATCTGAAGAAAGTCCTCAGCACTCATGTTGGCGGCAACATCCACGTCAGACGGGTCGTGCCTGTGCGAGAGTGTCGACGCTGTGGGCTCTCGAAGCGCCCGATGAAGCGCCTCCACGCGGCTCACGGCGTGGGAGTAATCCTCTTCTGTGACAGAGTCCTGACGGTGAACGAGGGCTACAAGAATCACTTCTGAAGAATGGTGGTCAACAATCAATAAATCGCGTGTGAGCGCGAGGGAGAGCCGCGGAACAGGGTGAACCGCCTCGGGTGGACGGGGAAGTCTTTCGAGCTCCCTAACCGCGTCCCAGCCGATGTAACCCACAAGCCCCCCGAGAAACGGAGGGAGCCCTTCCGGATGGCCACTGTTCCACCGCGAGTTCAACACATCGAGGGCATCAAGAGTCGCCCGTGGCATCTCACCACCAAATGCTTCCTTCTCTGACATTCCCATATCGAGCCACAGTGCCGTGTCGTGGGCTTCGCTGAGAACACCGTGGGCGGACACTCCGATGAAGGAATACCGGGACCATTTTCCGGATTGATCGGCGGACTCCAACAAGAACGAACCCACTCCGCCCGATAGCTTCCGATAGAGGCCCATCGGCGTCTCACTATCGGCAAAGAGACGCCTCACCACGGGCGTTACCGAGTGCTCAGCGCCGTGCTGCAGAAAACCTTCGAGGGTCGTGTCGGTCATCACTCCGCACCCTCGAAACACGTTACGGCTCCGGTGTGACACGCGGGTCCCGTTTGTTCGACTTCCAATAAGAGCGTATCGCTGTCACAGTCCACAATGAGTTTCTTGGCCCACTGAACGTTCCCACTCGTGTCGCCCTTGCGCCAGTACTCTCCTCGAGAACGAGAGAAGTACGTGACACGGCCCTCTTCGATGGTCCGTCGAATAGCTTCCGCATCCATCCAAGCCAGCATCAACACCGCTCGAGTGTGTTCGTCTTGTGCGATAGCCGGGACCAACCCTGCCTCATTGAATCGGACACTGCCAAGGTCGCCGATGACGTCCACCGTGCTGCTCATCTCACTATCACCCCCGCCTCGGCTAATTCTTTCTTGACGTCAGCGATGGTGAAGGCACCCGTGTGGAACACCGAGGCGGCCAGTACGGCATCGGCGCCGGCCTCGACCGCGGGCGGAAAGTGCTCTAATGCTCCGGCCCCGCCCGACGCGATGAGCGGCACCGAAACCATCTGGCGAACGGTCGCAATCAACTCAGTGTCGAAACCGTTCTTGGTGCCATCAGCATCAATCGAATTCAACAGAATTTCCCCAGCACCTCGCTCCGTCACCTCTCGGGCCCAAGCGATGGCATCAATATCGGTCGTGGTGCGACCGCCGTGAGTCGTGACAATAAAACCCGACTGAGTCGCACTGGAGCGCTTGACGTCGAGGGAGAGCACCAGGACTTGAGATCCAAAATGGTGGGCGACTTCGTCGATGAGCTCGGGACGGGCGATAGCTGCAGAATTGACACCCACCTTGTCCGCACCGGTATGCAGCAGCGACCCCACATCGTCCACGCTGCGCACACCACCTCCCACCGTCAGCGGAATGAAGAGTGTCTCCGCGGTGCGGCGAACCAGGTCGAAAGTGGTGTCGCGACCCTCGACTGTGGCCGTGACGTCGAGAAAAGTCACCTCATCGGCTCCCTGTTCTCCATAGCGCGTCGCTAATTCCACAGGGTCGCCCTGATCAACGAGATCGAGGAAATTCACACCCTTCACTACCCGGCCCGAATCAACGTCCAGGCAGGGAATGACACGAACTGAGAGCGTCACTAAATCCTGGCCGCGTGAATGGACGAGACGAGGATGGCCCGAGCGCCCAAGGAGTACAAGCGGTCCATCACCTCGTGTTGGTCGGCTCGCGGAACCATTGCCCGAACAGCCACCCACTCAGGGTCTCGCAGGGGCGACACAGTGGGCGATTCTATTCCCGGTGAAATCGCTGTTGCCTGCTCCAACAGGGAAAGAGGAAGGTCATAGTCCATCAGCACATATTGACGCGCGACGAGGACACCTTGCAGGCGCTGCACCAGAGTCGACAGCCCCGAGGGCTTGCTGGAGCCGCTGATCAGGATTGCCTCGGACTCCAAAATCACAGGGCCAAAGATTTCTAGCCCTTGCGCTTGCAGGGTGCGTCCCGTCGACACCACATCGGCCACCGCATCAGCTACCCCTAAACGCACTGCCGATTCGACAGCGCCATCTAGTTTGACGATGGTGGCGTTGACACCGTGTTCTGCGAGGAAATTGCCGACCAGCGACGGATAACTGGTGGCCACTGTCTTTCCTTCCAAGTCAGCGAGTTCTCGAATCGTCGCCGGTGCCGCGAATCGGAAGGTCGAATAGCCAAAATCGAGGGCGTGGAGTTCCTTGGCAGGCGCTCCCGAGTCGAGCAGCAAGTCTCGCCCCGTAATGCCCACATCGAGGGCTCCAGAGCCGACGTAGGTAGCGATATCTCGGGGCCGAAGATAGTAAAACTCGACGTTGTTGCGGGTGTCCGGGACAATCAGCGCACGAGGGTCGGTCCGGCCGGTGTAGCCCGCTTCGACCAGCATTTCCACAGCCGCCTCCGACAGCGTGCCCTTATTCGGCACAGCAATCTTCAAAGGACTCTCACTCATAGGGCCTCATACACATCATCGAGACCCACATTTCGTGCCAGCATCAGCACTTGCAGGTGGTAGAGCAGTTGGGATATCTCCGTCGCCAGAGCCTGCGGGGTTTCGTGCTCCGCGGCCATCCACACCTCGGCGGCCTCTTCGACAATCTTCTTGCCTATTTCGTGCACACCGGCGTCCAATAGTTCGGCAGTGCGCGATCCTTCCGGGCGGGCACTGGCCGTGGCTACAAGTTCGCGGTAGAGCTCATCAAAAGTCTTCACCCGCCTAGGCTACCGGGCTGAACACCGACCCGAGTCAGTGAGTAGCAATGAGGTCAATCATAAAGATGAGGGTTTTACCGGAGAGGAAGTGACCCCCACCAGCCGGGCCGTACGCCATATGAGGGGGGCAAATCAGCTTACGTCGGCCGCCTACCTTCATCC
>Ga0181560_10002824_pt1 | contig 16108 bp, 15 predicted proteins | sample 011ome_20_FD_133751 | JGI IMG/M metagenome (GOLD analysis project Ga0181560, IMG submission 133751) | Coastal salt marsh microbial communities from the Groves Creek Marsh, Skidaway Island, Georgia - 011509CT metaG (megahit assembly) | ecosystem: Environmental > Aquatic > Marine > Intertidal...
TAATTTTGCGGATCGAGAAGATTCAATTGCAGTAATTGACTACATACAATCCCATAAGATTGAAGTTAATACAGTTGAAGTTTTAGAACATGATGTCTTTAAAAAGATTTATGATCTATCTCCAACAAGACAAGAACTAACTCAACATTTTGGATTTAAAGAAATAGAACCTGGAGATCCAGCGTTCTTTTATCTGCGAGGTAGAATGTTATCACACAAATTAGATAACTTTATGTATTCGCCAAGAGATCGAAGAGTTATTGTCCTAAATTTGGCGCCAAATGATAAAGTAATTGGATTCCAAACTAGAGCACTGAGTAAACATAAAAGCGCCAGATACTTGACCTATGATATTGAAAAAATATATCAAGAGATGAATAAAGAATTGAATGTTTCTGAAGATGAATTAATCAGTCTTAAAAAAATCTCAACATTATTTGGTGTATTAAAGGTCGATCTACAAAGAGAGGTCACTATGTTTGAAGGACCAATTGACGCGATGTTTATTCAAAATAGTATTGGACTTGCAACTGCCGGCCGAAGCACCGAAGAATTTGACCAGATTCCAACCATTAGATATATGTTCGATAATGACGATACTGGTAAAACTAAAATGATGCAAAAACTCAAGAGAGGTAAAAAGATCTTTATGTGGAGCAAATTCTTTGATGAGACCAAACTTGATATTAAGTGGGAAAAGTACCTACACAATATTGATAAAAATGAAAGGGATAAATATCCTAGAGAAATAGGTGATTTAAATGATATGGTTCGAGTTGCATATTATCTAAAAGATAAATGCATTTCAAATCTATCTAAGTATTTTAGTGATTCACAACTTGATGCGTATTATCTATGAAAAATATAAGTATTAACCAAATGATTGATCAAGAATTTGATGAATTTGAACAAGATCACAACAAAAGAAAGAACATTAGAGAGTTTATAAACTTTAAAAGTCCTATATTTGATTATTCTGAAAAGAAGTTCGAAGTGTATGACGTAAAGTTTAAAAAGAAACTTACCACGAGTGTTTATATAAAGAATAATAATAAGAACCAACTCTTCTAAAAAAGAATACATGTCAGATTTAAAAGAAAAAATACTTAAATTAGATGAGTATTTAGCAGCACAGCGTCTTGAGTGGACCGAAAAAATCAAACAACTTACAGAAGATTTAAAAAAAGGATCCAATCTGGAAGAAGTTAGCTCTTATACATTAAGTTATCGTCAAATTTTAGTTGAACAATTGGCGTCGATGTCAAATCGAATTCGCGGCCAAAAGTCAACAGTTGACCAGAAATACAAACAAAAATGGTTAGAATATTATAACTACGATTATAAGCTAACCGACAAACAGCGAGAAAAATTTGTAGAAGCAGATCTATCAGATGATAAACACCTGTTAGAGCTTCTAGAAACGCAGAAGTCTTTTATTGAGGCCTCTGTAAAAACTCTTGATAATATGGGCTTTGCAATAAAGAATCGCCTCGATATGTCAAGAATCTAAAAAAAGAGTAGTATGACTTTTGATACTAACTTTAACCGACGACAATCAATTTTTAAGAATTGATGAAGCTACAGAATTAGAACTGGAGCAGGTTAAAATATCTTTAACTAAAAGAATTGAAAGTTGGAGATTTAACCCGCTTGTTAAGCGTGGAGTTTGGGATGGATATGTTACTTATATTAAAGATGACAAATGGATTCCAGCCGGCTTATGGAAGTATGTAATTAATGTCTGTAAAGAATACAATTTTGAAGTGCAGGTCAATGGAATCAGAAGATTAATTGACCCAGATATTTCTGCAGAAGCATTTGAAAAATGGGCACTTGATTTTTTTGAAGGATCTGAGATCACACCTAGAGATTATCAGATAGATACAGCATACAATATATTAAAATTTAGAAAGTGTCTTGCAGAGCTTGCAACAAGTGCTGGTAAGACCTTAATATCTTTCCTAACAATAGCTTACATGCTTGAAAAAAAGAAGGCTGAGCGCATTCTTTTTATTGTACCCAATGTTTCGTTGGTGTTACAGGCCCACGAAGATTTTCATGACTATAACTACATGAATAGAATTGATCTTAGAATTCAACAAATCTTTGCTGGTCAAAAAATTAAAAGTAATAAGAACATTGTGATTGGTACTTATCAATCCTTAATTAAAAAATCAGTCGAATACTTTGAGCAATTTGATGCAGTTATTGTGGACGAAACCCACAAGGCTAAATCAGCTTCAATCAAAACAATCTTACAAAAGTGTACTAAAGCCCAATATAGATATGGTCTTTCTGGTACAATTCCAAAGGATGGCACCCTAGATAAATTGACATTAATGAGTCAAACTGGTCCAGTGATTAGTGAAGTAAAGGCAAGTTTCTTACAGGATCAAGGTCATATTGCAAAATGTGTAGTTAAAGTTATCGAAATGAATTATGCTACTGATTCACAAAGACTGGCCTTTCAAGAATTGGCTCAAAATAAATATGATAGTAAAGATGTATTTCAGCTGGAACAAAATTTCATCATTAATAGTGAAGGGCGTTTGGATTTTATCGCTAGCGTTATTTCCAGAGTACCCAGAAACTCCCTTGTACTTTTTCACCGTATTGAACATGGTAAAAAGTTATATGAAAAACTTAGGCAAGAAAGTAGCAAGAGGGTATACTATGTTGATGGAGGAACTGACAAAGATATTAGAGAAGAATACAAAAAGAAGATGGAAGCTGGCGAAGAAGTTGTAATTGTCGCTTCGTATGGTACATTCTCAACAGGTATTTCAATTAAAAAGATTCACAACATTTTCTTCACGGAATCATTTAAGAGCGAGATAATTATTCGCCAATCTATTGGTAGAGGTTTACGTCAACATGAGTCCAAAGATAAAGTTTTAATCGTCGATTTCGTAGATGATATTAGAACTGAGGAGTGGGATAATTATTTATATAAGCATGGAAAAGCCAGACAGGCAATATATCGCCAAGAGAAGTTTGATTATAATATTAAAAGAGTAAATTTTGAGTAAGATATATAAAGTACATGTAAAAACTAAATAAATTTATTTAACAATGGCAGAAATTAATAAAATCAAATCATTTAAATCATTCTCTGAAGTGATTGCTCAAGAAAAGGCAATCAAAGAGGCAGAACTTAATGTATCAAAAAGACAGGAATTAACAAATAAAATTGCAGCTCTTTTAGATGAAATGAATATCACATCATTTGAAGATTTAGATGAAGAAGTAAAGAAAGAATTTATCACTAAAGCATTTGGTGAAGTTTCTGAAGATCAAGCTGAAGATATTGAAGCTGAAATTAACAAAGAAGGAGAGCCAGAAAACGTTGAAAAAGACCTTGAATTAGAGGACGAAGGAGACGCTGAAGGCGAAGAAATCGCTGAAGGTAACGCATTTATCTACGCTGCTGCAAAAGCAAGACAAGAAGGTAAAGACGAATTTGAATTCAACGGTAAAACATATAAAGTAACTTTAAAGAAGGACACAGGCTTAAAAGAGTCTGAGGAGATCAATGAAGGCAAAAGAGAGAACGGTAAAGTCGTTACAGCTTGGAAAAAATCAGGATTAACAGACTTAAATACTATTGCTAAAGTTTATGCTGATGCAATGGAAGATGCTAACTTCCACCAAGAGATGGTTACTTCTAAAGCAATTGGAGCAGCATCTAAATCCTCAAAAACAAATGTCGATGCATCAGATATTTCTGCTGCAGCAGGTTGGAGCGGATATGCTATTGCAAATGGAACAGTTCAATACTTAAATATGATTGGTGAAGAAGGTGCTGCATCTAAATTATTAGCTGCAATCACTAAATTTGATTTAAACGAATCTGCTGAGTTACCAATGTTTATTGAAGATACTTTAGTTACTGAAGCAAAGTATGACAAGAAGAAACTTCTAAAAGCTATTAAGAATTTAGATGATGCAACAATTACAGTAAAAGGTAAAGAATACATTATCTATAATCCAGATAATAATAACGATGAAAACACCGCGATGTGGGGTGCTCTAACGATCGTTGCATTAGATCAGGATGGAGAAGAGCACTCATTCGAATACTCTGAAATCGAAGGATTTTCAGAATCAGTAGTTATTGAAGCAGCTGATGATTTCGCAGGTTGGATCGCATTCTTTAATGGTAAAAAGTTAGAGATCACAAAGGACGAAGCTAAAGACCTATGGGGTGCAAAGCAACTAGCAATTAAAAAGTTAAATGTACCAAAATCAAAGCAAGGTTTATTAGCCATTGCACCAGCAGTTGAAGAATCAGTAGTTACTGAAGCTGAAGTTGACATTTACGACGAGGTTGGTGGTCTAATTGAAGATCTATACTCAAAGCTAAATGATCTAGCTGAAGAAACAACTGACTCAACTTGGAGAAAAGCCATTCAAAGCATTATTAAAAACGTTGAAATGGTTGAAAATAACCTTGGTAAAGCATCTAGCAAACTAGGTATTGTTCCAGTTCGTGAGTCTGAAGAAATGGACGAAGCTTCAGTAGTTAATGAAGCTGAAGTAAAATCAGATGATGAATTTAAAGAATACGCGTTCACAGTACTTCAAAAAGCATTTGGCAAAGATTTTGACGAGGCTAAAGCACAAGAGGTTGTTGATGGTATCTTAGGTAAAGTTGATGGAGATTACGGCGCAGCTGTTGGTATGTTAACCGCATCATTAAGCGAATCAGTTTCTGAAAAGAAAGCTGACGGTACAATCTCTGATGACGAAGACGAAAGAAGAGAAGAGCTAATGTCACAAGTTGAAGTTTCAATTGATGATTTATTAGCAATGATTAAGAAGGAAGCTAATGACATTGGAGGATCTTTCAGATCTCCTGGTATTATGTATGACGCTAAAAAGTTAATCGAAGATAAGATTAAAAAATTTAAATAAAAATAGAAAAAAGTTTGACCTGGATTTTTCCGGGTCAAGTCTTTTTATTATATTAGCATTATGAAACACGTAAAATTATTTGAACAATTCATTTTAGAAGCTTCTAGCTCAAAGAGAATTAAAGAGATTCAAGCCGAGTTGCAAGAAATCGAAAAAGAAATGGAAGAGGTCCAAGACGCTATGGATAGTGGCGATTGGGATAAAGATGAAGCCGAACTTCGTCTAAACGATTTAGATGGTAACAAACTAGATTTAGAATCTGAATTAGAAGATCTTAAAAAAGGAGATCAAGAGGCTGCTCAAAGGAAAATAACTCCTATTGTTTCTAAAACAATTGAAGCCATTTCATTGTTAGGTTCTCAATCTGTTAAATGGTCTACAAAATTACAGTATGCTTCTAAAGAAGAAAAAAGCCAACTGGAATATTTAATAAAAAGAGACCAAGATGAGGAAAAACAAGATCAGGTAAAGGCTGACAAGATGATCGCTAAATGTGATGCATTAATAGATAAAATGTCTCCAGATATGTTAGCTTTATATTCTTTTGCCAAAGAGGATTGGAGATCTATAAGCATGGAATTCACAAAAGCTGGTATGGCTTTACAAGGTATAAAAGAAGCTTGTGAAGACTATGAAAACGGCTGTAATGAGGTTAAAGATTACAAAAAAACATACGATACGGTCTTTCCTAACTATCAAAAGACACAAGCTCAATTAAGAGAACTTGCAAAAAAAGTTAACGTTAGAGTTTAATCATATTTAACAACTATGAAACACACTAAGTTATTCGAACAGTTTGTAAACGAAAAGTCTGATTACCAGATTTATCATAACCAATATTCATCAGCGGTCGATGCTGCATTAGAATATGTAAAATCCAAAGGCTATGAGGTTAATGATGACGATGTTTGGAATGAAATTTCAATTGGCCCAGCTAAGCCAAAAGAGGGTGTAACTAATAAAGCTAGTATCGGCTTAACAAAAGACGGCAAACCACAAAAGAAGATGTTACACATCCAAATCTATGGTATGAAAGACCGTTATGAATTAAATGCATACATTAACTAACTATGAAACACATAAAATTATTTGAGCAGTTCACCAATGAGGGAAAATCAGATGTCTTTCCAGAATATAATAATGGATTGGCAACAGGTGACCATAAATACATGAAAGCCATGAAAGCTCTTCTTTCTAAAATTAAAGGAATTTCAGAGTATGGTGACATGGACACAACTTCAATGGTTTACGTTAAATCTGCACCGGGTACTGCAGATATTGATTTAACTAAAGATATTCAAAAAGCACTTAAAGGGTTTGATGATAATTTAGATTTAAATAATATCATTAGCAATATTGGTAAACCTAGTCAGATTAGTCCTAATGACCAACAAAAAGGAATTGTTACTTATAGTATTCCTAAAAAAGTTGATTGGTGGACACTTAAAAGAGCAGCTAGTCCTGAAAAGCCAAGCACAGAAACCGAACTAACTACAGAAATTGTTAGTTCACTTTTAGATAAAATGGCTCAAGTTTCTACAACTCAAGACGAATTAGCAGATACTAATTGGACTTCATTAGAAGACTTTTTAGGAGCAGCTGAAGACCACATGTCTGCAACAAATTACAAAAAATTCTACAAAGAGGTTAAGAAAAAATACCCAAAAATGAAATAATGAAATACGTAAAATTATTTGAGCAATTTGTCAATGAAGCAGGTATTTTTAATACCTACAACATTATTGTTGGCTATGAGCTCGATAAGTTTATGGATGCATACAAGGAATTACACAAGGACAACCAGATCACATACGATAAAAAAGACGATGTTTCTTATGGCTACAGAAAAGGATCAAAGGAGGCACATTGGAAGTATGACCACGACACTGGTAAAATGCTCCACTCTGAAAAAGATAGCGATGTTCTTGGTCTAATTCATAATAAAAAAATGATTAAAAATAATCACCCTTGGTCAAAATGAAACACGTAAGATTATTTGAACAATTCTTAAATGAAGCAAAGATGAGTAAAGAACTTGAATTATTAATCGATGTTCTATCAAATCTTGAAGATGAATTCACTGAAGAAGAATTCATTGAATTTGGAATAAGTGAGGTTGAGCTCCCAGCTAATGTTATGATGGATATTTGGGACACATACTGGGATCTAGATGCTAGATTGCGTTTAAAATGGACCACAAAGGAATGGGCAGATTGGCTTAAAAAAGTACACAGCGTTAAATAAGATGAAACACGTAAGACTATTTGAGCAATTTGTTAATGAGCGTTTTGTAACAGACCGAGATATTGTTGGTTGGGAGAAAGATAATGGTAAATTGCCTTTTCCAGCCGAAGTTATTCAAGCTGCTAAAAAAATGAAGCATTATGGATTGGCTGATGAGAACAGATTGACATTTGCACATCTATGGTTTATATTTAATGATGGTTCTTGGACTAACATGGAGAAATTTGGACCAAATGTTAAGAAGTTTTACGGTTCAGATTTTTATGATTTATTTAACGGTGGATATGATAATTTATATATGAAGGCAAAGTATTATGCTTCAGAAATTATTTCATTCATTGAAGATAAAATTAATAACGATGAAGAGGTTGAACCGGCTTATTATGAAGCTAAAGAATACTTTAAAAACTTCGGTATGGATTACAACAGAAGCAGAGTATTTGATTCAACTGTAAAACACATCGAAGAGTGGCTTAAAAAGAATCATAAATAATGAAAAAATTACTTACATATCAACAATTTTTAGTTGAAAGATACGAGGCTCCAAAATCTGAATTGATTATGGAAGGTGGAGCAGCTGGACACATGTCGCACCCATTTGACGAAAAGGATTTGACATTTGGTGATTTTAAAAAAATCATTGAAATGGGATTAAGTGGTAACCTTCACTTTGAAGAGGAACCAACTGAAAAGACTGATGGTCAAAACGTATTTGCAACTGTACAAAACGGAGAGGTTAAATTTGCTCGTAATAAAACAGAGTTAAAGTATCCAATGGATCTTAAGACCTTTAAGCAAAAGTTTGATGGTCACCCAAGTAAAATGGTTGAAGAAACATTCCATTTTGCAGCAGAAGATTTAGCTAAAGCCCTTATCAAATTACCAGCTAAAGATTTAGAAGCATTTGATAATGGTAAGAATTTCATGAATATGGAATTGATCTACTCAAAGAACCCAAACGTTATTTATTATGACCGTGATGTTATTCAATTTCATGGTATTAAAAAGACTGACGGCGAAGGCAATATTATCGGAGAAGAAACCGGATATGCAAAAAGTATCGCAGCTGCTTTAGAAAAGGTTAAAGCAAACGTTGGTAGTACATTCACAATTATTCCACCACAAGTTATTAAATTAGGTAAAGATCTTAATTTTGATCAGAACAAAGCTAAATTCTTTAAGCAAGTTCAAGATCTACAGAATCGTTATAAGTTAACTGATGCTGATGAGGTTTCAATGTATCATGAAATGTGGTGGAGAGAACAAATTGATCAAAACTTTGGAGCACTTCCACAAGATATCAAAGAAGGTTTATTATTAAGATGGGCGTATGAGGATAAAAAGACCCTTAATATGAGATCGCTTGATAAAGAAGTTGGTAAAGAAGGAGCTGCAAAGATCAAAGAATTTGATAAGATCTCAGGCCAAAAGTATAAAGAAAATATCAGACCATTTGAGGACTTATTCCTAGAACTTGGATCTATTATTCTTAAGAATGCTAGCAATTTTGTTGCTGCAAACCCAAGTGCTGAAATGCAAAGATTACACAATCAAATCCGTACTGAGGCTGAAAAGATTCAAAAAGGAGGAGATGTTAAGCAAGTTGAAAAGGTAATGGCTGAATTGGATCGTTTAAACCGAATCGGTGGTATTGAATCAATCATCCCAACTGAAGGTATTGTATTCCGCTACAAAGGTAAAGTTATGAAATTAACCGGTACATTTGCGGCAATTAACCAATTGATGGGTATTATTAAATACGGCAGATAATTATAAAAGCAATATATATAAAATATGGCACTTAAAAAAATTAAAGAATACTTTCAAGAAACTAATATTAATACGTTTCAGAAATTATTAAGCAATAGAGTAATGGTGGTTGAAAAAGTTTCAGCCCCATCTTTTTATGTTCGCAGAGTTAATGACAAGTTTGAATTTTATAAGTCTTCAAACGGTGAGCCTTTAACAATTGTTGATCGTACAATTATGTCCCTATATGAAGTTGCCATTAAACATATTCAAAGTTTGGATCCAGCGTCTAAGGAGGCTCTTCCACATGATTTTAAATTTGGATTTGAGTATTTACCAGAAGAAAAAGTTTCCAGATATAGTTATAATAAAACCCCATACAATAATCTTATACTAACACATATCCAACAATTAACTGAAGCTGGAAAATGTAAAAAAACAATAGTTGACCCAGTCATTATTAAAAAATGGGCAACTATATTAGATGTTGAACCACAGAGTGTGGTATTTGATGGTATTTTAAGTTCATTGCAGAAAGAACAACTTGTTAATCTATTATCTATGAATGATAAAGAATTTTCTGCAAAATATGATTACATTCAAGAGACTGAAAGAATGACCTCTTTTACAAAAGAAATCTATAAGATTTTTAATCCAAATGCGCATTCAACTGTTTTACAAGAAGATCTTGAAAGTGAAATTGATGGATTAATTCTTAACTTTGCAGAAGGTAAGAAAATCACTTCTTATAAATTAGAAGATTTTATCAGACAACCATTAAATGAAGGTAGAGAAAGTTCTCACATTTATCAAATTACAATTGCCGATGTATTAGAATTTTTTATAACATTTGATTTTAGTGAAATTCAATTAGTTGAAGAAACAATGGATCACAGATACATTGAGTTAATGTCAGTCGTATTTAACGAATATGTCGCTAAAAACGCATCTAGATATGTTGGTGTTAATTTTGAAAGTGCAGATTTTTCAAATGCAGAATCATTCAAGTTAAACACTAACTTTATTAAGAATGAAAAGACGCTGAGACACGTGTCTAATGAAATCCTATCTGAATTATTTAAAATTACATTAGGAACATTTAGAAAAAAAAGAACAAAGGCTTCTGATATCATTAATCAAGATATGGTAAATCAAATGAATGAGATCATCGATAGAATTGATCAAGTGATTTTTCATGAAAATACTGATGAAAATTCAATTTATGATTATAAGAACTTTATGTTACATAATAAAATTAAGACTAAGATGAGTTTAAATGAAGCATTAAAAATTAATCACGGCGAACAAGGTGCTCAACCAGTAAATATGTTCGTTGGTAGATTCCAACCATTTACACTGGGCCATGCTAAAGTTTTAGAAACTATTCACAAGCAGAACGGATACCCAGTTGTAGTATTCTTAGTTAAATCTAAGACATCTAAAAAAGGTGATGAATTTAGTCGACCATACGATGAAAAATTACAGGTCGAAATGTTTAGAAATGTTCAAAAACAATATCCATTCTTAAAGGAAATTATTGTTGTTCCTTCAGCGGCAATCGATATGATGTTTAACGAATTACGTCCTAAATATGAACCAGTCCTTTGGGGAACTGGAACAGATAGAATGAAAGCATACGGCTATCAAGTAAATAATGACTCATACAGAGATCAATTAAATGTTCGCAAAGATTTTGGTCTTTATGAAATTCCAAGAGATGATGAGGCTATTTCAGCAACTAAAGTTCGTAATGCAATGTTAGACGGCGATGAAGCTGCATTTAAGTCAATGACACCGAAGGCAATTCACAAGATGTACAATACATTAAAGACACAATTAGAAAAGTCTATGGCATTAGTAACTGCATCAAAAGAAAATGATTTACCAATTGGCTTAATGACATTCGAACAATTTATGAATAAATTAAAAGGATAATGACTTATAACGATATAAGAGTTAGATTTACAAATGCAATGAATGAGGCTAAACAGCCTTATAGTCAGGGATTGTCTCAAGTTATTAGAGATATCTTATTAAAGAATAAGGTTAGAGGTAATAAGACCCAAAAACTGGATGAATTGCGTTTTGGTATTTCAGGAGATTCAAAACAAACTATTGAGTATTTAAATAATGTAGTTTTAAAGGATATCCATCAACAACATTATACAATCACATTTGAAGGACCAGACCGTGCCAAGAAAGGTGATGCTAAGTCTGGAACCTATAATACATATAAAATTACAGTCGTAAATCCAATCACAATTCAAGGTTATAAGGCACAACCAGGTGATGCAACATACATCATCGATAACTTAAAAGCAAAATCCAATATTCAAAATAAAATGTTAACACCTGATGGACTAGGTCTTGGCGGTAAAACATTTAAAAGTTTAGATGAGGTTAAAAATACAGTTGAAGCTGCGCTGATTCAATTGGTAAATAATGAATCTATTTCAGAGGTTCATAAAGAATTTATGTTACTCTTAATTGAGAATTTAAGACAAGTAAAACAGCGTTATAAAAATATTAGTGATGTATCAGCTGGGGTAACTGATCAGCTTTTTTTTGCTGGAGAATATGGAGATCATATCAGCGATCCAGATATTGCTAAGATCGCAAAAGATTACGGCGAAATTTTAGGTGGTATTTATATGCTACAATTAACTGGCGGCGGAGCTAAAGGATTACAATTTCCAATTAAAGCCAATGAGCCTTTAGTGGATTTTTATATGGATGGACAAGGTTTATCCATGAAGGCAGGAACTGGCGCAAGCGCTTCATTAAGTAATGTGGCCGCTTTAATTGCACAGAATCCTACAAAATGGCAAGCTTTAATGTCAACTGAAAACGAGAAGTTAATGTTAAAAGTTGTCGAATTATTTGGTAATGAATCAGCATTCCATGGAATGTTTAAAGTTGCTGAATTATTAAATGTACCTGGATGGGCTTATCTTAAAGAGCTATTAGGTGATCAAAATCTTTCAGCAGCCAAATTAGACTCTAAAGTTTTGACTGAATGGGTACGTAATTTCTTCACAAACAAACCTGATGAAGCATACGACAAATTCACAACATATTTTAATAGATTAAATAAAAAGCCAGACGGCTGGGACAATAAAGAACTACAAATTCAGGATGCAATTCAAAGAAAGGAAGGATACGGATTAGTATTCTCTCCACTGGCATACCACGTAAAAGATCAATTGAATGATAACTCATTGTTGATTGATGCTCTAGCGTCAGTTGTTCAAAAGTTTGATGTCTTACAATTATACATTGATCTAAATATCAATTCTAAGAAAAAGTATCAAAAATATCTGCTAAAGAAATTTGCTGAAGGTAAATTCTTATTTAATGCAACACCATCGGTAAATATGCCAACGAGAAACAAGTTTTCGTTCAAGATGGTTAAAAAATAAGATATATAATCTAATAATATAAAAATTAAAATAATACAAATGGATTTTAATAAATTCTTAAATGAAAAGCGAATCACCGTTAAGAGAAGATATACTGAAAACCACCCAGCGGTTGAAGTTGGTCAATCTGCAAGAATTCGTAACAAAGTATTAGAAGCTATTGCAGACGGAAAAATCACGGTTGAGGAATTTGACAAACTAGTTTCTGAACTTTCAAACGATTCTAAGAGATGGACTAAAACAAATTCAAGATACTTTAATGTATCTGAGGATGGTATTTCTCTATCTTCTTTTGGAAAAAGAATCTTAAAGAACATCACAGTAAATGAATCAGCATTAAACGAAGAAAAATCAGCTGCTGAAAAATTAGCTGATGAAACTTCTGGAGAACTTTATGATGCTACTTTAAGAGGAAGCTCAGCAACAGTTACTGCAACTACTACAACTCAAACATGGGAAGATGGAGTTCCAGTATTAAAGTATCTTGCAAGAGGTAAGGGCAAACCAGTTAAAATGGAGAAGAAAGTCTTCAAAGTTGTTCATGACGTAGCTCATGGATGGTTCTATTTTACAGACGGTAGAAAGTGGTTCGGTCTTCATTTATCAGACGGATACGCAGATCCTAGTGATCTACCATTTGATGTTAAAATCTCAGAATCTACAGTTATTGAAGCAACAACTAAGAATCCAGAAGTATGGGTTCCAGGCGGTTTCGATAAAGAAGTTGGAAAATTAAAAGCATCTCAAATCACAAGAGATAAAATCATTCAATTAGCAAAAAAATATGAGGTTGGTGTCGTTGACGCGATTGAATACGTCGAATTCGGCTGGAGCGTAGACCTTTCAGAAAACAAAAATACAGATATGAAAAATAAATTTATCTACGAATCATTTACCGAGTTTGTAGGCTCATTAAATGAAAATACTGAAATGATTAATGAAGGCACCAGAGGTTTCTTTGGTAAAATTGACAAAGCCGGAAATATTTCAGCAGTTTACACACACTATGATTCTTACCCTGAGTGGGTTTTACCAGTCATCAAAAAGAATTACAAGAACTCTAAGGCAGTAGATGCTGTTATTGCTAAAGGTGATAACTCTGGTTTAGATGTAATCGATAAAATGAATTTCTACAATGATAAAAATTCAATGACACCTTTAAAAGGTAAAAAAGATTCAATTTATAAGTTTATTAAAGATGCTTCAAATAGTTCAGCTGAATTCGTTTATTTATATGATGAGGCAGATAAAAAATGGTACATGGCAGACACGTATTCAGATAAAGAATTAAAACCTGCATTTGAGTCAATTGTTAATCAACAAAACGAACAATTATTTGAAGCAACTGTTGAAATGGACGCAATGGATCCAGATAACAAAGACTTCTTGAAATTCTTAAAGAAACACAAGGTTACTATCATCGATAAAATGATGGACGGTCCAGGTGGAGGTCACCCAGTTATTGTAATGCAGGGTAAAAGAAAAGACCTTGAAGCTGTTTTAGCAGACGAAGAATTTGGTTGGGCTGATCCAGATCTAGCAGAATACATTGAAGAATCAATTCAAATTGTTGAAGAATTCAGACCATTAAATGAAGCATTCAAATCTTCTAAGTTGCAAAACTTATTAGCTATGAAGAATTCTGGTGCAGATGCAAACTACTACGGTAATAAAAATTTACCATCTGCTCTATACGGTTTAACTAAAATTAAACTTGATCAAATTGAAGATTCTGCTTTAGTTGATACAGATCCAAATACAGCGTACAAAACTTACGCGAACAATAGAGACTATTTAGTATTCTATATTGTGGATACCGAAAAGGAGAATCCATACGCAGATAGAGCTTCTTATAGACAACCAGTGCTAAGCCCTGGTATTTTAGCTCTTTCAAGAGGTAAAGATTTCTTAGGAGTTGAGTATAAGGGATACGCAAAAATACCTAACGTTAATAAAAAGAATCAACATATTTTAGGTAAAGCAGACGGAAGCAGCGCAGTTGGTGGAAATAAAGCATATAGAGGTTACGATGCATCAGGCATCTCTTCAATTAAGAGAGCGGCTGAATTAGCTGATAGAGCTATTGTATTTAGCATTGTTTCTGGCGGAGAATCCGCTGCAAGCCTTATTAAAGATAGATCAGATGCTAAATCGGGTGCAGCCGCATTCATGACGGCTGATCAATTTAAGAAAGCAAACAAGCAAAGATACCAAGATATTTTAGCAACTAAAGCTTCTAGCTTACCATTAGATAAAATCGTTAGCGACGCAATTGATGAATTATCAAATCAAATGAAAGACGCTATGGCTAGAAATGAAAAAGGCAGATATGGCGATATTTTAGTTGGTAAAAACGCTAAAGGCGCTGAAGTAAAACTAAGAGACGTTGGTACTCACATGAGCAGAATTCTTGATGATTACGAAAGATATGTTTCTAATGTTAAACAAGCTGAAGAAGAAAAAGCGCAAGGATTCTCTTCAAACTACTACGATAAAGAAGCTAAGAACTACGCAAAATCAGTATCTGATAGAGTGAAGCAAATCAAAGGATTCGATTACGCTTGGTAATTAAAAAGTAAATTAAAAATTAAATACAATGAAATACGTAAAATTATTTGAGCAATTTACTAATGAAAAGGTTTACAGATTAACTGGACCTTATGCCTCTAAAGGTCTTATTGGTAAAGTAATGCAAACTTTCAAAAAGAGAATTGAAAGAATTCAATTTGAAGGTGATTTTGAACCTACACTTGCAGAAATTAATAAAGAATGGGAAAAATTCGAGAAAGATGCAATTAAAATGATCTTAAGCGAAGTTGAGAAAGCAGTTAAAACTCTTGACAATGTTGCTTATGTTCACGTTGATGGTTTAAAAAAGATGTGGCAAAAATCACCTGAGAGCGGTCTTAATAGACACATGTCTCTTCCAGGCGATTTTACAATCAACGTCGGATTCAATGATGATGTTGATGGTTCTAAATTCCAAAGAAAATTAGGAGGTATGATGAATACCGCTATCTTTAGTGGAGAAGACATCTACGGAGCTGGTGATGACCAAGTAGGTTATAATAACTGTGAGATCAGAGCTAGAGAAACAATGACGTTCGACGAAAAGTAATAAACACTATGCCGAGCACTAGTAAATCACAACAACGTTTAATGGGAGTTGCATACGCCGTAAAATCTGGCGATATGCAACTTTCTGACGTTGATAGTGCATATAGAGATAAAGTTAAGGAATTAGTCGATGGCATGTCATTAAAGGATCTTAAAGATTTTGCATCAACACCACATGAAGGTTTACCTGAAGTTGTCGAAACCATTATACCAGAATCTATCGGAGGTATGGGAGATGTTCAACTACCTACAGAAACTGAATTTGGTTCTGGCGATGTTCCAGCAGGTCCTGGAGATGCTAAAAAAAGAAATAAAAAGAAAATGAAATTCAAGCATAAAATTTCAATGTACGAAGAGTTCTTATCTGCTCGATCTCAAAATAGCAATGAATTAAATGAGGCTAAATTCAAAACTGGTGACAAATGGGAATGGAAACACATTGATGGAAACAAGACCGTTGAAATCACAGATATTAAACCTAATGGTGATGTGGTTGCTAGAGTTGAAGGTGATTCACAAGAGTTTATTCTTAGAGAACCTAGCAAATACTTAAAGAAGAAAGTTAATGAATCTACTGAAGTTAATGAAGCTCGTTCAATTAATAAGATTCAAAAGGATTATACTACTGTAACTTCTAAAATGAAAGAGGTTGTTGATGCATGGAA
>Ga0181560_10002825_pt1 | contig 16104 bp, 18 predicted proteins | sample 011ome_20_FD_133751 | JGI IMG/M metagenome (GOLD analysis project Ga0181560, IMG submission 133751) | Coastal salt marsh microbial communities from the Groves Creek Marsh, Skidaway Island, Georgia - 011509CT metaG (megahit assembly) | ecosystem: Environmental > Aquatic > Marine > Intertidal...
GTGGTGATCCGGACTTTAATGCCCTCGATCCCACTGGCCTGAAACGCGATGGTTGCATGACCGCTTTCGTCAAGCGCATCGACCCGGTGAGCCAGAGTTTCTGCGATGGCCGATTCCCCGTAACCCCAGGTGCGCAGAACCCGCGAGCGGATCACGGACGCATCCCCGCCGCGTCGGCGTAGATCATCGAGCACCGTACCCAGCATCATCTCGCGCATTTCATGGGGCACACCGGGGACGGCGTAGATCACCTTGTCCACCCCATCAACGGTCAGGGGACAGACCAGCCCCGGAGCCGTGCCCGGCATCTGCGGGATCGTTGTGGCACCCACGGGCACGTCAGCCTGCCGCAAATTGTTCTCGGGCATCACGCGGCCGCGGCCTTCGAAGATGTCGCGGATATGGGCGGCAATCTTGTCATCCCGCACCATCTCGACACCCATGATATGGGCGATGACATCCCGTGTGATGTCGTCCTGAGTCGGCCCCAATCCACCACAGCAGACGACCGCGTCACTGCGTTCGAGCGCCTGCCGAATGCAGAACACCATGCGGTCGAAATTGTCGCCGACCTTCACCTGAAAATGGGAATCGATCCCGGCCAGCGCCAACTTTTCACCAATCCACGACGAATTGGTGTCCACGATCTGACCCAGCAGCAACTCCGTGCCGACGGCAACAACTTCACAACGCATGCGGATACTCCGAAAAAAGGGATCAGGTGGCCATGCGGGGCCAGATGGAATCAAAACGTTTGGACAGGAACTCGCCCACATGGACGGGCTCGAAGCGGGGCGGGTTGTCGTCGCTGACGAATTCCGGCAGCGGCTCCACGAGTGCGGTCAGGTCCGGGTTCAGGAAATACGGCACCGAATAGCGTTCCTTGCCGGACCGGTTGATGACCCGGTGCTTGATCGAGATGAAGCGCCCGTTGGTCCAGTTCTGCAGCATGTCGCCGACATTCACCACAAACGCGCCTTCCATGGGGGTGGCAGCGACCCACTCGCCATCGGCGTTTTGGACCTCCAGCCCGCCGATCTGGTCCTGAAGCAGGATCGTGAAGGCACCGGTGTCGGTGTGTACCCGCGCGCCGAGTACGCGCTCGTCGAGCTCGGGCGGACGTGGCGGGTAGTGCAGCAGGCGGAGCTGGTTGAGCGGCTTGCGGTAGAACCGCAGGAAGTAATCCTCGGGAAAGTCGATGCCGATGGCAAAGGCGCGCTGCAGCCGGTCGGCCAGCGTGTCCATCGCCCGGTGATAGGCCATCATCGTGTCGCGCAGGGTCGCAGGCTGGCTTGGCCACTGGTTGGCGCCGTAGAGCATTTCCTCATAGGAATTGTCGGCGCCGTGTTCCTCGCCCATCTGAAAGGCTTCGAGATAGTTGCGTTGGGTCGGGTCCGAGCCTTTTGAGTCGAGCGGCAGGAAGCCCCGGAAGCAAGTCGAGGTCTCCAGCCCGATGCCGAGCTTGTTGTTGTCGGGCGTGGCGAAGAAGTCTGCAGCGGTGTCGAACACGCCGTCCATGAGTTCGCGCGGGACACCATGTTCGACGATATAGAAGAACCCGGTGTTCTCGGCTGCGTGCACGATCTGCGCCGCGACGGCCTTGCGGGCGGCATCGTCGCCGTCGATCAGCGCGCTGATATCAACCACGGGGATTTCGCTGGGATCGGCAATTCGCGCGGGTTCGAGGGCCATTGGGTTCTCCTTCGTTGTTTGGGGTTACACCGGCATCGGCGGTTTGCCGGCTTCGCGCAGGGCGCGTTCATAGATCGGAATATCGGCAAAGGGCTGGGTGGCACCGGCCTGACCGAACATGTCGGAAATCCAGCCCCGATGATAACTGCCATGGGTGACCAGATGGGTCAGGCACATGGCGCGCGACATGGAGCCCTTGTTGCCGCCGATCAGCTCATAGTTCACGATTTCGGCGAGATCATCGGTGCTCAGTGAGGCGACATACTCGCTCAAGGTCTTGTCCATCGCCTTGCGCGCTGCCCAGAGCGCGTCGAAATCCTCGATCTCCACGTCGCGCAGCGTCTGATAATTGTGACCCTTGCCCTGCATATGGCCGAGCCAGATGTTATCGACGTTGAGCAGATGGTGCAGGCTGACATAGATCGACTGCAGCGGGGTTTCCCGCTTCTTGGTGATTTCCTCGGGCGGCAGTTTCGAGACGTCCGTATAGGTCACCTCGTTCGCCCAGGCGTTGTAGTCGATCAGTGTGCTGAGATAGGTCTTGTCGCGCATGGTTTCCCCTCCGTAAACCAATAGAATACGCCGAGGTGCCGTCTCCCCACAATGTGTGATACTCGCGGTGGGTCGATGCAGCGACGGGCAGGATGCAATGCTTTCCGACATGGACGGAATGGAGTTGAAGCTATGAAGAGCTTGGTTCGGCGTGTGATCACAGGGCACGACGATGTGGGGCGATCCGTCATCGCGCGTGACGAGAACCTCGATCCGTCGCGTGTTGTACGTGACGATGGTCGACCGGTTGCGGAATTATGGGCGACAGTCGATCAGCCCGTTCGCCCGAATTCGGACCGGTCGGGCTTCAGCCAGTTTCGAGTCGTGGATGTGCCGCCCGGCGTCAAGAGCGCCATGCATGTCACGGACACGGTGGACTACGCGATCATGCTCGAGGGGGAGCTTCACCTCATCCTCGATACAGAGGAAACCCTGCTCGTCGCCGGCGACACGGTCGTTCAGCTGGGCACGATGCGCGCCTGGCACAATCGGTCGGATCGGCCCGCGCGCATGATGTTCATCAACCTCGGTGGCCAGGTGACGGATCAGGCGTTGATGTCCGGCATTGTCGAATGATGATGCGCCCTAGGGGGCTGCATTCCTGACAACCTCATACTTCGACAGGCTCAGCATGAGGTTGTTTTGAGCACCGCCTTGAATTTCCGGTCTTTCTTGATCGCCATTTCCCGGCGCAGGGCATCGCCATGGGGCAGGGGGCCTTCGGTGTGGATGATTGTCCACGGTCCGCGGCCGCGCGTGAACTTGGCGCCGCTGCCGTCATTGTGGGCCGAGAGCCGTGCGTCCACGTCCAGCGCGATCCCGGTATAGGTGGTGCCCGCATCATTGCGCAGGACATAGACGAAATAGGCGGTGTCGGCGGGCATCTGGCCTAGTAGTGCGGTGGCGGCGGGTCGTCGGGGGCCTTGTCGTTGACCACTTCGGCCAGTTCGCCCATCTGGCCGGACAGCCGCCGGACCTGTTCGCGCAGGAGTTCGACGAGGCTCGCCTGTTCGGCGACGACCGAAGACAGTTCGTCGATGGTCTGCTCCTGATGGGCCAGACGGGTTTCGAGTTCGGCGATGCGGTCGGTGTCGGTGGTCATGGGGCGAGGCTAGCAGAAATTCGTGATTCCCAATGCGGGCGGGTTTGAAACCCGCCCCTACGGGGACAGGGCAATTCCGATGTAGGGGCGGGTCTGTGACCCGCCCGCCGTCCTATCGCCCCAGCACTGTCACGACAGTCGCCGCTTCCTCGATGCCGAAGAAACCGCCGCCGTTTTCCGCGGCTGCGATCCGCGCGCCCTCGACCTGACGTTTGCCGGCTTCGCCACGCAACTGGGTGACGAGTTCTTGGATCTGCATCGCGCCGGTCGCACCAATGGGGTGACCCTTTGACAGCAGACCGCCCGAAGTGTTCACCGGGATGCGTCCGCCGAGGCGGGTTTCGCCGCTTTCGGCCAGCGCACCGCCGTCGCCACGGGCGCAGAAGCCCATGTTTTCGACCTGCACGATTTCGGCATAGGCGGACGCATCGTGAACTTCGGCCACATCGACATCTTCGGGTGACACACCGGCCATATTGTAGGCGCGGTTGGCGGCGACCATGCCGAGATGGTTGTCGAAGTCGTTCGGGTCGCGGTCCGAACCGCTCACCAAGGCTGTGCCCATGACTTTTATCGCCCGTGACTTGTCGAAGCGATCGAGTGCGTCCGCGCTGGCGAGCACAAGCGCCCCGGCACCGTCGGACAACGGCGCACACATGGCACGGGTGAGGGGCCATGAAATCAGCCGGTCGTTGAGGACGTCATCGACGCTGAAATCCTTCTGGTACTGGGCCAGAGGGTTCATGGTCGAGTGGAAGTGGCTTTTGGCAGCCGCCGCCGCGATCTGGCGCTGGGTGGTGCCGAAATTCTTCATGTGCTGGCGGGCCAGCGAGGCATAGATATCCATGAAGACGCTGTGTTCGCCGGTGTCTTCGAGCGCTTCGGGGGGCAGTTCCAGACCTTCACCGAGCGCGAGCAGCCGGGCTTCGGTTTCTTCCTGGGTGTGCACATCCCAGCCGCCGCGAAAGGCCTGAAACATGAGGTCGCGCTTTTCCGGGTAGAACATCTTTTCGCTGCCCGCGACCAGCGCCACGCCTCCCATGCCAGCTTTGAGATAGGCATAGGCCTGATTGAGCCCTGTGGAGGATGAGCAGCAGGCGTTTTCGACATTCACGATGGGAATGGACTCGAACCCCATGGAGCGTAGCGCGCATTGGCCACGCACGGTATTCTGACCTTCCATCATCCCCTGACGGGTGTTGGAGAACCACGCGGCCTCAACATCGCCCATGGTTGCGCCGGCATCGGTCAGCGCGGTGGACACGGCTTCATTGGTGAGTTCCTTGACCGACTTGTCGGGGAACTTCCCGAGAGCGGTCATGCCAATGCCAACGATGTAGATATCCGTCATGTCTTTGATCCTTGCTGCGAGATATTCGATTTTGACCTGTCTGAGGGGCTCACACCAGTTTGCTGATGGGTTTGCTCGCTTGGTAAGACGATCTATCGGCTGATTTACGCAGTTTGTTCTGAGAGCCTAAAGTGGGGACAGTTCTTTTTGGGGAGTGAAACGAATGCCAGTACGTATCGGGGTTGTGACACCCATGGACAATGCCATGGATGCCGTCGCAGAAGCTTTTGCAGATGTCTGGCCCGAGGCTCAGGCGATTACCCTGCTTGATGAGTCACTTTATGCGGATTACGGCGGCGGGAAGGGTGTCACGGATGAGACCTATGAGCGGATGGCGGTGCTGCTGCAATACAGTCAGGACACCGGCGCGGACGGCATTGTGTTCTGCGGGTCTGTGTTTGGGCGCGTCGTTGAAGCAGTGCGTGAGAATCTCTCCGTGCCGGTGCTCAGCGCTCAGGAATCTATGATTGAGGAAGCCTTCGCCGCCGGCTCACGGTTTGGCATCCTGACCACTGTGTCGGGTTCGCTGCAGTGCCTGCTCGACGATATTGATCGGTACTCGAAAGAACACGGTAAGCCCTACACTCTGGTTCAGCATGTGGAAGACGCCGCGCGGCCGATCATTCTGGCCGGCGATGTGGAAACCCATGATCAGATGGTGGCTGCCGCTGCCGACAAGATGACCGACTGCGACTGTCTGATGCTCGGGCAGTTCTCGATGACCAGTGCAGTCAAGCAGTTCACCGATATGCCCGGCCGCCCGGTGCTGACGGCCCCGCACACCTCGGTGCGAAAGCTTAAACGTCTGTTGGGGAACTAGAGATCATGGCCAAACCACGCATCGGCGTTGTTTCGCCCACGGAAGTCGCGTTTCCGACCGTGCGCGCCGCGTTTGAAGAACTCTGGCCTGAGGCTGAGCCGGTCTGTGTGCTGGATCAGTCGCTTTATGCGGACTTCATCAATGACGACATGACGGTGCCCGATGTCATGCCCGAGGAATGCTACGACCGGATTGCGCGGCTGCTGCGTTACAGCCAGAACACGGGCGCGGATGCCGTTATTTTCTGTGGCTCGGTATTCGGCCGTCTGGTCGAGGCCGGTCGCGAGGGGATGGATATCCCGGTGCTGACATCTTACGAGGCGATGATCGAAGCCGCCTTTGGTCAGGGCAACCGGCTGGGCATCCTTGCGACCACGCCGGGGACTATCAAATGCCTGACCGACGATATCGTCAGCTATGCCGCCGCCCACAATCTGACCTATGACCTGATCAGTGATGTGGCGGACGGCGCGTTTGAAATCCTGCTGGAGGGTGATCGCCCCGCTCATGACGATCTGGTGGTGGCATCCGCTGCGGCCATGACGGACTGCGATAGCTTGATGCTGGGGCAGTTCTCCATGGGGCTGGTGCCGCGTAAGATTACGCCGATGGAAGGGCGTCCGGTCTTCACGGCACCCTATACGGCGGTCGCCAAGCTCAAAGCGGAGCTGGCGGGCTAGTCTGAATGTTAAAGACGAGCAGCCTGCGCATGACCCCCGTGGAGTGGATCTTGCTGTTCATTCTTGGTGGCTTTTGGGGCTGCACGTTCTTTTTCAATGAAATCGCGATTCTGGAACTTCCGCCACTCTCCATCATTTTGTTTCGGGTCGGGCTGGCATCAATCATCCTCTGGATTGTCGTGTTCGCGAGCGGCATCACCATTCAGCGCAGCCGGGACGTCTGGGTTGCACTGGGCATCATGGCCGCAATCAACTCGGCGATTCCCTTCTTTCTCATCGCCTGGGGGCAGATCCATATCACCGGTGGACTGGCCTCGATCCTGATCGCGACCTCGCCGCTTTTTGCCGTGGTGGGCGCACACTACTGGACGCGGGACGAGGGACTGACGCCGGGCAAGATAATCGGGATTCTCGCCGGCTTGATCGGCGTGGTGTTTCTTCTGGGCCCCGAGCTGCTGGGGGATATTGGCAGCGATTTGATCGGACAGCTTTCGGTTCTGGCGGCTGCGATCTGTTATGCCGGATCGGCGATCTATGGACGGCGGTTCGCGACATTTGGCGTGCCGCCCCTGTTCGTGGCGACCGGTCAGATGACGATGGCAACAGTTCTGCTGGTGCCGTTTACGCTGATTGTCGATCAGCCATGGACCCTGGCAAATCCGAGCCTCCCTGTCTGGGGGGCCATCATAAGTCTTGCCGTTGTTTCGACGACCTTTGCCTATCTGATCTATTTCCGCATTCTGGCCAATGCGGGTGCGATCAATATTCTTCTGGTGAACTTTCTGGTGCCGGTCAGTGCTTTGCTGCTCGGTATATTCGTACTGGGAGAAACGCTGACAATCGAGCAAGTGATCGGTTTGGCGTGTATTGTGGTCGGGCTTGTGACGATTGACGGTCGATTGTTAAGCCGGTTTCAGCTGACAGGGTAGTGCGTATGGCCAGGTCTGAAAGTTTGCGAATGACCCCTTTTGAGTGGGGTTTGTTAATGATTCTGTCGGTCTTGTGGGGCGGCGCCTTTTTCCTCATCGAGGTTGCGCTGCGTGACCTGCCGCCGTTCACCATCATGATTCTGCGGGTGGGCGGTGCATCACTGTTCTTGTGGAGCATCGTGCTGATCCTGCGGAAGGAGTTCCCGCGCGGCTGGGGCCTTTGGGTGGTCCTGACGATCATGGCGGTGTTCAATTCCGCGCTGCCGTTTTCGCTGATCGCATGGGGTCAAATCCAGATCACGAGCGGGCTTGCTTCGATCCTGATTGCCATGACGCCACTTTTTGCGGTGATCACAGCGCATTTCTTCACCGATGACGAAGGCTTCACGCCTCTCAAGGGGGCGGGTGTGGTGTCCGGTGTGTTTGGTGTTGCCGTCCTGATCGGTCCGGAGTTTCTGCGTGACCTTGGGGCCAATGTTTTTGCGCAGCTGGCCGTACTGGGCGGTGCGGTCTCGTATTCGATTGCTGCAGTCTTCGGCCGGCGCTTCGGCCGCAAGGATATGTCGCCGATTTCTATCGCTGCGGGTCAGGTGACCATGGCTGTGGTTCTGCTGCTGCCATTCGTTCTGATTTTTGACCGACCCTGGACACTCGCATTGCCGAGCTTGGCGGGTATGGGCGCGGTCGCCGGATTGGCGCTTGGGTCAACCGGGGTCGCCTATCTTATTTACTATCGGGTTCTGGCTTCGGCGGGCGCAACCAACCTGATGCTTGTCAACTTCATGGCTCCGGTCAGTGCGCTCCTTCTGGGTATCTTCATACTGGAAGAGACCCTGACCATCGAGCAGGCCATTGGCATGGCCTTTATCGCGTTTGGCCTGGCTCTGATCGATGGGCGTTTGTTCGGGCGGCGCTAGACGTCATTTTAGTCACCGCGGGAACCAAATTTTTCCATTCTTGCGAGCCAGCGCAATCGGCCTTTTGGGGCCGGTGCGTCCACCATGCCGATCAGCGACGTGCGAATGGGGGCAATGCCGCAGAACCCCAGGATGTTGCGCTCAAGACTTCGTAGTGAATGCGCGCCGAAGTACCATCGGTAAACAAATGCCGGCATGCCCATGGTGATTACAACGCGCGCCGTGCGTCCCTTGAGGCGTTTTTCCCAGCGCCCGTCTTCCTTGATTAGAAATCCGAAATTGGGACGCAAAACCTGCTCGAAAAAACCCTTGAGCAGGGCCGGCATGGTTCCAAGCCACAGCGGATAGATAATAACCAGATGGTCTGCCCACTGGATGGAGTCCTGCGCGGTTTTGATGTCTGCGGTCAGTTTTCCGGTGTCGAACTCTTCTTGGGTCCGCAGAATGGAAAAATCGGAGGTCGAAGCGTGGATGATGCTGACGTCATGACCTGCATGCCGCGCGCCATTGGCATATGCAGATTCCAGAGCATTACAGAAATGCCCGCCTGCAGGGTCGGGGTGCCCCTGAACGATCAGGATATTCTTTGGCATGGCGCGTCTCCGGGTCTGTGGTTTCGACCCGGAGAGCGATACCCATCAATGCTTTCAAGCGCATTGATCGAGATCAGGTGGGATTATCCCTCGGCGATCTCGTTGACCAGAACGCCAACATTCTCGATATGGATTTCGCAGGTGTCGCCCGGTTGCATAAAGACCTGCGGCTCACGGGACTGACCTACGCCCGAGGGTGTGCCCGAGGCGATCACATCACCGGGCTGCAGCTCGGAGATGTTTGAGACATAGGAAATCACCGTCGCGACATCAAAGATCATGTCCTTGGTGTTGGCGCTTTGCATCGTCTGACCGTTGAGGACAGTCGAGATGTCGAGGACCTGTGGGTCGGGGATTTCATCCGCCGTGACCATCCAGGGGCCGAAGCCGCCCGTCTTGGCGAAGTTCTTGCCCGGGACCACTTGCGCGGTGTGGTACTGCCAGTCGCGTGCGCTGCCCTCGTTGAAACAGGAATATCCGGCGATATGGGACAAGGCGTCTTCCTTGGCGATGTAGCGTCCACCTTTGCCGATAATCACGGCGAGTTCGCACTCATAGTCGAGTTTGTGGACGATCGGCGCCTTCATCAGGTTCTGCTTGTGGCCAACCATCGTGTCGGCATAGCGACCAAAGATCATCGGGAACTCGGATTTCGAACGGGGCAGACCGGCATCGATGGCTTCCTGCAGATGGTCCATATAGTTCACGCCGACACACCAGATATGCTCGGGGTCCGGGATGACAGGCAGAAAGGTCACGTCATCAAGTTCGTGGTCGGCGGCTGCGTTCCCATGGGCGGCCATGTCAGCGACCTTGCCGTCGGCGATCAGGCCGCGCAGGGAGGTTACACCTGCATGCTGGGTCAGATCGACAACACCGGCATCGGTAACGAGACCCACATGTGCGCCGTCCCCGGCATCAAAAGTAATCAATTTCATAATCTGTTTTCCTGTTCAGGCGTCTGGAACTTCGCGGGCCTTTGAGACCACGCGTTCGGTTGTGACCCGGAATTCGTTTTCCATGGGTTCAGCATAAGGGACGGGCATACGCGGTGCGCCAATTCGTCTTGGATAGGTTTTCAGGTCGGTTGTACAGTTCGAAGATATGCGCGGGCTTGTTCTGACGCGTTGTGGTTTCGCTCATGCTGCGTCTCCTTATGCGATCCGGTCGCCCTTCTTGATTGGAGCCGTGCGGTTGTCGACGCCAGGAAGCATCTTACCGGCATCACGTGTCACAACAATGTCGATCACATTTGGCTTGTCACGGTTTTCCAGCGCTGTGCGGAACGCCGGTGCCAACTCGTCGGGGTGTTCGACCCGAATGCCGCGACAACCAAGATTTTCGGCGATGTTGGCGTAGTTCAGCTCTGACAGGTCGGCTGACTGATAGCGCCCGCCGAACATCGCGTGCTGGAGTGCCTTGATGTAGCCCGATGCGGCGTTGTTCACCACGAGGACAGTAACCGGAACCTTGAGCCGTGCGGCGGTCTCCAGATCGCCGAGTGTCATGTTCAATCCACCATCGCCGGTGAGCGTGAACACCGGTCGATCCGGTGCAGCAAGCTGGGCACCGATGCCGCCGGAAACGCCATAACCGATAGAGGCCATACCCCGATCCGGAATGTAGCCACGTCCGGCTTTTTTGGTGTCATAGATCAAGCCTGTCCAATGGGCAGCAAAGCCGCCATCAGCCACAAGGATCGCATCCTCGGGCAGAACGTTGTTCAGCTCATGGACCATGCGGGCCATGTTGACCGGGACTTCATCTGACGTCAGCCGCTCCTCAACTTCAGCGCGCCATTTGGCTTTTCCGGCGGAGATTTCCGTGATGAAGTCGGTACGTCCGGCGCGGCGCTTTTCGGCGCCATCAGAAAGCGCTTCGCGCAGATCCGCGATGCCTTCGCGCGCATCGCCGCAAAGCGCGATATCTGTGCGCGCCCAGCGGCCGATCTCGGCCGCCATGATGTCAAGATGGATGATCGGAATGCCAAGTCGCGGAATCGTGTAACGCTTGGTGGCGATTTCCCCGAGCTTGCAACCGACGACGAAAATCGCGTCGGCGGAGTCCAAAACGTCGTTGGCGGTGCGGGAATATCGGCCGAACAAACCAAGTGAGAGGTCATGCACGCAAGCGATCGAGCCTTTGCCCGAAAGCGTGTGTCCGACGGGGATGGATTGCTCTTCGGCAAAGGCCGTCAGTTCGTCCTGAGCTCCGGAAATATGTATGCCACCGCCCGCAAGAATAACGGGACGTTTGGCCTCGGCGAGCAATTTCGCGGCGCGTTCCACATCGTCCCGCGCAGGTCGGGATCGTCGTGATGGTGCATAGGTGGTCGTTGGGTCTGCGAACAAATCATCGGCGGAGAACTCAAATACGCCATGACAGATATCTTCCGGCACATCGAGCAATACCGGTCCCGGACGCCCGGTCGTCGCGATCGTGTAGGCGTAGCGAATATGCTCCGGAATGCGGGTGCCGACCTCGACGCGGATCACTTCCTTGACCGCCGGGCGCAACATTTCGACCTGCCGGGTCTCCTGGGTCATGTTCTTCCAGGCGTGTTCCCGATTGCTGTCACCAATCATTGCGATCAGGGGAATGCCCGCATTCAGGGATTCTGTGAGGGACGTCAGAAGATTGGTCGCGCCCGGCCCGAGTGTTGCGTCGCATACGCCCGGACGTCCTGTGACACGCGCCCAGGCGTCGGCCATGAACGCGCCGCTGCGTTCGTCATTGATCAATGTGTGCTGAAGGCCCAACTCACGAACAGCATCATAAAAGGGAAGCAACTGGAAACCGGCCATGCCGAACATCGGTCCAACATCGTGCAGTTTGAACATCTCGGCAATGGCTTCGCCGCCACTCATCTCGATCTTGACGTTACCGCCGTCGGCAGCCGTTTCGCTCATTCGAATTTCCCCGCTACACTTCGTCTGATGATTTTTTTTGATTATGGGCAATCTAGGCTACGAAGTGGCCATCTACCAGTGGCGGAAGCCAGTTGTCCTGTATCGTGAGACCGAAATCGATTCGGTTTGCATTGATGTGAAACAAGTCTTTCATAAGTTGCGCCGACTAGTTTTCGGCTTATCGATTCTTAATGCTTAGGAATAAAGAGCAGAGCTATGGAACTTGGATTTTTTACAATGCCGTTGCATCCGGCCGACCGGCCGATCAGCGAAACCCTTCGCGAAGACCGCGAAGCTTTCATTCTGGCCGACGAACTCGGTTTTGCAGAAGCTTATATGGGTGAGCATGTCACGGACCGTTTTGAGCCGGTACCGAACTCCCTGATGTTCATTGCTTGGGTTGCGGAGGCCACGAAGAACATCACGCTCGCGACCGGCACGGCCAATCTGGGGCATCACCATCCCGCCGCACTCGCGGGCGAGGCATCCATGGTCGACCACATGCTCAAGGGGCGTTTCATGCTGGGTATCAGCCCTGGCAACCTCCAGTCTGATTCAGAGGTGTTTGGGACTCTGGATATTGACCGCAATGAGAAGTTTGAGGAGGCGATCAACCATATCATTGCGCTATGGACCGAAGAGCCGCCCTACAATCTGACGGGCAAGTACTGGAACATCTCGACAGCCAAAACGCATCAGGAAGATCTCGGGCAGGGCTACATCCTCAAGCCCTATCAGCGAGATCCCCACCCGCCGATTTTCGGAACAGTTGTTGCGCCGTATTCAAAAGGTGTGATCGAACTTGGCAAGCGTGGCTGGATTCCCGTTTCAGCGAACTTCCTGCAATCCAAATGGGTGGCGACGCATTGGCCGAACTATGCCGAAGGTTGCGAGGCTGTTGGTCAGAAAGCGGACCCGTCCGTCTGGCGTGTGGCACGATCAATCTTCGTGGCTGACGACGACAAGGTCGCCAAAGAATATGGAACAGGTGCGCAATCGCCCTATCGGTTCTACTTCCAGCAACTGGGTGAGAAACTGAGGCGGTCTGGCAAGCTGGGTCTGTTCAAAACCGACAGGGATCAGCCTGAGGAAGAAGTCACTGTTGATTTCATGGTCGACTCTCTGGTGATGGCTGGTTCGGTCAACAAGATCGTCGATGATCTTCTTGCGTTCCGCGAGGAGGTCGGTGAGTTCGGCACACTCGTCTATGCCGGGCACGACTGGGTTGACCCTGAATTGGGCAAACGCTCGATGGAATTGATGGCCACAGAGGTCATGCCACGGGTCAACAAGGCATTGGGCGAATCCTCGCGCATCGAAGTCGCTGCCGAATAACGCACCGGGCGACGGTTCACCTCTGCGCTTTACCGCGGACGCATTGGCACGCGATACTCGCTGCCTGCGTCCGTGGACGTGCGTCTAGGGGAGGAACACGTGAACAACGAGACATTGGTCAATGAACCAGCCCGCGTCATTGCGATGTATCGCAAGATGCTGGTGATCCGCGCTTTTGAAGAGGCTGCGGGTGAGAATTTCTTTGCCGGAAATGTGCGCGGCTCGGTGCACCAGTATATCGGCGAGGAATCCATTGCCGTCGGTATCTGCGAAAATCTTCGCGACGATGACTACCTGATGAGCAATCACCGGGGGCATGGGCATTCCATCGCCAAGGGCGCCCATCCGCGCGCGATGATGCTGGAATTGTTTGGCAAAGAGGGCGGCACCAGCAACGGCAAGGGCGGTTCCATGCATATCGCGGACTTTTCCGTGGGAATGCTGGGCGCAAATGGTGTGATCGCAGATGGCTGCACCATGTCTGTCGGGGCTGCGCAGGCGATCAAACTGCTCAAGCAGGACCGGATTATTGTAAACTTTATTGGCGATGGCGGGATCAACCGCGGCCCGTTCATGGAGGCCCTAAACTGGGCCAAGGTGTATGAATTGCCGGTGCTGTTCGTTTGCGAGAACAATCAGATCGCCGCAACAACGACGACCCGTCTGGTCACTGCGGGCGAAGGAATTGCAAAGCGCGCCGAGAGTTTCGATGTGCCGGCTGTCACCATTGATGGGAACGATCTCTTCGAAGTTGATGGTACAGCTGCACGGATCATTTCTGAAATTCGAAACGGCTCGGGTCCTCAGCTTATTCAGGCAATGACCTATCGCCTGCGCGGCCATTTTGCCCATGATGATGCAGGCTATCGACCCGCGGGCGAAGCCGAGGCAGCGCTCAAGAACGAACCTGTGGCGCGGACAGAAACGTGGTTGCTCGAGAACGGTCTCAAGCAGGACGAACTCGACCGGATGCGCGCGGAGGTCGATGCCGAGATTGCGGGCTACGTGGAGGACGCCAAACAAGCGCCCTGGCCACATCCGTCCCTCGCATTCACGGACGTTCAGGATGTCGGTGCACCCAATGTTCCGGAGGCTGCCCGATGAGCGAAATGACCTATGCCCAGGCGGCCCGGTTGGGCCTGCAGGAAGAAATGCGCCGGGACCCGACAGTATGGGCACTTGGAGAGGATCTTGGTTACGAGGGAGGTATGGCCGGCCAGTACAGTGATCTTCAGGCCGAGTTTGGCGAGGATCGTATCGTTGACACGCCGATTTCTGAATCGACAATCATGGGGGCTGCGGTTGGTGCCGCACTTGCCGGTACCCGTCCGATTGCGGAGTTGAGGTTTTCAGATTTTGCCATGTGTGCTGTGGATGAACTCGTCAATCAGGCCGCGAAAGCGCGCTACATGTTTGGCGGGCAGGCACGGGTGCCCATGGTGGCCCGCATGCCGATTGGGATACGTGGCGGGATTGCCGCGCAGCATTCCCAGTCGCCGGAAGCCTGGTACACCCATGTGCCCGGATTGGTCGTTGTGACGCCGGGAACACCGGCAGAGAATCGCGGGCTGCTGAAAGCAGCCATTCGTTGCGATGACCCGGTCGTCTATATGGAGCACAAGGGGCTTTGGGGCGCTGTTGGAGAGGTTGACGAGGATGACCAGTCCGAAACTCCGCTGGGCGTCGCGCGCATTGTTCGTGAAGGCAGCGACCTGACCATCGTCAGCTGGGCGGCTCAGGTGGGCGTTGCGGCAGAGGCTGCCGAGAGCCTTGCCGGGGAGGGTGTTTCGGTTGAGGTCATCGATCTTCGGACGCTTTGGCCTTGGGATCGTGATGCTGTGATGAACTCGGTTGGCAAAACCGGCCGTCTTCTGGTGGTTCACGAAGCTGTGCGTGTTGGCGGGTTCGGGGGTGAAATTGCAGCTGAAGTCGCCGAGGAACTCGGTGTTCCTGTTGCGCGGCTGGGTGGAGAGCGCATCCCTATTCCGTTCTCAATCCCGCTCGAAGAAGCTTACAAGATCAAGGCTGACCGGATTGCCGCACGGGTCAAGGCGATGCTGGCCTAGGCACTGTTCTCGCGGGCGCTGTCGATCATCTGTTGAACAAACTCACGACATGTCATTCGGATACGTGCGCCTCGGGCGCGGGCGGTTTCGTTGATATGAGAGATAATCCCGTCCTCATAGGTGGAGCGGGCGTCTCCGATGCGCGCGCTGTCGGCGGAGACGGTCGCGCCCGCAATGGCACGGGTGTCCAGATCGGGGAGGCGGGTCGGGTTTGCCGAACCGGCGTCATTGAAGATAGCCGCAAGCACATCGGGACGATCACCCCAGCTGGGGGATTCTTTCAGCAGGTCACCATGAGAGGCTGTGACCACGATGTTTCCCGCATCTTCAGGCTTCACGAGGGAGGTTGAATCACAACCGATGACTTGTGATCCGCCCTGTGCGTCGCGCAATACAAACCGAGCTTCGTCATAGCCGGGGACTTCCCCCCCCGACACACGGATCGCCTGCATGGCGTGCGCGCAGTCCATTGCCGATTGACCGACCTTGCATCCAACCGCGCTGGCCGCCTGATTTACATGGCTCACAATACCGCTGTCAGCCATGGAGCGGCCGTCGCCGATACGAGCGCTTTTGTAGTCAATTGTTGCGCCACCAATGCCGAGTTCATCGAGATACGGCAGCGCGGTGATCCCCGCCTGATCCTTGCCAACCCCCGCGTCGTGCAGAATGACGCCCCGGACCCCTGCGCGTGCCGCGAGATACCCCGCATACGCGCCACCATGGGATGCGGCGATGGACACACGACCAAGATCGGCGGGGCCAAACTTCGTTACCGAATCAACAACGACGATGTCACTTTGGCTCATGAGTGCCTGAATCCCGGAATTTTGTTGCGTCCATATTGGTTAGCAAATTGTTAACACGTCCAGTCGATACTTGTGCGAAGTCCGGTCTAACTGTCTGGGAAAACGGGGGAATTGTCCTTATCGCGCATAGATTGGATGTCGCGTAAAAAGTGCATAATGCGATTGGATAATCGCGTTAGTGACTTAGGCTAAAACATTGTAAAATAAGGCTAGGTCGAAAGTATTAGTGATCGATGACCGTGTGACAAACAGGCATGTTCTCAGCAGGCTTGCGAGTCAGGCTGACGAGAGTGCGGTGGTGCATACTGTCCGTCGTCATATAAATTGGAACAACTGGCGGGCTGATCCA
>Ga0181560_10002827_pt1 | contig 16095 bp, 19 predicted proteins | sample 011ome_20_FD_133751 | JGI IMG/M metagenome (GOLD analysis project Ga0181560, IMG submission 133751) | Coastal salt marsh microbial communities from the Groves Creek Marsh, Skidaway Island, Georgia - 011509CT metaG (megahit assembly) | ecosystem: Environmental > Aquatic > Marine > Intertidal...
ATGGGATTACTCACTTCGATCTAGCCAATAATTATGGCCCTCCTTATGGTTCTGCTGAAATTCAGTTCGGCGAGATATTGCGTCGAGACTTCTTACCCTTTAGAGATGAGCTTATCATCTCGACTAAGGCGGGCTATGACATGTGGCCAGGACCCTATGGTAATGGCGGTAGCCGCAAATATCTTTTGTCGAGCCTCGATCAGAGTTTGTCCCGTATGGGCTTGGATTACGTCGATATTTTTTATTCCCATCGCGTCGATCCCGAGACGCCACTTGAAGAGACAATGGGTGCTCTTGCTTCGGCTGTTCAGCAGGGCAAGGCGCTGTATGTCGGCATCTCTTCCTATGGCCCTGAGTTGACGATTAAAGCGAATGAAATTCTGAATCGTATGGGTGTCCCGTGCTTAATTCACCAGCCAAGCTATTCAATGTTTAACCGTTGGGTTGAGACAGAAGGGTTGTTTGATACATTGGATCGCGAAGATATCGGAGCGATTGTGTTTTCACCGCTGGCTCAGGGTCTTCTGAGCAACAAATATATCAGTGGCGTTCCCGCTGAAGCTCGCGCGGGTCATGCTGGTTCATTCGACTCGAAATTGATCACTGAAGATGTTCGATGGGCGTTACAGGGTTTAAATGAGATCGCCGCAAATCGGAGCCAAACGCTATCGCAGCTTGCGGTTAGCTGGGTCTTAAGAAGGGCGACAGTTGCTTCAGCTTTGGTCGGGGTTCGAACGAATGAGCAGCTTGTTGAATTGATTGATGCGACTAAAAATCTTGCATTTAGCACTGAGGAACTGATAGCGATTGATGGGTTCGCAAAAGATTTTAATCTGAATCTATGGCAAGAATCATCGAAGCGGACATTGGCGGATATGCCTTAATCGCGTTATGCAAAAAAGAGCGGCTTGATAAGACCCGTGAGACTGACAACGACAAGAGCGATACCTAAGACTCTGAAAAATGTGGGCGTCTCTTGCTCTACCAGGTAATTGTGTATTCGGTTACCGAGGAGGTGGCCGATGAACGCACAGGGGAGGAGCCAGACATGGTGTATCAACTGCAAGTCGACCCCTGCAATAACAAATGACGCCAATTTAATCAGCGTTAATATCCACCACAAGACAAACAGCGTGTTTCTAAGCTCATGTTTCGCGACATGCGATGCGACGACTGGGACGATCAATGGTGCGCCAGTGAGAGAGGTTCCTGATACGTAGGCACCAAGGCCTAGGAAGCCATATTCTTGAAATTTGGTTTTAATTTCGATGGGTCTATTGATGATATAGCCGATTGCATACGCTAAAACGATTAAGAAAATAATCGTACTCATAATGACCGGTGGAAGCGTCAAGAGGCCAATCACGCCAGCAATCTTGGGAATGATCATGATACCCATGCTTCGCTTTAAGTAACCCCAGTTAATGGTTTTCAATTGCTCAGGCCCCTTATTGCGGGCGCTTTGAATCATGATGAGGGTCGAGAAAAAGATGAGGTGAACAGCTATCAGAGGCAGAAATACCAATGGATCGTTAACGATTAGCAATAGAAATGGAAGGGCGAGGACGGCGCCGCCAAAGCCAAGTCCGCTGCGTACGAAACCTGACCAAATAAAAATTAGTCCAATCGCGCCATATTGATACCAGGCGAGTGATTCCACTAGTTATGATTGAGTGAGAACGTAGCGAAGTAGCTGAACGACCTGGTCAGTGGTCTTACACCATGCGTAAGCCGCCTGATCGACCTCTTTAAGCGGGTGCACAATATCTTCGTCATGCAATGTAATGTAAGGAATGCCTTTGGCGGCACAGTAGCCCGCATCAAAGGCTGCATTCCACTGCTTATATTTGTCGCCGAAACGAACGACCACAAGATCTGCTCGATCGATATCATGGCGCGTGCGAATTGCATTGACTCCGCTTGACTGCTGATCACGCCAAAACCCAGGTTCGACGGGTCCTAAAAAATCACCTGCGGCATCTGACGCTGGGTGATCAGTGACGGGCGCAGTAAAATGGATACCAAGGTCTGTGGTGGCTTCAATGATGTCTTGCCGCCATGAGGTGTGAATTTCGCCTGAAAGGTACACGGTATAACTCATTAATTAGTTTTCCTTTTTGCACGCAAGCGAAGCTGGGCCAGTCGCACCGTTTCTCGCATTGCGAGAGTAACTGTATGGAGCGCCACGCTGATCTTCTCCGCGCATACACTCCCAGTTATCTATTTTAATGGCGGCGCCTTCGCCTGCATCAATAGTGGCCTTTGGCGCACTCACAGATGTGTTTGACACGATGATTCCGTAAATCAATATTCCAGCACCCGCAATCACAACAGCAAAGATTGATCCGATAATCCAGCGAAATTCAAAGCTCATAAAACACCTTATTCAATAACACTTACACTATCGGTTGTTTACAGCGCTTCTTCAAGGATTCGGGCCAGAATCTCAAGGTCAAGATCCACTGGATTGGCTTTCATGGATGAAGAGGATTGAGAGGCTGAAGCAACATCAGGGATTTGAAATGCGTTCAGCCCTAATGAGCCAAGGCCAGCGATCCCTTGTGATTTAACCCACTGATCCAATGTGTCGAATGCGTTTTCTGGAGTTCCGCCCAAGGCATCGGCGATCCAGTGTTGGATGGCATTTATCCGTGTGACGAGATCTGTATCTTCGACATAGCGTTGATGTGCTTTTAGACCGTGAGCCAGAAGTGTCGCACAAATCTCCCCGTGAGCTGCTCCGGTTACAGAGCCGAGGGGGCCGGCAAACCCATGGACAACGCCTAGACCGCTGTTTGCAAGTGCGATACCTCCAGTCACGCTCGCTAGTGCCATAACGTCTCGATCATCTGGAGATTCCATTTGCATCAGATTGGCAAGCGCTTTCAATGCTTTTGGGATCACAGGCTCAACCAGTGCGTCGGTTAAGGGTGTCCGTTTTTTTGAGAGATACGGTTCAATACACTGGGTGATTGCGTCGAGGCCGCAGGCTAGGGTAATGCGCTTTGGCGAATAATCGGTCAATTCCGGATCTATCAATGCGAGATGAGGTAGTAAACGAGCGTCGCGAAGGCTGACTTTACGATTAGCTTCAGGCACGTCGATAACTGCGTTCTTTGTAACCTCGGAACCGGTTCCGGCTGTTGTGGGTATCGCAATCCATGAAATCGGTGTTTCTTCTAGAGGTAGCCCAAGGCCGACTACTTCTAGGTAGGAGATGATGGGTTCTTTTGCTGGAATAAGACCGGACAAGGCCTTCGCCATATCGAGAACCGAACCGCCACCAATGGCGACAACCCCGTCGATATCGAGCTTTTTGGTTGCCTTGAGGTGCTTTTCAAGTTTTGGGAGCGATGGCTCACCGTGAATCTCGATCGTCGCGACAACGTCGGCTGCATTAGCTATGTCTTGGACTAACTGAGCGATCTTGCCACGCACTGATCCGCTCACAATCAAAATACGTTTGTATCCAGCATCCGCGATTATCGGCTGAATGGCTCGGGTTAAGCCGCGCTCAATGCGGATTGAAGGAATATTAAGTGTTGATGGGCGCATAAAGGACCTTGTAGTTACTTGAGCCTAACCTTATCAAAACCTTGTTTGCTTTACAGATGAAGAGGCCTGATATGCGCGTTTTGTTGATTTCACTGAGCCTGTATTCAACAGCAATCCATGCATCGCCACCGATGCAGCCAATCAATGGCTTTTTGATCGATCGAACTGAGGTTTCAATTGCTGCTTTTCAACAATTTGCGACCGCCACTGGATTTGTGAGTCAAGCTGAGCGAGCCGGTGGAGGCGAAGTCTATGGTTGGGGTTGGGAGCAAAAATCGGGATGGACATGGCGAACACCCTTTGGTTTTGAATCAAGCGACCAGCTGCCTGCAGTGCATTTGACATATGACGAGGCGGAATCCTATTGCAAATGGCGTGGTGCAAGGCTGCCGACTGAAAAAGAGTGGCGTGAAGCAGCTTATGTTGAGCACAGAGAACAGCCAACATCCGGATTTAACAAAGGTGTGCAGTATCCGTATCCGACTGGAAATTCGCCTGAGGGGGCCAACTGTTTATCGGAATGCAAATACCGTCCTCCTGTCAGTTTCAGTCACCTACTTGATCGTGGCATCGGTCCAGCGCCTGTTGGTTCAACGAAAGAAGGAGTGAATGGCCTGTACGACATGGGTGCGAATGTATGGGAATGGGTTGATAGCGGTCAGGGTGACCAGCAAGGGACTGCTGGTGGTAGCTGGTGGTATGAAGCATTTCGGATGCATCGGAGTGATCGCGCAACCAAACCGCGAAATACAGCTGTCGTGTATATCGGTTTTCGGTGCGCTAAAGATAAGAATTAGAGGGTGATACTTGAGTCTTGTTTAATGCATTTCATCGCGACTTCGGTGCGAATTGAAGCGATATGCGGTATTCGGCTTAATTCATGAGTGAGAAAGTATTCAAGTTCAGATGTATCTTTGAGGAGGAGACGAAGGGCGTAGTCATAATCTCCGGTCATTCGGAAACAATCCTGGACTCGCGAATTCATCTTTACGGCCCCTTCGAGATAAGTCAGCGTCTCTTTGGTCTGATTTGAGAGTTTGATATAGACAAACACATGCAAGGAGTAGCCGAGTTGATCTGCATTGAGTTTGGCATAGAAGCCTCGGATGACTCCGTCGGTCTTAAGGTTTTTGACTCGACTAAGGACTGCTGAAGGAGAGAGATCAATCCGTTTTGCAAGCTCTGCATTGGTGATATCTGCATCCTTTTGTAGGATGTTGGCAATCTCTTTATCTTTCGGTGAAAGCATATCCATTTGACAAATATTCGCTTATTAATACTAAACAATAAATTTTATTCTTATTTTTTTATATTTCAAGATATTTTATGCGGAATGGCGAGATCCGAAGATGCAGTGTGAATTGTGCCAGCGGAAGGCGTCCTTAACACGCCATCACTTAATACCAAAACGAACACATCGATTTGGCTCCGTTCGGTCTAAATATTCGAAGGCGGAACTGAATAGCCTCATCGCATACTTGTGTAAGCCCTGTCATCGACATGTCCATCGGACGCTGAGAGAGCGTGAGCTCGCCGTTAATTTCTATTCCATTGAATTATTGCGCAGTCACCCAGAAATAAAGGCTTTCGTTGACTGGCTTAAAGATAAGCCGGATGATTTCTCACCACGTTTGTCCCGCCGGAAAAAAACATGACACTACAAATGGACGATTACATCGCGACCCGAGCTGATGTCAGAGCATATCTTGATCGTGCGTTGTCAGACGCCGAGTCAGCTTCAAATCAAGAGGCTGAGCTCTATGAAGAAGTTAAACATAAACTTCTTGCCTCTGGTGCTCGGTTGGTGGCGCACTATTATGTGGATCCGGAGCTTCAGAGGTTGGCTGAAGAGACTGGCGGAATTGTCTCAGACTCCCTGGAGATGGCGCGATTTGGCGCTAGTGACCCTGCATCGAAGTTGATTGTTGCGGGTGTTTCATTCATGGGCGAGACCGCAAAGATTTTAAGCCCCGAAAAACGGATTTTTATGCCAACCCTCGAGGCGACTTGCAGCTTGGATCTTGGCTGTCCCGAAGAGGCGTTTAACGCGTTCTGCGATGCGCATCCGGATCGGACGGTTGTTGTATACGCAAATACATCAGCCGCAGTTAAAGCGCGCGCCGATTGGGTTGTGACGTCCTCGATCGCAGTTGACGTGGTCGATGCCTTGGCAGCGAGGGGTGAATCGCTGATATGGGCGCCCGATCGGTATTTAGGGCGTTACGTTCAAAAACAGACAAACGCTGACATGCTGTTGTGGGATTCAGCATGTGTTGTGCACGAAGAATTTCGCCTGCACGATCTAGATGCACTGATGTCGATGCATCCAGGTGCGGGGCTCCTGGTGCACCCTGAGTCACCCGATGAAATGATCGAACGTGCTGACGCTGTTGGCTCGACTTCTCAATTAATTGAAGCTGCCGTTCGGCTTCCGAATTCAACCTTTATTGTCGCGACAGATAAGGGGATTTTTTACAAAATGCAGCAGCAAGTTCCCGATAAATTATTATTGGAAGCTCCGACTCGAGGAGCCGGTGGTACATGTCAGAGTTGCGCTCACTGCCCATGGATGGCGATGAATCGTTTGTCTGGTATTAATCGGGTACTCGATTCTTGGGATCCGGCTTGCGAGGTACTCGTTGATCCAGAGCTTGGACAAAAAGCAATGAGGCCATTGATGCGTATGCTCGAATTTAAAGCGAGTCTGTCTGTTTAATTGCGTTCTCAAGTAGTTCAAGTGGTCGTTGGTCAAGTGTTTTAGGCCAGGAATCACGTGCTCGTGACAGTTGCGTTTTGGACGCTTCAAGCTTGCCATTTAATAACGCATCCCAGCTTCGTGCTTCAAATAGCAGATGATCTTGTTTGAATGCTTGCGCAAAGCGTCCAAGTGCGCGCCACAAATCCAGGCGTTCTGGGCGTTGCACCATGCGCTCCCGGAGTTCGCGGGGAAGTTCTGGGATGCCTTGGGCAATCGTGAGATCGACGCGAGCGATCGTCGGCTGAAGCCATGACGGATAAAACAAAGCAATGGTATCGATTGCTTGGTGTGTTCTGTCGAAATCTCCGGTTTTAATGGTTAGCGCGATTTCAATGTCGAGCCCGCTGAACGTATTTCGTGTGTTGCTTGGCAAGCTATCAAACAACGCGAGAGCATCCGTATATCGCTCACTTCTATAGAGCTCTAGAATTTCGTGAATGGAACCACAGTTAGCCTCTGGATTTGTCGTATAGCTGATCTGAAGACCTTCAGTTTGGATACATCGAAACAAAGCAAAATCAATGGCACCGAGGACTGGAGCCCCGGTATCTTCTTGATTCATTTGAGCGACACGTGCGTCGAGATCCGATTGTCTCTCAATGCCAAGTGGGTGGGTGCTTAAAAAAGCGAGATCTCGTGTTGACTGTGATTGCTTTTCGCTCAGTACTTGAAGCACTTGAGACATTGCCTGCGGGGGATACCCAGCTCCCTGTAATGCAGTCACGCCAATACGATCAGCCTCGCGTTCATAGTCTCGGGAATAAGCTAGGGCAGAAGTCGCATTGGCCGCCTGACCGCCCATAATCAAAGATTGAGCAGCCTGTCCTTGACGCGTCGCGATGGCAGCAACAACGCCAGCCAATGTGGCTAAGGTTCCTGTAGACATTCGCTCTGAATTTCTGAGTCCGCGGTAATGATGGCGTTGCGCGAGGTGGGCGAGCTCGTGTGCGAGAACAGCCATGATTTCTGATTCAGCTTTCAAGTCAAGATAGACGCCTCGATTGACGCCAACAATGCCACCAGGTGCTGCAAAAGCATTAAATTCGGGGCTATTGAGGCATAAGGCTGTCATCGGCATCGTGCCAAGGTCAAATTGGTTTTTGAGGCGGGTGAGCCAGGTTTCTAAGAGATCGGTGCAAAACGGATCAGTACGCTCGCCTAAGCGGCTGCGCATCGATTTCAGCCAAGCCTGACCAAACGCAACCTCGCCATCACGTGTCGCGAGATCGTCGGCGGAGAGCGCCATCGTGCGACCTGCAGTGATCGTAAACGCGACGAATAGTAATAAGAGAGCAAGCTTTCGCATCAACAGGCCCGTTTTGACTATAATCCGAAGTATATAGGAAGGATTATGCGAACACTCGACTGTACAGATTTGAAATGCCCACTGCCGTTATTAAAACTCAAGGTCGCGATCAATGAGTGCTCATCTGATCGCGTGATCCGGTTGGTGACCACAGATCCAATCTCTCTTCGGGATATACCGGCATTTTGCCAACGTGCGGGCCACCAACTTAAATCAGTCAGCGAAGGCGATCCGCACGAATTCATCATTGAAGTAGTCGATTAAGATAATCCCTTCAGCGTCTCGAGGACTTCTTCAGCGTGGCCAGGCACTTTCACTTTGCGCCACTCAGCAACCACCTTGCCTGTCTGATCGATCAGGAATGTCGACCGCTCGACACCACGAACTTGCTTTCCGTGCATATTTTTCATCTTCATGACATCAAACGCATTGCATAGCGCTTCATCAGGATCTGAAATCAGCTCAAATGGCATGCTTTGCTTTGCCTTGAAGTTTTCATGGCTTTTGATCGAATCGCGAGACACTCCAAAAATCTGGCAGCCAAGTGCCTCAAATTTCGCATGCAGCGTTGAAAAATCTTGGCTCTCAGTTGTGCAGCCCGGGGTGCTGTCTTTCGGATAGAAATAGAGAACAGAAAATTGACCCTTTAAAGTTTCAGAGGAAACTTCGGTATCAGAAGTTGCCTTGAGTGGCGCAAATTCAGGGATTGGTGCGTTAACTTCGATGCTCATAGGGCCTCCTTCAATCGATTTAAGTTGTGAGTGGCGATTTTTTTCTGGTTTGCAACCTTGCCGTCTGAATCGCTCGGTCTGTACCATAGAGGGCTTATTCATCTTGAAGGTTTTATTGACATGATTCGAGGCAGTATCGTTGCGCTTGTCACTCCATTTAATGCATCAGGGGCTGTGGATTACGACGCACTGAAACGATTGGTTGATTTTCATGTCAAAGAAGGCACCCACGCGATTGTTGCTGTAGGAACAACTGGGGAGTCTGCAACGTTATCGCATTCAGAGGATAACGATGTTATCAAAGCGACGGTAGAGTACGTGGCCGGTCGCATTCCTGTGATTGCGGGCGCAGGCTCGAACTCAACAGCAGAGGCGTGCCAACTGACAGAGGCTGCGACAAAAGCTGGCGCCGACGCGATTTTGTCTGTTGCTCCTTACTATAATAAGCCACCACAAAGCGGTCTGCTCGCGCATTTTAAGGCCGTCGCGTCTAGCACCGATCTACCAGTCATTCTGTATAACGTACCAGGGCGGACTGTTACTGATATCGCTGATGAGACAACGCTAGAGCTGGCTCATGTGGCGAATATCGCGGGAATCAAGGATGCGACGGGTAATCTAGAGCGGGCGAAGTACCTTCTTAAGAATCGCCCGGAGGGATTTGCTGTTTACTCCGGAGATGACCCGACTGCTATGGAGCTATGTTTGCTAGGTGGAGATGGTGACATTTCTGTGACTGCGAACGTTGCGCCACGCCTGATGTCTCAAATGGTTGAACATGCGATGGCGGGTAATCGTGCAGAGGCTGAAGCGCTTAACAATCAACTTTTGGGTCTGCATTCAAAATTGTTTGTTGAGCCAAATCCGATTCCGAGTAAATGGGCATTATCTGAAATGGGGATGATGAGAGCAGACTGCCGCTTGCCGCTTGTGCCATTGACCGATGAAGGAAAAATCGCTGTTCGCGAAGCCTGCGAACAAGCGGGAATCAGCCTGTGAAACGAGTTCTTTCGCTTGTTGTTATTAGTTTGTTAGTTGGTTGTTCTGGCTCAAATCAGCAGGCCGCTATTCGTGACCGCCAATTGGACTATCAGGCCGCTTATGTAGAGCCAAAGCTCAAGGTGCCAGAAGGGCTTTCTGACGATCGAGTTAATGAATCTTTGAGCATACCAGGGGTCGATGAGCCAACCGCAGGATTGTATGGAGGCTCTTTCGAGGCGCCCAGAGCGGAAGCTGCCCTTCGCACATTGACGTTGCCGACAATTCGTCGGTATCAGTTGGGGGACCTTCATTGGCTTTCAATACCAGAAGCAACCTCTGCCGTCTGGCCTGAGCTAGAGCGTTTTATTACTGAAAATAAGCTGACTGTGACCTTCGCTGATCAGGCTAAAGGTTCATGGATGATGGAGTCTGGTGTATTCAGGGGTGTCAATACGCATTCCGGTAGCCGAATTATTCGTCATTTTGCGCCAGAGGTTGGGGCGGTTGCCTTGCGATTCTCACTTCAATCTGGGTTAAGGCCCGGTACAAGTGAAGTCGGCCTTCAAATGACGAGTGGTCGAGCAGATGATGTGTTGGTTGGTCGTATCCTCGATGAATTCAAATATCATCTCGAAAGACGGGAGGACGAGGGCAAGGCGGTGTCTCGCGCGCTTTCTTTGCTTGAAGTCGGTAATCGGATGTCGTCACGTCGTGTCGAAGGGATGGATGAATTGGTCATACAAGCAGAGATTCCGCGTGTATTCGGTGTAACGGTGGATGCTGTTCGCGATTTAGGAGCCGCAATTGATGGCGGTGACCTCGAAAAAGGTTTGTTGAATATTCGGTACGTGCGGAAAGCAACGGAACGCCGCTTAGCAACAATGAGTGCGTTGAACCGGGCGATTGCTACGACGATCGAAGACCCGGTGGGGTCTTATCAGGTTCAGATGGAAAAAACTGACGAAGGGCTCATTGTCAAAATTGTCCCAACAGGTGCTGCCGCATCCATCGGCGGTGCAAACGAGTTGATACGCGAATTCAGGGAGCGTTTGTACTAGTGCGATTTGCATCTCTCGGCAGCGGTAGTCGAGGCAATGGTTCAGTCGTCGCATCCCAAACTACGATAGTACTCGTCGATTGTGGATTTAGTTATAAAGAGGCCGTATTGCGCTTAAAACGGTTGGGGCTTGGACCGGATGACTTGTCTGCAATCGTTGTTACCCATGAGCATAGCGATCATGTGGGTGGCGTTGAGGCGCTTTCCAATAAACATTCGATTCCTGTGTACGCGTCGCGCGGCACTTGGATCGAAGTTGGCGAAGAAAGTTATTCGAATCCAATATATATCAATGATTTATTCTCGATTGGTGACATTGAAGTCAGCCCAATAACAGTTCCTCACGACGCGCGAGAGCCCCTGCAATTTGTGTTTAGCTGTAACGGTATCCGGCTCGGAATACTGAGTGATTTGGGCAGCGTGTCGCACCGCGTCATCGATGGTTTCCAGGATTTGGATGCCATCTCGATTGAATTCAACCATGATGTCGAATTACTAAATCAAGGTCCGTATCCAGCGTTTTTAAAATCACGAGTTGGCGGTGATTTTGGGCATCTGAACAACGAACAGGCTTGCGCGCTTTTACAGCGAATCGTTAGTGATCGACTCAAAACTGTTGTAGCGTGCCATATTAGCGAGACCAATAATGACTCGACACGTGTTCAAGAGGGACTCGATCGTGTCTTGGAAAATCAGAATATTCAGCGTTTGGTTGCAACGCAATCAGATGGGTTTAATTGGATAGAGATAGGAACATCATGAACGCATTGGATTTGTTATACCAAGGAAAGGCGAAATCAGCATATTTGACAGAAGATCCAGATTTATTGGTCCTGCAATTTCGTGATGACACGTCCGCGTTCGACGGCGAAATTATTGAGCAATTGTCTGAAAAAGGGGCGATTAATAACCAGTTCAACGCGTTCATCATGACGCAGCTTGCTGATGCCGGGATTCCAACCCATTTCGTAGAGCGACTCAGTGCGACCGATGCGCTCGTGAAGCGGCTCGATATGATTCCTGTCGAGTGTGTGGTTCGAAATAAGGCAGCCGGGTCTCTCGTTCGCAGACTTGGAGTCGAAGAGGGACTGGATTTCGATCCACCACTATTCGAATTGTTTTTAAAAAATGACGCGTTACACGACCCGATGATCACAGAGCATCATGTTGAAGCGTTTGGATGGGCGACTCGGGAAGAGATGGCTCGTATGCATGAGCTGACACTTCAAACCAATAGCGTTCTCAAGTCGATGTTCGATGAGGCCGGGCTTCAGTTAGTCGACTTCAAGCTTGAATTCGGTCGCTTCCATGGTGACATTGTTTTGGGTGATGAATTCAGCCCTGATGGCTGCCGTTTGTGGGACAAGGTCACTGGCGAGAAAAAAGATAAAGATCGTTTTCGGCAGAAATTAGGTGGCGTATTAGAAGCCTATCGCGAAGTGGCAGAGCGATTAGGAATCGTATTTGATCATTGATGCTGAGTGGCTGGTTCTCTTAGCCGCTGTTGCTTTTATCGCTGGGTTTGTTGATACGCTGGCTGGCGGTGGTGGCCTCATCACAATTCCAGCTTTTTTGTTTGCGGGATTTACCCCCGCTCAGGCATTAGCCACAAATAAGTGCCAGGCTTTTGCCGGCACCTTAACTGCCTCAGTACGCCTCATGACTTCAGGGCACCTCAAAATACGCGCTTTGTGGCCTTACGCTTTGCTCGCATTCGCGATGGCGCTTGCTGGTGCATGGAGCTTACGGGAAGTGTCTGAGGCGAATTGGCTGGATCGTGTTGTTCCCATTTTATTGTTGGCGGCTGCGGCGTATTTCGGTCTCGTTCGACTACCACAAACTGCGCTTGAGCAAACGCCAACTTTTGGGATGCTCGCGCTGGCAGGAGTCGCTTTCATTGGCTTCTATGACGGTTTTTTTGGCCCCGGAACTGGCTCTCTCTTTGCGTTATTGATGATTTCAGTTCTCGGGCTTGGGCTACGCGAAGCCACAATTCATGCAAAACTCTTCAACGCCATGACCAATATGGCTGCATTTTTGATGTTCGCGACCAGTGATTTGGTGATGTGGTCTGCCGTTATGGTCATGATACCGGCTCAAATCTTTGGCGCTTTGCTAGGAACACGGGTCATGCTAGGTCGTGGAATCGTGTTGATTCGGCCACTTGTTGTTTTGATGTGTAGTCTGATGGCAATCAAACTTGCATCGGAGGCATGGTTACCGTGACAATAGACCTCTCCCGAGCGATCGGGATTCAATGGTGACTCTTGTCGGTCCCCTCGCAATTGGATATTTGTGAACCCCGTCAGGCCCGGAAGGGAGCAGCGGCAGCGGATATTTGGTGTGCCGGGGTGCGGCTGGCAGGAGTTGCTTCCAGTCATAAGAGGCATGCATGAGTCAGCAGGTCTTAGCCAGAAAATGGCGCCCGACCACATTTGAGCAGTTGATCGGTCAAGAGCACGTGCGCAAGGCGTTAACGCATGCTCTCGATTCTGGCCGTTTGCATCATGCGTATCTCTTTACCGGTACTCGTGGCGTTGGTAAAACGACCATCGCACGTATCTTGGCTCGTTGTTTAAATTGCGAGAAGGGCGTCTCATCAACACCCTGTGGTGAATGTTCGAATTGTCGGGCAATCTCTGAAAATCGGTTTGTTGATCTATTGGAAGTCGATGCAGCCAGTCGGACGAAAGTGGATGACACGCGTGAACTCCTAGAAAATGTGAGCTATGCGCAGAGCCAAGGCCGTTATAAGGTTTATCTCATCGATGAGGTGCACATGCTTACAACGCATTCATTTAATGCGTTGCTGAAAACCCTAGAGGAACCACCTGGACACGTTGTTTTCTTACTCGCAACAACAGATCCTCAAAAACTGCTGCCGACCGTTTTATCACGATGCTTGCAGTTTCATCTCAGGGACTTGAGTCCTGATTTAGTTGAATCTCATTTGGAGCACGTATTAACCGCAGAACAGGTCTCATTTGATAAAGATGCACTTTGGCATCTTGCAAAAGCGGGTCGAGGGTCTGTCCGTGATGCGATGACTCTTCTTGATCAAGCAATCGCGCATGGCGAAGGCTCAGTCACAACAGCCAACGTGATTGAAATGCTCGGGACTCAAGGAGTATCCGAAATTCCTGCATTACTCGGGGATATTGCAAATGCGCAGGCGGCTGATGCGTTGCAGCGTACTGAACAGCTCTCCCGAGAAACCCCAGACTGGATGGCGCTAGTGAGCGGGATGCAGTCGATGCTGCATCAGGTTGCTATTGCTCAGATCAATGATCAAGGGATCAGCCATCTGTCACCAAGCGAGCAAAAAGCAGTACGAGAACTGGCAACGCAGATGTCTCCAGAATTTTTGCAGTTGGCCTATCAGTTTGCGCTAACTGGATATCGTGACTTACCGCTCGCATCCGATGCTCGATCTGCATTTGAGATGTTGGTGTTGCGTATGATCGCGTTTCGGCCAGCTCGGGCTGGCGAGGTGGTATCGGCCTCTGCCTCCTCTAAGGCAACAACCGAATCAGACTCACAGTCGGACCCAGAGCCCGCCCCAAGCGTTGACAGTACAACCGAACAGCAACCAGCTGAGTCAGTTGCTTCGGTGGAGATGCAAGTTCCAGTAGTCGAATCAAAGTCAGATTCAGAGGCAATCCCCGTACCCAAGACCGAAGTGATGCAGACTGTCGCAGAAGAGACATCGGTTGGCGACAAATCTGACCCAGGAATTCAAGACTCACAGGCTGACAGACCAACAATTCCAACCCAGCCTCAACCTGCTCCAACGCTCGTGAGCGCAGAAATCGGATCGCAATTACTGTCAGATGCGAACCAATACAGCGAGAGTGGGGATCTTGATGACGGGGATGATGGAAACGAACCCCCTCCGTTAGAATTGTCGTTGTCTCCCGATGCTTGGGTATTCGAGAGTCGTTTACTCGATCTCCATGGAATGACTGCATCATTGATCGCCCAAACCGTTTTAGTTTCGGCAGACAGAGATACTGTCGTGTTGGCGACGAACTCTCATACTGAAAGTTTGTTGAATGACATGCATCGACGTCGGGTCGCTGAGGCTTTTGCGTTACAGTTCGGGCAGGCGCCATCAATCGTTGTTGAAACTCGCACTGATCTACCTGAAACACCGGAAGGGTACCGCATGCGATTAAAGGAAGAGCGACTCGCTCTAGCAAAGAGTCAATTTGCTGAGGATCCCTTTGTGAGTGCACTTACGGAGCGTTTCGATGCAACAATACGTACAGAGTCGATTGAGCCAAGAGATGGAGGAACACATGTTTGATGGTCCGCTTCAAGAAATGATGAAGCAGGCTCAGAAAGTGGCTGAGCAGATGAAAGATGCTCAAGCTCAGCTCTCTGAGAAAGAGGCAGTGGGCGAGTCTGGAGCTGGCCTTGTAACTGTGACCTTGAATGGTCAGGGCGATTGTAAGTCTGTCGTGATCAATCCAAATGTTTTGGCAGATGATCCGGAGATTGTTGGCGAGCTCGTTGCGTCTGCAATTAACGATGCAAATCGGAAGCTTGAGGCATTGAAACAAGAGTCGATGGGGTCATTAACTCAAGGCTTGAACTTACCACCAGGGTTTAAATTCCCGTTCTCATGAATGTTTCTCCGCTATTAACCAGCCTCGAAAAAGCGCTCCGGTGTCTGCCTGGTGTTGGACCGCGATCGGCTTCGCGCATGGCCTTGCATTTACTTGAGAGGGATCGTGAAAGAGGGCTGCATCTTGCAGAGGTTTTGGCGCAGGCGCTCGAAATGATTGAGCATTGTGAGATCTGCAGCAATCTCACGGAAATCCAACCGTGTCGAATTTGCCAGGACTCCTCGCGTGATCGAACACTTCTTTGTGTTGTCTCATCCCCTAGCGATATTTTGGCAATTGAGCAGTCTGGTTTATTTAAAGGTCACTATCACTGCCTCTCTGGACTTCTGAGTCCACTTGAAGGGCTTGGACCCGAGGAAATTGGATTGTCGCGGTTAATACAGCGCGTGCATGATGAGAAGCCGTCTGAGTGTCTGGTCGCTTTAGCATCAACTGTAGAGGGCGAGGTAACCACCCATCAAATCGTATCGAGTCTCAGTGGGCAAACACGTGTGACTCGCTTGGCGCAAGGTGTGCCCGTTGGAGGTGAGTTGGATCATATTGATGTCTCGACGCTTTCACAGGCGCTTGCATCACGCACAGAGATTAAGTTTTGAGCGTTTCCGGCTGGATCGATCAACAGGCGCAGCTTGATACGCTAGTGAGAGCGATTAGTGATTCATCAACAATTGGGCTCGATACGGAGTTTGTCCGTGTTTCGACATTTCATCCTAGGCCGGGCCTCATTCAGGTGGCGCTGGATGGGGATGCGTATCTGATTGATCCGCTAGCGAATCTCGATTTAAGTGGATTGGGTGGTGCCCTTAGAGGAACAACCACCTCCATCTTGCATGCGGCGCAAGAAGATTATGAAGTGCTGTTTCGATTAACTGGGTCCATTCCATCACCTGTATTTGATACTCAAGTCGCTTATGCATTACTGAATGACAAAATATCTCTCAGCTTGTCTGCGCTGGTGTCAGAGCTCTTGGGCAAGGAGCTCTCAAAAGAAGAAACCAGATCTGACTGGACAAAGCGTCCCTTGTCTGACGCGCAGTGTCAGTACGCAAAAGAAGATGTTTTAGTCTTGGGTCCAATAC
>Ga0181560_10002831_pt1 | contig 16078 bp, 17 predicted proteins | sample 011ome_20_FD_133751 | JGI IMG/M metagenome (GOLD analysis project Ga0181560, IMG submission 133751) | Coastal salt marsh microbial communities from the Groves Creek Marsh, Skidaway Island, Georgia - 011509CT metaG (megahit assembly) | ecosystem: Environmental > Aquatic > Marine > Intertidal...
GATCAGTAAAACTGATTTCTATCGAATCAGTAATAGTAAACCCGAAAGTATCGAGAGGGGTTCTGAGACCTGTACCATAGGCTTTTAACCAGGCTTCCTTAAGTGTCCAGAAGTCAAAAAAGCGATCGCGCAATTCATTTTCCTCCAGGTCTTCAAAGGTGACCGCCTCCTCAGGGGTGAAATATCGCCTGGCGAGCTGCAAACAGGCCGCTTTGCGTTTGACGTATTCCACGTCAATTCCAACTTCCCTGTCAGTTGTCACAGCCAGCGCTACCAGTCCATTTGAATTGGTGAGGTTGAATTGCGGCGGGTTATTACCGGGAAGGTAAGGCTTGCCGTAGGGATTGCGCTCAAAGCGGATAGCACCGGGATCATCCATACCAAGTAATTCAGCCAGTACGGTACGCGCCAGCACTTGTGTAATCAGGAATTGCTTCTTGTCACCCGGCAACTTAAGGCGCTCATAACGGGCTTTTTCCCTGTCACCAAGAAAAACAAGATACTGATCAAGCAAGGACTGGTCAGATATCTCCCGTTCATGCACCAGCCACAATTGAATGCTTTTGCCGATATTTTTACTGCCAACATTGAGCATGGCGGGAGTCTCTCATTATTGCGATAATTCCGCTACTAGACCTTTTTAACAACATTTGTTAACTACTTTTTTAACTACTTTTTTAACTACATTGACTTCAAGATTCGGGGTATTCACATGCGACTTTTACACACCATGCTGCGCGTTACTGACATGGATAAATCCATCGATTTCTATAGCAATATTTTCGGTATGGAGCTATTAAGAAAAAAAGAATTCCCCGAGGGTAAATTCACCCTGGCCTTTCTCGGCTACGGCAGTGAAGATGAAAATACCGTACTGGAATTGACCCACAACTGGGAAACGGACAGCTATGACCTGGGAAATGCCTATGGCCATATTGCCATTGGCGTTGAAGATGCCTACAAAGCCTGCGATGAAATCAGCGCCAAGGGTGGCGATGTGGTTCGTCCTGCCGGCCCCATGAAAGGCACCACTACTGTTATCGCTTTTGTCAAAGACCCTGACGGCTACATGATCGAACTGATCGAAGGCAAATAACAGGCCCTCCTGCAATGACCGAAATTTTCCTTATCCTGGTCGGCGCAATTCTAGTCAACAATTTTGTCCTGACACAGTTCCTTGGGCTGTGCCCGTACATGGGCGTCTCTGGGAAGGTGGAGACCGCTGTCGGCATGTCAGCGGCAACACTGTTTGTGCTGACCCTGGCCTCAGCCTGCAGCTACCTGGTTTTCCATTACCTGCTGGTCCCGCTGAATCTTGAATACCTGCGTACAATTTCCTTTATAGTCGTTATTGCCGCCGTGGTGAGCGCAACAGAGCTGATCATGCAAAAAACATCCCCATTCCTCTACCGCATCCTGGGTATTTTTCTGCCATTGATAACGTCCAATTGCGCCGTGCTGGGGGTCGCCCTGTTAAACATCAACCAGTCCAATAGCTTCACGGGGTCCGTGTTTTACGGCTTTGGTGCAGCAGTCGGTTTTTCACTGGTCCTGGTGTTGTTTTCAGCCATGCGCGAAAAACTTGATGCCTGTGATATCCCCGAGCCTTTCCAGGGGCCGGCCATTGCCATGATTACCGCCGGACTGATGTCCCTCGCCTTCATGGGTTTTACCGGCATGGTGCAATGACTGCTGTATTTCCCGCCCTATTGAACCCAGTTCTGGCCCTTCTTGGACTAGGGCTGGGTATTGGGGCACTGCTTGGTATAGTCACCAGGCGCTTCCAACTCCATTCAGATCCTGTTGTTGACCGAATCAATGAATACTTGCCACAAACCCAGTGTGGTCATTGTGGTTATCCCGGCTGCAAGCCCTACGCGATAGCAATAGCTAACGGTGATGCCATCAATAAGTGCCCGCCTGGTGGTGAAGCCACCATCCGAAAACTGGCGAACCTGCTCAATGTCAGGGAATTGCCATTGGATGCCAGTTACGGCATTGAGGAAAAGCCAAAAGTTGCCAGGATTCGGGAGGCAGAATGCATAGGTTGTGCATTATGTATCCCCGCATGCCCGGTTGACGCCATTCTGGGCGCACCAAAATATATGCACACAGTCATAGAAAGTGAATGTACTGGCTGCGATCTTTGCGTGGACCCTTGCCCTGTTGATTGCATTGATATGATTGAATTGCCTCATGAAAACATAGTTCATGAGCAGGAAGAGCACCTGCCCTGTATTAACTGTGGACTTTGTATCGACGAATGTCCCGTGGATATCCTGCCACATTCACTTTACTTCGCCTGCGCTGATAATAATCTTGAATTAGCCACCTCTCTCAAGCTTGAGCACTGTATTGAATGCATGAAATGCGACTCAGTTTGTCCAAGCGCAATACCACTGGTTGCGTATTATCAGAAAGCGAAATCTGACCTTGCCATTGAGCTGGAAGAAAGAATAAAAGCTGAACATGCCAAACAACGCTTTGAACTGCATCAAGAGCGCCAGGAAAGGCTGCAAGCCGAAGAAGAAATGCGTCGTGAAAAACGTGCTCAATTAGCCCAGGAAAAGAAGAAAGAGCTGTCCAGTAAAAATATTCAGGCGGCGTTGGAAAGGGCTAGATCCCGTAACAACGGCCCGGCGTCATAGAAGAAATAACATATTGAGAAAAAATAGAACGCGACCAAGGTGCAACACAGTACTTTCTCATTGCTTGTAAGTTTATCGATATTCTCAAGTTTAGGCCCCAACGGCATAAACATAACAATAACAAAACCTGCAATTAACCCACCTATGTGACTGAAGTAATCCACATTACTCAAAAAGAAAACTTCAACAATCAGTTCAACGCCAAGAATAAGAATCAGCCTGTTTGTCGGAAGTAAATTAACACTGGCAGGCAAGAACTTTTCATATTTCAACTTCAGACTAAGTAACGCACCCCACAAACCAAAGATCCCACCCGATGACCCGATACTTGCATCAAAGGGAGAAAATATATTGCTAGTCATGACTGCGACTATATTTGCCAATAAAACAATACTAATTACACGGGTGCTTGAAATTGCTCTTTCTAGTGGAGGACCAATTAACCCCAGCACCATGACATTTAATATGAGATGTAAAGGTCTTGTATGAAAGAAAAATGATGAAAAAATTCTGTAAATTTCCAGATTTGAGAATATTGCATTCGTATTAGCCGCTAATAATAAAAAATCTTCTCTTGGGCTGGTTTCAAATGAGCTAAATAAACTTAATAGATAGAAAAAAGCCAGAATTCCAGCTAAAGAATTAATAAATACACTTTTCTTTGAAATCTGCAGCTCAGATAATTGGTCAATTATTTCAACGCCCTGTCTATCAGTCAGCTCATTTGCTTTCTTTTTCAATATCTGAAAAAAACGCACGAAATCTTTTTCTTTTCTAAAAATATTTTTATCAATAAAGACTCTCGACTTATTTCTTACTCCTAAAATTATTCCCACTTTGGTTTTGTTCGCCAATAGATATTCAGCCGAATAAATCTGATCAATTTTGTATTCCTTTATAGCCAAATAGGTATTCGGAATTCTTACTAATTGATTTTCTATAGATATACGCAGCAAATCCCTATGGGGGCGAAAGCACCTTATAAGCATTACCAAGATAAGTAGAATTATTAGCGCAAGAAAAAAATATTGAAAAAATGTGTGCAGCTCAAAAAATCGAGTGATTTTATTGTCTGTTGCTAATACCAGGAAGAGCAAAACAGCTGATAGAGTAATTGTTGTAAATATCGTTCTTGAAGCACGCGAATAATTAAATTGAAAGTGATAATTAGCATCCATGGCATTCACTTAATTAAAAATTGTGTGGAACATCGAGCGTTTCGACTGTTCCACACTTTTTTGATTTGCTTTTTTATTTCAACAGTGCATAACCACCAGCTACAGATAATATGGCGACTCCGGCCAGCCCTACTGGACTTGCCCCGAATGCGGCGACTGCAGCCATAGAAGCCCAACCTGACCCAAAAACACCATGTGCCAAGGCAGCCGCAGTTCCCCAATATTTGACAGCGTCACCAATATCACCGCCGCTCACTTCATCAAGTTCCGTAATTGTAAGTTCTCGCATTTCAAACCTCCTTGTTTGTATTAATTGTTACTGCACTCACAGTAATAGTACGAGTTTAGAATTGTTGCCAGTTTTTCTGGCGAGAGGATCAACAGGGTCTTAGCATCTGAAGATGCTGAATACCTGAACTGATAGCCTCGAAGGGTTCCGGGGCCATATCGATTTCTACGAATCCATGGTTAATGCCGTAGGTATCCATATGTTGCAGCACTCCCTGAAAATCCATCACTCCTGAGCCCGGGGGCACCAGGTTGGCTGCAGCGCCCAGGAAGTCGCCCATGTCGTCGGGCTTGCTGCCATTGAAGTCTTTCAGGTGAACAGACACAACTCGTGATCCATAGCGCTCCAGATAATCCAGGTAATTGACATTGGCCAGGGCCAACCAGCCCACATCCAGCTCAATTTTCACCAAGCCAGAGTCTGTATAGGCCATCAGATAATCAAAGGGAATCTGCCCTTCCACATCAAAAAACTCTACGTGGTGATTATGATAAGCAAATGCCAGGTCCTGCTCCGCAAATTCCCGTCCCAATCGGTTCATAAGATCGCCCAGCTGCTCCACAGCTTGCAGGGATTGCGGCCCTTGTATTCGCAAACCCCTGCCTGTGACTTGCAGAAAATCCAGACCAATGGGAAGAATGACCGTTTTAACACCAAGGGCTTTAGCAGAACGGCTAATCCCTGCCACATTGTCATCGGCAGTGTCCATATGTGCACATGACACAGACAAACCATTCTCATCCAGTTGTAGTTTTAAATCCTCAAGCGGTAGACCAAAGAGCGTTTCTGCTGATGTCAGGCCAAACAGCTCCACTTCCCTCACACCTATTTCTGCAAGACCAGCCAACGTGCCAGCAATATCCTCATCCAATACATCCCTGACAGCGAAAAGCTGCACTCCCGGCAAGCGCATTAGTTCACATTTATACTCCTGAGCCATAGTGAACCCAGAAAACAAGGCTGAACCGCCCGTAAGGAAAATTGAATTTTTCAGAAACTGTCTTCTTTTTAATACCGTCATATTGCAATGTGCCTGGATGATTAGTTTTTATCCAACGTATGACGACTGAAAAAATCCCAAATCAATTCACTGGCACTGATATCCATGTTTGACCCAGGATAACTCGACCCTGGCCAGGTATGCCCTCCTGTATCAGCATGGTAGAAAACTATTTCCGCATCATCGCTGCAGTCTGACCAGGTATATGAGGTCACAACATCTGAAATTTCTGAGGCCGCGTTTTTCAGGCTGCAATCATTAACCTGACGCCATTCATCCAACGCTGTTTCAACGCCCATGCGCCAGTATGGTCTGCCACCTTCGGTTAAATCATAGTGATTAATCGAATCATCTTCGGCATGAAAACCGATCAGTGGGATAGCTCTTTCCGGTATGCAGCCAATGGGATACTGCAACCCTGCTACTGGCGCTGCTGCAGCAAGGACATCTGAAAGCTCACAGGCTAACCTGCTGCTCATACGTGCTCCCCCGGAAAATCCCGATGTGTAAATACGGGATCGGTCCACATTCACTCTTGCAGCAATATCAGTGATCATATCCCGCGTAAACTGGACATCATCCACGCCTTCTTCAACATTGGCATTCCAGCTTCTTTCTGACACTGAATTGGTGAAGGCGCCTGCAGGATAGGCGACAAAGAAACCGTGCTGATCAGCCAGGGTGTCAAATTCGCTGGTATTTATCTGATCACGAGGTACGCCTCCTGAACCATGAAAACTGAAAACCAATGGCAAAGGCGAGCCATCATACTGTTCAGGCACATACAAAAGGTATTCACGCTGTTCTCCACCAGAAGTCAGCGCAATCGTTGAAATTTGTTGTCCTGAAACACTCTTTCCCCACAGGCTGGTAACGAAAACCAAAGCAGCCAGCTTCAATGGTTTATTTACATCCCACATTATTCTCCCTTCCACTTATGCTTTTAAACATTCCGTTGCATAATACTGTGTCACAGACCCGTCTTCCATTGTCACTTGATGCGGTTTGACCAAGCGGGCAAGATACATTTTCATGAGTTTCTACAAGCTGTTGCTTCCTTCCTCAAAGACCGCCACTGGCACTGAACAGATTATGTTGTTGGTGCTTGTCGCTGCAGTTCCCGGAATTGCAGCGATGACCACCTTTTTTGGTCCTGGTGTGCTCATTAATATCCTCTGGCTATCACTTTGTGCTTTGGCATTTGAAGCAAGCGTCCTGAAAATCCGCAACAAGCCCGTCGGAGTTGCCTTGAAAGACTACAGCGCAGTGGTCACAGCCCTGCTGCTGGCTCTTGCCCTGCCACCGGCCATGCCATGGTGGCTCGGGCTGGTCGGCATATTCTTCGCTATTGTGATTGCCAAGCACCTCTATGGCGGCCTCGGCTACAACCCGTTTAACCCGGCCATGGTGGGTTACGCGGTATTGCTGATTTCCTTTCCCGTAGAAATGACTCGCTGGCTTTCTCCTGTTAATGATGTCCAGGTTTCCGGTATGTCTTTACTGGCACAGTTTCTGGGCAACTCATCAGAGCTGGATGCCTTTGTAGGTGCAACGGCTCTTGATCAGTTCAAGCTGGAACGCGGCAGCCTCACTGTGGAGGAATTCTGGAACAGCTCCAGCCTTTTTGGCGTCCTGTCAGGCAGAGGCTGGGAATGGATTAATGCTGCTTTTCTGGCCGGCGGGCTTTATATGCTCTACCGGAGAATCATTACCTGGCATATCCCCGTCGGGTTTCTGGTTGGACTGACCCTGCTGTCACTGATTTTTTATGACGGCGGCAGTTCAGCGAGTCACGGCTCCCCCTTCTTTCATCTTTTTGGTGGCGCCACAATGCTAGGGGCTTTTTTCATCGCTACAGATCCAGTATCAGGTCCGGCAAACAACCGGGCAAAGTTGTGGTATGGCCTGTTGATTGGCTGCCTGGTGTATTGCATTCGAGTCTGGGGCAGCTATCCTGACGGCGTTGCCTTTGCTGTTCTGCTTGCAAATTTTGCTGCACCTGCCATCGATCATTTTTTACGGCAACAGTCGGATAAGTCCAATGCCTGACAATCCTCCTGCTTCAGTATTCAGGCACAGCATCGTCCTCGGTACAGTTGCCTTTCTGGCCGCCATCATCCTGGGATTGGTATACCTGCTGACCGCCGACAGAATCATGGCACAGCAGCAAGCAATGGAGCGTCGTGCACTTGCCCAGATATTACCAATGGATCTTCATGACAATGACCTGCTTCAGGATGCTATTCCACTGACACCTGATTCCTCCAGATTTGAAACCATGCCCCTTCTTGGATTAACGACCACACGCCTGGCTTATATTGCCCGTTTAAACGGCAGTTTTTCAGGTATTATCCTGCCGGCGGAAATCCATGATGGGTACAGCGGCGATATCATCATTCTGGTGGGCATCCTGTCAGATGGAAGCATTAGCGGCGTGCGCGTATTGGAGCACAGTGAAACACCCGGACTCGGCGATAAAATAGATATCACTGTTTCAGACTGGATTCTGACTTTTAATGGCCGGTCATTGAATGACCCTCCGACGCCACGTTGGCAAGTCATCAAGGATGGCGGTGATTTCGACCAGTTAGTCGGTGCCACCGTTACACCAAGAGCCGTTGTTAGAGGGGTATATAAAGCCCTCGAATTTTTTTCCAACAACCGGTCGACACTGGATACGCTGTAATGCCTGCATCACTGAAACAGATTTCCCTGCAAGGCCTGTGGTTCAACAATGCTGCTTTGGTTCAGCTTCTCGGGCTGTGCCCTCTGTTAGCCGTCAGCAATACAGCCGTCAATGCACTCGGTCTTGGCCTGGCCACCATATTCGTGCTTGTCTGCTCAAGTGCCCTTGTCTCTTTAATCAGGCACCAACTCTTGTCCGCAATTCGTCTGCCAATTTTTGTCTTGATCATAGCCGGGTTTACCACCTGTGCCGAATTGCTCCTGCGTGCTTATTCCATCGAGCTATACCAGGCGTTGGGGATTTTCATTCCACTTATTGTCACCAACTGTACCATCCTTGGCCGCGCAGAAAGCTTTGCCTCGAAAAATCCTCCTGGCCCGGCCATGCTTGACGGCCTGATGACAGGAATCGGCTTCGCTGCAGCGCTTTTGGTATTGGGCCTGTTAAGAGAACTGGCCGGCACAGGTATTGTGTTTGCCAATATGGACAGACTGCTGCCATTTGCAGGCAATGAAGGCCTGTTACTATTCGCCAATTACAAACCCTTTCTATTGGCTATCCTTCCACCCGGTGCATTTCTGTTTATGGGCCTTTTGATTGCATTGAAAAATATTCTGGATAAAAAACTGGCTCGCCAAACAGCCATGACAGAAGATGTTAGTGCTGGCAGCAAAAGAGTTCGGCCACTGGGCTGAAGAGTTTCTCAATGAACAAAACCAAACGCACAGAAATTTTTACACGCCTGCGTGATGAAAACCCCACGCCGACAACAGAATTAAAATATGCATCTCCTTTCGAGTTGCTGATCGCCGTGATGCTTTCGGCACAAGCCACTGATGTCAGCGTTAACAAAGCCACTGAAAAACTTTATCCCGTGGCCAACACACCGGAGAGTATTTATGCGCTTGGTGAACAAAAACTGAAAAGCTATATCAAGACAATCGGCCTGTTTAACACCAAGGCCAAGAATGTCATCAAAACCTGCAAGATACTGGTGGACGAACATCACTCTGAAGTGCCTTCCACCCGGGAAGCACTTGAAGCCCTGCCCGGTGTCGGCAGAAAAACCGCAAACGTTGTACTCAATACCGCTTTTCGGGAAAAAGCCATGGCTGTAGATACCCATATCTTCAGGGTTTCAAACCGAACAGGCATCGCCCCGGGAAAGAATGTCCTGGAAGTGGAAAAGAAACTAATGAAGTTTGTACCGGAGGAGTTTTTGCTGGATGCCCATCATTGGTTGATACTGCATGGGCGTTATACCTGTATCGCACGCAAACCACGCTGCGCTTCCTGCGTCATCTCCGATCTTTGTGAGTATAAAAAGAAAGAAATAGATTAGTACCTTTTTTGGAAAGGCTCCTCTTTCATTGCGAATTTTGTTCGCCAAACAAGTTTAAATTTTGGTAGCGTCGTGAGCGAAGGTCAGGCAAGGCAAAATATTTTTTGGAGGTCGGGGACAGTACAAGTAGTACGGACCCGCACCCCGGAAAATTTTTTAACGCAGCCTGGGCGAACGCAACAGCTACAGCTAAACCACCTTATTTATCTTTTCTAATAGCGGCTGTGCGAAGTCGCAGAGCATTTAGCTTGATAAAGCCTTCTGCATCGGCCTGGTTATAAGCGCCTTCATCATCCTCAAAAGAAGCAACCATATCATCGTAAAGTGAATCATTTGATTTTCTTCCCACAACGATGACATTACCTTTATATAGCTTAAGCCGAACAGATCCATTCACATGCTCCTGGGTCTGATCGATAAGCGCTTGCAGCGCTTCACGTTCCGGTGACCACCAGTAGCCGTTATAAATCAATGATGCATAACGGGGCATGAGTTCATCTTTCATATGCGCGGCTTCACGGTCCAGTGTCAGCGATTCCATCGCGCGATGTGCCTTAAGCAGGATTGTGCCGCCGGGTGTCTCATAACAGCCCCGGGCTTTCATGCCCACATAACGGTTTTCAACAATATCGGTACGGCCAATGCCATTGGCGCCACCCACTTTGTTCAACTCTTCAAGAACCGTGGCCGGACTCTTCGCTTCACCATTGATAGCAACAACATCACCCTGCACAAATTCAAGATCAATGTAGGTAGGTCCTTCCGGGGCATTTTCAGGCGACACCGACCACAACCACATATCCTCTTCCGGCTCCGCACCTGGATCTTCCAGGATTCCGCCCTCGTAGGAAATATGCAGCAGGTTGGCATCCATTGAGTATGGAGATTCATTGCCACGCTTTTGCTCTACTGGAATCTCGTGCTCCGCACAGTAGGCCATGAGCTTCTCACGGGAATTCAGATCCCATTCACGCCAAGGTGCAATAATTTTTACACCGGGTTTCAATGCATAGGAACCCAGTTCAAAACGCACCTGGTCGTTTCCTTTTCCGGTGGCGCCATGGGATATGGCATCGGCACCAGTTTCATTGGCAATTTCCACCATCCGCTTGGCAATCAGTGGACGGGCGATCGAGGTACCCAGCAGGTATTCGCCTTCATAGATTGTATTTGCTCGAAACATCGGAAAGACGAAATCACGAACGAATTCCTCGCGCACATCTTCCACGAAGATTTCTTTTACGCCAAGGGCTTCAGCCTTGGCACGGGCAGGTTCCACTTCCTTGCCCTGACCCAGGTCGGCCGTGTACGTCACCACCTCACACTGGTAGGTGTCCATCAGCCATTTCACAATGACCGAGGTATCCAGGCCGCCGGAATAGGCCAGCACTACTTTCTTGATATCCGACATGTTTCTCACCCTTCTCACCTTTAGAAAAAAGGCCGGTATTGTACCCGTGGCGCCCTATTTTGAGAAATTAATTACCGATTTTTCCCTTAGTCCGGCCTGCAGGAGCTTATCCTGCTATAATCTGCGCCCAGTTAAAGTATCAAATCCACACTGGGAACCACGAAGTAATGCAGGAAATAACCCTGGTCAGGCCTGATGACTGGCATCTCCACCTGCGAGACGGTTCCGCCCTTTCAGATACTGTCCCTCATACCGCACGCTACATGGGCCGAGCCATTGTCATGCCCAACCTTGTGCCTCCGGTCACTACAACTGTGCAAGCCCAACAGTACCGGGACAGGATTATTCAACAAATTCCGGAAGGCTCAGTCTTTGATCCGCTTATGACGCTCTACCTGACCGATAACACTTCAGCGGATGAAATCAGCCGCGCCAGGGAAAGCGGCATCGTTTTCGGCATCAAGCTCTATCCTGCAGGCGCCACCACCAATTCAGACCAGGGCGTTACCGACATCGCACTGACCACACCCGCCCTGGAAAAAATGAATGAACTGGGGATGCCCCTGCTTGTCCATGGCGAAGTGACACGCCACGAAATCGATATCTATGACAGGGAAAAGGTATTCATCGATGAAATACTCGCGCCCCTGCATGAGCAATATCCACAATTAAAAATAGTGCTGGAACATATCACTACCAAAGAGGCTGCCGACTTTGTGTTATCTGCGGGTGAGAACATTGGGGCAACAATTACACCACAACACCTGATGTATAACCGTAATCAAATGCTGGTCGGCGGCATTCGGCCCCATTACTACTGCCTGCCCATATTGAAACGCAATTCACACCAGCTGGCATTACAGGATGCTGTGGCCAGCGGCTCTAACAGGTTTTTCCTGGGTACCGATTCCGCGCCTCATGCAAAAAACGCAAAGGAAAATGACTGCGGCTGTGCCGGCTGTTTTTCTGCCCATGCCGCGATCGAATTGTATGCCGAAATATTTGAGGACCTGGGCATTCTCGACAAACTGGAAGCCTTTGCCAGTTTTAATGGCCCTGATTTTTATGGCCTGCCCAGAAACGAAGACACCATAATCCTGCGCAAGGAAAGCTGGGATGTTCCCAAAGACTATCCGCTCGGTGATGACACTATCGTGCCTCTGAACGGCGGTACCAGTATGCGCTGGCAAGTCGTGTAATGGGGACATAAGACTTATTGTGACAGAAGACACTTCACCTACCAGTAATCCCAAGCCAACCTCCATGCTTGCAGGCCGTTTTCGCGGCTACCTGCCCGTGGTTGTGGATGTTGAGTGTGGCGGGTTTAACAACCAGACGGATGCCATATTGGAAATTGCTGCTGTCAGTGTCGGCATGGATGAAAATGGCATCCTGGAACCTGAAGATACCTGGTTCTATCGGGTAGAACCCTTTCCCGGTGCCAACCTGGAAGAATCGGCGCTGAAGTTCACCGGCATTGATCCTCATCACCCTCTGCGAATCGCTCACAAGGAACCGGAAGTGTTTCGGGAAATATTCAGGAATATCCGCAAGAAAATGAAAGCGGAACACTGCACACGGGCAGTATTAGTGGGCCACAATGCTCATTTCGATCATGGCTTCATCAATGCGGCGGCTGAACGCAATAACCTCAAGCGCAACCCTTTCCATCCTTTCTCCAGCCTGGACACCGCATCCATAAGCGCAGTGGCTTTTGGACAGACGGTACTTTCTAGAGCCTGTGAATGCGCTGGGATCGACTTCAACAATGAAGAAGCGCATTCGGCACGGTACGATGCAGAAAAAACGGCCGAGCTGTTTTGCTATATCGTCAACCGCTGGCAATCTCTTGGCGGCTGGCCGCTGAAGTAACTTCTCTTGCACGCGCTATCCTTGATTAAAGTCAAGGTAGAACTTTCCTGCCTCATTATAGTTATCCATATACCCTTCCCTATTCACAAAGGAGTCATATATGGCAGGCGGAAGAAAAGTACTCGTGATCATTGATGCGACACATGAGAGACACCTGGCGCTGGAACGTGCAGTAATCACATCGGAAATTAAGGACCCTGATTCCCATGTTCACCTGTTTATCAGCATTGATACAGAAAAAACTGATCTTGGTGCTGATAATGAAAGTCTTTATCGGGATGATGCCTGGCTAAAGTCCATTACCGACAAACTGGAATCTGTAGGCGCACAGGCAAGTTTTGAATTGTGCTGGTCCAACGAATGGCAAAAAGCAGTGCTGAAAAGTGCCCAGCACTTCCAGCCTGACCACATCTTCATGCCGGACCCCCAGGACGGAAAAAAATCACTGTTCAGCAATCAGCAATGGGCCCTGCTCAGGACGTCGGTGGCACCCGTGACAATTGTAAGGTCAGATGCAATCAAGCCGCGCAAGAAAATTCTGGCTGCCGTTAATATCCAGAAGCACGACCAACCTGAATACGCCCGTCTTAATGAAAAAATTCTGACCGAAGGCCAGAGTATCGCAAATCATTATGATGCCGATTTCTTTGTGATTAATGCCTACAAGGACAATACGGAGTTTCCTGACAGGCAAAAAATCATGAAAATTTCCAATCTGCCTACAGACCGGGTGCACGTTGAAGAAGGTGATCCTGCTTCAATCATTTCAAAGTATGCCAAGCAAATTGAAGCGGATACTGTGCTAATAGGCACCCTTGCTCGACATGGTGCATCTGCTTTGATGAAAGGCAACACTTCAGAGAAAGTACTTAATAAACTTGACCTGGATGTTATCGCCTATTCCTGACCAGGCATTCACCAGAGTCGAAGGCAGCCCTTTGCTGTCTTCGACTCTATCAATAAAACCTGCTCAATATCCCGCTAAAGTGGCAGCAGCCTGCCATACATACTATTATTGCGCCTTGCGTTTTTGCCCGTCGCGAAAGCAGCACAATTAAATACAAAAACCAATATAAAAATTGAGCGACAGGTTCAATGAACCAGATTCCTGAAAACTTTCCTGACGACAATGATTTCCAGTCATGGAATGCCTACGTCGACAAAATGCCATCTATTGGCGAGCACTGGGTGGAAACATCAAAACGCCCTGGTAATCCTGAAGTGCTCACCGACACACTCGGCACAAAACTAAAAGCCAAGACAGCACTTACCGGTTCCCTGGTACTCTCAAGGCGCATTGCCCAGGAAAGCCCAGAACAGAACATCGGCATGCTGCTACCGACAACTGCAGGAAGTCTGGTTGCTGGTATGGCCGTTATGATACTGGGCAAAACGCTTGTCACATTGAATTATACCGCCCCACTGGAAACCATGATTTCTGCAATTGAGCAGGCAGAATTGAAAACGGTTTATACCTCTACCCGCTTCATTGATAACCTGAAATCCCGAGGCATAGATATAGAACCTCTGAGTGCAAAAGTACGACTGGTCATGCTGGAGGACTTGCGGGCTGGTATATCGAAATGGGAACAGATCACTACACTACTGCAATGCAAGCTGATGCCAGCGAGTTGGCTTCGGAATAAATACTGTGGCACACCTGATATCGAAAGTACCGCTGTCATCCTGTTCTCCAGCGGCAGTGAGGGTGACCCTAAAGGCGTCATGCTCAGTCATAAAAATCTGCTTGCCAATGTGAAACAGGTCAGCAAGATTCTGGATGCCACTGACGATGATGTCATCATGGCCAACCTTCCTATATTCCATTCCTTTGGTTTAACGGCATGCATGTTCCTGGCCATGCTCGAGCGTATCAAAGTGGTTTGTCACACCGATCCAACCGATGTCGTTACCATTGCTAAAGCCATCAAGGCGCACAAGGCCACGCTTCTTTTCGGCACATCCAGTTTCTTCAGGTTATATATCAAGAATAGAAAAGTGCATGCAGATGATCTGGCCAGTTTGCGCCTTACCATTGCCGGTGCAGAAAAACTGCAAACAGAAATCAGTGCCGCATTCAGAAAGCGCTTCAATCAAAAGATACATGAGGGCTATGGTTGCACTGAAACAGCCCCGGTTGCCTGTGTGAACACCCCTTTTCCCAACCTGGAAAGCCCACACCTGCAAGACAACAACAAACCCGGCACAGTGGGCAAACCCATTCCGGGGACAATAATCAGGATTGCTGACCCCGATACCCTGGAGGAACTGTCTCTTGGGACTGCAGGTATGATACTCATTGCCGGGCCCCAGGTTATGCAGGGGTACCTGGGGAATGAAACGCTGACAGACCAGGTGGTCGTCGAACAAGATGGATTGCGCTGGTATGTCTCCGGTGACAAAGGCTCATTGGATGAAGATGGCTTTCTCACCATCGAGGATCGTTATGCCAGGTTCGCAAAAATATCAGGTGAAATGATCGGGCTTGGGACGGTGGAACAGGTTCTGCGCAATGCACTGAACGCAAGTAATGAGAACTTCGAGGATGGCAATGAAGAGGTCGAGCAGGTGGAAGTAATGGCGATCAGTATCCCTGATCCTAAAAAGGGAGAAATTATCGTTATTCTCAGTACACAGGAGCTTATCGAAAAGGAATTACGCCCGAAGCTGTTGGCAGGCGGCCTTAATAATCTGGCCCTACCCTCGGCTTACATCACTGTGGACGCAATCCCCAAGCTCGGTTCAGGAAAGTCGGATTTTGCCACGGCCCGGGAAGTTGCCAAGCAAGCCATGTTCAACAAGGGTAGCTAAGCTACTCCCCCCATTCACTCCATTTGATTCATGTCATGGCCTGATCAGGGCTAAAGTCGATACAGTGGTCATCGGTAATATTTATGGTTGGATGTGTTTGTTGACAATGATTCTCATTAAGCTTAACATTCTCAACAGTATCAACTCATAGTAATATTTTAGAGAAATCCAGGTTCGCTATGTACGTATGTCTTTGCAAAGCAGTGACTGACCGCCAGATCAAGGAATTTGTGAATGATGGTGCAGGCTCATTTGAAGAAGTCTGCAAGGAACTGGGTGTTGCCACGCAATGTGGCAAGTGCAGCCAACTGGCACAGAATATTGTTGATACGACCATAAACGTCAAAAAGGCCCCTTTTGAATCTGCCATGTAACAGATTCCGCCAGATACTCTCCTCCACCTCCTAACCCAAATAACTCTGAATACGATCAATAAGCATTCGTATTCTCATTTTATTCTTTGAAATTAATGACTTAGAACCTGTTTTCTGGACAAATTCCGGTGAAAAAGTCACAATACGCACCTCAAATTTATGTAATACCCAAGGGATTTCAATGAAAGGCGACAGTAAAGTAATCGAACACCTCAACAAGATTCTTGGCAATGAATTGGTAGCCATCAACCAGTACTTCCTGCATGCAAAAATGCTGGACGACTGGGGCCTGAAGGAACTGGCTGATTTCACGCGGCATGAATCCATCGACGAAATGAAGCATGCCGATGACATCATTGAGCGTATCCTCTTCCTCGAAGGGCTTCCCAACCTGCAGGACCTGGGCAAGCTGCATATCGGCGAAAATACCGAGGAAATGCTGCAATGCGACCTTGATCTGGAGATGC
>Ga0181560_10002833_pt1 | contig 16076 bp, 8 predicted proteins | sample 011ome_20_FD_133751 | JGI IMG/M metagenome (GOLD analysis project Ga0181560, IMG submission 133751) | Coastal salt marsh microbial communities from the Groves Creek Marsh, Skidaway Island, Georgia - 011509CT metaG (megahit assembly) | ecosystem: Environmental > Aquatic > Marine > Intertidal zone...
CATCCACGTCTTGTCGTCTTGTCACGCGGGTCGTTCGAAACTCGAAGCGACAGACGCCAGCGCATCCGTCTCGCCCTCGCCATGGTTCGCGTGAAAACCATCGAAATCGCGTGGCACAACGTCGAGAAAACAAACGTACGCGCGCATCGCGCCCTCGCCGCGCGCATCGCGCGTCGCATTCGTCGCACTAACGTCTCGTCGTCGTCACTTTTCGAACGCAGCAACCGATTCTTTCGGTCGATTTTAATCCCCGCACGGGCGCGTTGGCGACCGCGGGCGCGGATAACGAGATCAAACTCTGGCGCGTGGACCGATCGATCGATGGTGAGGTGACGGTGACGCACACGGAGACGCTGACGGGACACGCCAAGGCGGTGAACTGCTGTCGGTTTAGCGCGAACGGTCGAGCGTTGGCGAGCGCGGGAGACGCGGGAGACGTGTACGTGTGGCGAGAGGTGGACGTGGGGTCGACGACGGTCAATTCGCACGGAGACGTTGTCGGGTGGAAGCCGATGAAGACGCTGCGCGGGCACTCGGACGATGCGTTGAGCGTCTGCTGGGGACCGAGGGAGACGCTGGCGAGCGCTTCGGTGGATAACACGACGATTTTATGGGATTGCGAGAGTGGTAACGGTGTGGTGCAGTTGCGCGAACACGCGCATTACGTGCAGGGAGTGAGTTATGATCCGCGGGGGGAGTTTATAGTCTCGCAGAGTCCCGATCGAACCGCACAAGTGTACGCCGTTGTCGGCGGCGGTAAGCCGTCGGCGAAGAGCGTGAAACACGTGCGGGCGATTAAGGCGATTAACGACACGAATGAGAGAGTCGATGGCGGGCGCATGGCGTCAATCTTTCACGACGACTCTATGACGTCGTTTTTTCGCCGCCCGGCCTGGTCACCAGATGGTTCGTTCGTAGTGTTTCCGGCTGGAGTGTTCAAACGCCCGGGCGCCAAGCGAGCCATGCATACGACGTATGTCTACGCTCGTGGGAACTTTGAAACGCCCGTCATGCACTTACCAGGCGGCGAGACGCCATCTGTGTGTGTTAGATTCAATCCTGTGCTGTTCAAGCGTCGAAAAGACGCCGCTGATCCTACGACACCGTCAGACTTGCCGTATCGCGTCGTCTTCGCGGTGTGCTCGCAAGACGGCGTCACGATCTACGACACCGATGAAACCGAACCGATCGTGTACGTCGCTGGTATCCACTGCACGTCTATCACAGACTGCGCATGGTCCCCGGATGGTGGAATGCTTGTCGTGAGTAGCACGGACGGTTTCGCGAGCGTCGTCGCCTTCGATGAAGGCGAGCTTGGCGCGCCAGAGACTAACATCCCCGAACACGTGAAGTCTTTGCTAGCGTCGTCGAGGATAGGAGAAAGCGTGCCCGATGAAGTTGTCGTTGTTGCGCCGGCGGTACCCAATCCGGTAGCCGCTGGACCGGGACCGACGAGAATCGCGCCAGTGCGCATCGCGCCGACGCCCATGTAGAACTTAGGACACAATTTGATGCTTCACGATTTCATTCGAATTAAAAGGTACAAATGTCGTGAGACTTTCTAAAAAGTTGAGCGCTAACCGAGCCTGGTCAGCGTCTCCCCCCTCGTTATGATTTCAGAACTAAAACTGTTGAACATGATGCGCGTGCCAACATGGCACGCGCACCAAATGTTTCGAGCGCTCGAAACATTTAACACTTGCACGAGTGATTTTTTTAGAACGTGGCGTTCCAATCGCTCGTCTTTACACGCGTCGATCGACGCGTTGGCGTCGTCGGTGCGCTTAGATGACCCCCGACGGATCCATTAACCAAAAGACATTTTTTCCCGTTACCACCGTAGCCAAGAGCGCACCCAACAGAAGACACAAAGTTTTTCACCAACGCGCCCGCCTTGGCCGCCGCCGCTCCCATCGGAGACTTCAAATGAGGGTCGGATTGCGGCAAGACAGACTCGTTCGGAACAACGATTTGCGCGACGTCGAACTCAGTTTTCTCAACCGAACGACGGGGAGGAGACGCGAGGGCATCCGGCGCAGGTCTGTTCGCGCCAGATTTCTTCACGGGTTCCTCCTTTTTAATCGCACGTTCCTTTGTGCTTTCGCTGATAATTTTCTTCTTCTTGGGCACAACGCACGTGCTGGGATCGTACTGAACGACGTCCCACCCGTGCGCTAAGAGCTCATCGAGCGGATCAAACGTAATCGTCAGAGGTAGTGAGACGGCATCGTCCATCGCCGCCTGGACGCGGCGACGACGCTTTGTCGCAGCCGGATTGAAACACGGTCTGCGGCGTCGCTTCCTCTGCGCTTCAGCTTGCTCTGCTCTAAGCGCTCTCTCTTTTTGCTGCCTCGAGACGGCCTGAAGATTGAAACAGAATAAATAAGCGAGTTGCTCAGATTCCGTGGCAAGTTCGGGACGCTCTCTCAGCCGCAACGGAGGCACTGGATCAAAGCGCGAAAGCAAAGGTTTCCCTCCGTTTTTCCATCGCATGTTGAGCCAGTACCGGTAGATCTTGCAAAACACCGCAAGAGAGGGTGCTTTTTTGTTGATCTTGAATATTTTGTCGTTTATTTGGTTAACGATTTTGACTGCGTTCTTGAGCTCACTCTTGCCTCCAGTCGGGGGGCGCGGCACACGGGCGCCGCGAGCGATAAACATAGATTTACCGCCGCGACGCGTCATACCCACATGGGCGCGGGTGCCGAGATCACTGCTCTTTACGTTTTCCGACGGTTGACGAACCGTATTCGTCGCATACTGACGTTCGATGAGATCGTCGGCAGACTGCGTCGACGAATTGTCGTCACCGTTTTCCGATGGAACGCCGTCCGAAGGAGACGCTCGCTTCTGCAAGAATTGAACGCTCCCACTCGGTGTCAACGGTGCCGCGGCCGTTTCTGATGAGCTTTGATTGGATCGTTCGTCATTCAAATCGAATGGGTTCCAGTTTTCAGCCTCAGCCTTGAGGTTAACGAGTTGACCGTCGCCCAACTGTGCGTTCGACGCCCAGTGCAAAACATCCTCAAGCTTCCCCTCCGCGGTGTTGGCCGAGTTGAAGATGTTGCCGAGTACGGTTTGCGCCGCCTGCTCTTGCGTTGGCATCGCAGACGCCGCCCAAGACGTTTCCTCAAAGACGTCGAAGAGCTTCTCCAAGTGTTCTGGACGCATGTAGTTGGCGTTCGGCGTCGTCGTGCACACCTCCGATCCCTTGCCTTCAAGTGGCTCGTCAGCATTCATGTGTTCGAGCCACTTGAAATCCGCTGCCGTGGCCTCGTACATGGACGCCGCCGTGCCCGGGCCGAATCGGTGAAGTTGATGATCCGGCGCTTGCTGACGCAAATACTTGGCCGGTTGTCTGAATCCGCCGGCGTGCAACGCTTCGTAATCCGACACAACGTTGAAGTTCGGAACGTGAATGTTTGCCTTTGGCGCGAAGTAATCGCGCGCGGGCTTCTGTTTCTTGGCATCCTTCTTCTCCCCCTTGCTCGGCGACGATGCGCCTCGCTTTTTCCCCTCTCCTTTTCCGTTTGATTTACCCCCCTTTGACGCTTTCGGCGTCGACGGCTTCGCCACTCGATTCGCCTTCGCGTGTCTCCTATTATCTCTCACCCCACACGCGTTACACAGCGTTTTCGGGCCATCCGGGCCGTTTCGCCACAACGGCGTCGTCTGCGTGTTGCAGTGCGCGCACCGCTTCCCAGCCACTCCCGGCAGACCTTGCGCCGACGTCGCGGCGTCCATCACCTTATCGCGCACGAAAAGTTCACCGAAGTCAGTTTCATCGCACGCGCGACGGATAACGCGACAATTTCGCGCGTGAAAACAAGCGCGCGCGCGCGTCGTCGCGTCCCGCGCGTATTGAGGCTCCAGAAACCCCAACCGTTCGCCGTCGCGCGTTCTCGTCGTCTCGACAACCCGCGGACGCACCTTCGCCATCTCCCGCGCGCTCGTTCCGCGCCAAACACCCCCCCGCACCGAACACTGCGCGCACGAACGCTCGCTAGCGCGCGCGACACATCGCTTCGTCAGTCTCCGCGCGTCGTCATCGCGGCATCGAAACACCGACACGCCACCATCGGCGCGCGCGCGTCGCCCTCCCGCGCGTTTCCGCGTCTCCCGCGCGCGCGAACGACGCGTCTTAATCCCATCCACCATCGCGCGCGCGCGCGCGCCGCACCGCGCGCGGGCGACGACGCCCGCGCGCGCTTCGTTCGCGCCATCGAGCGCCCGCGCGCATCCAGCCCCCGAAACCGCAACGCGACTTCGCGCGAAATCTAGCCCCCAACGCCCGCGCGCGCGCGTTCCCATCGCGCCGCGACGGCCGAGCGACGTCGATAATTTCACTCGATCCCTCGCGCGCGTCGAGGATCGAGCGCACGCACCGCGTCGTCGAAAAAACGGCGTTCGATTCGCGCGCGCGAACAATCAATCGGTCGCGCGATTGACGGAAATCGCTCGCGTTCGCGCGCGTCGACGGCTTCGTTCGTCGTCTGCGCCGAGGCGGGCGGTCAAGAAGACGCGCGTGCGTCGCGCCCGCGCTTCGCGGGACCTTCGGCTCGACGCTCGCGCCACCGACTGCGGGGGGGCCGGCGGGGCGTGCGGGCAGGACAGAATCACACGCCACCAAAGTTTTGGGCGTGGGATTAGTGACGGTTCGCGAACGGTAAATAAAAAATCTTGCGCGTAATTTTTTATGTGGGATAAGGGCTCGTATTCGAGCTATAAGATTCGCTATGTTTAATGAACGGCGGAGACGACGCCACGTCGATCGCGCGGCGCCGCGCGGCGCCGCGCGAGTCGCGCGACGAAGGTTGGTTGCGCTATGAACGATGCTTGGGTATTACGTAGCTAGGGTGACGACGCGGGGTCAGTGAAAGAGACGCACCACATCTCGGCGGTGCCGCCTCGGGTCGCGCGCGTCGCGCCGCGGCGGAGGACGTCGGCGGCGAGGACGCTCGCGCACGCCTCGCGTAGACACTCCGCGCACCAAGGTTCGGGATGGGACACCGCGCTCGAGAGCGCGGCGTGGTTTGCGTCAAATTTTAACGCTGGGACTCGATCGATGTCGCCGAGGGTGAGGAGAACGTCGTCTCGGCGTTCGCCGCGCGCCGCGTCGACGAAGACGGCGGCGCGCGGGCTCGGGACGCTCGCGAGCGGGACGAATCGGCCTCCGGCTTTGCGTATCTTCGCACCGGAGACGAAGTGGTCGAGAGGACACGTTCCTGGAAGGTAGTTCTCGTCGTTCGCGCCCGGATATCGACACTTTGCGCTGAACACGTCGTCATGGCCGCTCCAAACTTTGTCGCACCGACACGGCAGTGGGGGAATCGCGAGCGTGCGGTTGAGGGATACGGCGTACGCGAACGCCTTCACGAGCGCGCGAACGTTCGCGCTCGCGACAATGAGGTGGTCCTCAATCGCCGGTTCCTCGCTCGTCAAGTTTTGAGGCGCGAGTTCAAACGTGAGGAACTTTTCGTCCTCGCCCGCGGCGTCGTGCAGCGCCCACAAGCCAACCTCTTGAAACCTATACCGCTTCGCCTCTCCACCACTACCGTCGAACGTGTACGTCGCGTGCACGGCGTACGGTTTAACGTCATCCCAGACGCCGTCTTTTCGATTCACCCACTGCATGAAGTATCCGTGACCGTTCACGAAGAGTCGAAGCGGCAACGCGCCAATCGCGAACGGCGAACCGGTCGACGGCAACGGCGAACCCGATTGCAGCACTCGCGTCTTCGCCGACGCTCCCGGGGCAACATCTAGTCCCGGCCACGCATTTTCCTCGCGCGCCATCTTGTTAAACACTTGTTGGTGCGTCGTGAGCTTTGAGTACGCCCCGTCCTTTGCCTGTAAATTTCGCGCCCAGTCGCTCAAGAAATCCTTCCCCGCGCGCGTGTTCCTGATGAACATCATCCCAGTGTTGAAGATCCCGCGCATCGCGTATCTCGCTCCTAATTCCCAATCCATCGTCGGGCTTAAATTATCGCTGCTAATCATCACGTCCGCCCCGCGAATCTCCTCGCACCCGTCCACGTCGCCGCTCTCGCACTTGAAGTACGGCGCCGCGTCTCGAAGCCACACGACGTCGACGTCGGATAAAATCACGTCAAACCCGGCGTCGAGCACCGCGCGCAATTCCTTCACCATCAACGCGCAAAACTTCTTCCAACTCTCGCTCGCGTGATCCGCGGCGTCGTTCAAATCGCCGTACTCGGCGCGATACGTCGCCACGCCCAGCGCGCGCGCCGCGTCCAGCGTCTCCGCGTCCAACGCCACGAGCACCGGCCGCGCGCGCGCGCGCGACGCCACCGCGCCGCTCCCCTCCCCCCCCTCGCCCGCGCGCGCCCGCATCGCGTGCGTCGCCCAATTCTTCGCCACGTCGAGCACCTTCGCGTCGGCGAACGCGACGACGACGACGTCCTCCCCCTCCCGCGCGCCGACGTCGCGCAGCGTCGCCGCCGCGCCCGCGACCTCGACCGCCGGCGTCGTCCTCGCCGCGCGCGCGTCGCCGATCGCGCCCGCGTCGCCGATCGCGTCCGTCGCCGCGTCCGTCGTCCCGCCCGCGCCCGCGCCCGCGCGCGCGCGCGCGCCTCCCGCGCGCGTCCGCGTCGCCGCGACCGCGCACGCCGCGACGACGACGCACGCGAGCGCCCTGCGCGCGCGCCGCGCGCGCGACGCGCCCTCGCGCGCGCCCGCGCGCATCGCGCCGCGCGCGCGCGTCTCGCGCGTCGGCGTCGTCGCGCGTCGCGCGCGCGCGTCCTCGCGTCGCGCGCGTCGCGCGAGACGCGCGCGACGTCCCCGCGGGCTCGCCGCGCGTCGCGAGACGCGAGACGCGCCGTCGCGACGCCGCGAGACGCGCGCGCGCGACGATGGAATGGATTCAAACGCGTCGCGGCTGTCGCGACACATCGCGACGACGATGCGACGCGCGGCGCGCGCGAACGACGACGACGCGACGAAGCGACGAAAGAGGGATCCCGATGACGACGCGCTGCTGCGCGACGCCGAGGACGCGCGCGACGACGACGACGACGGCGCGACGACGGGAGGCGCGCGCGCGACGGGGGACGACGGCGCGGAGGAGTACGCCGACGACGTCGATTACGACGAGGAGGAGGTGTACGCGCGGACGACGAACGGCGAGGGCGAAGGATTGATCGATGTGCGAGCGGCGGATCGCGCGAATTGGGTGCGACGACCGCTGGCGCGGGCGGTGGACGCGACGCGGGACGCGCTGCTGTTTCAACAGTTGGACATCGATTACGCGGTGGAGAAGCCGCACGAGGGACTGGGGGCGCGACGGGCGAAAGGTGACGCCGCGGTGGTGCGGATGTTCGGGGTGACGAAAGAGGGACACAGCGTGTGCGCGCACGTGCACGGGTTCGAGCCGTATTTTTACGCGTCGGTGCCGGAAAATTTCGGCGAGGCGGATTGCGCGGCGTTCAGGCGACGTTTGAACGAGGAGGTGAGCGCGGCGAGGAAGAACGCGCCGGGAGTGCACGTCGTGGACGTGTCGCTCGAGAGGAAGCAGAGTTTGATGCATTATAGCGACGTGAAGGATCGCTTGTTCGCCAAGATCACGATGGGGCTGCCGAATATGGTGAGCGCGGCGCGAGGGATTTTGGAAAAGGGATTCAGCGTGCCGGGGGTTCGGGACGGGGCGTTCACGACGTACCCGACGTTTGAGTCCAACATCGTGTACGCCTTGCGGTTTATGGTGGACTGCGCCGTGGTCGGTGGGAACTGGATCGAGTTTCCGGTGAATTCGTACACGGTTCGTGCGAAGAAGGCGTCGCACTGTCAAATCGAAGTGGACATCATGTACGACAAGCTCATCTCGCACCCGGCGGAGGGTGAGTACTCCAAGCTCGCCCCGTTTCGCATCTTATCCGTGGATATCGAGTGTGCGGGGCGTAAAGGCCACTTTCCCGACGCACAATTGGATCCGGTGATTCAGATCGCGACTCTAGTCACCGAGCAAGGGAGCGATAAACCGATTATTCGAGCCGTGTGGACGCTCGATACGTGCGCTCCGATCGTCGGCGCTGACGTCTTGAGTTTTAAGGATGAGCGGGAACTGCTTCGGAACTGGGGTAATTTTCTTCGCGGGTGCGACCCGGATTTGTTGATCGGCTATAACATCGTCAATTTCGATTTCCCGTACTTGTTGGAGCGCGCCGAGAAGCTCGGCGTCGCCGACTTTCCGTACTGGGGACGCTTGATCGGCACCAAGGTGCGCATGCGCGACACGGTTTTCTCGTCCAAGGCGTACGGTACGCACGAAAGTAAAGAAATATCTTGCGAGGGACGCGTGCAATTCGACATGCTTCGCGCTATTCAGCGCGATTACAAGTTGTCTTCATATTCGCTCAACGCAGTTTCTGCGCATTTTTTGGGCGAGCAAAAAGAAGACGTGCACTACAGCGCTATCTCGGAGCTGCAAAACGGTACGCCCGAGACGAGACGGCGTTTAGCGGTGTACTGTTTGAAGGATGCGTATCTTCCGCAGAGATTGCTGGACAAGTTGATGTACATGTACAACTACATCGAAATGGCTCGCGTCACCGGCGTGCCGCTGAATTACCTGTTGACTCGCGGTCAGTCCATCAAGGTCATGTCGCAGCTTTTGCGCAAGGCGAGGCAGCGAAACATGCTGATTCCTCACCATGTGAAGCAGGGCGGTGGCAACGTTCAAGCGGAGGGTGGTGTCGCGTACGAAGGTGCGACGGTCTTAGACGCCAAGGCTGGTTACTACGAGATGCCCATCGCGACGCTCGATTTCGCTTCGCTGTATCCATCCATCATGATGGCTCACAATCTGTGCTACTCGACTTTAGTGCCAAAGGATAAGGTGGGTAAGCTCAACCCGGATGATTACGGGACATCGCCATCGGGAGATACGTTCGTGAAGGCATCCAAGGTGAAGGGGATTTTGCCAGAAATTTTAGAGGAACTCTTGGGGGCGCGTAAACGCGCCAAGGCTGATCTTAAAAAAGCCACCGATCCGTTGCAAAAAGCGGTCTTAGACGGTCGCCAGCTCGCGCTGAAAGTCTCAGCAAACTCTGTGTACGGTTTCACCGGTGCCATGGTCGGACAGCTGCCTTGCCTCGAAATTTCTTCTTCAACGACGGCGTACGGCCGTACGATGATTGATCACACGAAGAAAATGGTGGAAGAGAAGTATCGAACCGTGAATGGATACACTGGAAATGCCGAGGTCATTTATGGTGATACCGACTCCGTGATGATCAAGTTCAATACGCCGGATTTGGCGGAGTCTATGAAACTCGGTGAAGAAGCCGCGGTGTACGTCTCTGAGACGTTCTTGAAGCCTATCAAACTCGAATTCGAAAAGGTGTACTGGCCATATCTCTTGATTAGCAAGAAGCGCTACGCTGGTTTACTCTGGACGAACACTGAAAATTACGACAAGATGGACACCAAAGGTATCGAGACCGTGCGTCGCGATAACTGTTTGCTCGTGCGACAAGTCATCGAGACGGTTTTGGAGAAGATTTTGAAGCAGCGAGATGTGCAGGGCGCGGTGAAATACGTGCAGAGTACGATCGCAGACTTGCTCATGAATAGATTAGATTTCTCACAGCTCGTGATCACGAAGGGTTTCACAAAAGAAGCAGACTCGTATGGGGTCAAGATGGCACACATAGAGCTCGCGCAGCGCATGCGCCAGCGCGATCCCGCCACCGCGCCGGTAGTCGGCGATCGTATCGCGTACGTCATCATTAAAGCGGCGAAGAACGCAAAGGCGTATGAAAAGTCAGAGGATCCGATTTTTGCTTTGGACAACAACTTACCCATCGATACGAAGCACTATTTGGATCACTACTTGACCAAGCCTCTGCTGCGTATTTTCGAGCCCATCTTGCACAACGCGCAATCCGTACTGTTGCACGGCGAGCACACGCGTCGCATCGCGCAGCCGACGCCGACTGCGAAAGCTGGCGGAATCATGCAGTTTGCCAAGATTCGTTTAAGCTGTATCGGTTGCCGCGCACCGATATCGGATGAGAAAATGTCCAAGTCGCTGTGCAAGAATTGCCTCAACGACGAATCGCAGCACCTGAGAAAAGCGCTCGCCTCCGTGAACAACCTCGAGGGAGACTTCAACCGGCTTTGGACGCAGTGTCAGCGGTGCCAAGGCTCACTTCACCAGGACGTCCTCTGCACATCGCGGGATTGTCCCATTTTCTACCGTCGCAAAAAAGTCCAAAAAGATTTAACCGAAGCCACGGCGCAGCTGCGACGTTTCGATTGGTGAGCGCGACGAAGATTCCCGACGCGATAGTCGAGTCGATTCCCGACGCGATAGCCAAGTCTGCATTGAAAACCACTCACCGCGCGCACAGCAACGAACGAACCGCGACGTAGGTCTCGACGAGCGAATCGCCGCGCGCTCGCCGCTTTTCGCGTCGCCGCCTCGCTCCAATCCAAAATCCAATTCGCCCGCACACCCCCCCGCGTCGCCGCGATGTCCGCGCCGCGCTCGCCCGACGCGCCGATGATCGACGACCGTTACGTCTTGCTCGCCAAGGTCGGTCGCGGCGCCACGGGCGAGGTGTACAAGGCGCGCGACGTCCGCACCGACGCAACCGTCGCGGTGAAACTCGTCGACCTGGAAGACGCCGAGGACGACGTCGCGGACATCCAGCGCGAGATATCCACGCTCGCGCAGTGCGCGAGCCCGTACGTGACGAAATATCTCGCGAGCGCGCTGGTGCGAGGGACGAGCAAGCTGGCGATCGTGATGGAGTACATGGCGGGAGGGAGCGCGCGACACCTCGCGGACGAGGCGGCGAAAGGAGAGGGCGAGACGACGGCGATCGAGGACGAAGCGAAGGTTGGATTGGAAGAGGGAGAGATATCGTACATCACCAGGGACGTGCTGCGGGCGTTGGAGTACTTGCACGAGGAGGGGAAGATTCATCGAGACGTGAAGGCGGCGAACGTGTTGCTGACGGAGGGCGGCGAGGCGCGATTGGCGGATTTCGGTGTGAGCGGACAGATGACGCACACGTTAGGAGCGCGGAGGAAAACGTTCACGGGGACGCCGTTTTGGATGGCGCCCGAGGTGATTCAAGGTGGGGAAGGGTACGATGAGAAGGCGGATATTTGGAGCTTGGGCATTACGTGTTACGAGTTGGCGTTGGGCGCCGCGCCGCACGCGGATTTACATCCGATGCGCGTGTTGTTCGTGATCCCTAAAAATGACGCTCCTCGACTGCCAGATGATGGGAGATTTAGCGCAGATTTTCAAGACTTCGTGGCTAAGTGCTTACAAAAAGATGCGAAAGCGAGGCCGAGTGCGAGAGAGTTGTTGAACCATCCATTCGCGAAACAATTCGATGGCGCGGCTGTGGACACGTTGAAGGCTCGAGTTGAAAAACATATTTCTTTGACGGAAGGAGATGCGTCGCAAGCCAGCGGCGCGGAGACCGCGTTAGCACAAAAGCAGACGAGTAAAGCTGCGCCGACTTGGGACTTCGGCGAAGATTCGCTCGGGAGGAAGTTTTCGAAGCAGCAACTGGAACAGCAACAGGCGCAAACGCAAGATGTTGAAATCGCTTCCGATCACGGCGGAAGTTCGATTTATCAATCCATGGGCGGGACGATTCGCATGGCGAGTCGCCCTTCGATGGAGGGTACGGACGACGATGCGGATGCTAGCTCCATGGGAACCGCCACGGTTGGCACGGAGAGCTCTCGAGGCGCTCAAACGCGTTACAAGCTCGACGATATCCTCGACAGTGGCACGGTGTACACACCTCTGATGCAGAGTCTGATCGCGCCGGCGTTCGAGCGGGTACAAACGAGCAACGACGCTGGTGCTGCCGCAGCTCTGGCCGCCGCCGAAGCTTTGGACAAGCTTGAAATCGTCTCGCCAGGCTCGCTCGCGTCCTTCGTACAAGCCGTCATGTACGAGCTGTCGACGAGTCAGGACGAGTCGATGCGAGGTTTGAAGTCGCGCGCGTCTAAGTTGTTCGGTGGTACGAGCGAAGATTCAGTTGCGGTCTCTAACGGCGGTCGATCCGTCGTGGCCAATTACCTGCTGCAGCGTTGGCAAGCAGACGTGCGCAAACAAGCGCAGAAATAGCCCATTCTAGTACAAGTAGTACATCATACTGTTGCAACGCTACTTCTAACGCTATAGCTAAGTTCGTCGAAACTTTTGATACATTTCCAACAGTTCGCGGTGCGGCGGAGGGCTCGGACGCACGCGCGTCATCGCCGTGGCGACGTGACGGGCAAAGACTCTGTCGGCGTCGATGCTCTCCTCCAGCGCCGCCAGCGCAGCCTCTCGGGATATCGCGGACAGGTCTGCACCCGTATAACCATGAGTCGACATCGCGGCCAAGCTCAAATCGACGTCATCCGCAAGCGGCGTATTCTTAAATTGCACTCGCAGAATAGCCATTCGATCTTCGGACGACTGCGGCGGCGGCACGTAGAGCAGGCGATCGAATCGGCCGGGGCGCAACAGTGCGCCGTCGACTAAGTCGGGACGGTTAGTCGCCGCGACAACAGTCACGTTCGTCGTCGGGGATAAGCCATCCATCTCTCCAAGGAGCTGCGTGATGACGCGGTCCTGCACGGAGGGCGCGCCGCCTTGTTCGCCACCGCCGCGTGTGCCGGCCAATCCGTCTACCTCATCTATGAATATCACTGAAGGAGCGGATGTCCTGGCGCGGGAAAACACCGCGCGCACGGCTTTTTCAGAGTCTCCTACCCATTTTGAAAACAGCTCAGATCCCTTAATGGAGATGAAATTGCGTCCCGACGCGCTCGCCACCGCTCGCGCCAGCATTGTCTTGCTACACCCGGGAGGGCCGTATAGCAGAATACCTTTAGGCGGCGAAGCTCCGACGCGCTTCATTGCGTCTGGATGCTTCTCCGCCCACTCAACGGCTTCTTTCAAGCGATCCTTTACTTCGTCAAGACCTCCGACGTCGTCCCAAGCGACGTTTGGAACTTCGATGGCTACTTCGCGCAACGCGCTCGGCCGGACTTTCACGCGCGCGTGCTCGAAATCGTCCATAATCACTCGCTCGTCACGAGATGATATGTCGATGTCGCCAATCGCACGTGCGACGCCGTCGACATCATCGCTGACGCCGGATGACCGCTTGGACGTTTTTTCGATCACGCGAGTCAGCGCGCGCATCGCCGCGTTTTGGCACAGCGACGCGATGTCGGCGCCGACGAACCCGTGCGCTCGTCGCGCGAGATCCACGATGTATTCCTCAGTCAAATCGTGATTTAAACCACGAAGATGCGTTTGAAGAATTTCTAATCGATCGCTGGGCGTGGGCACGCCCACTTCGAGCTCGCGATCGAATCTTCCAGGGCGCCGAAGAGAGCGTTCGATTGCGTCCGGTCTATTCGTCGTCGCGATGACGACGACGCGATCGAGCTCGGGAACGTTCGATGATGTACCGTCAAATATGGCGAGCATCGTGGCGACGATTCGCGACGACATCATATCGTCTCCCCCCGAGGACTGATTGCGCGCGGGAGCGATGGCGTCGAGTTCGTCGAGCAGCACCACGCTCGGGGCTGCTTTCACCGCGGCGAGAAAGACGCCGCGAAGCGCCTCTTCGCTCTCTCCCATGTGCGCGCTCACGAGCTCTGGACCGTTCACGACGAACAATTTTGCGTTCGATGCTTGCGCGGCGGCGCGCGCGAGACGCGTTTTCCCCGAACCCGGCGGTCCGTAAAGTAACACTCCCCGAGGCGGCTTCACTCCGCATCGCGTGAACACCTCTGGGCTTTCGAGTGGCAGCGTCACGAGCTCGCGCAGCGCCGCTTCGTGGTCAGCCACGCCACCGAGACTATCGAACGAGACATCTTGCGACATCGCCACTCGAGACGCGCGCTTCACCGCGGACGCGACAACGTCGTCGTCGTCGTCATCTGACTCGCTCGCTCCGTCGCTCGACGACGCGTCGTCGCCGCCTTCCTCGCGCGGGTACAAAACGATGCGCGTCCTCGCCGAAATCTCCACGCCCCTGTCACCGACATCGGGCTCGAGCCGAATCACTTTGAACATCGCGCTCGTCCCGAGCAATGGCAAGCGCACGAGATTCCCGACCAACAGTCCGCGGCCGTCCAGCGCGCGTCTGGCGAGCGCTTCCAAAATACCGCGCTGCCGCGCCGCCGTTCGCCCACCGCCTCCCGCGCGTAGTCCACGCTCGAGCCACACCGCGGCCTCTCCGCCGACGTCCAACTCGAGCGCCCAAAGCTTCAAATGGGCCACGATTTCACCCTCCGCCTCGAACGCGTCAATCGGTCCAGCCGCGTCCCGTCGCGTCTGCGCGCTCAAAATCGTCCCGCCCGACGGGCACCCCATCGATAACCAAACCTTCCGCGAAAGCGACACGCCGTCGTCCCCTAAACCCGCGGTCGGCCACGCGCGCGCCAACACCACGCGCGCGCCGCACGTCTCGTCTTCGTCGTCTTCATCGCGATCCGCGTCGACGTCCAAGTTTAACGCGCGCCGCGCCGCCGCCGCGTGCGTCGTCGCGCGCGTCGCCCTCTCATCACCATTCTCCACCATTTCCACCCGCGTCGCCGCCCGCGCGTCGCCCGCGTCGCTGGTTTTCGTTTTCCCTCTCCCTCGCTTCGGCGTCGCGAGCGTCGCGCCGTCGTTTCCGTCTCCTCGCCGCGCGTAGCTTCGCAACTCGACCCACGCGCCCGCGCGAGCGCCGACCGCCCGCGCGAGCTTCGCCGACATCACGCAGTGCGCGTGCGCGCCCGCGCCCTGCGCCACGGGCTCGCGCGCGTCGACGCGCATCGCGCGAACGCCGTCGGGGAGGTAGACGACGCCATCGTCGCTCGTCAAAGACGCCGACGCGACCGCCGCCGGGACGCATTCGTCGGGAGAATCGTCGCGGTGTCGCCCGCGCGCGCGACGCGCGGGCGAACGCGCGCGTCTGGACGCGCGCGACGCCATCGCGCACGTCGTGCGCGCGCGCGCGCGGTCGTTCGCGGGCGCGCGCGGCGGTGTGCAGCTCGAAATCGATGGACGATTGAGATACAAAAACAAAAGCGTCGTTACAACAAAACGCGCGTACGCGCGGCGCTTAAAGGCGCGACGATCGACGATGACGACGATCTATCACGCTCGTAAAGTTTGATCAAAGTGCCAGGCCGCCATGCCGTCGCCCGGCGGACCCATGCGCAGGAGCGTGGCGACCATCTCGCTCACCTCGCGAACGCTCTCCACCTGCGGCGCGAGCATCTCGCCCTCGAGAAAATCGCACATGTGCGCGTCCCCGGCGTCGTCCGCCGCGCGATGCAGCTCGCACAGCTTATCGTTGTTTAACTTTTCCAAGCTCAGGCTCAGTTCGAGCGCGTACAGCGCGCATCCCTTCTCCGGATGATCGTACTCGCTCTGCGGCGGCAGCAGTTGCTGCAGCTCGACGCGACCGCCCCGCAGATTCACGTATTCCATCAACTGTTCCGCGTGCGCGCGCTCCTCCAGCGCCTCGCGCTTGAAGTGTTCCGCGAATCCCTTCAGCGCGACGTTATCTCTCGAGAAATACGCCCACATCGCGTGATAGATGTACGACACGTTGTACTCGACGTTGATTTGCGCGTTCAGCGCGCGCTCGCACTCGCTCGCGAATCCGCTCCTCGCGAACGAGTACTCCACCGATTGCGTCTTCACCGGGTGCGTCGTCTGCGCCTCGACGATCGCGAGACGCTGCGTCGTCCCGTTCGCCGCGTCCGCGTCGGTCGCGTTCGCGCGCACATCCGCGCGTTCGATCGCGCGTCGTCGATCGCGATTCGGATTCGATCGCCGCGCGACGCACGATCGTCGCGCCGTCGTCGCGCGCGTCGCCGCTTCGGCGCGCATCGCGCGGGCGAATCGAGCGGTCGTCGTCGTCGTCGTCGTCGCGGTCGTCGTCGCGAGTCGTCGCGCCGCGCGTCGCGGTCGTCGTCGCGAAGTGCGAATTCGACGCGCCGCACATCGCGACGACGCGCGACGACCGCGCCGGCGCCGCGATCGCGCGCGACGACATATTGACCGTCGACGGCGACGGCGCGCGCGATGG
>Ga0181560_10002837_pt1 | contig 16068 bp, 7 predicted proteins | sample 011ome_20_FD_133751 | JGI IMG/M metagenome (GOLD analysis project Ga0181560, IMG submission 133751) | Coastal salt marsh microbial communities from the Groves Creek Marsh, Skidaway Island, Georgia - 011509CT metaG (megahit assembly) | ecosystem: Environmental > Aquatic > Marine > Intertidal zone...
AGCCCGGCGAATCTCTTCACGGCAAATGTGTTGGTCCACGCGTTTTCACTTTTTTTCGCGCGCGGGGCGACGGCTTCCGCGACGATGGCACGCCGACGCGACGACGTCGGCGTCGTCCAGGTGTGTCTCAGCGCGCTGTTCGCGGTAACATTATCCCACGCGTGCGTCGAGGGGTATCGCGCGTACGAGACGTTCAGCGCGAAGGACCTCAACGCGCTGTCGGAGATGATGATGACTCAGGTCCGCGTCCCATCTTGTTTTTATTCCGTCGCGGACGCGCTATCCGCCTTCCCTCGCGCCGTCTCGCTCAGCCCGCGATCTTCCCCCCCCCCGCGCGACGACAACGCGCGATCTGACGCGGTCCACCCCCTCTCACGCGCGCAGGGCGTGCGCTTCGCGGACCTCGCGCCGTTCGCCGTGACGTACGCGAGCGGAGTCACCGCGCTCGCGATCCTCGTCACGGCGTCTCCCTTCCGCGCGCCGACGGCGCTGATGCGACACCTCGCGCGCGCGATCGCGGCGCTGATCGTGCTCCCGCTGACGCTCCGCGCGCGTCTGCGGCGGCGAGCGAGCGCGCTCGGCGACGACGCCGGCGACGGCGCGGACGGCCGCTCGTCTCTGATGACCCCGGAGCTCGAGCGGCTCGTGACGGACGACGACGTGCGCTACTTCCTCGACGAGCTCGCCGCGCACCCGACGCTTCACGACCGCGAGGAGCGTTCAGTGCGCGAACCGCGCTCGAGGGCGAACAGCGAGGAGCGAGGCGTCAGCTCCGTCGACGTCACGATGTCCGGCGGGTGGAAAGGCGCGCCCGGCGGCGTCGAGGCGGCCGCCGCCGCCGTGTCGGCGGATGCGGCGGCGGAGGAGGAGGCGGCGTGGACGGTGATCCACCGCGGGAGCACCGGGACGGGGACGGACTACAGGATGCTGCGGCGGAACGGCCCGGCGCCGGGGACGAGCGAGGGCGGCGATCGCGGGTTAGCGCAGTTTCGGTTGGAGGCGGTCGTGCGAGGCGTCACCGCGGAGTCGTTGGCGAACGCGCAGATGAACGACGTCGTGCGAGCGACGTGGGACTCGACGTTGATGCACGCGGATCAACTCGCGTCGTCGCGGCCGGTGCCGCTCGCGGCCCCGAGCGAGAACAGCTTCGTGGAGGAGGCGGAGTGCCAGAGCGAGGGAGCGGACGCCGCGCACGACAGGACCGAGCTCGCGTTCTGGCGCATGAAGTTCCCGATGCCGATGGCGCCGCGGGACTACCTGTTCGTCAGGCGCCGGTGGAAGAGCGAGGACGGCGCGTTTTACGGCGTCACGAAGGACGCGACGGGCGTTCGCGAGGCGAACCGCATGCTTCAGAGGACGGGGCTGAGCGGCCGCGGGTACCGCGTGCGGCGGATATTCAGCGGGCAGCGCATTCGTCCGCTGGACAGCGCGCGCGACGCGTCGTGGTCTGACGACGACGCGAGCGCGCCGGCGACGCCGACGACGGTGCCGACGACGCCCGTGGCGGCGTCCGCGACGAGCTCGCCCGCGAGCTCGGGGTTCAACGCGGTCTCGCCTCCGCGGCCTCGAGCGCGGTCGAAGTCGAGCGGGAAGAACGAGCCCGCGGCGGAGCTCGTGAGCGTGTACCACGAAGACAGCGGCGTCCCCGCGGCGGTGATATCCATCGGCGCGTGCAAGGGGCTCCAGCCGTTCATGCGAAAGTTGGAAAAGGCGGCGAGGGGCGAGATGAACGGCGGCGGCGCCGGCGCCGGCGCGAATAACATCCGAGGGCGCAAGCTTCTGCGGTTCCGACGGTTGCGAAAGAGGATAACCTCGAAAGCGTGGGACGGCGTGAGCTTGGACTACCGGAACTCGCACATCGCGATCTCGTCCGACGAAGAGAGCACGGGCGAGACCGCGGGCGCGCATCGCGGAAGTCGATTCCGTTTCCGGCACCGAACGAGGATGGCGCTGTCGCGGCTGAAGAACGGTCTGCACAGGACGATTCACCGCGCGCCGCCGGGGGCGCACGGGAACGGCACGCTCAATCACGCGGAGGGACGGCGGCGGCGGCTCATGGTTCGCGCCGCCGCGTTCGTCGCGCTCATGCAAAAGATCAAAGACTGAATTTGTTTTCGACGTACGACGTACGAATGCTCATGTTCTAGACTATTTTAATGTGATACTCACGGCTACATCTAGCTAATCTAAGTCGCCTTCTCGTGCTCGGACACCCCCGGGTACCAGACCACGCCGCCGCCGTAGCAAACAGACCCGGTCGTGTCGTACAGCACGAGCGCCTGACCGGGCGTGATCGCGCGTTGCGGGTCGTCGAAGTCAACCTGGAGCGCGCCGCCGTCCGAGCTCTCCTCGTCGTCTTCCCGGCGTAGGTCTTCGTCCGCGCGCCAGTACTTCCCGCGTTCGAGCGTGATCGCGCTCCAGTGCGGGACCCGCCTGACGAAGCACTGGACGATCTCCGCGCCGTACCTCGTCTTCGCGCCGAACCGTCCGCCGTCGAGGCCGTCCGAAAGCGGCGACTTCCCCTCGACCCAGAAGCACCGCGCCACGGCGGCGGTCGCGACGAACAACGCCGGGTGATCCGACCCGGGGGCGACGTACACGTTGTTCACCCCCGCGCGAGAGTCCTTCCCGACGACAAACCACGGCGCCGACGCGCCGCCGACGCGCGCGCCCTGGCCGCACGTGTAACGCGCGAGACCTTTGTGCGCGCCGACGACGGCGCCGTCGACGACGGAGACGAACGCGCCCGACGCCGCGTCCGAATCGGTCGCGCTCGCCTCGGACGTTCTCCCTTCCTCGGGCAGGTACTCGTGCACGAACTCTCCGAAGTTTTTCTTTCGTCCGATGAAGCAGATCCCCCGGCTGCTTCGTCGCGACGTCACCGCGGACGGCAGCTTCGCGGGCCCCGCCGCGATCGCCCTGACTTCCGTCTTCGTCAGCCACCCCAAGGGAAAGCACGCGTTTCTCAACGCCTCTTGCTTCACGGACGCGAGAAAGTACGACTGGTCCTTCTCCTTGTCCTCCGCAGTGTGCAGGCAGAAGACTCCGTTTGGACCGCGCACGATTTTCGCGTAGTGCCCCGTGCACAGGACGTCCGCCTTCACGTCGAGGAGGCAGTGCTTCAGGAGCGAACCGAATTTGATGTGCCGGTTGCACGCGAGGTCCGGGTTCGGCGTCGACGCGCCGCCGTCGAAGTCCCTCAAGAACGGCTGGAACACCGCGTGCCAGTACTCCTTCACGAAGTCGACCTCTCTCAGCTCGATCCCGACCGATCTCGCGACCGCTGCGGCGTCGCGTTGGTCCTTCTCGAACGCGCACTCGCCGCCCGTCTCCTCGGCTTCGTCCCAGTTTCGCATCAGCACGCCGACGACGTCGTACCCGGCTCTCTTCAGGATCCACGCGGTGACCGCGGAGTCGACGCCGCCGGAGATGCCGACGGCGATCTTCGGAGGCGGCTCGCCGGTCGCGCGGTGCGGCAGGTGCGGTGCGATTCGCGCCGCGAGCGGCTCCCCGAGCGCGTCCTCCAGGTTCCGACGCGCGGCGCGGCGGAATTCGTCGATCGCGGGGGCCTCGCCCTCGCCGTCGGTCTCCTTCGCGCCCGCGCACCCTCGTCCCCACGTGCGACAGGGCGGGGTCTTCGGCGTCCCTCGCGGGCCTCCCGCCGAGGCGAGAGGCGGGAGGAGCCGACCCAACGCCCGGCGCATCTCGCTGTGAGAGGGGAGAGCGACGACAAACAGCGAAAAGCGCGAAGTTCATCTCGACAGCTCCAAGAGAAAAAACACGATCGCTCCCAGATCTCATTGCGCCGCACACTCGACGCGCGCGACGAGCGTTAACGCCGCTCGAAAGCGCGCGCGTGCGTTCTGCCCACGCATAACTACGACTTGCGCGTTGGCATTTTCGACCGCGCGCGCGTTCACGTCGCGTCCTCCGCTCCCCGGCGCGAATCGCGTCTGAAAAACGCTTTTCCCGAAACGATGCCGCGCGCGCGCGCGGTCCCCCGCCGCGCGTGGCTCCTCGCGCTCCTCGCGCTCCTCGCCGCGCCGCCGTGCGACGCGCACTCGCGAATCTTCCAAATCACGAGACCGAACGCGGACCACTCCTCCCTCGAGGTCGTGGAAGGCGGGCTCCGCAGGCTCGAACAGCTGGGGGACCGACGCGTCTCGCTCGTGTCCGTCGTCGGCGGCTTCCACACCGGAAAGTCCTTCCTGTGCAACGTCCTGAACGCCTCCACGTCCGGGTTCGAGCTCGGGCCGACGCACGAGTCCACGACGATGGGCCTGTGGCTCGGGGAGACGGGCATGATCTCCGAGGTGGACGGCAGCGAGATACTCCTCGTGGATACGGAGGGCTTCAGCGCGGCGGGCGTGGCGGAGGCGTACGACGCGCAAGTCTTCGCGCTCGCGACGTTGCTCTCCTCACATCTGCTGTACAACTCCGTGAAGCTGATCACCGCCGCGGAGGTGGAGTACCTCGAGATCCTCGCTCGGCGCGCACGGCTGTGGTCCCTTCGCGCGGACCTCGAGGACGAACGCCGCGAGGACGAGCGCGAGGACGACGACGCGTCCGAGGCCGAGGCCGAGTCTGAGGCCGAGTCGCCGCCGCCGCCGCCGCCGACGACGACGATTCCCCCGCCGACGTTTCCCCCGCTCACGTGGGTCGTCGAGGACTTCTTCCAGGACCTCGGCGACACGACCCCGACGGAGTGGCTCCTGTCGTTCGTCGGCGACGGAGGCGTCGACGACGCCGGCGCGATGACCCAGCCTCCAGGACGACGACCGCTCGTGGACGGGAACTACACGCTCGCGCGGCTCTTCGGCGGCGGCGACGACGTCGACGCCGCCGCCGCCGCGCCGCGTCGCGTGAACGCGCACACGCTCTTCCTTCCCGCGTCCTCGCGGATCGCGCTTCGAAGCTTACACACCGTGCCGTACGCGGAGCTCGAGCCGGAGTTCCTCGAACAGGTCGACGCGCTGCGCGAAGACGTGCTGCGGAACGCGGAGGCGAAGCTCCCCCCTCGCGCGCTCGCGGCGTTGCTCCGCGCGCTCGTGAAGTCCGTGAACGCCGGGAACTTCCCGTCGCTTCCGACGCTGTGGTCGTCCTGGGAGGGACAGCTCCTGTCGCAAGCGCGCGACGCCGCGGTCGACCTCTACGTCGCCGCCGCGGAGGTCGCGCTGCGGGGCGACGTCGGCGCGGCGGCGTCGCCGCCGCCGCCGCCGCTCGCCCCGGAGGCGTTTCGATCGAGGCTCGCGAAAGCGAAGGACGACGCGGAGGACTTATTCAAAGCGAGCCTCTTCGGGCTCGAGCCGCTATGGCGATCGCCCCTCGAGTCCCTGCGACGCGAGCTCACCCTCAGGGAAGCGAAGGACGTCGAGATCAACGACGCGGCGGTCGAGCGCCAGCTGGACGCCGCGGTCGCGGACGCGTTCGAGGCGGTGGAATCCGAGATCGACGCCATCGTCGTCCCGCAGCCTCCCGCGGAGCTGAAGCGCATCGCGAGCGCGCGCGTCGGCGAGGTGGAGAAACAACTCGCGATGCGCATCGCGATGTACGCGAAGAGCGCGAACGGCGCGCACGCTCGAACGATGCAGCGGTTCCGATCGTTCTCCGCCGTTCGCGTCGTCGCGGCGAGGGTCAAGAACGATGACGCGGAGGCGGAGATCCTCGCCGCCGCGGACGCGGCGTCGAAGCGCAGGTACGACCTGGACATGACCGCGTCGACGATCCGCGCGAGCGCGGATAAGGCGACGACGCGCGTCGCGAGCGTCGACGGCCCCGGGGCGCTTCCGATGGCCGCTCTGGACATCCGGTCGTTGCACGCGGCGGCGAAACGCGCCGGCTTAGACGCGTTCGACGACGCCGTCCTCGGTCGACGCGAGGACGGCGACGACGCGCCCACGGCGTCCCCGACGGCGTCGCTGCTGAAATCGCCCAACGCGGCGATGCATCGATCCCACGCGGAGCGCGAGCTCGAGATTCGCGGGCACGAGTGGACGCGTCGGAACGAAGCCGCCGCCGCGAAGCTCGCGTCCGACGCGCTAGAGCACGCGACGAACGCGGTGGAGGCGGAGACGGACCGCCTGCCGCTCCCGGACCTCGCGGCGTCGCTTCGAGAGAAGATCGAGCGCATCGCGCGTCGACACGTGGACGAGTTTAACGCGAAGACGTCGCCCGTGGCGGACACCGCGGCGGCGCAGGACGCGTTGATCGAGCTGAAAAAGACAAACGCGGAGAGGCTCGCGTCGTCGCTGGAGCAGAACGCGCGTCAGTGGCACAAAGCGCTGGCTCCCGTGAGCGAGGCCGCGCTCGAGACGCTGAACTTCGACAGGACGTGCGTCCGCGCGATTCGGGCGGCGTGGAGCGTGACGGACGCGAAACTGAACGCGGACGCGGTGCGAAGGTGCGCGCGCGAAATCATCCCGTGGGCGTTGAAGCGCGACGCCGCGAACGCGTGGATCGACGCGTTCGAGCACCGCCGAGCGGAGATCATCGCGGAGCACTCGCGATCGAGCCTCCTTCGAAAGCGCCCGAGGAACGTGATGATCGTGAACATGACGAGCGCGACCGTGCGGGAGGTCGCGAAGGTGTTCGTGAACGACGACGTGTCCGAGAGACTCGCCGCCGCGCGCGTGAAGTTTCGATGCGTCCTTCTCACGACGCTCTGCGTCGTCGTCGCGTCCGCGTGGCTGCACGTGACGTCGAAACCGCGCCATCGCCGCGTCGACGTCAGCGATAACGATGTCACGGACGAAGACGTCGACGACGCGTTCGTTCCCGACGTCGACGCGGACGCGCCGGGGAGTGATCGCGCGTGGGTCACGATCGACCGCGAAGAAGCGGCGGCGGCAGAGGCGGCGGCGGCGGCGGCGGCGGACGCGGAACGCGTCGTCGCCGCGGACGCGGACATCACGCCGCCTCGGGCGAAGACGCCGACGCCACCGCATCTCGTCGATCTCACCGGCGGGGACGCGAACCTGCCGAACCCGGTCGTGTTCAACGCGACGCAGCCGCTGCCGGACGAGGACGCCGGCGAGGAGCGCTTCGACCTCGTGGACGGAACCGAATCCGACTCCCCCGGGTGGGCGGAAATCTCCCCGCCGCGGTCGCCCACGCCGCCGCCGCCGCTGCAGATGACCGTATCTGATATCATGAGGGAGATCAACCGCGTGCGAGACGGCGACGCGGACGCGATGGCGCGCGTGCTCGCCTTCCACGTCCACCCCGACGTCCGACACCTCGTCTCCGCCGCCGAGACGCACTCGATGGGCGGCGCCGACGCGCGGACGGTCGCGGAGTGGCACGTTCGGGTCCTCGGGTACGTGCGGCTTCGCACGGACGACGACGAGGAGGCGTGGCTGCGCGCGCCGTACGTCACGAGCGTGCTGCGGCGGTACGCGGACAGGGTGTGAGCGAGCGAAGAGGAGACGCGACGAGCGAGAATGTTTTTTTTTGGAGGCGCGAACGAACGAACACGGAGGAGTGTACGAGTACCCCGCACGACGGACGAATTTGTTTTCCCGTAGAGCGCTTCTAGCGCGAGATGTAATACGAGCGCACGACGACGTCACGCTCGCGAGGAAAATGAAGGACGCGAACGCGCGATGTTCAAATCGAATCCTGATATCCTTTCAGAAAAGCCACGCCGCGTCTCCTAAAATGTTCTAGTCCCGCACTACCGCGTTCGGGCCCCCCGAGCGCGGTCGCCAACGCGTGAACCTCTTACGCGACGGTGAAGGAGCTCCAGGTCTGCTTAAGGTCGCGCTCCTGGCCCTTGAACCAACGCTTGTCACCGGACTGGAGCTTCATGGTGTAGAGGTCGCCGTCGGAGACGGTCGCGGCGATGAGCTGGTGGCGACCGCCCTCGTCACCGTCCGCGGTGCGGGTGAGCACCTCGTAGTAGTAGTACGTCTTGCCCTTGTTGGACTTCGTGAAGACGTCGAGAACCGCGGCGGCGGACACCTTGTTAGCGGCGAAGCCACCCTCGGAGCGGGTCTCGCCAGCGTACACCTGCTGCCCGAGGAGGTACCCGATCTTCTCGAGGTACGCCTCCGGGGAGCCGAAGTCCTCGATCTTGGACTTGCCGCACTTCTTCTCGACCATGACGGAGATGTTCGTCACCGCGTCGAAGTTGTCCTCGAAGTACACGTCCTGGTTCGGGAACGGGCGCTCCTTGGAGGGGTTGTACTTGGACGGGAGCAGGAACGCGTAGCCGTCGCCGGAGTACGGGATGAAGCCTGTGGAGAGGATAAATCGAGTTCGAGACGAGAGCCGTCAGCGTCGTGCGTGGTCCGAGAGGCTCGACGCGCGAGCGGCGAGCGGGCGCGGGCGGCGACGCGACGGGCGCGAAGTCGACGGTTTCGACGACGCGAGGGCGACGACGATCGAGTTCCGTCGCCCTCGCGCGTCGGGACCGGTCGCGAGCGCGCGTCCGCGGGGACGTCGGTCGCGCCGCTGGACGTCGCGATCGTCGCTCGATCGACCGATCGATCCCCGTTAACATTCCGACGCTCCGAGAGCGACGCGGACGACGGGTGAAGACGCACCGGAGGTGTTCGTGGTGGCACCCCAGATGTTCGCGGAGTCACCGTACGCGGCGAGGGACGGCTTCGCGACCGCGGCGACGCCGGCAGCCTGTCGATGGAGAGAGGAGAGGGGCGCGACGGTCAGCGAACGAAGTTCGGGATATAATTTACTCGCTCGAGCCACAGCTGGAGGGTTTGTTTTCCGATCGATCGGCACCGTCGCATCCGTCGCGCGGCGACGCGCGAGGGCGATCGACTCGCCGCCGCGCGACGGAAACGAGCGCGTCGATGTGCTCACGAGACGCCGCCGGCGAGTTTTCGCGCGAGCGCGCGTCGCGTTCGCCGTAGACGCACCGTGATGACGGACAGGGCCGCGCGGCGAGAGGTCTCGTCCGCGGACGCGAGGGTCACGACAGACGCGCGCTTGGGCGCCGCGGGGGCGACCGCGCGGGCGCGGAGGGACTCGGTCTTGCCGACGAACGCCGGGCGAGCCACGACGGCGGAGGTAGCGGAGGTGATGGCAGCCATTTCGACGGTGAGGGGTGGGTGAGCCTGAGCTTCCGGGTGCTTCAATGACGGTATTCCTCGCGTCTTCGCGCTTACAGAGGAGGAGGAGGAGCGTGGATTTCCGGTCTCGCGCGTTGATTGGCTGAGCGCGAGAGCCGAATTTTCTCGGTGGCAGCTTCGATCCAGATTCTCTCTGTGCACTGTACGACTGTATCGGTCGTTCACCATCCCTAACTGCGTTCCGTACGTGTCGAAGCTCGACAGTGCGATGCTGCTGCTTGTGAGCACCAGACGCTTGCCGCTTGTTCGTTCGATGGTTCGAACCTCCCGCACTGAGCATGAGCGCGGTCGCGGCGGTGTGGTCCCACCGCGCCTCGCGGGCGCTCGCGTCGTCGCTCCTCGCCGCGCGCCGCGCGTCGAACGCGACCGTCGGTCCGAGCGGCGCGTGCGCGTCCTCGACCGCCGCGCTCGCGTCGTCGCTCGCGCCGCGTCGCCGCGATTTCTTCGGCGTGCCGTCGACGTCCGCCGACGACGTCCGCGAGAAGACGTTCTCGTCCACGAAGCTCGTGCCGCACTCGCCCGCGAAGCTGTTCGACGTCGTCGCGGACGTGGACAAGTACGAGGAGTTCGTGCCGTTCTGCGTCGCGTCCAGGGTCTTGCGGCGCGGTCGCGGCGGCGGCGGCGGCTGGGGTGCCAAGGCGTCGTCGCGCGACGCGAACGAAACGAACGCGAGCGCGACGAGATCTTCGTTCGAAGCCGAGCTCGAGATCGGCTTCAAGCTCTTCAACGAGCGGTACCTCAGCGTCGTGACGCTCGAGAAGGGCGCGACGCACGCGGCGGTCACCGCGGAGGCGGTCACGGACGCCCCGGACGCGAGCGGTCTGTTCGAGCGCCTGGACACGAGGTGGAGGTTCGCCCCGGGGTCGCACGACGACGAGTGCGAGGTGCGGTTCGACATCGACTTCAGGGTGGGGTCCGTGATACACGCGCACGCGGTCGGGTTGTTCTTCGAGGAGGTGTCTAAGATGCAGATCGAGGCGTTCGAAGAGCGGTGCGACGAGCTATACGGGCGAGGGGGGGGGGCGCGACGCCGGGAAGGAACCTGGTGACGACAACCAACTGTAGGCACAACATAGCGTATTCGATATCTATCGTAGTTCTAAACGAGCGCGCGCGTCCGTTCCGCGGGTATCATCACGTCACTTCTTCGCGTCCGCGATCGTGTCCGCGTTCTTCGCGCCCCCCGGCACGAACTGTATGTTATACGACCCCGTGTTCTCGTCCTTCTCCGCTTTGAAGTTGTCCACGCTCAGCCCGAAGTTCCCGAGGAGGCTGTTCCCCAAGTCTTTCAACTTCCCCATCATCTCGCCTCTCATCGCCTCTCGCTTCTGCTCCACGATCGGCTTGAGCCGCTCGACCGCAGCCTTGGAGACCACACACGTCCCGTCCTCGAGCTCGTTCGCGCACATCTCGTAGTCCGCCAGCGCGCCTTCGAAGTCTTCGAGGTGCTCGCGCGCGACGCCGCGGCGGTGGTACGCCTTCGCGAACTGGTCGTCCGCGTCGATCGCCGCGGTGCAGTCCGCCGCGGCCTCCTCGTACCTCTCGCGTTTCAACAAGCACGCGGCTCGATTCGCGTAGAACACCGCGCGCTGGCGATCCGGGGCCAAACGCGGCGGCATCTCGTCCGGGAGCTCGTCGTCCTCGGACGGCGGCGGCGGCGCTCGCTTCTCCGGCGGCGGCGGCAAGCGTTCGATCGCGGCCGTGTAGTGCGCCTCCGCGGCGAGGTAGTCCCCGGTCGCGAAGCACGCGTTCCCTCGAAGCTTGTGCGTCTCCGGGTCCGCGTCGTCGAGGGCGTTCAGCTCGTCGATCGTCGGCTTCTTCGGCGCGGAGGACGCCTTGGTCCCGGACGCGGATCTCGAGGACGTGTCGAGCGACGTTCGCGCGAAGAGCATCTCGTCGAGCTTCGCGTCGTCGTGCTCGGGGAAGGACCGCGACGCGCCGTCGTCGCGCGGTCGCGCGTCCGTCATCGGGACGTCGCCCTTATCTTCGGCTATGTGCACCATTCGAGCGGTGGACGACGGAGCCGCGCGCGCTCGGAAGTGGCGTCGTGGTTTATTTTTTGACGCGTTCGAGGCAGCCCGCATTTTGGCGCAATAATTCGGCGCGGGCGGTGAGGTCAGTGCTCGACGCGCGAAGGCGCCGGGGGGCATGGGGAAGCCCGCCCGAACGGAGAAAGGATGGGGGTGGGACGGCCATCACGACGGCGCCACGGAGGAGAACGACCCGTGCATCGACGACGCGACGTTGACGTTCATCAACGACGAGGTCGCCCCGCACCTCAGCGACGCGAAATGCTTCATCGAAGAGCACCCCGCGCGCGGAGGACCCTTCCGCGTGTCTAAACAGGCGTGCCAGGCCGCCGCCGCGGAGCTCGGCGCGGTCGCGGCAACCCTGCGGGCGTGCGACGCGACGACGCCGATGTCCGTCGCGTCCTCGGTCGCGCGCCGCGGCGTGAAAGCGCTCCGCGCGTGGACGGACGCGCCCGGGCACGCGCAGACGCTCGCGATGCTCGGGGACCCGTCCTCGCCGGAGAGCGAGTTCAGAGCGCTCGCGGACGAGGTCAAGATGCGGCTACGCGGCGGCGACGCCGCCGTGGACGCGGTCAGAGAGGCCGCGGAGGCCGCGGGCCGAGGGTGCGCCGCGGAGGCGTGCGAGCGACTGAAGGAGAATTTAAACCCGCCCGCGGCGGCGTGCGCGCGCATGACCATGGACGCGTTACCCTCCAGAGAGCTCGCGATCGCCGCGGAGGCGCTCGAGGCGCTCGTGGGGACCGGGTGCGGGAGAGACGACACGGACGCCGCCGCGGCGTCGCTCGCGAGGGCGCTCGTGCCGACGCTCTTCGCGCCCCTGTTGGGCGCCCCCGGTCGGGTGCCCGAATCCGTCGCCGCCGCCGCCGCCGCGACGGCGGCGACGTGGAGCGAGGGCGAGTGCGTCGTCGTCGCCGCGGGACAGGCGGTGCACGCGCTCGGCGGCGCGGGCGAGGGCGCGGGCGTGTGCACCGCGGCGATCATCGAGCACATCCCCGCGTCGTCGAACATGGCGCATCGCGTCGCGGAGGCGGCGGCGGAGCAGATCACGTTGGAGACGGCGCGCTCGGCGGCGGCGGCGCCGTCGGGGTGGTCGCTGGTCGAGCGCCTGACGCAGTCGCTCATCGCGCACACGAAGAGACACGTGCGCGAGATCGTCGGCGCGGTCGTCGTGGCGGATAAGGATAACAAGCAGGCGGAGTACCGAAGCGACTCCGACTCGGACGACGACGGCGGCGGGAAGATCGACGCCGTCGGCGCCGCCGCGTTCGCCGCCGTCCTCGGCGCGCTCGAGCGCGATACGATGTACATCGCGCTGCAGGCCGTGGACTCGGTCGCCGCGGACGCGCGAGCGCGGTTCACGGTCGCCGCGGAGGGCGCCGCGGAGATTGCCGCGAAGAAGATGCGCGGGTTGCTCACGCCGATCATCACCGCGACGAACCACGGGTGGAAGTTTCGCATCGTCGCGCTGAAGGGCGCGGAGGGGCGCTTGCGCGACCTCGCGTCCGAGGTCAAGAAGGCGACGGAGGCGACCGCGCTGTTGAATCGCCTCGCGCGGGTGGGACGGCCGCCGAGCCCGAGCCCGGAGCGCGCGCCGGCGCCGGCGCCGGCGTTTGACGCCGTAGTCGCGAAGCCGCCGACGAAGAAACGTTCGAGCCTGAAGCAGACGAACCGGTTCCGCGCGGACGCGGGACGAGAAGGCGGCGACGGTGGGGGTGGGCAAGGAGGGATGATGACGCTCGCCGCGGCGATCGCGGACGTGGGCGACGACAAGCCGTACGACGACGGCGACGACATGCACTTCATCAACAACGAGGTCGAATCCGCGGATCCGGAAAAAGTGGGACCGCTCGACGCCGTCGTCGACGCCGGGGACGTCGACCTGAACGCAGTCGCCGCTCGATGGGAGGGCGCGAAGGATGCAAAGAAGGCTGCCGCGTCCGCCGCGGCCGCCGCCGCGGCCGCCGCGGACGCCGTGGATGGGGGAAGGTCGGTAGACGTCGACGAAGTGATCTCAACCGCGGAGCGAGCGAAGGCGGCGGCGATCCGCGCGACGATCGCGTCCGACGCGGCCGCGAAAGCGTCCGACGCCGCGGTGCTCGCGATTCAGACCGCGAGCGCGATCAACGACCTCGTCGGCGTCGGCGCGTCGAGGCTCGGGACGATCAACACCCCGGTCGCGCGGAGACCGACGGAGGGGCTCGACCGACTCGCGTCGGAGGCGGGGAAGCTCGGGAAGACGCCGAGCACGCAGGAAAAGCGCGTCGCGTTCTCAGTCCCCGCGCATCAAGACGCCGGGTCGATGTCCGTCGCCGACGTGGAGAGCGTCGCGGCGTCGATAACGGACCTGTGCGAGTCGTTATCCATCGACCTCCCCCAGAGTGCGGTGCGGCGGTTCAAGGAGGATTTAACGCGGTGCCCGAGGTCCATCGCGCAGGTGTTGTCTCCGCTCGCGCAGAACCTCCCGCACTTGAAGAACATCTTGGACGTCATCCGGACGTCGCCGTTGATATCACCCACGCCGCGCGCGAAGTTGACGACGCAGAGACCGGGGGTGTTGCGCGTGAGCGGCGGCGGCGACGGGACGCCTCGGTCCGCCGCGTTGCCGGCGCCCGCGCGGCTGAGCTTCGGCGACGACACCGCCGGGGAGGGAGGGAGAGGGAGTGGGTTCGAGGTGAAACTCAAGCGGAGTCGCCCGAAGGAGAAGGACGACGAGCGCGCGGAGAGCTCGAAGGAGGCGAAGACGTCGCCTCCGAACGCGGACGCGGCTCGGCGCAACTCCACGCACATACGCTTCGATTCGAGTGACGAGTAGGCGGTCGAGAAAAAGGCGCAGCCTAGCTTAGCGAATTGTTACTCGAGATATCCGACACTTCGACGCGCGCGTGTCGTCGTCGCCCGCGTCGCGCCCGAAGCCGCGACCCTCGCCAAGATGTCCTCCGACGCGGACGATATACTCGTCGACGCCGTGTCCTCCGTGCGCGTCGTCACGCTGAACCGCCCCGATAAGCTGAACGTCCTGAGCGATTCGATGGTCACGCGGCTTTCGGAGCTTTGGGCGGAATGGGACGCGGACAAGGACGTGAAGTGCATCGTCTTGAACGGCGCTGGCGAGCGACCGTGCTTGTGCGCGGGCGGGGACGTCAAGGCTGTGTACGACATGCGCCCGCCGGAGGTTGACCCGAAGCGCCACAAGGCGCCGCCCCTCGCCCTCGAATTCTTCAATCGCGAGTACCAGATGAATCATCAGTTGGCCAACGCGCGAACGCCGCACGTCGCGATCATGGACGGCGTCGTCATGGGCGGCGGCTGCGGCGTGTCCATCCACGGCGCCTTCCGCGTCGCGACCGAACGCACGGTCCTCGCGATGCCGGAGTGCGTCATCGGCTTAGTCCCCGACGTCGGCGCGACGTATTTTCTGTCGAATCTCCCCGGTCGCGTCGGCCACGCGCTCGCGCTGACAGGACGCCGCGTCGGCGGTTACGACGCGAAGAAGCTCGGGTTAGCGACGCACGCGATAGGGTCGAGCGCGGTGGGTAAGATCGTCGAGAGCCTCGCGACGGCGCTGGAGCGGACGTTCAGCGGCGGCGAGACGACTTCCGAGCTCGATCGGAACGCGAAGGACTGGGCGAACAAAGTCGACGAGGCGCTGAGGAAGCTCGAGAAGGAGACGTCGGGGGAGGTGAAGGAGACGCCGAACGATCTGCACCCGCACCTCGCGGTCATCGACCGGTGGTTCGTCTCCGACGACGTCCAGGAGGTGGACCTCACGCTGAACGCCGCCGCGGTCGGCGGCAGACGCGAGAGGGAACGGAAAGTCGCGAAGGAGCTCCTGGAGCTCATGCGCGCGGGGTGCCCGGCGTCGCTGAGGGTGACCGCCGCGATGCTCAAGCGCGTGAGACCGCCAGTGGACATCATGAACGTCAGCGGCGGACCGCCGCCGCCGCTGGACCTCGTGAGGTGCTTGCGAATGGAGTTTCGCGCCGTCGCCGAGTGCATCTCGAGGGACGACTTCTACGAGGGCGTCAGGGCGCGGTTGGTGGACAAGGGCAAGGGCGACCCGCCCGCGTGGAGCCCGGAGTCCGTGGAAGAGGTCGGGCACGAGGACGTGGAGACGTTCTTCGAGCCGGGGAGCAGGGAGGTCGAGGAGGTCATCGCTCGGTTCGAACGCGCCGTGGGGCTCGAGTCCGACGCGGGGGGCGCGGGCGCGGGGTCTTCCCGCCTGTGACCGCCGCGCGCGGCGACCGCGATACGTTAATGAACGCGACTAACGCGACGCGTCGTCTCGTATATCGTCTCTTTATTACATCGCGCGCGCGCGCGAGCCGTCGCCGCGTCGTCGTCATGGCGTCCGGCGACGCGGCGGCGCGCTCACGCCGCCGCGGGTCCCCCCGCCGTCGCCGGCGCCATCCCGGACCCGGCCGGGAACGTCGGCGCGCGGTTCACCCACTCCTGGACGCTCTCGTTCACCCCCCTGAGCTCCGCCGCGCCCGTCCTGAGATCGTTCGCCATCTTCTTCGCCGCCGCGCTCTTCTCGTGCAGGTTCTTCTTCGCCGCGGCGGCGGCGGCTTCGGCCTCGACCATCTTCGCTCGCAACTTGTCCGCCTCCTTGCGCTTCAGATCCGCCCGGAGCGCGCGCATGACCGCGTCCGGCGGCCGCGTCAGCGGCGCGACGCTGCCGTTCGCGGCGCTCGCGCCAAACCCCATGATACCCCTCGCCTCGCACGCCTGGTCGACCGCGTTCAGCCGCGGCACGAGCGCTTCCTCTTTCAAGATGGATTCGAACTCGTCCAGGCTGAACGTCGAGATGCCCTGAAGGAGCTGGCAGTACAGGTCGTACAGCGGCTCGTGCATCTCCGCGTCCACGCCGCTTAAGGCGGCGGAGAACTCCTGTGATGATTCGCGGGTCGCGTGGGGGGGGGGGGAGGTCAGCTGGGGTCCGTGGGGGGCAG
>Ga0181560_10002841_pt1 | contig 16056 bp, 17 predicted proteins | sample 011ome_20_FD_133751 | JGI IMG/M metagenome (GOLD analysis project Ga0181560, IMG submission 133751) | Coastal salt marsh microbial communities from the Groves Creek Marsh, Skidaway Island, Georgia - 011509CT metaG (megahit assembly) | ecosystem: Environmental > Aquatic > Marine > Intertidal...
CAATTTAACAGCATGGTTTGTGCTTTCATGGCAGGCGAATCTCCGCGTCTGATGAGAATGGCCATTTCGACTGAATCGACTGGATCATGGTGTTCACTTGCCGCATCGAGCGCTCTACCTCTGCACGCAAGACAACCAAGTCTTGCGTGGCGGCCTCTGTGTTGGCGCCAATACCCTGGGCGTGTTCAAGCACGCGATCCACTCGTTTCATGCTGCTGCGAACATCTTTCAGCAAGGCATTTACCTCTTGGATGCTCTGTTGCACTTCTGGCATGGCGCCCTGAGCGCCAAATACCTGCTCATCGGCTCGTTCGACCAACTGGCGCCCAGCGATCGCCAGCGCGTCCACGCTTTTGACCAAATCGCGTGCATTCACCAGTGTTTGTTTGACCACCGCCGGATCGCTTTGGGTCCCCAAGATCACACCGAGCGCTCCATGCTTGCCATTGAGTCGCGCCGATAGCTCTCGCAAACTGGCTAAGGTTTGACTCATATCTGACTGAGGGCCAGTCATTTCAGCAAGGTGCTCAAGCAACTCGCGCGCGGCCAAGGTGATCTGCGGAATCTGCGCCGAGACGTCGCCATAAAGCACCACGCGCTCCGCGCCATCAGGCAGCAAGGGGCCCTCTAACAAGCCCGTATAGGCTTTGAGCTTTGGGCTACCGATCAGCCCCCTTTCAAGGGTAAACACACTGGTTTCGCGCAGCCATTTGCCTTGCTTTTGAGGCACCTCGACCTCGAGCCGCGCGCGACCATCGTCGTGCAACGTGACGCGGGTCACGCGCCCAATTGCGAAGCCGGCAAAGGTCATATCCATACCAACGGATACACCCTCGGCATCTTCAGCGATCAAGGTCACCACCTGAGATTTCTCAAACACGCCTCTGGCATACAAGATGTAACCCGCCACGCCGACCAATATCAGGGCGATGACCAACAAAATGGCCGCGGCCTTGAGCTCCAACGCTTTGGGTAGAGCCTGATCATCTGCCGAAAAATCTTGTGGGTTTTGCATCAATCACTTTTCCGTTCACGAATAACTGCCCACCAGTGACAGCGCCTCAATCAATAACAATGCCGAAAACAGCCTCGCAAAAGCGCGCAACTCGGCGACCTTGAGTTGCTGGCTGGGGTTCACCACGGCAGCCCCCAGCGGGACGACTGAGACGGCCAAGGCAAACAAAACAGTTTTGACGCCCAATATGACCAACACGTCGGGCGAAAACACCTCGCCGACCATGGCTGTGAAAGCCCCGACACCCCACGGCGACAGGCCATACACCGTCAAATAGGCAATCACCATGGCCACACAAGCACTCATCACCGCCAACGCAAACACCGCCACGACGCCCGCCACTGCACGAGGCAACAAAGGCCACAACAAAGCGCCCTCGTGCTGTTGCGCCAGGTACGCAGCCGTCTGGGCACCAGGCATGGTCACGCGAAGGGCAACAAACAAGGCCGCTACCAGCGGAATCAGCTCTAAGACCAAGGTGCGCGTGAGCAACTCTAACGCATAGCCTGATAAACCGTAGCTCACCGCCGTCGACCAAACAATGCGAACGATCACCAAGCTGATCAACGCCGATAGGGCCAGGAACCACGGCATGATGGGTGCAGTCGACAGATAAATGTGCGCCAAGATGCGCCGCTTTCGCTCACCTCGGTAAGACGACGGCGACAGCGCCAAAACCACCATTTGAGCGCCCCAAAAAATCACTCGCCCGGTTTGCTTGAACCAAAGCGCCACCGCGATCGTTGCGGACGACATGATTTGAATCCAAAGCGGCGTGTGGGACATCACTGAATCATAGCGCTGCGGCACGGACCTAAGCGCTCAAAGACCCTCAATTCAATCGCTTCAGTGGGCTATTTCACGTGCCTTGCGCGACCCACCCGTCCTCAACACCCAAAGCCCAGTCGATGTGCTCGCGCACCAACTCGGACGCGCCAACCTGCGCCGCGCTCAGCGCTTGGACCATGGCCTCGCGATCATCTGCATGGGTATCGGCATGCCGCAACGCGTTGCCCATGGCAACCGCCAAGTTGCGCTGCCAGCGCTCGTAGCCAATGCGCCGAATCGCACTGCCTTCGGTCATGGCCAAAAACTCGGCCTCAGACCAAGCCCACAGCTGCAGCAGCGTGGCCTCTCGCCAAGGCGGGCGCACGTCGAAATCAGGCACTTCACTGCGCTGCGCATATTTATTCCACGGGCAGGCCAACTGACAGTCGTCGCAGCCATAAATCCGATTGCCCATCAAAGGCCGCATGGCGGTGGGTATCGGGCCAGCATGTTCAATGCTCAGGTATGAAATGCACTTGCGCGCGTCCAGTCGGTAGGGCTCGACGATGGCCCCCGTTGGACAGGCTCCAATACAGGCCTGACACTGCCCGCAGTGATCGCTCACCTCACTGCTTTTGGGCAGGGCGACGCTGAGAAAAATTTCACCCAAAAAGAAGGTCGAGCCGCCCTGCCGATTCAAGATCAAGGTGTGTTTACCCCGCCAACCTTGACCACTGCGTTGCGCCAATTCGCACTCGAGCACGGGGGCGGAGTCGGTGAAAACGCGGTGGCCTAGGGGACCAATGCTGGCTTGGATGCGATCGGCCAAACGCTGCAATCTCTGGCGCATCACCTTGTGATAATCGCGCCCCCGGGCGTAAATAGACACCACGGCAGATGCAGGTTGCGCCAACCTTTGCCACTGTTGGTCGACCCAATCGCTGCTTTCGTCGGCTGGCAGGTAATCCATTCTTGCGGTGATCACACTCAGCGTCTCGGGGACCAACTCGTGGGGCCTTGCCCGAGTCATGCCGTGGCGTTGCATGTAATGCATGTCACCATGAAACCCCGCGTCCAACCAAGCTTGCAGCCCCGGCTCTGCATTGCGCAGATCAATATCTGCCACAGCAACGTGGGAAAATCCAAGCTCGCGCCCCCAAGCCTGGAGCTGCTTCATGGACAATAGGGGTTGTGACATATTCGCCATTGTAGAAAACGCTTCCGCCCATGCCTCATTTGGTCAAAAACATCCGCTGGACCAGCGAAACCGACACGGCGCGATTCGCCAGCAGCTGTGTGGCTTCTGGGGTTTTGGTAGATTGCACCCTGGCATTGCATGGTCCCTTGGGCGTGGGCAAGACCACGCTCACCCGCCACCTGTTAAGAGCCTTGGGGGTGCAAGGGCGCATCAAGAGCCCCACCTACGCGCTTGTCGAGAGCTATGCGCTGCCGCCTGAATCTGCGGTGCCTGAGGCATGGCACTTTGACTTTTACCGCCTCGAAGATGAGGCTGAGTGGGAGGAGGCTGGTTTGCGCGATACGTTTGCCCAGCGTGGATTGAAGATCGTCGAGTGGCTCGAAAAAGCCGGTGCGCAAGCGCCACCTGTTGATGTACATGTTGACCTCGCCTTTGATGCGCACCCAGACGCGCGCCATGTGGTGTTGCGCTCTGTCACGGCGCTGGGCGATCGCCTCTTGGAGGCCTGCGGCGCATGAAGCGGCGGGACGCACTGGCAGCCCTTGCGCATGGCATCCCTTTGTTGCTGCTGGGCCGCACCGAAATCGCTTGGGGCGCGACGGTACTGGGCGTCAGGATGTGGCCGGCAGCTGATTACAGCCGCGTGACCATCGAGTCTGACGTCGCGCTTCGCATCACCCAAGACTTTGTTCCCAACCCGCCGCGCCTTGCCGTTGACATCCACGGCATGCGGCTGCAACCGCAATTGCGCGCAATCGTCAACGCGCTGGACGCAGATGACCCCAACATCGCCGGGGTGCGTGTCGGCCAATATGACCCGGACACCGTTCGCTTGGTGCTCGATCTGAAAACTGAGGTGAGGCCACAAGTTTTCACACTCCAACCGGTGGCGGCGTATGCGCACCGATTGGTCATGGACTTGTACCCACTCGTCTCGCCAGATCCGCTTGAGCAGCTCATCAACGATCGCCTCAAGGCCATCGAAGACCAGGTGGCCCAAGCCGGCGATCGCGATCCGCTGGGCGCTTGGCTTGAATCCAACGGCGTGCTGACCCGCCCACCGATACCAGAGCTGCAACCCATGCCCCCTGCAGCCGACCGCGCCATTGGCCCGGCCGAGGCTCCTCAACAGGCGGCTCAACCTCAGAAGCCCTCGCGATTTATTGTGGTTGCCCTAGACCCCGGTCACGGTGGAGAAGACCCTGGCGCCATTGGTCCCAACGGCACGAAAGAAAAAGATGTGGTGTTGCAGATCGCGCGCCGCCTGCGAGACCGAATCAACCAAACACAGGTGGGTGGCAACACCATGCGTGCCTACATGACCCGCGATGCGGACTTCTTTGTCCCCTTGCACAAACGCGTCGAAAAGGCGCGGCGAGTCCAAGCCGATTTATTCATCAGCATCCACGCGGACGCCTTCACCAGCCCCAAACCTCAAGGTGCCAGCGTGTTTGTGCTCAGCACCCGAGGTGCCTCTAGCGCCATGGCGCGGTGGATGGCCAAAAAAGAAAACAATGCCGACTTGATCGGCGGTATCAATTTGGCAGTAGAAGATCGGCAGTTGAAAAACACCATGCTCGATATGAGCACCACTGCTCAGATACGGCGCAGCTTGCAAGTGGGCAGCACCATGTTGGGAGAGCTCAGCCAGGTGGGCAAGGTCCACAAGCCCCGCGTTGAACAAGCCGGTTTTGCGGTACTCAAAGCACCGGACATGACCAGCGTATTGGTCGAGACGGCGTTTATCAGCAACCCCGAGGAAGAGCGCCGATTAAAGAGTGAAAGCTACCAAGAGGCACTGGCTGACGCGCTGCTCGCCGGCATCAAACGGCACTTTCAAGACCATCCACCGTTGGCCAGACAACGCGAGTTGTAACCTGCGTTTGGGCGGCATTGCGAAGCCATCCCAAACGCCGCCCAGCGGCTTCAGAGTCAGGTCTCGCTGGTGTTTTTCGAAGACTCACGACCAGCGCGCCAAGCACCAACCAAGGCGATCAACCCCGGCCCGAGGATCAAGGCCCAAATCAACAACTCGAGGTTGGCTTTGACCCAAGGCAAGTTGCCGAACCAATAGCCCGCGAGACCCACACCAAAAACCCAAATCGTGGCGCCGACGACGTTGTAAAACGTGAATGTGCCGCGCGACATTTCGGCAACACCCGCCACGAAGGGTGCGAATGTCCGCACAAAGGGCATGAACCTAGCCAAGACAATGGTGATGCCGCCGTAGCGCTCATAAAAAGCGTGCGCTTGATCAAAGGCCTTGCGGTTGAACCAGCGAGACTGTTCCCAGCCAAAAACCTTGGGCCCAATGTAGCGCCCAATGGAATAGTTCAGCTGGTCGCCAGCAATGGCCGCCACCCACATCAAACCCAGTGCCCAGCCCAATGAGATATCGCCAGTTGCTGCCAGTGCCCCAACGACAAACAGCAGCGAGTCACCCGGCAAAAACGGCATAACCACCAACCCTGTCTCGACAAAGATGATGGCAAACAACAGGGCGTAAATCCACAACCCGTAGTTGCGCACAAATGACTGCAGGTACTGGTTAATATTAAAGATGAAGTCGATGCCAAGTGATATGAGGTCCATCCCCGTATTATCGCGTGTCGGCGCACGCGCATCGGCCAAGCCCTTCGCCCGTGCTTCACTACAATAGGCGGCAGTGACACAGCCCTCAAACATGCGCCCCATTCGCGAACTTCCCGATACGCTGATCAGCCAAATCGCCGCTGGTGAGGTGGTTGAGCGCCCCGCGTCTGTGGTTCGTGAATTGGTTGATAACGCGCTCGATGCGGGTGCGACGCAAATCACCTTGCGGCTCAGCGAAGGCGGCATCCGGCGCATCACTCTCGAAGACGACGGCATCGGACTGGCGCCCGAGCAATTGCCGATGGCACTTAAGCGGCACGCCACCAGCAAGATCTCATCGCTGACAGACTTAGAGTCCGTGAGTACCATGGGTTTCAGGGGTGAAGCATTGGCTGCGATCGCTGCCATTGCCGAGGTCACCCTTCTCTCTCGCACCCACGACCCAGAGCAATCACATGCCTGGGGTCTCGACGCACAAACCGGCGAATTGACGCCTGGCGCAAGGCAGCCAGGCACAACCATCGATGTGCGTGAGTTGTTTTATGCGACTCCCGCGCGACGAAAATTTCTCAAAAGCCCGACGACTGAGTACGCCCATTGCCTCGAGGTGTTCCGGCGCCACGCCCTGGGGCGACCTGACGTCAGCTTCACCCTTTGGCACGATGGCAAATTGATCGACCAATGGCGGGCCACCAGCAGCCTGCACGATGACCCGCAGGGCGTGATTGCGGCCAGGGTTGCCAGCATTTTGGGAGCCAACTGGGTCGAGCGCAGCCTCGCAGCGATGGCTGTGGGCGGTGAGCCCACACCCGCCGCTCCAGAAGGTATGCGGGTATGGGGCATGCTGGCTTTGCCCGAGGCTTCTCGTGCACGTCCAGATTGGCAATTTGCCTACGTCAACGGCCGCTATGTCCGCGACAAAGTGATCATGCACGCCGTGAAGTCTGCATTTGAAGACGTGCTCCATGGGCACCGGCACCCTGCTTACGTGCTTTTTGTGGACATGGACCCCCAGCGGGTGGATGTCAACGTTCACCCCACCAAAGTGGAGGTGCGCTTTCGAGATAGTCGAGAAGTACATCAACTGGTACGCCACGCAGTAGAGCACGCATTGGCGCTGCCTAGGGCGCAGCAAGCCGCCGAGCCATCCCCATCAGCAGGCCACACCACAGCCTCGGCAGCGATACCCAACGCGCCAGAGCCACAACACTGGCCACGCCAAACGCCTTTGCGTTGGAGCGGTGAAAACCGCCAAACTGACCGCGCGTTAAACGAATGGCAAGCGCTGTGGTCCACAAAGGCAGGGGCAACACCAGCTGACACCGCTCGCGAGGAATTGAACCAGTCCCCGATACACCCTGCAGGGGCATCTGCGCAGGGCATTGCAGAGAACTTGACCCCTTGGCAACCCGCGTCTGCCAACGCGGGCTTATCTGAGGCCCCCGAAGAATCGTGGCCGTTGGGCCGCGCCATCGCGCAAATTCAAGGGGTCTACATTTTGGCTGAGAACGACCAAGGTCTGGTGATTGTGGATATGCACGCAGCCCATGAGCGCATTGTTTACGAGCAGCTCAAGCAGCAGTGGGATCAAGGCAGAACGCGCAGTCAGCCCCTGTTGATTCCAGAAAGCTTTGCAGCCACCCCAGAAGAAGTGGCGGTGGCTCAATCACACGCGGAGGTTCTGGACCAGTTGGGATTGAGCGTTGAGCCTCTGGGCGAACTGAGTTTGGCCATTCGCAGCGTACCCGAGACTCTGGCCAAGGGCAACGCCATCGAATTGGTGCGCAATGTCTTGGCCGAGCTCGCTCAGCACGATGCGAGCACCGTGTTGACCCGCGCGCAAAATGAATTGCTAGCGACCATGGCATGTCACGGTGCGGTGCGAGCCAATCGTTCGTTGACCCTCACTGAAATGAACGCCTTGTTGCGCCAAATGGAAGTCACCGAACGCAGCGACCAATGCAACCATGGCCGCCCGACATGGCGCCAAATCAACATGAAAGAACTGGACCGCCTCTTCTTGCGCGGCCAATAAGTCCATGATGCCCCGCCGCACCACTCGCACACACCCACAGATCATGGTGTGGCTGCTGTCGCTTTTGATGGGGCTGCAGCCAGTGGGTACCGACTTTTACCTTCCTGCACTGCCCTCATTGGTCGCCGACCTATCAGCGACATTGCACCAAGGGCAATTGACGCTGACTGCCATGCTGCTTGGATTTGGCAGTTCTCAGCTGTTGTGGGGTCCAGCGTCCGACCGCTGGGGACGGCGCCCGACGCTGCGCCTAGGCTTGGCCATGTTCGGACTGGCTGCATTGCTCAGCGTGTTGGCACCCACGATTGAGGTTTTGTTGGTGTTGCGCGTGGCGCAAGGCATTGGCATGGGGGCAGTGGTCGTCAACGCCCGTGCCATCGTGCGCGACCACTTCAGCACCGAGGATGGACCGCGTGCCATGAGTCAAGTCATGAGTGGTTTGGGTGTGTTCGCCTGTGTGAGCGGGCCTTTGGGTGGCGTACTGGCCATGTGGTTTGGCTGGCGGGCGGTTTTGTTTGCAGTCAGCGCCATCGTTTTCATGGCGCTGTGGCAGGTCTGGCGCCGCTTCTCCGAGACGCTCGCTGAACGCAACCCCGATGCACTCAGACTTGGCCACATGATGGGCAATTGGCGAGCGGTGCTCAGTCACGCCCAGTTTTGGGCCTTCACTTTGCAGTCGATTGCCACCTTTTTTGGCCTCTTTCTTTTTTTGGCCACTTCTTCGTTCATCGTCACCCAAGGCTTGGGTTATTCGCAGTGGGGCTACGGGCTTGTGATGTTCGGCATGTCCAGCTCATACATTGCGGGTACTTTTTTGTGCCGCCGCTTGATGTCTCGCGTCGGGCTCCCTCGCACCGTCAAAGTAGGGGGAGTGCTCTCGCTTTTGGGTGGGGGCGTGATGCTGGGTGGCCACCTCTGGGCCGCGCCTTCTATTTGGTGGCTCATGGCACCGGTTGGCCTGTTTGCCGCCGGTCACGGTATTCACCAAGCCATTGGGCAAACTGGCGCCGTGACGCCGTTTCCGCGCATCGCCGGTACCGCTGCGGCGCTCAGTGGCTTCATGCAAATGGGTTTTGCTTTTGCAGGCGGAGCCCTCATAGGCGACGCCTTGAGTCACCCACAGGTTGTTCTGGCGTGGGGGCTATTGGGGGCTGGCGTGGCGTTGATGTGCATCACCTGGGTGCTGATACCTTGGCTTGTGCCGACCTCCCCCGCCGTGGTCGTCACCCGCACGCCTGCTGGTCAAGAAACTTCAGCCCACCCATCAAGTGGGAGCTGAGCCATGCCCCAACCGATTCTTGCGATTGCCGGGCCCACGGCCTCTGGAAAAACAGGTGCGGCTTTGGCGCTGGCTGAAATAGCCCCCATAGAGATCATCAGTGTCGACTCAGCTCTGGTCTATCGCGGCATGGATATCGGTACAGCCAAACCCAACCCGCAAGAGTTGGCCGCCGTGAGGCACCACCTGATCGATACCCATGATCCACTTGATAGCTACAACGCAGCAGACTTCATGCGCGAGGTAGAACCCCTGATTGCCGATATCCAAGCGCGCGGACATCAACCTGTTTTGGTGGGCGGCACCATGCTGTACTTCAAAGCATGGCTGGACGGCTTAGACGACATGCCCAGCGCCGATTTGAATGTGCGGGCGGCCATTGATGCTCAGGCTGCCCAAATCGGCTGGCCCGCCATGCACCAGATTTTGGCCAAAGATGACCCCATCACCGCGGCCCGCCTCAACCCCAACGACGCCCAACGAATCAGTCGCGCCTTAGAGGTGCTGCAAAGCACAGGCCAGCCACTGTCTGCTTTTCAACGTGGACAAGGCCAATCCCAGTGGCATAGGGTCCACATGGTGAGTCTTGAGCCCAACAATCGCAGTTGGCTGCATGAGCGCATCGGCGACAGGTTTGCCAGCATGCTCAAGCAAGGCTTCGCGGGAGAGCTCGACCGACTCATGGCGCGCGGAGATTTGCACCTCGGTCTACCTTCGATGCGGTGCGTGGGTTATCGCCAGGGCTGGGAAGCCCTTGAGATGCATGGCGGCCAATGGAATGAGGCGGTCGCGGCGCATTGGCTAGAGCGCGGATGTGCCGCTACTCGCCAATTGGCCAAGCGCCAATTGACTTGGTTAAGAAGCATGCCCGAGCGCCAAGTTGTGCCTGCGGAAAGTGAAGACGTCGTCCAACAAGTGCAAGCCATCGCTCGAAGGCTTTGGGGGCACTGAGTCTGGCTGAATTCAGGCCTCGACCGCTGGGTCTCGGCGCATCAACTGAGCCACCGCCTCGTGGGCATTCAATTGCCCATCCAACAACCCCACCACCGCAGCGGTGATGGGCATCGCAAGCTTGAGCTGCTCAGCGCGGCGCCAAACGGTGCGCGCACTGTAAACACCTTCGGCCACATGGCCCAACGAAGCAACCGCTTCATCGAGCGTCATGCCGCTGGCCAGCAGGCCGCCGACCTTGCGGTTGCGCGATAAATCGCCGGTGGCTGTTAGCACCAAGTCACCCAAGCCCGACAAGCCCATGAAAGTCTCACGGTTCGCGCCCAGCGCCTCACCCAGCCTGGCCATTTCAGTCAGGCCACGCGTGACCAGCGCCGCTCTTGCGTTGAGTCCAAGCCCCAGTCCGTCGCACAGCCCCGTGGCAATGGCGAGAACATTCTTGACTGCACCCCCCACTTCGACGCCGATCCAGTCTGGGTTGATGTAGACCCGCAATTGACCGTGGTGCATGGCCTCAACGAGCGCAGCTTGCACCTGCTCGTTCGGACTTGCCGCGACCAATGCGGTCGGCATTTCTCGCGCGACCTCCGCAGCAAAACTCGGGCCGCTTAACACGCCAGCATTCAAGTTGGGAGCCACCTGAGCACAGACCTCATGCCCCATCAGCCCGACTCCGGTGTCACCCGTGGGCGCCTCGAAGCCTTTGCACAACCACGCCACAGGCGTGGTGGTCGCCTGCAAGTGCTGCAACATTTCACGCAACCCCGACATGGGGGTGCCCAAGATGATCAAGTCAAAGTTGCCCGCCGACTCGGTGCAAGTCGCCAAAGGACCGTGAACCACCTCCAGCGTCGGCGGAAAAGTGATCCCTGGCAAATAGCGCTCGTTGGCGCGCTGAGCCTGCAAGGTCTGAGCTTGCTCGGCACGCCGGCACCAAAGGGTGACGTCGTGCGAACGAGCCGCATGGACTGCAACAGCGGTCCCCCAAGCCCCGGCGCCAATGACCAAGATCTTCAAGGCGATTTCCCTAAGATTAGGCTTTTTTGGCAGCTTCCGCTTGCCGCTGTTCGTACATCGCCTGGAAGTTGATTTCGCTCATGTGCACGGGCGGGAAGCCGGCACGAGAAATCAAATCTGCAACGTTGGAGCGCAAGTAGGGGTACACGATTTGGGGGCAAGCAACACCCATAACCGTCTCGATTTGGCTAGGCTCAAAGCCGCGAATATCAAAAATGCCGGCTTGCTTGCATTCAACCAAGAACACCGTTTTTTCGCCAACTTGCGTGTGCACGGTGGCCGTGACACACACTTCGTAAACCCCCTCAGAGAGGTTCTCACCCGCGACGCCAAGCTGAATGTTGACGTTGGGCTCGGTTTGCTCGAGGAAAATTTGGGGTGAGTTGGGTTGCTCGAGTGAGGCGTCTTTCAAATACACACGTTGGATTTGAAAAACGGGTTGGGTAGCTTCTGCCATGGTTGCGCTTCCGGTTGGTGGGTCAATGATTCAGCCTTCCCCTGCAGGGCAAAGCACCAACGCGCATTATCGCAGGTGAGCTAAGTGCACTATCTCACGCTTGGAGCATCGGCAGCAGTTCGCCCTTGCGCTCGAGCGCCATCAGGTCGTCGCAGCCCCCAACATGAACGTCGCCCACAAAAATTTGAGGCACCGTGCGCCGGCCCGTTTCCGAGATCATTTGATCGCGCGCGCCAGGGGCCAAGTCGACTCGAATCTCATCAATGTCCATCACCCCATGGTGATCCAACAACGCCTTGGCGCGCACACAAAACGGGCAAGTAGCAGTCAAATACATTCTGACTTTGGCCATGTTCCACCTCAAAAATAATCAAGCGTTGATTGTCAGGCTTTGCCAACAGGCATGTTGGCTCCGCGCCATGCACCCATACCACCAGCGAGGGAATACGCGTTCTCATAGCCTAATTTTTTGGCTGTCGCGACCGCGCGCTTAGAGCGCATGCCTGAGGCGCAAACCAATATCAAAGGCAGTTGCTTGTTCTTAACCGTGGCTTCTAGCTGCTTGTCCAAGAGCCCAAGCGGCACGTTGCGCGCGCCAACCACATGGCCTTGGGCAAACTCATTGGGCTCACACACATCGATGACCACGGCTTTTTCGTGGTTCATCATTTGGACCGCCTTCATGGGCTGAATCACCGCCGCACCTGAGCCTCCGATCCCCGGGACCATCAACATGGCACCCGAAACCACGGCGATCACAATCAACATCCAGTTTTCAGTCAAAAATTCCACGAACAACCTCTTTCTTGAGTAGGGCGATTGGTTTGGTCAAAGCGACAAAACCTGTCGGTAACCAGTGATTCTAAAATGCGAAGTGGGGTGTGGGTGCGCCGGTGCTCCAATATGCAGGTTTTATTGATTGATTTTTTGTAAGTGAACACAAACATGTACAAACTCGTACTCATTCGCCACGGCGAGTCGACCTGGAATCTCGAAAACCGCTTCACGGGGTGGACCGATGTTGAATTGACCGCCACGGGCGTCCAGCAAGCCATCCAAGCCGGACAGCTGCTCAAAGCCGAGGGCTTTGAATTTGACTTGGCGTACACCAGCGTGCTCAAGCGGGCCATTCACACGCTTTGGCACACCCTGGACGCTATGGACAGCACCTGGGTGCCCGTGATGAAAAGTTGGCGCCTCAACGAGCGCCACTACGGTGGCCTGCAGGGACTTAACAAGGCTGAAACCGCCCAGAAGTATGGTGACGAACAAGTGTTGGTCTGGCGCCGCAGCTACGACACGCCACCACCCACGTTGGCGCAGGACGACCCTCGCAGCGAGCGCTCCGACCGCCGCTACGCGCGACTCAAGCCTTCGGAAGTTCCGCTGACCGAGTGCCTCAAAGACACGGTCGCACGGGTGCTGCCGTTTTGGAACGAATCAATTGGTCCAGCCATCAAAGCTGGCAAGCGGGTTGTTGTGGCAGCGCATGGCAACAGCATCAGGGCTTTGGTTAAGTACCTAGATGAGGTGAGCGATGCAGACATCGTCGGCCTGAATATCCCGAACGGCACACCTTTGGTCTATGAGCTGGACGCGGACCTGAAGCCCATCAAGAGTTACTACCTCGGGGATTCAGCGGCCATCGAGGCAGCCGCCGCAGCCGTGGCCCAACAGGGCAAACACTGACACCACCAAGTACAACCCGGCTGAGGTGCGGGGGTGGTGGCGGGCGTGTATAGTCAGAAATTACTGTAAAAGTTTGGAGTCGAACTGATGGTGCTCAAATGGAAAGTCGCGGGCTGGGTCACAGTGGGCGCGCTGGCAGGCGTCTTGGGCACAGTCCAGATACAAGCAATCGCCCGCAGCGACAAAGTCGCTTTGCCTCTGCAAGAATTGCAGCAGCTGGCGTCGGTGTTTGGAATGATCAAATCCGACTACGTCAAACCTGTCGATGAGAAAAAGCTGATCACCGATGCCATCTCTGGCATGGTGACGGGGCTAGACCCGCACTCTGCTTACTTCGACGCCAAAGAGTGGAAGGCCTTTCAAGAAGGCACGTCAGGCAGCTTTGTTGGTGTGGGCATCGAAATCACCATGGAAGACGGGCTGGTCAAAGTCGTCTCACCCATTGAAGACACCCCAGCCGCGCGCGCAGGTTTACAAACCAACGACCTGATCACCAAAATCGATGAGACGCCTGTCAAAGGCATGAGCATCATGGAGGCGGTCAAACGCATGCGAGGTGAGCCGCAGACGCAAGTGGTTTTGACCATTTTGAGGCGCAGTGAGAACCGCAGTTTTTCGGTAACCATCGTCCGCGACAAGATCAAAACCGTCAGCGTCAAGTCGTCCGTCCCGACGCCAGGGTATGGGTGGATACGAATTTCACAATTCCAAAACCGCACCACAGAAGACTTTGCGCGCCATCTACAAGACCTTTATGACCAGAACCCCAAGATGAGTGGTTTGGTGTTGGACTTGCGCAATGACCCGGGTGGCTTGCTGACGGCTGCCGTGGCGGTTACCGCTGCATTCATCCAAGATGGTGAAGTCGTGGTGAGCACCAACGGACAACTAGAAGAGAGTCGCTTCACCTACCGTGCAATGCCGCAGTACTACACGAGAGGCGCTGACCCCATTGGGGCCTTGCATGACCAGACCAATGGCTTTTACAAAAAGGTGCCCCTCGTGGTGTTGGTGAACGAGGGCTCAGCCTCAGCCAGTGAAATTGTCGCCGGCGCACTGCAAGACCACCAACGCGCAACAATCATGGGCAACCAAACTTTTGGCAAAGGCTCCGTGCAAACTGTCAGAGCACTCGGTAAAGACGCGGGTATCAAGCTGACCACCGCGTTGTACTACACGCCGAATGGCCGGTCTATCCAAGCCAAAGGAATCGAACCCGATGTTTGGGTTGACGAAACAGCCGAGGGCAATTTATTGGCCGACCTAGGCACCCGTGAGGCAGACTTGGCCAAGCACCTCGAGTTGCCCAATGGCGAAGCAAAAGAGCCCGATGCTGCCGCGGTCAAAGAGCGAGAATTGGCGCGTGAAGCGGCACAAAAGAGAGTCGAAGAAGCGCAGCGCTTGCATCCCAATGAACGCTTGTTGCCTCGATTGGGCTCAGCGGAAGATTTTCGCCTGCAACAGGCCCTGCTCTTCCTACAGGGCAAGCCCGTGCTGCGCAGCAAAACCCTGAAGGCACGCACCGCTGAGGAGTCGAGCGCCAATTAAGGCTGAAGACGGCACGCCAAATGGATGACTCTGACCTTTTGCGCTACTCTCGGCACATTCTGTTGCCAGAGGTTGGCGTCGAAGGTCAAACACGCATCAATCAAGCGCGTGTGCTGCTGGTCGGAGCGGGCGGCTTGGGCAGTGCCGCGGCCCTCTATTTGGCGGCCTCAGGGGTCGGACACATCACCCTGGTGGATGATGATGTCGTGGACTTGACCAATCTACAAAGGCAAATTGCCCACACCACGCAACGCGTCGGACAGTCCAAAGTGACGTCAGCCGCGCAAGCCATGCACGACCTCAACCCCAGCGTGCAAGTCCAAGCGGTGGCGCAGCGTGCAGACGCAGAATGGTTGGGTCAAACACTGGCGTCAATCGACCTGGTTTTGGACTGCTCGGACAACTTTGCCACGCGCCTCGAAGTCAACGCCGCCTGCGTGCAAGCGGCTAAGCCATTGGTTTGGGCTGCAGCGGTACAAATGGACGCGCAATTGGGCTGTTTCACACCGGGGCACCAAGGCCCTTGCTACGCCTGCATTTTTCCACCAGAGGCAGGGGCGTCAGATGCAAACTGCGCAACCATGGGTGTTCTGAGTCCACTGGTCGGCGCCATCGGTAGCTTGCAAGCTGCGCTGGCCATCCAATGGTTGGCGCAAGACTCACTGCTTGCACCCAACCCAATGGCTGGGAAGATACTGATGGTTGACCTGCGCCGCTGGGACTTTGATCAAATTCGGGTCAGCGCACATCCAGCCTGCCCAGTGTGCCAAGGCCAGGCAGCTCAGCCCCATTGAAGGCCCATCAGCACGGGCCGTGGCGCAGGCGAAATGTGCGTGGGTATTCAGGTCGGGGGGAGGCAAAAATACCCACCCGTTGCGCGCGCGCGCTTCGCTCTAGGCTTTCGTAAATGCTTGGCCGGCCGCGCCAGACGTAGGCCCAAGCCAAACCCTCTGCGACCAGGCGTGCGCCGACATCTTGTCCGTCACGCCAAATCACCACCAGATCTCGACCGTACGTGTCGCGACCAAAGACCTGCACTTTGACGGGCTGGTTCAATACCCGCTCGGCCAATGCCTGCTTGGCCTCTCGGCCGCCTGCCTGGCATGACTCGGGCGCATCGATGCCAATGATGCGGGCTCGGATGCGGGTGTGGGTGCTGGTGCGCAGCCACACGGTGTCACCGTCTGACACCCGGGACACGGTTGCATCTAGGCTGGCTTGGGTTTGGCTCGGCCATTGCACCGGCTCAGTTGCCGATGCCAAGCCAATGAATGCCATCCCCCACAACAGGATCACGCGCACGCAGAGCTTCAAATCAGATGCCAGATGTTGCATGGAAGTTTTGAGGCTTAGACTCTGCCGATGATTGAGGCGGTCACGATCAACTCCTGCAACATCGCTTGCGAAGCCGCACCTGAGACAGAGTAAGGATCAAACTTAGGCGTATCCGAGTACTTGAGCATGATCGAGGTATTCACCCGATTGAGGTTCACCAGGCCCATGGTCC
>Ga0181560_10002844_pt1 | contig 16045 bp, 9 predicted proteins | sample 011ome_20_FD_133751 | JGI IMG/M metagenome (GOLD analysis project Ga0181560, IMG submission 133751) | Coastal salt marsh microbial communities from the Groves Creek Marsh, Skidaway Island, Georgia - 011509CT metaG (megahit assembly) | ecosystem: Environmental > Aquatic > Marine > Intertidal zone...
CGCCGCGGCGCCGGCTCGGTCGAAGAACGACGGCGGCGCGTTCCGCGTCTTCTCGATCGCGCGCTCGGTCTCGCCGCTGTGGAGGTCCGCGAGGATGTCCACGATGTCGCACTCGAGCGGCGACGCCGGTCGGCCTTCTTCGGTCTTCTTCTTCGAATCGTCGTCGTCGTCGTCGACCTCCGCGTTGACGTCAAACTTCGGAGAAGGTCCGCTCGATCGACGCAGCGGCGACGGCGCGAACGTCATCGCCTTCGGGACCATCCCCGATCCGCGCGCGCTCGGCGGCGGCGGATCCGGCACCGGCGCCGGCGCCGGCGCCGGCGCGTCGTCCTCTTCGCCGCCCTTCGCGTCGTCCGCCGCCGCGACGGTCGACGTTCCGTCTTCCTTCTCCCGCTCCTCGCACAGATTCGCGCCTCGCCACGGCGACCGGAGCACGCCGAGAGACGCGTTCACCGTCATGAGATCTCGCAGCGTGTGACGCGCGCGCGCGCCGCCGTCCGCCTCGCGCCCCTCGCCGTCGCCGCGCGCGCTCGTCGCCGCGGCGAGCTTCCTGAACGGCGGCGACTTCGATTTCGACGACGCGTCCGCCGCGGCGTCCGCGTTCTCCTCCCCGTCTCGTCGTCGTCGGTCTCGGGGCTCGACGCCGCGCGACGCGGGTTGTTGATGTTGCTGCGCTCGTCCCTCGCGCAGCCGTCGCGACATCCGCTGCGTCGCGTCCTCCGCGGCGGGCGTCTTCGTCTTCGTCATCAGCTCCGCGTCGCGCTCGCGCCGCGCGAATGACGACGCGCGCTCCTTCCCCGCGGCGGCGGCGGCCGCCGCGGCCGCGGCGATCCTCCGTTTCTGTCGTTGCTCCCCTCTCCCGAGCTCCAATCCGAAAGCCTCCGGAGAGAGCGGCGTCTCGTCGAGCAGGTAATGCGACAGCTCGTCCGCGTAGTGCAAGATCTCGCCCTTGTGCCGCGCGAGCGCCATGATGACGCGCGCGTGCGTCGCGCGACGACGTCGACGCGATGCCGTCCGCGCGCGCGCGACTGGGGGACGGACGACGAACGCCGTGCGTTTCGGAAGTTCCCCTCGCGCCTCGGAACGCTCGCGACGCGTGCAACAGAATGAACGCGTGGTTATGGGCCTGTTCTGTTCTGTCGTGTCGTTCAAATCGACTCGCGTCGGCGTCTCAGATGCCGACGGGCCGTCCCGCGCGTCTGACCCGCGTCGTCGCCGTGATCGGTCGAGCGCGCGCCGCCGCCGCCGCCGCCGCCGCCGCCGCATCGCGAGGAACAGCGTCCGCCGCCGCCGCGAGCGGGGTCCGTCCTCGACCGATCGCGTCGCGAGGAGGAGCAAGAAATCATCTTGTTGTTTCTTCCTCCGCCTCCTCCTCCCCGACGACGACGATGGGAGGCGCCGCGAAGGAGAAAAAGCCGCCGCCGCCGCCGTCCACCGTAGGCGACATCGAGGACCTCGCGTCCAAGCACCCGGGCCTGACCTCCGCGCGCGAGCGCGCCCCGCGCGCGCGCGCGTCCCTCCTGGAGTGGTACGACGCTAATCATCGCGTGCTTCCGTGGCGTCGGAACGCGCGATCGACGCACGCGCCGCCGCCCGATCCCCCGTCCGAGGAATCCCTCGCGTCCACGGGGAGCGCGCTCGAACGCGCGCGCGCGCACTGGCGCGGCGTCGCGGAGACGGGCGCGAGCGCGGGCGTACCGCCGGAGCAGTACGCGTACGGCGTGTGGGTCAGGCGCGTTCTGCTTCTATTTTACACAGGTCCCCATACGACCCCATTCGCGTTGTGGACGCCGTTCCTTAAGGACTTCGCCCGGCGTTCCTCTCCGTCGCTCTCGTCCAATGAAACGTCCACGTCATCAAATAACTAACCAATCGCATCACTTCCCGCCACATCACCCACCAATCGAACGACCCTACCTCAGCGAGATCATGTCCCAGCAGACGCAGATCGATCGCGTGGCGACGTACTGGCTGCGTTGGACGGAGCGATGGCCGACCGCCGCGCACCTCGCGGAGGCGACGCAGGAAGAGGTCAACGAGCTCTGGGCAGGTCTGGGGTACTACAGGAGGGCGCGGTTCCTGCTCGACGGCGCGCGGTGGGTCGTGGCGGAGGACGGCGGCGGCGGGAAGATGCCGTCGGACGCAGCGTCGCTCGGAAAGGTGAGACTGCTTCCCATACGACCCCGTTCGCGTGGTGCACGCCGTTCCTTGAGGACTTTTCCCGTCGTCGCTCTTCACCCGCGCGTGCCTTTCAACGTTCGACCGGTGAGACGTCTCGCTGACCGATGAACACCACCCCCCCGCGTCCCTTTGAAGATTCCGGGCGTCGGGCCGTACACCGCGTCCGCGGTGGCGTCCATCGCGTTCGACGAGCCGATCGCCGCGGTGGACGGGAACGTCCTCCGCGTCGTGTCCAGGCTCGCGTGCGTTCGAGGCGGCGGCGACGTGACCAAGCCCGGGACGAGCGCGGGGAAGGCGTGCAAGGCGGTCGCGGACGCGTTGCTGTGCGCGGAGCGGCCGGGGGATCATAATCAGGCGCGTTCACACGAGGGTTCACGCGCTTCGTTTTTCACCCACCGCTCGGGTTCGTTCACTACGTTGTATTTGATCGCGTGCGTCGCCTTTCGACTGACCGACGATGGACTTTTTTTTTCGTATGAAATCGCCCGTCGTATCCAGGCGATGATGGAGCTGGGCGCGACGGTGTGCACGCCTCGGAACCCGAAGTGCGGGGAGTGCCCGGTCGCGTCGATGTGCGCGTCGAGGGCGCTGGAGCTGGAGGAGGAGGCGAACGTCATAACGGCTGGTAAGGAACCGTTTCGCGTCACGGACCTCCCGGAGAAGGACAAAAAAGCGGACAAACGCGAGGAAACCGTCTCCGTGAGGGTCGTCCGCGGAACGCGAGGAGACACGGAGACTGGCGCGGACGGCGCGTCGAAGAAGAGCGCCGCGTTCTTCTTGCTCGTGAAACGCCCGGAAGGCGGCCTGCTCTCCGGGCTGTGGGAGTTCCCGAGCGTCGTGATGGAGGATACCGACGCGGACGAGGACGCGTTGCGGGCGGCGGCGGATCGACTCCTCGCGGAGACGTTGCGCTTCCCGGCCGCGGCGTCGTCCTCCTCGCCGAAAACGAAAACGAAAACGAAACCTCTCGGGGAGATCGTGCACGTCTTCTCGCACGTGCGGCAGACGATGAAGGTCGAGCTCGTGAGCGTGGAGTTATCTCCGACCGACGACGGGTTCTTCGGTAATATTAACGCTCGAAGCGGTGACGTTTCGTCGGCGACGCCGGAGTGGAAGTGGGTCGCCGAGGACGACATGGCCGACGCGGGGCTGACGTCGGGCGTGAGAAAGGTGTACGACCTCGTCGTCGGGAAGAAGAACGGGAAGTGCGGCAAGTCGAAAGCGAAGCAGGCGCCGGCAGGGACGCCGGGGGACAGCGCGATCGCGCGGATGTTCGCGAAGAAGGCGAAGACGGAGACGGTCGCGGAGTAGTCGGACCGGACGGATCATTTTTTATTTTGACCGACGATCGCTGTGCGTTTTTTTAATAGACTAAGGGCCGCGACCACCTGCTCCGCGTCGTCACTTCCCGCCGCCCCTCCCCTTCGCTCGGTCCTTCAGCCCGCTCTTCCGCTTCTTCGCCTCCGCGCTCGCCCTCTCCACCTTCTCCTCGACCTCGCGCTCGACCGCGTCGCGGTACCGCGCGAATCCGTTCGGTCGCGGCAAAACGCGAACACCGGTTTCGCCCTCGCCGCACACCCACACCTCGCACTCGTCCAACCCTTCGACGAGACGCGCGTCGTGCGTGGACACGAAAACGCCGCCTTTAAAAGCGTTTAATCCCTCGATCAGCGCCTCCACGGACTCCAAATCGAGGTGGTTCGTGGGCTCGTCGAGGACGAGGACGTTCGCGCGCGTCGCCGCGAGTTGCGCGAACAAGACGCGGCTCTTTTGACCGCCGCTCAGATTCTTCACCGGGGTCAGGTGCGCGTTCCCTTCGAGGCCGCTCTGCCCTAATAACTTCCGCGCCTCCTGCGTGGAGATCCCGAACGCGTCCTCCAAGTGCTTCGTCGCGTGCTTCGTCGTCTCCACGGGCAGGAGCTCGTCGAAGTGCTGGTCGTATCGACCGAGCGTCAGAGACCGATCCGGGGAGACCTCGCCCGAGTCTGGTTTCAATCGTCCCGCAAGTAAGCCGAGTAGCGTGGACTTCCCGCAGCCGTTCGGGCCGACGAGCGCGACGCGGCTCTTGGCGTGCACGCTGAACCGTAGGTCTCTGTACATCGGCTCGGAGCGCCCGGGGATCGTGTACGACGCGTCGAGGACGGCGATGCACGGCCGGTCGTCCTCCGAAGACGGAAACGAAAACTTGACCGCGTAGACGTTGGGCTTCTCCTGCGGGCGACGCGGAGTGGTGACGTGGAGTGATGTGATTCGTCAGATGTTTGATTTGATGACGTGGCATGCATAACGTGCGGTCGAGACGAGAAGCTCGCGGCGCGCGCACCAGAAGCGCGTCCGCGCGCGAATCCTTGAGCAGCTTCGCCGCCGCCTTCTCCGCGCTGAGGCCGCCTTTCGACTTCAACTCCGCGAGCTTCTTCTGCTGCGCGTCGAACGCTTTGCTCTGCGCTTTGAACCGGTCGTCCGCGCCGTTGAGAAAGTTCCACACGTCGCCCTTGTGCGTCGTGATCTTTTTCTGGAAGTGATCCAAGTGCAGCAAGTCCGTCGCGCACGACGCGACGAAGTCCGCGCTGTGCGTGACCAAGAGCGTCGCGGTTTTCGCGCACGCGGGGGACGAGAGGTAACTCGCCAGCCACAGCGTCGCGGGGAGATCCAGGTGGTTCGTCGGCTCGTCCAGGAGCAAGAGTCCCGGGGATATGAACAGCGCCTGCGCGAGCGCGGCGCGCATTCTCCTGTAGGCGACACGTGGCGTGGTGACGTGGAGGGATGTGATTCGTTAGATGTTTGATGACGCGGCCGAAGAAGAAGGAGAACCGAACGCCGACGCCGACGCACCACCCCCCGCTCAGCGTCGACAACGGCGCGTCCTGCGTCTTCTCGTCGAACCCCAAACCCGTCAATATCCGTCGCGCTCGCGCCTCCGCGGCGTACGCGTCCCTCTGCTCCAGCTGATCGCTCAGCTCGCCGAGCCTGCGCGCGGCGTCGGCCCACCGGTCCTCCCCCCACGCGCCGTCGCCGTCGCCCACCTCCGCCGCCTCCATCGCGGCGCACAGCTGTCATCGCGTTAATAACGAATACCGCGACGGACGCGCGTCGTTTTGTCAATCGAAAGAGGAGACGCCGCGGTCGAACGAACGAACGAACGTTGAAACCGAGGGGAGAAGACGGGCGAACACGAAGTAAAGGTCCTTAAGGAATGGCGTTCACCACGCGAACGCGGTCGTATGGGGACCAGTGTGTAACAGAAAGCACGCGCCTCTTCCTCTTCGCGTAACAATCGCGCAGCGACGTGATCGCTCGCCACGAGCGCAACGAACGCGCTCCGCTCGCCAGCCTCGAGCTCCTGCGCGACGCACGCGACGTCGTGGACGTTCGCGCGCAGACGCCCGGACGCGATGAGACGCACGAGCGTGGACTTCCCGCTGCCGTTGGCGCCGAGCAGCGCGTACTTAGGGTCGTTCCATACGAAGCGATGTCGGGGTGGAGTTGAAAGGCGTCAGATGGAGTTGAAAGGCGTCGAGGTGTGTCGGGATTGAAAGCGAGGGGTGGACCGAGAGAAGCGCCGGGCAAAATCCTTAAGGATCGGCGTTCACCACGCCGACGCGGTCGTATGGGGACCAGTGTATAGAACGCACCTTCCGTCCGGGCATCAATCTGAGCTCCGCGTCTTCGAACAGACGCGCGCCGCGGACGCTCACGTCCAGCCCGGTGACGTCCACGACCGCGCCGGTGGTTTGGTCGGCGTCGTCGCCGCCGCCGCCGCGGACGTGGAGGGACACCGCGTCCAGGGCGCGCGCCCACGACTCTGGGAGCGAGAGGACGGGCGGACGCTTCGACGACGACGACGCGTCGTCGTCGTCGTCGTCCTCGGGGGTCATCATCAGCGACGGGAGACGTCCTTCCTTCTCCGCCTTCGCGAGCTGCTTCTTCTCCTTCCCGGTGAGCTTCCCGCCCTCCGCGCTCTTGATCATCAGCGCGCGGAGCTGGTCGTCCAGGGACACGATGCCGAATCCGCCGGCGTCGTCAGATCCCTTCGCGTCGCCGGCGTCGGCATCGGCGTTTGCGTTTGTGTTGGCTTTGATGGCATCGGACGCCGCGGCGGCCGCTTTCGCCTCCCGCCGCGCCTTCGCCGCCGCGCGCGCCGCCTCGGCCTCCTTCCTCTCCTCGAGCTCCCTCACCGAGATCGTGTTCCCGAGCTCGTCCGTCGTCGTCGCGCCCCTGTCCTTCTTCCCCATGGCGGCGGGCTCTGATGAACCGTCGCGTCGACGACGACTTGAAGCGCGCAGCGATAGCGAGCTCGCAAAAATCATCACGACGCGACGACCATCGTCATCAGATGCGAACGTGATGACGACGCGCTCAGTTCGCGCCGCACGCGACGCGCACAGGACGCTCCTCTCGCGCGCGCAACATGGCGTCCCACCTCGACGCCGCGAGCGCGATCACCGCCCGGCCGCTCGTCGCACGGTGCGCGCCGCCGCCGCCGCCGTCGCCGCGCGATCGATCGATCGGTCCTTCGCGTCGCTCGCGCGGTCGGAAGCCCGAAGTAAACGACGAACGAGATCGATTTCGATCGAACCCTAACGACGACCGTCCTCCCTCCCCTCCCCTCCTCGTCCATCAGGCCGTCCTCCTCCTCCGCGCGACCCCGCGCGCTCGCGCGCTCTTGTCGTCGCCGCGGCGCCCCAATCTCCGTCGCCGCGGACGCGCGCGACTCGTGGTTCCGATCCTGCGAGGAGCTCAACACTCTCGACGCGGACGTCGTGCGCAGAGACGAGAACGAGTGCGTCGTGAACACGTACGGCCGCGCCCTGGACGCGCCCGTGTTCACGCACGGGTCCGGGTGCGTGATGTGGGACAGCGACGGGAACCGATACCTAGACTTCTGCGCCGGGATCGCGGTGAACGTGCTCGGACACAGCGACCCGGATTGGGTCGAGGCGGTGTGCGAGCACGCGGGAAAGCTCTGCCACGTCTCCAATCTGTACCACACCGAACCGGGCGCGACGCTCGCGCGGAAGCTCACGGACACGTGCTTCGCGGACCGCGTGTTTTACTGCAACAGCGGCACGGAGGCGAACGAGGGCGCGATCAAGTTCGCGCGGAAGTATCAGATGGCAACGGCGAAGGCGAAGGACGAGAGCGCGACGGAGTGGGCGACGGAGACGGTTTCTTTCAGGCGCGTTCTATACACTGGTTCCCATACGACCGCGTCGACGATGTGGACGCCGATCCTTAAGGACTTTTGCCGGCGTCTCTCTCCGCCCACCCCTCGCTTTCATTCCCCGCCATCGACGCCTTTCAACGCCAACTGACGCCTTTGAACTCCACCCCGACATTCGCTTGTATGGAACGACCCTCAGCAACTGCTTCCACGGGCGCACGCTCGGGTCTCTGAACCTCACGTGGAAAGAGGCGTACCGCACGCCGTTCGCGCCGCTGTCGCCCGGGCACGCGTTCGCGACGTACGGCGACCTGGACTCCGCGAGGAGCGCGATCGTGAAGGGGAAGACGGCCGCGGTGTTCGTCGAGCCGGTCCAAGGCGAGGGCGGCATCTTCCCGGCGGACGGCGCGTTCCTATCGGGTTTAAAAGAAATCTGCGACGACGCCGGCGCGCTCCTCGTTTTCGACGAAGTCCAGTGCGGCCTCGGACGCACCGGGTACCTGTGGGGTCACCAGTCCGTGGGCGTCACGCCGGACATCATGACCGTCGCGAAGCCGCTCGCGGGCGGGCTGCCCATCGGCGCGGTGTTGACGACCCAAGCGGTGGCGGACGCGATCGCTCCGGGGGACCACGGGAGCACGTTCGCGGGCGGGCCGCTCGTGTGCGGCGCGGCCAACGCGGTGTTCGACCGCGTCAACTCGCCGGGGTTCATGGAGAACGTCGTGAAACGCGGCGAGCAGCTGCGGTCCGGTCTGCGCGCGAAGCTGGAGGGGTGCGATTGCGTGAAGGAGGTGCGAGGGAGCGGGTTGCTCGTGGGCGTGCAGTTGGACGTCCCCGCGGGTCCGCTGGTGGGTCAGGCGCGAGACCGGGGGTTGTTAATATTGACCGCGGGCGCGGGGGACGTGATTCGGTTGCTGCCGCCGCTGGTCGTGAGCGAGGAGGAGGTGGATATCGCGGTGGCGATCATCGCGGACCTCGTGAAGGCGCTGTGAGCGAGCGAGCGAGCGAGCGGCGGTGTTAGATTGATTTTACGGCAATCATCAGTAAAATATTCCAATCGCCGCGCCGCATCAGTCGTCGCTTCGTCTGCTGCGCGTCCTGTCTCGTCGCTCGCGTCCCCAGACGAGATCTGCGCGCGCGGGGCGACCGCACGACCTCAGTCGCCATGTCGTTGTCCCGCGGCGGCGAGTACGTCGCGCTGGAGGACGAGGACGCGCGGTCGTCGCTGATGACGCGTCGCGAGCAGGTGCGCGTCGGCGGCGTCGCGCGCGTCCTGTCCCTCCCGTCCCTCGCGTATTCCGCCACGTTTCACCATTCATTCATCTTTTCGTCCAGATCTGACATCCGTCCTCCGTCCCGTCCCACGCAGGCGGAAGCCGTGGACGACATGGACCGCGAGCTCGGCTCCCCAACCGACGCGGAGTACGACGACGGGCGCGTCATCGAGCGACCGGCGACGTTCTCCGAGCGCGCGGCGTCCAAGTTCGCGGCGATGAAAGAAGCGACCAAGGCGGCGATGTGCAAGATGAAAAACAAAGCGAAAGAGTTCGCCGCCGTGGGGGGGGGGTCCGCGTCGTCGTCGTCGACGACGACGCCCGCTCACGGCGTGCCGCCGTCGCAGCGCCGGGAGGTCTACGGCGACGAGCGGTTCACGCCCCCGCCGGAGGTGATCACCCCCGCGATGCGGCAGGCGCGGCTCGCGGAGCGGCTCGACGCCGCCGCCGCCGCCGCGGAGATTCTTTTCGAGTGCCGCGTCGCGTCGTCGAGCGGCGATCGCGGCGACGACGACCACTCCGAGATGCTGACGCAGCTCAGGGCGACGTGCGAGGAGCACCTGAACGCGCTCGCGTCGGAGGTGGAGTCGGGGGGGGTGGAGCACGAGCAGATGTTGGCGCGAGCGATCGAGGTGGCGGAACAGCTGGTCGCGGCGATCGGCGACGACGATGACGCGACGGCGACGGCGGAGCCTGGGGGGTCCGTGGATTCCGGCGTTGATTCCGGCGGCGGAGGCAGCGGCGGCGGCGGCGCGCCGGCGATGATTTCGGTGACACAAGACGCGACGCCGCCGCCGACGCCGCCTCCGCTCGTCGACTTGTTGGCCGGATTGGACGTCGGCGGACCGCCCGCGCCGCCGCCAGCGCCGGTCGCTCCGATCGCGCCGGCGGCCGAGGCGCCGCCGCCGCCGGAATCCACGCCGCAGACGTCCGAGCGGCCGTCGTCGCGGGAGGAGGAGGAGGCGATGATCGCCGCGGCGATCGCCGCGAGCTTGGCGGAGTCGCGGCCGGCGCCGGAGCAGCCCGCGCCCGCGCCGATCCCTCCTCCGCCCGCGCCCGGCGGCGGCGGCGGCGGCGGTAATCTCATCGACATCTGAGAGGCTGATGGATTCGAGAAGCGAGGCGGCGCGAGCGACGACTCGAAGACTCGTTCAACGTACTCGATTCACGATTTCAAAAAGCGTCGTCGACGGTGCTCGTCGGCGTCGAAAACACGAAAACACTACTGTAACCACCCACGTCCAATCACAATCCCCCAAGAAAAAAAAACACCTCTCATCGATCCCCTACAGTACGTACACCTTACTTGCCGCTCGGGACGAACGCCGCCGCCGAGGCGCTGGGCTTCCCCGGCGTGAACGCGGGCGCCGCCACGGACAGCTTCGCGACGGCCGCGGTGACGTTGGAGCCGTTCTTCGCCGCGGGCACGAACGGCGCCGCCTTCGCGGCGGTCGCGTCCAGCGCCGGGAGCGGCGGCGGCGGCGGCGGCGGCGGGTGCGGCTTGTTCCAGCCTCCCCCCATCGTCGTCTTGCTCTTACCTCCCGCGCCGCCGCCGCCGCCCTTCCCGCTCCCGCCTTTGTTATTCCCACCCTTACCTCCTCCTCCTCCTCCCGCGCCGCCGCCGCCGCCGTCCTGATTCCGCGGCGGCGGCGACGACGGCGGCGGCGGTTTCGCGTTCGCCGAAGACGCGGCTGACTTGCCCCCGCCCATCATCGCCGCGAACGACGCGGAGCCCGCGCCCGTCGCCGCGGGCGACGCCGCCGCGGGCGAACCCGAACCCGCCGCGGGCGAACCCGCCGCCACCGCGCCGGTCGCTTTCTCCCCAGAGCCGCCGCCCGCGCCCGCGCCCGCGCTTCCGCCCCCCCTTGAGGCTGCGCCTTCCTTGACCTTCTTCGCCGCCTCCGCCGCGCCGGCGACGCCCTTCTCCGCCCATGCCTCCAACAGCTTCGTCCCCGCGTCGATATCCGCGCCTCTCGTCTCGCACGCGGCGACGACGACGGCGCACGCTTCCGCGCACAGCGCGATGCCCCCGCGCGCGCGATCGTCCGGCTCGGACAGAAGCTTCAACGCCGCCGCGTGCGCGCCGCTTCGAGCCACCGTCGCGAGCGCGTCGGCGTCGATCGCGGAGTTCTCCCCCGCGTTGGCGTCGTCGTCGTAGTTTTCGCCCGCGAGCGCGAGCGCCGCGGCGACGGCGGCGACGATCACGGCGTCGCCGGCGACGCCCTTCGTCGACGCCTTGGACGAGGATAGCAGCACGTCGCGCGCGAGCGCCGCGTCCGCTTCCTTCGCCGCGCACACCGCCGCCGCGCGGCACGCCTGCAACGCCGGGCACGCGTCCAGGGCGCCGTCCGCCTTCGCCTTGGCGCCCACCGCGGTCTTGATGACGTCCCATACCGCCGCCGCAGCTTTCGGCGCGGACCCCGCGGGGGACGCCGCGCACGCGCCGAGCGCCGACGCTCTCGCCGCCGCCGTCGCGCCGCCGTCGCACTCCGCGATCATCGCGTCCAAAATCTCGCGCGCCTCCTTTCCCAACCCGCTCGCCGCGCACGCTCTGAGCGCGCGTTCGAACCACGGCGTCGTCGACGCGTCCGCGGACGCGTGCGGCGACGCGCGCGCCGCGCACCACGTCTCGACGAGCCGCTTCCCGGCGCCGTGCTTCTCGCACGCCTTGGCGATCGTCGCGTACGACGCGATGGGCAGGTCGGCGCGAACGCCCCCCGCGCGCGCGACGAGCGACGCGACGCGCGCGTCGCGCGCCGCTTCCTCAGCCTCCTTTTCCGCCTTGGCCGCGCGCTCCTCGCGCGCGGACTTGCCCGCGACGAGCGCCGCGGCGGTCAACGCCGGCGGCGGCGCGTCGAGCGCGTCCTTCGCGTCCTTCTCCGCGGCGTCCGCGCGCGTCCTCGCCGCCTGCGCCTCCTTGGCCGCGCGCGCCGTCGCCTTGGCGTCGGCTCTCAACCCGCCGACGACGTCGATCGCGTTCTTCCACGCGCCGCCCTTTTCGAAAGCCGCGAGCGCGTGCGTTACCATAGACGCGGTGGGCTCGATGCCCTCCTTCATCGCGCGCTGCCAGACGGCGACGGCGTCGGCGACGAACCCGCCGCCCGCGCACGCCTTGAGCGCGTTGGCGATCACCGCCGCGTCGGGGTCAATCTTCATCGCCTTGTACGCGTCGATCGCGGCTTGATACCGCTCCTCGCCGACGCACGCGCCGATGAGCGCGGCGTGCGCGACCCTATCGGGTTTGATTCCATCGCGCTTCATGTCGTCGAAGACTTCCCGTGCGTCGTCCGCCTTGCCCGCGCGTTCGCACGCGGCGAGGAGCGCGTTGTACGTGATGGCGTTCGCCTCCATTCCCGCCTTTTTCATCTGCACGAAGATCTCCAGGGCTTTGTCCACGCGTCTGCCCTTCTCGCACGCGCTGATCATCGCGCCGTAGGTGATCCCGTCCGGTTCCACGCCGTTCACCTTGCACAGCTCGAAGATCTCGAGCGCCTTGTCGAGCTGCTTGCCTTTGGCGCACGCGGATATGAGCGCAGAGTAGGTGTATATGTTCGCCTCCACGCCCTCCGCGCGCATCTCTTCAAACACCTCCAGCGCTTTCTTCCACTGCCGGCTCTTCCCGCACGCGTTTATGAGCGCGCTGCACGTGATCGTGTTCGCGCCCATCCCCTTGGCCTTCATGTGGTCGTGGAGCTCTACGGCTTTTTCCCACGCCCCCGCGCGGCCGCACGCTTTGATGAGCACGGTAAACGCGGGCGCGCCCGGGCGAAACGTCGACGCCGCGAGGATGCGCGCGATCTCGCCGACGCCCGGGCGCGCGTGCGAGATTGCCGCGGTCAGGGAGTCGAGATCTTTCGTCGGATCCCCCGGGTTGAAGTTCGCCGCGCGCTGCGGCCGCGAGTCGCGGCGATGATCGCGATGATGGGCGTTCTTTTATATGAGCGATGAATGTCGGGGTGGAGTTCAAAGGCGTCAGAAGCGAAGTTGAAAGGCGTCGCGGTGTGTCGGGATTGAAAGCGAGGGGTAGTGGGCGGAGAGAGACGCCGGGAGAGAAAGTCCTTAAGGATCGGCGTTCACCACGCCAACGCAGTCGTATGGGGACCAGTGTGAGATAGAACGCGCCTGATGATGATTTCCGCGAGGATCGCCGTTTCCGCCTCCTCCGCCCGCCGACGATCGTCGGTCGTCCGCGCCGCGGTCGTCGCCGTCGCCGTCGCGCGCGGACGCGCGTCGCCGCGCGTCGCCGTTTCCGCGCTCCGCGTTCCTTCCTTCGCTCCGTCGCGTCTCCGCGCGGTCACCCGCGTCGGACGCGTCGTCGCGGTCGTCGCGAGACGACGCGCCGCGGCGGCGGTCGGACGGCGGCTTGGAAGATTCGCCGCCTCGCGCGCCACCTCCGCGGGCGTCGCGGTCGTCGCCGCCGCCGCTCTTGCGGTCGCCGCGCGCGTCGCTCGCGCCGCGGTCGCCTGAGGGACGACGCGAGTTTTGGGGTGGGGAGGAGGGGGGACGGAGGGGAGGATCGTCGGCGACGCGCGCGCGCGGAGGAGGCGAGGGCGCGAGGGCGCGGACCGGGGGGGAGGGCGACGCGACGCGCGGGATGATGAGGGTTTCGCGCGCGAGCTCGAAGCGGCGGCGGGGCGCGAATGAATGATTGCGCGCGTCGCACCTGAAGCGCGTCGCGCGGCGTTACCGCCGCCGCCGCCGCCGCTCTCTTTCCTTCCCACGCCCGTCGGCGCCTTCTTCTCTACGGTCGTCCATCCCTCGTCGACCATGATCGCGGTCTCTCGATCGCGACTAAACCCCGCGGTCGAAGGCGCGTCCGTCGCTCGACACGCGCGAACGTGGTAAATTCACGAAAAAGAGGGCGGAGGAAGAAGCGCGTCGCGCCCTCGCTCCGGCCGCGAGAGAGGAGCCTTCTCCGCCTTTCCGTTCGATTTCCGTCGACGACGCTGACGGCGTCTTCTCGCGAGCGCGAACGACGACGACGAGCGCGTGTGCTCGAACCCGTGGCGTTGTCGACAGGACAGCGCGCGCGCGTCGAATGCGGATCGATCGAGTTGCGACTCGTCTTTTTGTTCCTCCGACCTGCTGCCAGCGCCGCGATCATGATGAAGCCGCGTGATCCTGTTTCATCGTGACCAGCTCCGGTGCATCGATCAGTTGAAAGGCCGAGACGCTTCTCTCGCTCAATTTGACCCTTCGCGCCGATCAAAAAGCTGCGTTTCGTCGTCGGATATTTGAGATGCACGCTTTTTCGGCAACGACCCCGTAACGGTGCGCCGCGGAGGCGGCCACAACCCGCGCGCGAAACGCGACGCGGTCGCGGCGCCATGCCGAGCACGCCCAAGGGTAAACCGCCCGGCGGCGGCGCGTTGCCGTCGTCGTACGAGAGCCCACCGGCGAGGTGCGTCGCGCGACGTCGCGCGCGGATCTCGCGAGACTCCAAGATTTCCTTCCCGTCGTCCCCCCCGAGGACAAATGCAATTCGTGCCTCCTCCGCGCCGACCCCGTCTCCGTCCCTCGCCCGCCTCCTCCCGTCGTCGCTCGCAGCAACGCGAAGAGTAAACGGCGTCTGAGCTCGATGTTCAGCGCGGGGATGAGCCTCCTGAAGAGCCTCGGAGGGAAGTCCGCGGCGAAGCGCAAGCGCGACGACGACGACGACGATGACGCCGACGCCGACGCCTCCGATCGCGGAGACGGCTCGCCGAAATCCTCCTCCGAGAAGCGACGACGCCGCGCGAGCGACCCGGACGCGGACGGACCCCCCGGCGTCGGCGGGTTCATCACATCGAGCGTGCGCAAGACGAAGAGCAAGTCCGCGGCGAAGGGCGCCGTGGGCGGCGCGGAGGCGGGGGGTCCCGGCGCGGCGTCGGACCCGACGCCGAGAGATCTCGGAAAGACGTTTCAGAGCGTCGACGAGGACGTCGCGGTGACGCGTCACGATCGGAGCACGGGGAAGCCGTCCGGCGGCGCGGGCGGATCGAAGACGAAACGCAGAGGCGCCATGTCGTCGATATTCTCCCCGATGTTTTCCTTCTTCGGCGGAGGGAAAAAATCGGAGAACAGCGCGGCGGCGGCGGCGGGGAGAAAGGCCAAGGCGAAGCGCGCCGCGGACGCGAAGAAGGAAAAGGACGCCGCACAGCTGGCGGCGAAGAAGAAGAAACACTCGACGGCGGCGGCGAGCGCGCGGACGCGGGCGCCGCGCGGCGCGACCGGAACCGCCGCTACCGCCGCCGCGACGACAAAGTACGGCGCGACCGCCGCCGCGGTGGAGACCGCGGCGGCGCGGCAGGCGAAGCTCGCCGCGGAGGAGAGAGCGGCGGCGAACGCGCCGCCGGCGGCGAAGGCGGCGGATTCGGGCTCGGGCAGCGACGTCACCGAGGCGGCGGCGGCGACGGGGCCGGGGCCGGGCCAATCAGCTCCTGCCACGTCGACACCACCGACCCCAACCGTCGCGGACGCGGTCCTCCGCGACGGCTTCGGCGCGCTGCAAGAGGACGAGTACGAGTACGAAGAGAACGACCCGGAGCTGGACGACGAGTACGACGAGGAGTTTGACCCGTGGGTGTTCATCCACGGACTGCCGCCGCTGAAGGCGCGACCGACCGCTTTCCACGCGCTCCTCCGCGATCGTTCGATTCGTTTCGTTTATTTCTCTTCACCCCACGTCATCCTTTCGACGTATACTGTATATACCCGCTGACCGATGGAATCGCCCTCTTCATCGATGAACATCAGTCGTGCGTGCCGGCGAAGCGCGCGGCGATACTCCCGAAGAAGAGCAAGGCGGAGCCGAAAAACACGCTCGTCCTGGACCTGGACGAGACTCTGGTGCACAGTAACCTGGAAGCCACGGAGGACGCGTGCGATTTCTCGTTCCCGGTGACGTTCAACAACCAGCAACACATCGTGAACGTGCGGAAGCGGCCGTATTTGCGGGAGTTTATGGAGTTTGCCGCCGCGCGGTTCGAAGTCGTCGTGTTCACGGCGTCGCAACGCGTCTACGCCGAGCGTCTCCTCAACACGATCGACCCGGAAAAACGGCTGATCAAGCACCGTTTATACCGCGAGAGCTGCGTCCTCGTGGAGGGCAACTACATGAAAGACCTCTCCGTCCTCGGGCGGGATCTCTCGCGGACGATCATCGTGGACAACTCGCCGCAGGCGTTTGGGTTTCAAGTCGACAACGGCGTCCCGATCGAGTCGTGGTTCGACGACGTGTCAGGTGCGTTCTATACAAACGTTTTTCACCCATCATTACCCGGTTTCAACACTTGATCGCGTGGGTCCCTTTCAACTGACCGGTGAACTTCTTTTGTATGGAATGGCCCTCAGATCGACAGCTCCTGAAGCTGATGCCGCTGCTCGCGCGTCTCTCCGAGGTGAGCGACGTCCGGCCGCTGCTACGCGGGAAGTTTAACCTGGGGGATAG